>OIYH01000008.1_pt1 | contig 219153 bp, 178 predicted proteins | sample 1587911 | NCBI WGS metagenome assembly OIYH01 (sample SAMN03283252) | human gut metagenome | biome: human-associated habitat; material: feces | host: Homo sapiens | place: USA | collected 2013
GAGCTGTCCTTAGTACGAGAGGACCGGGATGGACTGGCCGCTGGTGTATCTGTTGTCTTACCAAAGGCATAGCAGAGTAGCCAAGCCGGGAAGGGATAAACGCTGAAGGCATCTAAGCGTGAAGCCCCCCTCAAGATAAGATATCCCATCTTCGGAGTAAGACCCCTTGAAGACTACAAGGTTGATAGGCTTCAGGTGTAAGTGCGGTAACGCACTCAGCTGAGAAGTACTAATAGGTCGAGGACTTATCCTTAGAGGTTTCTAGGAGATAAGCTTTAGAAGATACCTCTTTCTGTGTGAAATTCTGAAGGTACAAGTTAAAAAAATATAAAAAACACTTGCATTTTCAAGTCAAATGTGTTAACATTGACAAAGACGCCGTGGTTTACCAGGTGATATTCCTCGATAGCTCAATGGTAGAGCACTCGGCTGTTAACCGAGGGGTTGTAGGTTCGAGCCCTACTCGGGGAGCTGCTTTTGAAAACCTGGCCCCATGGTCAAGCGGTTAAGACATCGCCCTTTCACGGCGGTAACACGGGTTCAAATCCCGTTGGGGTCATTTGACAATTAAATATGCCGATGTGGCTCAATTGGCAGAGCAGCTGATTTGTAATCAGCAGGTTATCGGTTCGAGTCCGATCATCGGCTTTTTGCTTAAAGCAAGAAGTTGCCAAAAGCAATAAATGGGTGGATTCCCGAGTGGCCAAAGGGGACAGACTGTAAATCTGCTGCGTAATGCTTCGATGGTTCGAATCCATCTCCGCCCATTTTATTTTTTTGCCGCGGGGTGGAGCAGTCTGGAAGCTCGTCGGGCTCATAACCCGAAGGTCATAGGTTCAAATCCTGTCCCCGCTATTTTTATGTAAGCCCAGATAGCTCAGTTGGTAGAGCAGAGGACTGAAAATCCTCGTGTCGCTGGTTCGATTCCAGCTTTGGGCACTAGATGAAAAGCTGAAACTTTTATGAGTTTCAGCTTTTATTTGTTTATGCGGGCAAAGCCCTCCAAAACGTACAGTATGTATATTTATAGGATTCCGAAGGAGGAGATATCAGAATGGTATTTGAGGTTGGACAGGTTATAAAGATGAAGAAGGCGCATCCTTGTGGAACGAATTCCTGGGAGATACTCAGAGTAGGAATGGATTTCAGACTCAGATGTACTGGCTGTGATCATCAGGTCATGGTGCCCAGAAAATTGGTGGAGAAGAACTTCAAGGGATTTATTGAAGAATAAAAAAGAAGCAGGATCATGATTAGGCGATTATGATTCTGCTTCTTTTTTTATATAAAGTTTTTTGTGAGCCGATTGAGTATAACTCATATATTAGCTTTACTCTCTTTAAGGGAGGAGCGCAGCCGCTTGACGGCTGCGCCAATTAAGGGATTGGGGGGTGTAGTCATTTCTGACTACAAAAAAGGGAGTAAATAACAAAAAATAGTAAATTGTCAAATTTCAGTGTAAGCTGTCAACGCTTTCTGTTGTCTTTCTGTATCTCTTGCTTACAAGTTGATAATATGATAAATGGATCAGGATTGCAATAGCATTTGGCTCATTTAGGTTATAATGCCATATTTGTTGGCGATTTTGACTGTTTTTGACTGCTTTTGCATGTATAATCGTAAAAAATCATCTGATGTTACATAACGCAATGATATTGCGCAAGTTGCACACAGGCAAGTTGCGCAATACAGAAGAGATATATAATAATAAAAGAGCAGAATCACGATTAGGCGATCATGCTTCTGCTCTTTTTATTTATATAAGATTTTTTGTGAGCTGATATTGAATATATCATAACCTTTGATTACTCACCTTTAAGGGAGGGACGCAGCCGCTTGACGGCTGCGTCAATTAAGGGATTGGGGGGTGTAGTCATTTCTGACTACGAAAAAAGGGAGTAAAAACAAAAAATAGTAAATTGTCAAATTCCAGTGTAAGCTGAAGATGTTTCTGCTGTTCTTGTATCTCTTGCTTACAAGCTGATAATATGACATAAATGTTATTTATGCAATAGCATTTGATTGTTTTCCGTCATATTCACATATTCATAATAAATTTTGACTGTTTTTGACTGAAAAGGAATAAATCAGACATTTGCACTATTCAAATGGCATGCTTATGTGATATAACTTTACTTATATGACGTGATAATACATTATTCCACAGATGAATTATCACAGATAATATGCATACGAAAAAAGATCAGGGAGGATCAAGATGAAGAGCAGCAAGAAAAATCTTATTGCAATCGCCGTGGTAATTCTCATTATTGCGGTTCTCGGAATTCTGTCTATATATGTAGATAAGATTCCATCGCCATCGACATATGCGACATTCTGGGCACTTGTACCATCGGTTGTCGCTATCACGCTGGCACTTATAACGAAGGAGGTTTACAGTTCACTGTTTATAGGAATTGTAATAGGAAGTGTGTTTGCCTCCGGATTCAGTTTTACGGGCAGTATATCGAATGTACTGCAGGATGGACTGATCGCACAGCTTTCAGATTCATATAATGTAGGTATACTGATATTCCTTGTCATTCTTGGAACCATAGTTGCACTTATGAACAAGGCAGGTGGATCCAAGGCATTTGGTGACTGGGCAGCTACCCATATCAAGACCAGACAGGGCGCGCAGCTCTGCACAGTTCTTCTGGGAGTTCTGATATTTATCGATGACTATTTTAACTGCCTCACAGTCGGCAGCGTTATGAAGCCTGTAACTGATAAGCACAGGATATCAAGGGCGAAGTTTGCATATGTTATAGATGCAACAGCGGCACCTATATGTATCATAGCCCCTGTATCATCATGGGCTGCGGCCGTCAGTGGATTTGTAAAGGGTGAGGATGGCTTTGGTCTGTTTATAAAGGCCATACCATATAACTATTATTCATTCCTCACACTTGCGATGATGATCGCAATGATCGTTATGAAGGTTGAGTTTGGTTCCATGGAGAAGCATGAGCTCAATGCCCTGAAGGGAGATCTTCTCTCAATGGGAGATGGCAAGAAGACTGTCACAGCAGAGGAGACTGATGTGGTCAACAGCAACGGCAAGGTAGTTGATCTTATAATACCTATCATATGTCTTGTTATCTGCTGCATTATAGGAATGATCTACACAGGTGGATTCTTCAGCGGTGTAAGCTTTGTAGAGGCATTCTCAAACAGTGATGCATCTGTTGGACTTGCAATTGGAAGCTTGTTCGGACTGCTTATTACAATTCTTCTGTATGTGATAAGAGGAGTCCTGGATTTTGGTAAATGTATGGAGGCTATACCAGAGGGCTTTAAGGCAATGGTACCGGCTATACTGATCCTTACATTCGCATGGACGCTCAAGGGAACTACCGATATGATGGGTGCAAAGGATTTTGTACAGACAGCAATGACATCTGCATCGGGAAGTCTGTTTAGTTTCCTTCCTGCGGTTATATTTATAGTTGGATGTCTCATGGCGTTTGCAACAGGAACATCATGGGGAACATTTGGAATACTTATCCCTATTGTGTGTGCAGTATTTGAGGGTAAGAATAATGAGCTTATGATCATAGCGATATCAGCATGTATGGCTGGAGCTGTGTGTGGAGATCACTGCTCACCTATATCAGATACCACTATCATGGCATCAGCAGGAGCGCAGTGTAACCATGTAAATCATGTGGCAACACAGCTTCCATATGCGATAACAGCGGCTATCATGTCATTCGTGTCATATGCTATAGTTGGACCGCTTACATACCATCTGCATGTTAAGTGGTTTATCATGCTTCCGATATTCATAGCAATGATGGTTCTTCTGATATTTGTACTCAGGGTCATCAAGCGCAGGAATCCTGCAAGTTATGTGAATGCGGATACTAGAGTAGCGGATGCGGAGTAGGCAGATCAAATTGTAAATAAAAGGTATATTTAACGAAAAAAATAGTTGACTTATGATGGAACATAAGTTAATATGTGAGAGTAGAGTTTTCATTTATTTGAATCCTCTCTCCCCTCATTATGGTGACCAGGTACCCCCTGGTCACTTTTTTGTTTATATGGACAAAATATAGCATGGGCACTTTATATTTGTTAACTTGAGCAATCACATGTAAAGGTATATTCTATATACCATAGATGCCGGGGAGACAGACATCATAATAAATAAAGGAAAGAGAGTAGTTATGCAGGATAACAGAGAGATAACAAATGAAGAAGTCCAGAAGGCTTCGGAGATAATCAACAATTTGCTGAGTTACTATAACAGTAAGGTTGTGGGACAGCCTTATCTGGGATATTCACTTCTGGTTGCAATGATGACAAACGGTCATGTGCTTCTGGAATCCGTTCCAGGACTTGCCAAGACCACTGCTGCCAGGGTTATGACAGAGGCGGTTAATGGATCATTTTCAAGGATCCAGTGTACACCGGATCTTATACCGAGCGACATAATTGGAACCCAGATGTACAACATGGCGACCAATACATTTGAGGATAAGATAGGTCCGGTTTATTCGAACTTTGTACTACTCGATGAGATAAACAGGTCCAGTGCGAAGACACAGAGTGCCATGCTGGAGGCGATGCAGGAGAGAGAAGTCAGTATAGGAGGAAAGACATATAAGCTGCCGGAGGTGTTCGTGGTAATAGCGACCCAGAATCCGATCGAATCTGAGGGTACGTATGTGCTGTCAGAGGCACAGCTTGACAGATTCCTTCTCAAGGAGACTGTGACATATCCAAGCGCAAGGGATGAGATGGAGATACTCAACAGAGTGGAGGCAGGAGTTTTTTCAGACGTGAAGTCCGTTGCCAGCGTTGACGATGTGGTGTATCTTCAGAAGCTGTGCAAGAGGATTTATATAGATCCGGCGATAAAGAAATATATAGTTGATATAGTTCAGGCAACCAGAATGACGGATAAGATACTTGCACCTGAGCTTGCACAGTATGTTGCCATGGGTGCGAGCACAAGAGCGGCTATTGCGTTCATGGAGGTAGCAAAGGCAATCGCACTTATAAATGGGAGAAGATATTGTGTTCCTGATGATGTGAAAGCACTCAGATATTCAGTCCTGAGACACAGGATCATGCTTACATTTGCCGCTGTTGCGGAAGACGTGAAGATTGAGAAGATTATAGATGCCATAATAGGTTCGGTTAAGACGCCGTAGGGGAAGACAGTTAATTATGAAGATGACATATATATCCAGAATACAGGAAAATATGAAGGGATATAAGACCATATATACTACCAAGGCAACGTCGAGGATAATCGATGGTTCGTACAATTCCATCTATAAGGGCAGGAGTATGAACTTTGATGAGCTCAGGGAGTATGTCGTTGGCGATGATATCAAGGACATGGACTGGAAAGCATCTGCCAGGAGCCAGAAGCTTCTGGTCAGACAGTATATCGCCGAGAAGAAGCATAATATAATGCTGGTGATGGATGCCGGAAAACGTATGCTTGGATATGCCAATGATGTTCAGGAGAAGAGTGACGTTGCACTTATGGCGGCAGGAACCCTGGCATATATGGTGTGTGACAATGGTGATTATGTGAGCGCTACTTATGTTTCAGACAGGGGCGTGGAGCACTATCCGTTTAAGACAGGCTTTGCAAATGTCGAAAATATTCTTGCGGGTTACCACAGGAACGTTACCATGACTAATGACTCGGATACGGGGGATGCGCTGAGCTTCATTGCGAGGAATTTCAGGAGGAGAATGATCATACTTGTGGTGACGGACACCAGAGGTATCCTGAATATGTCGGAGGCAACTGTAAAGCAGTTAAAGGTACTGCATGATATACTGCTTATAAATGTTGAGGATGCCGGGATGAACGGTAAGAATGTATATGACATATCCGGTGACACATATATTCCTGAATTTTTTACCAGGGACATGAAGCTGGCAAAGAAGGAAGAGAGGAAAAGGCAGGAGCTTTCAAGTGCCTGTGACGACAAGCTTAAGAAACTTGGTATTTCGTACCTGACGGTCAGGTCTTCTGACAGCATGGATGAAAAGATAGTAGAGCTGCTCAACAAGCACAAGACTGAGAGCTCTGGAAAGTAGTTAAATGGGCTGATGCCCGGAGATAAGAGGAAGAAGATATAAGATATGGAAAGTTCAGTGAATTTGCAGGAGCCGCTTTCGTATGTGGTATGGCCGATCGTGCTGACCGGAGTGATAACAGCCGCAGTGCTGTTGTTCTTTGGTGTCTGCTGGTATCTGAGAAGACGTAGAAAAATGGCGGCGGAGCTGCCGAAGGTGGTGAAGCCTGCGCCTATGGATATGGGTAGAGTGAAGGCCAGATATCTGTCAGAACTGGCGGATATTGCGGGACAGTATGATCAGGGAAAACTTGATGTAAGAGGTGCATATCAGCGTATGAGCCGTTGTATCAGGGGATTTGTTCATGCTGCAACCGGCATAAGGGTTCAGAATTATACTCTGTATGATATAGAAAGATTAAACATGCCGGAGCTGTACTATCTTGTGGCTGAGTATTATGCGCCGGAATTTGCAAGAAAGTCCGATGGTGATGTGAGGGCTTCCCTTGAGAAGACAAGGAGTTTGATTGAGAGATGGCAATAAAATATCATATTGTTCTATATGCAGGCCTGGCTATTGCGCTGTTTATGCTGGTATTTGTGTTTGTGAAATACAAAAAGACAAAGAAATATGCCGGAGGAAAAAAGATCGCAGGGCTCATATGCCAGGAAGATGAGGCATATTTCAGGAAAAGAAAAATATTATATAAGACCGGGCTTACAGCCACGCTCATATGCTGCGTACTGGTTGTCGTATCGGCATTCCTGCTCATGGCAAAACCATACACGAGCAGGCGTATGCAGGATGAAAAGTATTGCAGGGACATCATTCTGTGTATCGACATATCAACATCCGTGGATTATCTCAACGAGAATCTGCTGGACAAGCTGAAGAAAACAGTTGATGAGCTTCAGGGCGAACGTTTTGGAATCGTGATATTTAACACAAGTCCGGTGCTGCTTACTCCGCTCACGGATGATTATGAGTATGTGAAGGATCAGCTTGATCTGATCGCACAGTGTCTGAAGAGCAGAAATGAAGTGAATCTGGACGATGCATTTTCATCGGGGTACGACTGGATATATTATCAGGCATATATATCATCTGGAACTCTGATTGGAAATGAGCAGAGGGGAAGCTCACTTATAGGGGACGGCCTTGCTGCTGCGGCAATCGATTTTTCGGATGCTGACAAGGAGAGGACAAAGGTGGTAATATTCTCCACTGACAATGATATACAGGGAACACCGGTGGCAACTCTGGATGAGGCGGCCGATATATGTGTTTCAAACAATGTCACGGTGTATGGAGTTGGAACAAAGGAGATGACACCGGAAAACAAGGAGTCCATGAAGAATGCGGTGGAGAAGACCGGTGGTAAATTCTATCTTGAGGAGGAATCCGGATCATTTGGAGAGATAGTATCATCGATAGAAAAGCTGAGTAAGAATCTGGTCAAGGTGAGGATGGTGGATGTTGAGACACCTGAGCTGTTATATCCATTTGTATTGATGCTGGTTCTGTTTGCAGGAATGCTAGGACTTGGCCGCTGGCTCAAATTATAAGACGTTACAGGAGAGAATTATGAGAATAGATCCAATTATACCAATCTGGCTTATGCTCATATTGTGCGTTGGCATGGCGTTCCTGAAAAGGCGGAAGAGAAGCGCATATATAAGGCAGATAGCTGCCATCATACTGATATTTCTCATCAATCTGAGGATCATGGTCCCAAGCAGCAACGTGGAGACAAGTGTCCGGAAGCTTGACACATATGTGCTGTTCGTTGTGGATGACACCATAAGCATGCTGGCTCAGGATTATGCTGGGGATACAGAGAGGCTGACGGCGGTGAAGAAAGACTGCGAGCACATAGTTGATGAGATGGACGGTGCTAAATTTGCAGTCATAACTTTCAATAATAGTGCAAATCTGATATCGCCATATTCGGATGATTCAAATTTTGCAAAAAGTGTTCTGGATTCAATATATCCGCTGGATTCGCTATATGCCAGGGGGTCGTCCATGAATGTCTGCATAGATGTGATGACGGATACCCTTAAGCGTGCAAAGGAGAAAAATGATGGAAATGTGGTCGTGTTCTTTATAAGCGATGGTGAAATAACCAACGACGACAGACTCAAGTCATTTGACGGGGCGAAAAAATATATTGATGGAGGCGCAGTGTTGGGGTACGGCACAAAGGAAGGCGGCAACATGTATGTGAAATCATATTACTATGACCGGAAGGAGCTGCTTGAGGACACATCGGACTACCCGTATAAACCAGCGGTGTCGAAGATCGATGAGGATAATCTGAAAAAGATTGCCGATGATCTGGGCGTCGACTATATAAATATGAACGATGGTTCTGCGCTGGATAAGGTTGTGGAGAAGTCACGGGGAACCGCTGAGTCAACGGATAAGGGTAAGACCATAGGATATGTGGATATATATTATCTGTTTGCAGCATTATTTGCAGGACTTGTTGTATATGAATTTTTTGATATGAGAAAGAAAGTCATAAAATGAAAAACAGATCAGGAATAATAAAGATCGTTGCTGCAGTGACCGGAGCTGTCAGCCTGCTGTGTATGGCGGTGCTTCTGGTGAATTATCTGTGCAATGAGCATTTTATAAGTGAATACAAAAAGGGACAATATGTGGACAGCACAGTGAACGCCGTGCTTGGCTTTACTCAGCCACATATATACCATTATAATCTTGGTGATGTATATTACAGTCAGGGAGATTACGAGGGCGCCGAGCAGGAGTTTCGTAAGGCACTTGAAAAGAAGCCGGGTGGTGAGTCCGACTGTAAGACAAGGGTCAACCTTGCGCTGTCCATAGTGAAGCAGATAGATCCTGAGGGTGTTACCAAAGAGAATCTGGATGAGGTGATAGACATACTTGAGGGGGCAAAGGACATTCTCATAGAGAATGACTGCGCTCACAGGGATGATGAGGATGGACATTACGAGGATGCACAGACTCTGAAGGATGAGATAGATGCCTTTGAGGAACAGCTCAGGAAGCAGACGGAGGAACAGGATCAGAAAGGTGATCAGGATCCAAATGACCAGAAGGATCAGGGCAGTGACGATGAAAACGAAGAGGATACACAGGAGCCTCAGTCTTCTGATAAGGAATCGGAGATACGAAAGCAGCTCGATGCCATCCAGGGAGACAGTCTTGAGCAACGAAATCAGGAGATGGATGCATACGAGACATACAAAAATGAACATGATTACTACGGCGGACGCACTTGGTGATCATACATTAATAGACATTAAATTCTAAATATAAAACTTGCGCAATATTAAGACGCGGGGTATAATACTGCTAGTTATGGTCATTTGTGGAAAAGTGACCAGAATAAGGAGATAGAATCGAGCAATGGTAAATGAAGAAAAGGTCATTCTAATGACGAAGATCGCCATGTACAAGGAGTCGCTTGGACGTGAGGATCTCGAAAAGGGTAAATATTTTCAAAGTGACTATGTGAAGCTTAACTGTCTTAAGACAATTGTTTCATCTACGGTGCTGTTTGTAGTTTTTGCCGCAGCTTACATATACTATAATCTTGCAGATATAGTTGAGAAGCTCACAGAGCTTGACTATGTGAAGGTGGCGAGCAGCATTGTGGGCGGCTATGCAGTGGTGTGTATTGCATTTGCGCTTTTCGCGTGGGTCTTATATACATACAGATATATGAAGGCAAAGCCAAAACTCATAAAGTATAACCAGAATCTTAAGAAACTGATAGAATTTTATGAGAACGAGGACGGAACACGCCGTTCTGTCAAAAAAAAGAGGAGGGCTAACTGATAATGTCAACACTTCTGGATTTCCGCGATGGAGTAAAGAATTTTTGTAGTAAGTATGATAAATTTGTTTCACCACTGTGTAAGTTTATACTGGCACTTGTTGTGTTCTGGTCAATAAACCATCTCACAGGATATAACAGCACGATAAGCAGTATCGTAGTGGTCCTGGCAGCAGCTTTTGTGTGTGCGTTCCTTTCAGGCCAGCTCACACTTGCCATTGCAGGACTGTACGCATGTGCCCAGGTTGCCAGCGCAAGTCTGGAGCTTGGAATCTCATTTGTTGTCATATTTGTGATAATGTATTGTGTATATATAAGATTTTTCCCTAAGGCATCATGGATCATTCTGTTTATGCCATTCTTTTACATTATAAAGTTCCAGTATTTCATGCCGATCCTGGCTGGAATGACAGCTGGATTCACAGGAATGGTTCCTGCAGCATTTGGCTGTATATTCTACTTCTTCCTGAAGCATACTGCTGATTACGTCGCTTTAAGCTCAAGTTCAGCAGAGGGTGATCTGATAGAGGGATACAAGTATATTTTCCAGCATCTGGTGCAGGATAAGACACTTCTGCTCACCATAATAGTGTTTGCAGTTGTTATAGTTCTTACATACATAATATATAGAATGTCATTTGCATATTCATGGTACGTTGCCATCATCACAGGCGGTGTGGTAGAGATCATACTGTTCCTGGTTGGAACTTTGTCCATGGAAGTTGAGGTATCCCTTGCGGGGGCTCTGCTTGGATGCATACTGGCGATACTGGTGGCCATAGTGGTTCAGTTCTTCAAGATAGTTGTGGACTACTCAAGTGTTGAGAATACACAGTTTGAGGACGATGACTACTACTACTATGTAAAGGCTGTGCCCAAGGTCATGGGTGGTGCCCAGAGAAAGGCAGCCAGAAGAGAGCAGCCATCGCCAAGACCACAGCAGAAGAGGACGACTTCGTCCGGATCAGGCGCACAGAGAAGCCGGTCAGCGGCAAAGGAAGATTCTGTTACAGGATCAACAAGATAGATACATTGAAAAGAGCTTACATGTGAGTGACCTGACTTTTGTCAGGTCACATTAATTATACGGAGTATTTATATACCGAAAGGAGGATGAAATGGATAAGATATCAACGTTTATATCAACGTATTTTGATTGGTTTTATATAACAGTTCCAGGCACAGTAGATATAATAGAGATACTTATTTTGTCATTCTTTATATACAGGATCATGTTGTGGTTCAAGCAGAGCAGAGCATGGACTCTTCTGAAGGGTATAGTTATGATCGTGCTCTTCACTGCCATTGCGGCGGTGTTCCAGTTCAATACGATCTTATATCTGCTTAAGAATGCATTCAGTGTGGGAATAATAGCGGTGGTGATCCTGTTCCAGCCGGAGTTCAGACGAGGACTTGAACAGCTTGGAAGAAAGAAGCTGATCAATTACATTATACGAGATGGCGAGGATGATGGTGTTATATCGGAGAAAACGATATATGAGCTTGTGAAGACGGCCCAGGTCCTGTCTGCAAACCGTACCGGTGCACTCATAGTCATTGAGAATGAAGTTGCACTGGGCGAGTATATTGATACGGGAATACCGATCGATGCGGTCGTGACTAACCAGTTACTTCTCAATATATTTGAGCACAACACACCGCTTCATGATGGTGCGGTGATCATAAGAAAGAACAGGGTGGTTTCTGCCACATGTTATCTGCCACTGTCTGCAAATGACTCCATCAACAAGGAGCTTGGAACACGACACAGAGCCGGTATAGGTATCAGTGAGGTGTCAGACAGTATGACTCTTATCGTATCTGAGGAGACAGGTTCAATATCCATTGCACAGGGAGGCGAGCTCTTCAGGAATCTGGACAGCGAGGGCGTGAGAAGGCATCTTCAGACGCTGTGCAAGGAGTATAATGGAAGAAAGAGCCACAGGTCTTCAGGTGCCCGTCCGGTTAAGCGGAGAAAGAGAGTCGTTGTGGAGAATAAGAATAAAGCTTCCAGAAAGGAGGCTGATGAGAATGAAAAATAACAGCGCAGAGCCTAAGAAAAAGGCAAATAAGATATACAGCAATATAGGTCTTAAGCTTCTGTCGGTTGTGCTTGGATTTCTGGTGTGGCTTCTTGTACTGAACATCGATGATTCAGCCGTGACAAGGACCATAAGGGACATTCCGGTCAATCTGGTAAATACTGACGCCATAACAAGTCAGAATCAGTTGTACACGATAACTTCAGGTGATACCGTGGATATAGTCGTCAAAGGACGTAAATCACTTATAAGCGATCTTGATGCGTCGGATTTCAAGGCTGTAGCGGATATGTCAAAGATATCCATAACAAATGCGGTGCCTATCACTGTAACTGCTAACAGCACCAACATAGCTAAAAAGGTCAGCATAACTGTTGTGGACAACGTGCTGTCAGTTGAACTTGAGGACGAGAAGTCAGTGTCAGTTCCTGTGTCCGTGGTGACAACAGGCGAGGTTGCTTCCGGATATACGGTTGGTAACAGTGTGGCAGCTCCAAACCTCATAACGATAAAGGGTGCTGCAAGTATAGTTTCGAGCATAGATCGTGCAGAGGTGACAGTTGATGTGACCAGTGCAAAGGATGATATAACGACAAACTGTACGCCTGTATTTGTAACCGCTGATGGTGAGAAGATATCAGACAAGTCGATATCCTACGATGAGATATCGATAGCAGTCACAGTTCCGGTATACAAGACTAAGAATATACCTGTTCATGTGGATGTCACAGGAGATCCTGCGGATGGATATCTTGTATCAGATATAACATATGTACCGGAGACCGTTGATATAGGTGGAGACGCATCGATAATAAAGGATATAACAAGCCTTGATATAACGGATGTTGATGTGAGCGGATGTACAGCAGATGTTGAGACGACACTTGATGTATCAAAGTATCTTCCAGAGGGTGTGGTCGTGACAAAGGAGAGCGCATACATCAATGTGAAGATAGCGATCGAGAAATCAGTTACAAGAAATATAACGGTGACCACAGGGGATATCATCCTGAGGGGCAAGCAGAGTGGATACAGCTATGAGATGAGCATGGGTGATAGCAATACGATAACCGTGAGCGGAATCTCAAGTGCGGTGTCTAAGGTATCGGCCAAGAGCCTGAAGCTGTCCATAGATGCTTCCAAGCTCTCATATGGCGATAATACGATCACGCTCAGTGTCCCTGATGGAGATAAGTACACCGTGGTAAATACGTGTACAGTTATGGTAAAGGTTACTGAGACACAGTAGTCATTGTCTGGAGGTGTATGTATATGGATACAGAAAAGTTGAATGAGTTGAGACAGATCATAGAAGATTCGGATAATATCGTTTTCTTTGGCGGTGCAGGAGTATCGACGGAGAGCGGTATACCAGATTTTAGAAGTGTGGATGGACTGTATAATCAGAAGTATAAGTATCCGCCGGAAACTATAATCAGCCACAGCTTTTACAGACGTAACCCGGAGGAATTTTACAGATTCTATAAGGATAAGATGATATTTGCTGATGCAAAGCCGAACAAGGCTCATATAAAGCTGGCGGAGCTTGAGAAACAGGGAAAGCTCAAGGCGGTGATAACGCAGAATATCGACGGACTTCACCAGATGGCAGGTAGCAGGAATGTCATAGAGCTCCATGGTTCTGTTCATAGAAATTACTGTGAGAAATGCCATGCTTTCTATGACCTGGATTATATAGTCAATTCGGATGGTGTGCCTAAGTGTGAAAAGTGCGGAGGCACTGTAAAACCGGATGTGGTGCTGTATGAGGAGGCACTTGATGAGGACAATATGTCGAGGGCACTCCAGTATATATCCGAGGCGGATACGATGATAATCGGTGGTACATCGCTTGTTGTGTATCCGGCAGCAGGACTTATCAGATATTTCAGGGGGCGGAAACTGGTGGTTATAAATATGTCCCCGACACAGTCGGACAGCAATGCAGATCTTCTGATAGCGGATAAGATAGGAGATGTGCTGGGCAGTCTGTAGCATATGACGACAAAGGCATGTTGAAGGCATGCTATACAGATTCTATATAGTATGGAGGACGGTTTATGTATTTTGACAGATCAAATGGCTTCCCGAAAGATTTCCTGTGGGGCAGTGCGTCTGCTGCATATCAGATAGAGGGAGCGTGGAATGAGGATGGCAAAGGCCCATCCAACTGGGATCAGTTCGTAAGGATCCCGGGAAAAACATTTAAGGCTACGACAGGTGATAAGGCGGTTGACCATTACCACAGATACAAGGAAGATGTGGCACTTATGGCGGAGATGGGACTTAAGACTTACAGGTTCTCAATATCCTGGCCAAGGATCATACCTGATGGCAATGGCGAGATAAATGAAAAGGGCTTACAGTTCTATGATGACCTGATCAATGAACAGGTTAAGTATGGAATTGTTCCTATGGTAACAGTGTACCACTGGGATATGCCACAGGCACTTGAGGAGCAGTATCACGGATGGGAGAGCAGACGAATAGTCGATGATTTCGTCAGATACGCAAAGGTTCTGTTTGAGAGATACAGTGACAGGGTAAAGCACTGGATAATCATGAATGAGCAGAATGTATTTACAGGTCTTGGCTGGAATGCAGGAATGCACCCACCAGGAAAGGTTGATGACCAGAAGATGTTCTATCAGGTAAACCATCATGCATTTATGGCACACGCCAAGAGCGTTATTGCACTCAAGGAGATCTGCCCGGATGCTAAGGTCGGTTCATCCTTCGCATACACACCGTCATACGCATTTGACAGAAAGCCTGAAAATGCGATGGCGAAGATGGATTATGATGATCTGAACAACTTCTACTGGATGGATATGTATGCCTATGGCCGTTATCCAAGGGCTGCCGCTGCTTACCTCAAGAGCAAGAATCTAACTCCGGTTATGGAGGACGGTGACGAGGATATCCTCAGGAAGGCTGCAGGTCTCATAGATTTCATGGGTGTAAACTATTATCAGTCATGCGTTGTCGAGCACAACCCGATAAACGGAGTGGGAACGACTCACGAGATGAACACGACCGGCAAGAAGGGCACGGCAAAGGTTCAGGGTGTTCCGGGACTTTACAAGAATCCTGCAAATGAATTCCTCCCTACAACGGACTGGGATTGGACTATCGATCCGATGGGACTTCGTATGTGCTGCAGACAGATCACTTCAAGATACGACCTTCCGATCGTAATATCTGAGAATGGTCTCGGTGCATTTGACAAGTTCGAGAATGGGGAAATCCATGATCCGTACAGGATAGATTACCTGAAACATCACATAGAGGAACTCAAGAAAGCGTGTGATGACGGCTGCCGTGTCATGGCATACTGCACATGGTCTTACACAGATCTTCTCAGCTGGCTCAACGGATATCAGAAGAGATACGGATTTGTGTATGTGGACAGAGAAGAGGACGAGAACAGTGGAACTCTGAACAGATACAAGAAGGATTCTTATTATTGGTACAAACATGTTATAGAGACCAATGGTGAGGAGCTGTGATAATAGAATAATATCATAACAGGGAGAACCGGCACATAAGTGTTGGTTCTTTTTCGTACTAAAGTTATGCATTTAGTCATTTAATTTTTAAAACTAGCCGTTTGGCTAGTTTACTAAAAGCCCCAGTGTATTATAATTATTTGTTATGTTGATGGCAATATCTGGCAGTAACTGCCAGGGATTAAAGACAGGAGGAAAGGGATAATTATGAAATCAAAGAAATTGGTAACTGGGTTGATTATGGCATGTATATTTGCTGTAGTGATTATTGCGGGAAAGAACTCTGTGAAGGTGCAGGCCGCGGATGGGGATGTGGCAATTGTGACGGATGGCAATGGCGATGAGATCGGATCATATGCTACACTGGCTGATGCATTTGCAGCCGCACAGAATGGCTATACAATATGTATAATTAGTGATATATATGATCCTTCGGCTTCTATAGGATACAATGATGGTGAACATAATAAACATATCATTATAGATCTCAACGGTAAAAGTGTCACTTTGCAGATGATGAATTTTGATTATTCGTTATACGTGAAAAACGGAACATTAAATTGCGGTATCACAAATGGAAGTGTTGGATTTACTAATGCTATGCTGACTTTGTCAAATGTCAAATTCATTACGGATAGTATCAACTGGATGACAAAAGATGGAATCTGTCTGAATAATGGCTCAAATGTGACGCTCAACGGCTCACAGTGTTGGTTTGAAAAACTTGAGATGGATACAGACTGTGTATTTACGGTACAGAACAGTGACGGACTTAGCAACTTTGGGCATATTGCAGATGGATTTGACGGTGTGAAGGAGTTTGTACCAGAGGGACTTTCTGTAGAAGGAACGACAATCATTGATGATGAGACAGGAGCCAAGGCTAAGGATTTTATTCTCCGTTACCGCAGCTTGTCGGATGATGCAGATGTCGCTGTCAGCATTGCTCCAAAATCGTATGTGTACGATGGAAAAGAAAAGAAACCTGCGGTTACGGTTTCTTATGGCGGAAAGACTCTGACAGAGGGAAAAAGTTACTCATGTGTATATGCGGATAATATTGATGCGGGAACAGCTACAGTTACTATCAAGGGTGAGAATACCATGCATGGACAGATCGTGGAAGAGTTCACAATAGATAAGGCAAAACAGAAGGCACCTACAGGTTTGGTCGCAACGGCAGAAACTGTGGATGGGAAAAATGATGGTCAGATATCTAATCTGAAGACGTCAATGGAATATAGTGTTGACAAGAAAAAATGGTTGGATTGTGAAAGCACGGTACTTAAGAAACTTGCAGATGGAAATTATTATGTGAGATATAAGGAGACCAAAAATTATTATGCGTCTCCTGCTGCAAAGGTAGTGGTAAAGAAGGGGAATGTACCAGTAACAAATGAACCGACTACAAATGAACCTTCAACTGAAAAACCAACGTCAAGTGAGCAGACGACAGAGAAGGTAACAACAGAGAGACAGACAACCGATGAGAAAACTAACGTGACCTCAACAGAGAATACAACTGTAGCAGACTCAAAAAAGGAGTCAGGTGCTCCAAATACCGGAGATGACGGAAATGTGGCATTGATGCTCATAGTCATGATGACATGCTTATTAGGGGCTGCCGGGGTGGTAGTTTACCGTAGAGAGAAATAATTTAAAATAATAAAAAAAATGTTAGCACTCAGTATTGACGAGTGCTAACAAGTGTGTTATATTATCATCAGACAGGGAAGTGATATTAAGGTATCAGTTCCCTGAAAGTTTAGTTTAGGAGGTAAACAGCTATGGAGATGGATAAATACACACGTAAATCGTTGGAAGTTGTAGAGAAAGCAAAAGAAAAAGCTCTGGAGTACGACAATCAGGAACTTACGCAGATGCACCTTTTGGCTGGCTTGCTTGAGATAGATGACAGTTTGATAGCCAAGATATTTGAGAAGATGGGCGTGAATGTTACTGGTGCCGTGAATGCGGTGGAGGATAAGCTGGCAAGGTTGCCGAAGGTCAGTGGTGGCAATATGTATGCCGGAAATAACTTCTCAAAGGCTCTCATCCAGGCAGAGAAGGAAGCAAAGCAGATGGGCGACACATATGTGTCTGTTGAGCATTTGTTCCTCGGCATGGTGGATAAGGCTGATTCGGATATCAAGGAGCTTCTTAAAGACTGGGGAGTCAGCAGGAATGCATTCCTCAAGGAGCTGGCAGAAATCAGAGGTAACCACAAGGTGGACAGCGATGATCCGGAGAGCTCATATGAGGCTATGGAGAAGTTCGGATATGATCTGGTCGAGAGGGCAAGACAGCAGAAACTTGACCCGGTAATAGGACGTGACGCTGAGATACGAAATGTGATCAGGATCCTGTCAAGGAAGACAAAGAACAATCCGGTGCTCATCGGTGAGCCTGGTGTAGGTAAGACTGCGGTTGTAGAGGGACTTGCACAGAGGATACTCAGAGGTGATGTACCAGAGGGACTTAAGAACAAGAAGATATTTGCACTTGATATGGGAGCTCTTGTGGCTGGTGCCAAGTACAGAGGTGAATTTGAAGAGAGACTTAAGAATGTCCTTGATGAGGTTAAGAAGTCTGAGGGTGAAGTGATTATGTTCATCGATGAGCTTCACACTATCGTCGGAGCAGGCAAGACTGATGGTGCAATGGATGCGGGAAACATGCTTAAGCCTATGCTCGCCAGAGGTGAGCTGCACTGTATAGGTGCCACAACACTGAACGAGTACAGACAGTATATAGAGAAGGATGCGGCTCTTGAGAGACGTTTCCAGCCGGTTATGGTGGATGAGCCAACCGTTGAAGATACAATATCTATCCTTCGAGGAATCAAGGAGAGGTACGAGGTGTTCCATGGAGTTAAGATATCAGATGGTGCCCTTGTAAGCGCAGCGGTTCTTTCCAACAGATATATAACAGACAGATTCCTGCCGGATAAGGCAATAGATCTTGTTGACGAGGCGTGTGCCATGATCAAGACAGAGCTTGATTCAATGCCTGTTGAAGTGGATGAGATCACACGTAAGATAATGCAGCTGGAGATTGAGGAGACAGCCCTTAAGAAGGAGGAGGATAATCTGTCAAAGCAGAGACTGGCAGACCTTCAGGCTGAACTGGCAGAACTCAAGGATCAGGCAAATTCCCTGAAAGCAAAGTGGGAGAATGAAAAGGCTGCAGTTGAGAAGATAAGAACACTCAAGGAAGAGATGGAGCAGGTCAAGGCCGATATACAGGCTGCTCAGAGAAACTATGACCTGAACAAGGCAGCAGAGCTTCAGTATGGTAAGCTTCCTGCTATCCAGAAGGAACTTGCAGAGGCTGAGTCCACAGCTTCAGATAAGGAGAGGGAGCTCGTACATGAGGTGGTTTCAGAGGACGAGATATCCAAGATCGTATCCAAGTGGACGGGAATACCTGTTGCAAAACTTACGGAGAGTGAAAAGAGTAAAACTCTTAATCTTGCCAGTGAACTTAAGAAGAGAGTTGTAGGTCAGGATGAGGCTGTTGAGTATGTCAGCGATGCGATCATCAGATCAAAGGCAGGAATAAAGGATCCTAGCAAGCCGATCGGTTCATTTATATTCCTTGGACCAACCGGTGTAGGTAAGACAGAGCTTGCAAAGAGCCTTGCTGCGGCGCTGTTTGACAATGAGCAGAACATGGTCCGTATCGATATGAGTGAATATATGGAGAAGCACAGCGTGTCAAGGCTTATAGGAGCGCCTCCGGGATATGTAGGTTATGATGAAGGCGGTCAGCTGACAGAGGCTGTTCGTAGAAAGCCATATTCGGTTGTCCTCTTTGATGAGATAGAGAAGGCACATCCGGATGTGTTCAATGTGCTCCTTCAGGTGCTTGATGATGGACGTATCACGGATTCTCAGGGCAGAACTGTGGACTTCAAGAATACGATCATTATCATGACATCAAATATCGGTGGTGCAGATATTGCAGCTGCCGGCGGAGAGATCACAGATGAACTGAAGAATGACGTAATGGCTCAGCTTAAGAGCAGATTCAGACCTGAGTTCCTGAACCGTATCGATGAGATCATCACATTCAGGGCACTGTCCAAGGACAACATCAGTGGTATAGTTGATCTTCTCATGGCAGATCTCAACAGCAGACTGGCAGACAGGGAGATCACTATCAAACTTACGGAGAGTGCAAAGCAGCACATCATCGATCAGGGATATGATCAGGTGTATGGCGCAAGACCGCTCAAGAGATATCTGCAGAAGAATGTGGAGACACTGGTTGCAAAGATGATACTTGCGGGCAGCGTAAGCACACAGTCAGCCATAGTCATCGATTATGATGGAACGGCTCTTGTGGCAGGAAATGAGAGATAAAATAATACATGTCATACAGAGAAGGGCACAGGGGTAATACTCCTGTGCCCTTCTCTGTATTCACAAAAAATGAAATTAATGGTATAATTGGCGCTGGTGAAAAATGTTCGGTATATTATTTGAAATTTACATGAGGAGGGCAGGGAGTGAGTACAGAGAATGTCAGCTTAAAAAAGATAGATCTTGGCGATTATGTTTTTCTGGCGAGACCATGCGTGGCTGTTTCGGAGGAGGCTGTGAAGCATTTGGCAGAAAGGGCCGTGCAGGGAAAACTGGAATTTATCGGAGTGTTTGATGACAGAATGGATGACAGTATCCAGCGGGAAGTGGTTATGAGCCTGGCATCGTCTCCTGAGATATCGATAGCGATACGGCATGTGTGCGCGGGGCTTTACAGCAGAAGCTTTCTGGACACATACTGCGACGGAGTGGAGACACATCAGCAGGGGCTGTTTCCTGATCTGTATATATTGTGGATGGCATTTGTACATGCTGATAGGGCGATGTTTGCAGCCTGTGACATGTGTGACAGAGTTGAGATAGACACAGTGTGGATAGACGATGTGGGTGCGGCGTACACGGTCAATATAACCTACGACCGCATAAAGGATCATCTCATGCAGGACTGGTCTGTGTGGGAGAAGTGGAAGGGATATTACACTCTTCAGAGATGGAGATGTTACTACGAGATGCTTCACTGGATGACAGAGGATGCGGGCTGGCAGTTTGCTGAGCGTATGGCTGTTGATTTCCACAGGAGCATGGAACTTGATGAGCTTGACCAGGAGCTGTTCAGCCAGGAGGAGAAGACAGGGCTTTATGTTCTTGCTAAGGATCCGGGATTTCTCAAGAGATATTATCTCGGCAAGGTAGTCTACAGCAAAAAGATATTTGACCTTAACAATGAACTGGGGCGACGCGCTGAAGAGCTGGATGCGAGTCACAGAGAAAATGATGAACTCAGAAGAGAGATGGAAGCTCAGCGGATCAACTATGAGACATCAACCACTTTCCGTGTGGGCAAGGCTGTGATGTTTGTTCCGGTGACACTGAAGAAGGCTGTAAAGAAGCTTTTGCATAGAAACTAACAGATGAGATGGAGGGGGTGTATCAGTGATTGATGTATCGATTGTGTTGACAGTATACAATGCGGAGAGTTACATAGAGGGATGTCTGGACATGATAACCGGACAGACCCTTAGAAATATACAGATAATATGCGTTGACGATGGATCCACCGATAATTCGTCGCAGATCATAGAACAGTATGCGCAGAAGGATGACAGGATCGTACTTATAAGAGAGAAGAATGCCGGAGCGGGTGCGGCAAGAAACCGCGGAATGCAGGAGGCAACAGGAAAATATATACTGTTTCTCGACTGCGACGATTTATACGAGCCTGAGATGGTAGAGAAGGCTTTCCGCAGAGCCGAGGAGGAGCAGGCGGAGATAGTCATCTACAAATCAGACCAGTACAACATGGATACTGAGGAGTATGTATATGAGAAGTGGGCCATGATAGAGTGGGCACTTCCACCGTATGAGCCGTTTAACCGCAGACAGATATCCACAAATATATTCAGAGCATTTGTGGGATGGGCGTGGGATAAGCTGTATCTCAGGGAATTTGTGATGAAGAATGATCTGAAATTCCAGGAGCAGAGAACCACAAATGATGCGCTGTTCGTGTTCAGCGCGCTGGTGCTGGCGGAGCGAATATGTACAGTAAGTGAGATACTCATCCACAGAAGAGTGGATACCCGGGATTCGCTGTCCAAGACCAGAGAGAAGTCGTGGGATAACTTCTATCACATGCTGCTGGCACTCAGACAGATGCTGAAGGATCACGGTCTGTACACAGAGATAGAGAAGGACTATATAAATTACGCTCTTCACTTCAGCCTGTGGAACTACAACACGCTGGCGGAGCCGACAAAGACAAAGCTCAGAGAGAAGCTTCTCGGCGAATGGTATGACGAGCTTGGAATATCCGCAAGACCTGAGGAATATTTTTATGATGAGTACGAGTATGGTCAGTACAAGGACATGTTAAATTTTACTGTTGAAAAACAGTGATATATATGAGTATAATAGGAACAAATTTTTGATGGAGGTAAATTCGATGTTCAGTTTTGACGAGATAACAAAGGTAGATCCAGAAGTAGCGGCAGCAATGACAGACGAGTTCAACAGACAGAATAACAATCTGGAGCTCATAGCTTCCGAGAATATCGTATCAAAGGCGGTTATGGCAGCCATGGGCAGCCATCTCACCAACAAGTATGCAGAGGGATATCCTGGTAAGAGATATTACGGTGGATGTCAGTATGTGGATATTGTTGAGGACCTTGCGAGAGAGAGAGCCAAGGAGCTGTTTGGCTGTGAGTATGTGAATGTACAGCCACACTCAGGAGCACAGGCAAACATGGCAGTATTCTTCGCAATACTTAATCCTGGCGATACATTTATGGGAATGAATCTTGATCACGGCGGACATCTCACCCACGGTTCACCGGTCAACATGTCTGGAAAGTATTTCCACTGCGTGCCATACGGTGTAAACGATGACGGATTTATAGATTATGACAGAGTTCTCGAGATCGCAAAGGAGTGCAAGCCAAAGCTTATCGTAGCAGGAGCTTCAGCATATGCCAGAGCTATTGATTTCAAGAGATTCAGAGAGATCGCTGATGAGGTTGGAGCATATCTCATGGTAGATATGGCACACATCGCCGGACTTGTGGCAGCAGGACTTCACATGAGCCCAATCCCATATGCCCATGTGACAACAACCACAACGCACAAGACTCTCCGCGGACCTCGTGGTGGTATGATAATGTGCAGCAACGAGATAAATGAGAAGTTTAATTTCAACAAGGCCGTATTCCCTGGAATCCAGGGCGGTCCTCTCATGCATGTGATAGCCGGTAAGGCAGTATGCTTCAAGGAGGCTCTTACACCTGAGTTCAAGGCATATCAGGAGCAGGTTGTCAAGAATGCGGCAGCACTTGCAAAGGCACTCATGGCAAGAGGCTTTGATATTGTATCAGGCGGAACAGACAATCATCTGATGCTCATGGATCTCAAGAGACTTGGACTTACAGGTAAGGAAGTTGAGAAGCTTCTTGACGAGGTTCATATCACAGCAAACAAGAACACTGTTCCAAACGACCCTAAGTCACCATTTGTAACAAGTGGAATAAGACTTGGTACACCAGCCGTTACCACAAGAGGTGCAAATGAGGCTGACATGGAGATCATAGCAGACGCCATAAAGGCAGCAGTCCTTGACAATGATAAGGCAAAGGCTGAGCAGCTTGTAAAGAGTATTGTAGAGAAGTATCCACTGTATGCATAATCGATAAGAAATATTGATGCATTGCAGTACGTCAGGCATATAAGATAAGAACAAGAGCGGCACGGAAGTTTCCGTGCCGCTTTTTGAGAACATGAACATGAAAAGTAACAGTAAAGTTAAGAAAAAATTACTCATAGCAGCCGTGGCTGTTCTGGCTATAGTTGTGGCGGTGATCCTGGTATGTGCGGCATATCTTCATGCGGGCAGAAGCTCCCTCAGAGGACAAAGATCCAGGGATGCTGAAATGCTGTATGAAGGTCACAGCTACATGTATGATGAAGACAACATTAATATACTGTGTATCGGTGTGGATGCCAGAGGAGAGGCCGACACCGTGGGACAGGGGGATGCCCTGATACTTGTCACACTCAATGTCAGGGACAAGACGATAATATGCCTGAATATCAACAGGGATACTCTGGCACCTGTCAAGGTATTTGGTGTTGCGGGCAAATATATCACGACCCAGAATCTTCAGGCAGCACTGGCATTTTCATATGGCAGTGATGTGGCTGACGGTGCGGAACTCACGGAATATACGGTATCAGAACTGCTTGACGGACTTCCGATACATGCATATGTGACGCTTGACTTTGATGGGATCAGCAAGATGAACGAGCTTGTCGGCGGAGTGACGGTGAAAGCCATGGAGGATCTGGACAGAGCAGATATACGCCAGGGCGAGACAGTGACACTGTCAGGGGAGCAGGCGGTATATTATGTGACGGAGCGCAACAGTGCCTCGGAGGATATAGGAACAAATGCCGCCCGTATGGACAGGCAGAAGCAGTACATGTGTGCATGGTGCGGCCTGCTAAAGGAAAAGCTTAAGAGAAATCCCCTGAAGATATGGGATATGTATGAACAGATGTCGGGATATATATCAACAGACATATCCAGAACCGGGATGCTGTATCTGGCGTGGAAATTTGCCGGGGCGGAGTTTGCTGATGACGGAATGTATGAGTTCCCGGGTTCATATGAGAGAGAGAATTATTATGATGAATATATTGTTGACGATGCGGCGTTAAAGGAGCAGCTTGTCGAAATGTTCTACAGAGAAGTGGAGTAATGCCTGTATGCAGAACGATGATAGACAGGAAGAATTAGAAAGAAAAATTGCAGAGGCGGTGGCGCTCGCGCAATCCGTTGTCGAGGACAATGAGCGGGAAAGTCACGCAGAAAATGGAAATACCGACAGTCCTGAGACAGAGGCAGTGATGACCGAACCGGGAGGAGAGCGTAAGAAGCTCTTATGGAAGGTGGTCTTGGGGGTATCATCGGTGGTTTTGCTGGTGTGCATCTGCCTGATCGTGAGATATGCGTTTGCACATAACCGGAGCAACCGTGCAAACCGGGCACTCAGGGAGTATGTGGATTATGGAACAGATGGAGCTACGGAGAGCGATGCCTCGTCCAAGCAGGATGCAGGAATTGATGATGTGATATTCCCGCATGTGAAGGTGGACTTTGATGAACTTCAGAAAAAGAATCAGGATATATGTGCGTGGATATACATACCTGGAACAGATGTCGATTATGCGGTACTGCAGGGCAGTGACAACAGCTATTATCTGAGCCATGATGCATATGGGGAGTACAGCCCTGATGGAGCAATCTTCATAGACTCTGCAAATTCCAGAGGATTTTCGGATTTTGATACGGTCATGTATGGACACAACATGTCCAGTGGAACTATGTTCAAGACTCTGCACAATTATGAGGATGAGGAATTCCTCAGAAACAACAGGAATGTGTATGTATACACACCGAACAGTACGCTGTGTTATACGGTGTTTGCTGCATACAGGACAAATGACAGACATATATTCACATACAATGATTTCTCTGACAAAAAAGGCAGACGGTCGTACATAGATGGAATATTTGACGAGAATTTTGATACTGGGATTGTGCAAAATGACCAAAAAATAGATGTTGACAGCAGACTGCTGACTCTTTCTACATGTTGTGGAATGGATGGAAAAAGATGGATCGTGCAGTCGGTACTCACAGGGGAAATAGAAGCGGATGCCAGATAAAAAAGGGAGTTTTGCACAATTGACGCTCTCTTTTTATGATGGTATACTTTGGAACAAAGTATGATGTCAGGAGAAGGACATCAGGGAGACAAGGAGTGAAGGTTATGACAACAAGATTGGGGAAGGCAGCTTCATTTAAGAGAAAAACGGCAGCCTGGCTTGCAGCGGTAGCGATAACATTAGGCTGCGGAACAACAGCATTTGCGAATAACAGCCCGGAGAATGATTATGAGACAGATTCGACACACATTCTCATATCCGAGGCGGATACAACTATAGCGGATATTGACAATCTCATGCTTGGAGATGCACCATCGGAGGTGCTTGGAGATAAATCACTGGATGGATATTCAACTCTTGCAGTGTTCTCAGTTACAGCGGTGAATGATTATGATTATTCTGAGATAGAGACGACAAAGATAAGAGGAGCAGCCATCACCAGTGATATGACAGTTCAGGTGAGATTTCTTCCGGATGACGGAGACTGGACCAAGATTCCATTCAGCGTAGAGAGCGGAGTTCTTCTGGCAGAATTCCCATCGGATGGACAGCTTGCAGTGTTTGTCAAGGATGACATAGATATACCGGATGATGATGATCCTCAGACTGCGGGTGTATCACAGGCAGGAAAGGCACCACAGACAGGAGACAGACTTCCAATATACATATTTACCGGAATCGTAGCGGCGGCACTTGTGGTTGTATCAGTGAGAAAGATAAGAAAATAATATATAGTGTATATAAAAAAAGAACTTTTGCATATATATGTGCAAAAGTTCTTTTTTATGTTTAGAAAGTCAAGTGATTATTTCATAAAGCACATTGAATAACATATTGATTTTTGGTAAAATTGTATATAAATGGGGTTTCCAGACACTTATACTGGTTATTCCGCAAATGTACATATCAAGAAAGGCAGGGAGTAATTTATGAGAAGAAGTTATGGCAGACGAATGATCGCATTTCTCATGGCATTCATTATGGCATTGTCCGTATTGTTCCAGAGTGATATTGCGGTCGGAGGGATTGCGCAGGTGCTGGCGGCACAGTCACAGAATGTGGCGACGGCCAGTGATGCGGAGAAGCAGAGTGATGTGGGGGATTCTGTTGCCACGCTGGCGGCGGATGATGCTATAGATCTGAATGCGGACGGATATTATTGTTATACAACGGTGACATCCGGTAAGACGTATTCGGGAAAACCATGGACGCTCACTTCGTCAGAGCTGGTGGTAAAGAAGATTGGAGATACGACCAACGACACGAAGCTGTCGTCAGATTATTATACTGTAGAATACAGTAACAATGTTAATGTTGGTACGGCAACAGTTACAGTCAGAGGTAATGCAGACATGAACTGTAGCGGTACTCTTACATGTACCTTTACTATAAAGGCAAAGAGTATAACTTCGACTGCACTTTTCTATATAGATGGAAAAGAGAAAGCGAACCAGCATAAAAATTGCAAAAATAAAATTTACACATATCAGGCTGGTGGTGTATGGCCGCAGATATATGTAAAGACAGCGAATACATCATCAGGATATTTCCTTACAGAAGGAACTGACTATGTTGTCGATTATTATAACAACGACGAGGAGTCAGAGGTAGTGGAGGATCCTCTTGGGGACGGCCCTAGAGTTGTAGTGTCCGCTGCAAAGAACAGCAATTATAAGATCGGTAGCGACGGAGAGTATTACATATACTACGGAATCAGCGCTGCAAACCTCAGTGATCAGGAGATATCACTGGAGGGTGATACATTTGTATATACAGGAAAACCTATAAAGCCGGCTGTTAAGATACTGGACAAGACCAACAACAAGTATCTGCACAGCATAGACGAGTGGGGTACAAATGACTATGAGTACAAGGTTGAGTATACCAACAATACAGATGTTGGAACGGCGACTGTCACAATAACAGGAGCACCTACCAGATTCAAGGGAACTGTAACCAAGACTTTCCAGATCGTGGATCAGGGAACTGAGGTATACAGCATAGCAGACGCTGACGTTACGGTGGATGACGACCTTGTATATGACGGAACTGCCAAGACTCCAAGTCCGGTGGTTAAGTATAAGGGCACGACACTTGTCGAGGGCAAGGATTATAAGGTGTCATACTACACCAACAATACAAATGCATCCACATCCACATCTAAGCCATCACTGACTATATCAGGACTTGGTTCATATGTGGGTTCAAAGACGGTGAACTTCACCATCAAGCCTAGGAGCACGGAAAATCTCTCCGTAACATTTGATGATGCAGTGTTCAACACCGCAAACAACATAACGATACAGGTTTCTCCACAGAATATTTCTGTCAAGGATAAGGAACTTGGAACTACACTTAAGTTATCCCAGGATTTCTCATATGACTTCAGTGAGTATTGGAATGCCAAGGATTACAATGTAGGAACACATAAGTTTAATATAGTAGGTATTGGAAATTACACTGGAACTGTTCCATGTGAGTTCCAGATTGTTGCAGCGGATATATCCAAAGCTGTAATAACTGCCGATGACGCCGAGTACACAGGTTCTGAGGTGACCACAACCCTGTCAAAGGTCACATTCAGCAATACGGATCTTGTGGAGGGCGTTGACTACGAGATATCAGGTTATGAGAACAACGTGGAGATCGGAAATTCAGCCAGAGTCATGATCAAGGGTCTCGGCAATTTCCAGGGAACATGTGTAGGTACATTTGCGATAAAGACATCTAAGATCAGCATGAATGATGTGGAATTTTCTACGATATCATCGATGAAATATACCGGAGCACAGTTGAAGCCGGATGTGACATTGACATACGACGGCAAGACACTTGTGGAGGGAACCGATTACTCTGTTGCTTACGGCGAGAATATCGTGCCGGGAACCAACAATGGTAAGGTTACATTTACAGGTATGGGAGACTATGCGGGTACTGTGTACAAATCATTTAACATACTTGCAAAGTCATTCTCAGATGCCGATGTAAAGCTGACTGTGAATAAGTCCAGTTATGAATATACCGGAGAGAACATAAAGCCGGATATAACAATTACATACAACGGAATGACATTGGTTGAGGGAGTTAACTACACCTTCCCGTTCAGCTACAAGGAGACCGGAACATGGACAGTCATTGCCATGTCAGCATCGGTATATTATTCCGGTTCAAAGTCATTCCAGATCACTATAGTTGCTCCGTCAGGTGATATGGGCAAACTCACATATGAGGATATACCTGACCAGTATTATAACGGCGGCGAGGTGAAGCCGGAGCTTACCATTAAGAATGGCAGTTATGTTCTGAAGGAGGGAACAGACTTCACAGTCACCGACAGAAAGAACAATGACAAGATAGGAACTTCTACTATTACTATAGAAGGAATGGGCTCATACAGCGGAACTAAGGTTCTTGAGTTCAACATTTTACCTAAGCCTCTTGAGGACTGCGATGTCAAAGATATATCCGACAGCCAGTACACAGGAGAGGCATTAGAGCCGGCAGTCACCATCAAGAATGGCAGTGTTGAGCTGGAGCAGGATGTAGACTATACGGTAGAGTACAGCAATAACACGGATGTGACAGATGAGGCCAAGGTCGTAATAAAGGCTGCAAATGATAATTATACAGGCGAGATCGTCAAGTATTTCAAGATAACACCTGTTTCAATCATTTCATCTTCAAGCGGAATGGGAATAACCCAGGCCGACCAGTCACAGATGTACACAGGTATGGCCATCGAACCGGTGATAAATGTAACCAGATACGTTAATGGTGAAATTATCAAGCTGGAGAGAGACAAGGACTATACTGTTGAGTATGCGAATAATATAGAGGTAACAGGTTCAGGAGAGAAGGCTTCGATCACTGTAACCGGTATAGGAAATTACACAGGACAGAAGGTTATACGTTTCGAGATAGAGAAGAGAGCTGTGTATAACTGTCAGATGGATGCTATAGCGGATCAGTTGTGGACAGGCTCAGCTATAACACCTGAGATCAATATATACAACGGTGAGATCAAGCTTGTTGAGAATGAGGATTACACAGTAGAGTATGCAGACAACACGGATGCCGGAAAAGCGTCAGTGACCATAACAGGCTGTGGTGATCATTACACAGGTCAGATCATCAAATACTTCAATATTACTAAGGAATTTATAGACATAAGCACAAGTGACAAGATCACTTTGACGGGACTTGAGGATCAGTCATACAACTTTGGCATGGCGGTCAGACCAAGCTTTACTCTGAGCTATGACGGCGAGGAGATGACAGCCGGATCAAACGGTGATTATACATATACCTTCAAGGACAACTATGAGGTCGGTACCGCAACACTTGTCATAACAGGTGTGGGCAAGTACAAGGGAACAAAGGAATACACGTTCAAGATCGCCAAGTATGACATATCAGGTGATACACTGATCATATCAGGCGACACATTTGAATATAGCGGTACTGCTATCAAGCCATCACTTGTGGCTGTGAAGGTTGGAACCGTCAACAGAATAACATCATTTGATGATTTCAATGTCACATACGGTGAGAATACAAATGTTGGAAATGGAAGTGTGACCATCACTCCAAAGGCGGACAGCAGCTATACAGGAGAGCTCACACAGAAATTTGTAATATACAAGAAGAGTATTACAGGTGCAACAGTTTCAGCTTCAAGTGTGACATACACAGGTAAGGCACAGACTCCTGCGGTGACAGTTACATGCAAGGACGGAATGGCAGTGCCTTCAGGAAGTTATAGCGTTGAGTATGCCAACAATATCAATGTTGGTACAGCTAAGATCACGGTAACAGCTCTGGAGGATGGCAATTTCGATGGAACCGCTACAGGAAGCTTCGAGATAAAGGCTATAGATATTGCCGGAGCCGATGTGGCTGATATAGCTGACCAGACATACACAGGCTCAGCGATAACACCGGATATAACAGTCAGCTACGATGGCACCGAGCTTGTTGAGGGTGAGGACTATGTTGTATCTTCATATGATAATAATGAGAATGTCAGCACGGCTTCAGCTAAGGCGTCGATAACCATAACTGGTAAGGGCGTATACAGCGGAACAAAGAAGATCGAGTTCAATATTGTTCCTGCATCAGTCAGCAAGGCAGTTGTAACAGGCGTTGAGGACAGTGTGGTATACACTGGCGCAGATATAACATTTGCAGGACTGGTAGTTACAGTGTCGGGCAGAAAGCTCACTGCTGCTGACTACACAGTGAAATATACAAATAACAGAAATGCTTCCACAACTGACAGCAAGGCAGAGATACTTATCACAGGTAAGGGCAATTACACCGGTGAGAAGATAGTTCAGTTCGTGATCGAGCAGAAGGATATAGCAGATTGCACAGTTCAGCCGATCAGCGCACAGATCTATACAGGAAAGGCTGTTGAGCCTGAAGTGACTGTCACTGACGGTGCAAACACTCTTGTAAAGGGAACGGATTATACCGTTGCATACAGCAACAATATCAATGTCACAACAACCGAGTCAAAGGCTGTTGCTGATATAAGTGGAACAGGCAACTATAAGGGATCTGTGAAGGCAACATTTGATATTGCCAAGAAGATCGTCAAGATAACAGATGCGGATGTTGCTGATATAGCAGATCAGACATACCACATGGGAGATAAGATAGAGCCGGCTGCAACAGTCACAGTGGATGGCGTGAAGCTTGACGCTGACTGCTATACGGTAACTTATACAAACAATGTGAATGTCGGAACTGCGACAATGACAGTTACAGGTATCACTGTACAGGGATATTCAGGAACTGTCGAGAAGACATTCAAGATACTTCCATTGTCTATTGCAAAGGCAGTGGCATCTAAGACTTATTCAGCGGTGTACACACCGGCTGGAACGACATTTACAGTGGAGAGCTTTGACATCACAGTTGATGGCAAGAAGTACACTGTGACGGACATGTCAGATTTCACTGTAACACAGAAGAACCTGATAAATGTTGGAACAGGAACAATAACAGTTACTGCAAAGGCTGACTGTAACTTTACAGGAAGCTTTGATATCGCAGCGACAATAACTGCAGCGAAGATAGAGGAGAGCTGGGCAAGCCTTGAGCAGACAGAGTTCAGCTATACCGGATCTGAGATAACTCCTGAGCCGGTTGTCAGAAGTGGAAATGTCATTCTCAAGAAGGATGTCGACTATACACTCAGCTACGACAGCAATGTGGAGTGTTCCGATAAGGCAAGCGTGATGGTGACAGGTACAGGTAACTATACAGGAGAGGTAAAGCTTCTCTTTACTATCGGTGCGAAGTCGCTCACGGGAGCAAAGGTAAGTGCTCAGGCACAGAGCTATACAGGTAAGCCGCTCACCACGAAGATCTCAGTCGTACTTGGAGACGAGAAACTTGTGGAGGGCCAGGATTATACAGTAGAGTATGTAGAAGGCGAAGTTACAAATGCAGGAACCGGTAAATTCAAGATCAAAGGTAAGGGCAACTATACCGGAGAGCTTGACGGCACATTTGTCATAAATGCGAGAAGTATAAATGCTGAGGGCATTACGGTTGCAGGTGTGGCAGATAAGACATACACCGGATTTGAGATAACACAGGATATAACAGTTAAGGATGGAGATGCGGTTCTCACAGAGGGAACAGATTACACTGTCGACTATGAGAATAATGTCAATGCATCGACCACAGATTCAAAGGCTGCAGTTATAGTCAGAGGTAAGGGTAACTATGACAGCAGTACAACAAGACGTGTAGAATTTACAATTGGACAGAAGAATATAACAGATGCAGAGATAGACGGCGTGGAGAGTTCAGTCGTATACACAGGAAAGGCTATTACATTTGATCAGGCTGTGCTCACTGTGGACGGTGTTAAGCTTGTAAATGGTGTGGACTACGAGACTGAATATGTCAACAATCTGAATGTATCTACTGCCAGCAGCAAGGCGAATATCATCTTCAGTGCAAAGGGTAATTATACAGGAAAAGCAAGCTGGACATTCACTATCACAGCAAAGAGCATAGAGGATTGTACAGTCAGCGATATTCCGGGACAGACCCACACAGGAAAGGCACTTACACCTGACATAACAGTCAAGGATGGCAGCAGAACTCTTGTGAAGGGCACGGATTATGATGTCGTATACAGCGACAATATTGAGGTGTCAACAGCAGACAAGCCGGCAAAGGCGGTTGTCACAGGAAAGGGCAACTACACCGGATCTGTACAGAAGACATTTATGATAGCAGAGAGAGTTATAGATATAACACCTGCGGTCATCTCTATAACAGACAAGGGACCATTTGTATATAACTATGGCAAGCAGATCACACCGGCTATATCAGTTACACTGGATGGAGAGGTGCTTCCAGAGGATGCGTATACAGTAAGCTATCAGAGCAATGTGAATGCCGGAAAGGCATACATAATCGTGACAGGAGCCGGAGAGTATCATGGAGTCATAGATACATCATTTACTATCGAACAGCTCGATGTGACAGGAGGAGTCCTTGAGCTTGAGAAGGATGCTTACGGATATACCGGAAGCAAGATCAAGCCTGTAGTGACAGGAATCACTCTGGCTGGCGGCAGCATAGAGCCTGGCACAGATTTTGACGTGACATACAGCAACAATATAAATGTAGGCAGTGGAGAGATAGCTCTCACAGCCAGAAGCAGTTCAAACTATAAGGGAACAGTTACAGGCAAGTTTGCGATCACTGCGGCAGACATCACAGATGCCCAGCTCACGGTTGCCGATCAGACATACACAGGTGCTGCACTCAAGCCGGCAGTGACAGTATATCTGGGACAGACAAAGCTTATAGAGGGAACAGATTACACAGTGGGATATGCTGACAATACCGATGCCGGAACAGCAACGGTTACTGTAAAGGGTATGGGCAACTATGCCGGAACAGTTAAGACGACCTTCAAGATCGCAGCAAGATCCATAAGTGCAGCAAAGATAACTGTTGCAGATCAGGTGTATACTGGAGCTCCGCTTACACCGGAGATAACAGTTACATTAGGTGGAAAGCAGATCGCAGACACCGAGTATGATGTTGACTATAGTGGAAATACCGATAAGGGTACAGCCACAGTGACGATAACAGGTAAGCACAATTACACAGGAACAGCATCAGAGACATTCACCATATCCGCAATGGATATAAGCAAGTGCGTGGTCTCACCTATAGCGTCTGTTGTATACGATGGAACAGCCCACAGTCCAAAGGTTACAGTCAAGAACGGAGAGATAGTTCTGACAGAGGGCAGTGATTATGACGTCACATACAGCGACAATGTAAGTGTTACAACAGACTCAAGAAAGGCAAAGGCAACTATCACAGGCCGTGGAAATTACACAGGTCAGTGTGTGGCTGAGTTTGAGATAACAAAGGCAGACTTTGCAGATGCAGTCATAACAGGAATACCTGAGAGTGTAGAGTATACCGGTGAGAGCATAGTCCTCACAGGATATGAGCTCACACTTGGAGATACAAAACTTGTAGAGAATCAGGATTACGTTGTTGAGTACACTGATAATAAGGAGATCGGAACAGCGACTGTCAGATTCATCGGAGCAGGCAATTACAGCGGTGAGAAGACTGCAGCCTTCAAGATAACAAAGGCAGATATAGCAAACTGCGAAATCAGCCCGATCCAGGGACAGACATGGACAGGTAAGGCCATAGAGCCGGTGCTCACCATAAAGAATGGCAGCGTCACCCTGAAGGCCGGAACAGACTATGAAGTTACATACAGCAACAATATAGACGAGACGGATGAGGCGAAGGCAGAGATCACCGGTATTGGCAACTATACAGGAACTGCTGTAGTCTACTTCTCGATAACAAGAAGCGTTGTGGATATAAACGGCGCTACAGTGTCGGCTATACCGGCGCAGACATATGCATTTGGCAAGGCTGTAACTCCTTCAGTCACTGTTATGTATAACGGAATTACACTGAAAGAGAATACAGATTACACCTTAACATATGAGAACAATATAAATGCTGGAACAGCATATGTGATCATAACCGGAACAAAGTATTACTCCAAGACAAAGAGAGTAAGCTTCGCCATCAACCCTGCGGACATATCAGCAGGCCGTGTGGTTATAGATCAGGGAAGCTTTGTGTACACAGGAAAGAGCCAGAAGCCTGAGGTTACAGGCATAGAGTTTGGAGATGTGATGATAACTGATATGGACAGCTTTGACATAAGCTTTGGCAGCAATGTCAATGTAGGAACAGCGTCCATCAGCGTATCAGCAAAGAGCAACACCAACTACAAGGGCAGCGTGACAGGTGAGTTTGCCATAACAGAGGCAGATCTGTCAGGCGCAGCAGTTGAGGTAGACGATGCGGTATATCAGGGAACACCTCTTACCCCGGCTGTCAGGGTAACACTTGGTACAGTGGTTCTGACAGAGGGCAGGGATTACACTCTGAGCTACAGCAGTAACACAAACGTAGGAAAGGGTACTGTAAAGATTACAGGAAGTGGCAATTATAAGGGAACCATCAGTGCAGAGTTTGCTATAACAGAGAGAACGATCACTGATGCCGATGTGGAAGTCGCAGATCAGATCTACACAGGTAAGGAGCTCACTCCTGATGTGGAAGTAACACTTGGAGACAAGCTTCTGACAAATGGTGTGGATTACACAGTTACCTATGAGAAGAATGTCAATGTCGGCACGGCAAACGTTATAGTAAAGGGAACCGGCAATTATAAAGACACTATCACAAAGACCTTTAGAATAGCTGCAGCAGACATTTCAAGTGCAGTTGCGTATAAGATCAGTGATCAGACATATACCGGAAGTCCTATCACCCCGGCAGTGACAGTAAGCATGGCTGATGGAACAACACTGAAAGCCGGTGTTGACTATGAGGCTGAATACACAGGAAACACAGATGTTACGACAAAGGATGCACCTGCACAGGTGGTTATCACAGGAAAGGGCAACTATGTAGGAACCCTCAGAACAACATTTGCGATAGTACCTAAGTCACTTACAGGAGTCGCCATTAGCGGATACAGTGAGTCTGTGGCTTACACAGGTGCTGATGTGACATTTGCAGATATTATAGTTGCCGATGGAAGCGAGATCCTCACAGAGGGAATTGATTATAGGATCACATACACAGGCAACAAGGCAGTCACAACAGAGGATGGTACATACTTTACAGTAACAGGTACAGGCAATTACACCGGAAGCAAGGATGTACACTTTGTGATTACGGCAAAGGATCTCAGGGAATGTGATGTCGAGGAGATTGAAAGCCAGGTATACACAGGAAAGGCCATAGAGCCGGAAGTAACGATAAGAAATGGTAATGTTCTTCTTGTGAGCGACGTTGACTATGATGTCACATATGAGTCGAATATAAATGAGACTACAGAGACAACAAAGGCTAAGGCTATAATCACAGGAAAGGGCAACTACACAGGAAAGGTAACGAAGGAATTCGTTATAGGAAGAGTATTTACAGATATATCAAAGGCTGAGATAGAGGCTATTCCGGATCAGACATATACATTCGGACAGGCCATAACCCCTGAAGTCAAGGTAAGCTTTGGAGGAAAGGCACTCACACTTAACACCGACTATACAGTGACTTATACCGATAATATTGATGCGGGAACTGCAACTGTAAAGATCATAGGTACAGGTGATTACAACAAGTCAGTTACAAAGACATTTGTCATAAAGCCGGCAGATATATCAAAGGCGTCAGTAGTTCTCAGGGGAACATCATTCACCTACACAGGTGAGGCGATTACACCTGCAGTGACAAGACTTGGCGTTCCTAATGGTGGTGTGACTGAGAGTATCACAGATCTCTCTTCATTCGCTGTGGAATACAGTGACAATACAGATGCCGGAACGGCAAAGGTTACTGTAAGTGCAGGAAAGGATACGAACTACACCGGAACTGCATCAACTACATTTACTATCACAAGAAAGAGCATAAGCGGTGCGGTCGTGAGCGTGGCAGATGCTGAGTACACCGGATCAGAGGTTATACCGGATGTAAAGGTAACTCTGGGAGATAAGGTGCTGACAGCCGGCGTGGATTACACGGTATCGGCTGAAAACAATGTAGAGGCAGGAGAGGACGCTCTGTTAAAGATCACCGGATGCGGTAATTATGAGGGCGTACTGAGCCAGACATTTGAGATCAGTGCAAAGAGCATAGACGGCGGAAAGTGCAGCATACCGGCTCAGGTATATATAGGATCTGCGCTGACACCTGATGTAGTTCTTGAGGTTGGAGGCAAGACTCTGACCAAGGGTGAGGACTACACAGTTACATACGCAGACAACATAGATGTCACAACGGCTGAGAAGAAGGCATCAGCGATCATCAAGGCCATGGGCAACTACACAGGAAAGCTCACAGTTTACTTTGACATCACGGCAAAGACTCTTACAGCAGCCGATGTTGACAGCATTGATGCTCAGGAATACACCGGCGAGGCGATAGAGCCAGTGGTGGTCGTAAGAAACGGAGACACAGTTCTTGTTGCGGGAAGAGATTACGATGTAACATACAGCAACAATACAGACAAGACTACAGAGGCGAGAGCAGTAGTCAAAGGTAAGGGTAACTATCAGGGAACCGTTACAAAGCTGTTTGAGATATGCGGAGCAAGCATAGCACCGGCGGTTGTGACAGGAATACCTGAGAGCGCAGAATATACAGGTGACAGCATAACCTTTAAGGACATAACAGTTGTGATGAATGGAAAGACACTTGTATATGGAACAGATTACACAGTAAGTTATGAGAACAATGTCAATGCAACCACTGAGGACAGCATGGCATACGTTATCATAAAGGGTAACGACAACTACGGTGGACAGATAAGAACAGCCTTCAGCATAACCCCAAGAAGTCTTGAGAAGTGCAAGGTCGATGCCATCGGAGGACAGACATATACAGGCAGGAAGATCACCCCTGAGGTTACAGTAAGAGATGGATCAAGGGTACTCGAAAATGGAAGAGACTACACGGTATCTTACAGTGATAATATCGAGGTGGGCAAGAATGCCAAGGCAGTTATAGAAGGTAAGGGCAACTACACCGGACAGCTTACAGCAGAGTTCACCATCGCAAAGGAAGTGCTCGACATTTCAAATGCGGTGATAAGTGATATCGCAGATCAGTATTACAACTTCGGTGAGGAGCTCACACCTGCACTCAGTGTAAATCTTGGAGGAAGAAAGCTTACAGAGAATGTTGATTACAGCGTAACCTACACTGATAACATTGAGGCCGGTACGGCTACAGCTACAGTGAAGGGAATCGACCAGAATAAGGGCGAGGTAAGTAAGACATTCAAGATCCTTCCTATAGATATAACAACTGCAGAGATCGCACTTGTGAAGGATTCATATGGTTTCACAGGAGATGCGGTAACAGCAGATGTAGAATCGATAACAGTCACAAGAAATGGAGTTAAGAAGGTACTCACAGATCTCGCAGGATTTGAGATCACATGTACAGACAATGTAAATGTCGGTACGGCTACAGTTAAGATCGCCGCAGGCGAAGGCCAGAGCTATACAGGAAGCACAAGCACATCCTTCAGGATCGTTGCAGCTTCAATAGAGCAGGCAGAGGTCAGCGTTGACAGTGCAGTATATACGGGAAGCGCAATCACTCCTGTATGCAGAGTAGTTCTCGGAGGAAAGACTCTTGCAGAGGGCGTTGACTACAAGGTAACAGTTTCAGGCAATGTGAATGTTACTGACAATGCACTGGTTACTATAGAGGGAACCGGAAATTACACCGGAAAGCTCTCACAGAAGTTCAGCATAACTCCTAAGAGGATATCACAGGCTGAGGTAAAGGCCGATGATGCTGAATACACAGGAAGCGCAGTTACGACAACAGTCAGTGTAGTCCTTGATGGAAAGACTCTTGTTCAGGGAACTGACTATAAGCTCAGCTACAGCGACAATGTGAATGTCACATCTGACACAGCAAAGGCTGTTGTGACAGTGACAGGAACAGGCAACTACACAGGAACAGTCCAAGGAGAGTTCTCTATAACTCCTATGGATATATCAAAGCTTGACATACCGGAGATACCAGATCAGACATACGGCGGTCAGGCAGTAAAACCTGAACTGAGAATTGTAAATGGCAACAATGTTCTCTCAGAGGGCACTGATTACACAGTGGCATACGAGAACAACGATTCGGTTACAGACAAGGCCAGCGCTATTATCTCAGGTAGAGGAAGCTACAAGGGATCAGTGACCAGAACATTTGCTATAAAGGCATACAGCATAGACAATGCAGAGATAAGTGGAATCCAGGATGCGGTAGTATTTACAGGAGATGCCATTGAATTTGCAGATATAGCAGTTGTAGTAAACGGCAGGACACTTGTGAACGGTACGGACTACACAGTAAGCTACGAGAACAACCTGAACGTTACAGATGAGAAGAATCCTGCATATGTGATCATAAAGGGCACAGGAAACTACGGCGGACAGGTTAGAACAGCATTTGCCATAACAGCTAAGAATATCGGCAGATGCAGCATTGATCCGATTGGCGGACAGATATACACAGGTAAGGCGGTTGAGCCTGAGATCACAGTCAGAGATGGCGCAAGGATACTGGAGACCGGAAAGGATTATGACATTACTTACAGCAACAACACAGATGTGACAGACAGTGCTGAGGTCACCATAACAGGTAAGGGCAACTACAGAGGCAGCAACAGTGCGGTATTCACCATCACACAGGAGGTTGTGGATATATCAAAGGCTGTAATGAGCAAGGTCGATGACCAGTATTACAACTTTGGAAATGCCATAAGACCAGAGGTTACACTTACATATGGCGGCAAGACATTGACACAGGATGTGGACTACGAGCTTGTATACATCGACAATATCAATGAAGGTACGGCGACGATACAGGCAAATGGTATCAACAAGAACACAGGCTCGGTGAGCACAACATTTGCCATAAAGCCAGTAGATATAACAACTGCTGAGGTTGTACTTGAGAATGACTCATTTGAGTACACGGGATCAGAGATCAGACCAGCAGTTAAGATGATAACAGTAAGCAGGGATGGCAAGGCGACGGCAGTGACATCTATGACAGCATTTGATGTGACATACACGGACAATACAAATGTCGGAACTGCTGGTGCGGTTATAAAGGCAGCACAGGGAAGCGGATTTACAGGATCTGTGACAAAGAAGTTTGAGATCACAGAGGTGGATATCGCACAGGCTGTAGTTGATGTGGAAGACCATGTGTACACAGGAAGTGCAGTAAAGCCTGCATATACAGTGACACTTGATGGCAAGAAACTCACTGCGGGAACAGATTTCAATGTGGTGTTCAGCAACAATGTAAATGTTGGAACAGCAGCCATCCTCACAGTGACCGGTACAGGAAACTACAAGGGAACAGTTGTCGCATACTTTGCGATAACTGCAAAGGATCTGAGCAAGGCAGATGTGAATGTCCAGTCATCAGTTTACACTGGAAAGCCACTTACACCGGCTGTGACAGTAACTCTCGATGATGAGATATTAAATGCAGACATTGATTATGTTGTTTCTTACAGCAACAATGTGAACGCTACGACAGCAAAGTCAAAGGCGACTGTGACCGTCAAGGGAACAGGAAACTATAAGGGCACTGTGACTGCTACATTCGACATTGAGCCAAAGGCGATCAATGAGGCGAAGATCAATGATATACTGGATCAGATGTACAGCGGCAGTGAGATCAGACCGGATGCAAAGGTGACACTCGATGGAGTACAGCTTGTTGCAGGAACGGACTACACTGTGACATATGAGAACAACATAGAGGTTTCAGATTCAGCCAAGCTTATCGTAACCGGTAAGGGCAATTACAAGGGAACTGTAGAGAAGAACTTCAGTATAAAGAGTCTCACTCTTGAGGACGCAGAGGTATCAGGTATACCAGCCGGCACAGAATACACAGGAAAGGCCATAACATTTGGCGAGATCGTTGTGACACTGGTCGGAAAGAAACTGTCCGAGGATGAGGATTACACAGTAGAGTATAAGAACAATGTAAACGTGACAGACAGTGCGGAGGTTGTGATAACAGGTATCGGCAATTACAGCGGAGAGCTGAGCAGAACATTCAAGATCACAGCTAAGGACATAAGCAAGTGTAGAGTCGATGCGATTGGCGGACAGGTACACACAGGAAAGGCTGTAACACCTGAGGTCACAGTGAGAGACGGAACACAGGTTCTCGTGTCTGGAACAGATTACAAGACAGAGTACAGCAACAACATAAATGAGACAACGGCCAGCTCGAAGGCTGAGATCAAGATCACAGGATCTGGTAACTACACAGGAAGCATAACAGTGAACTTCACGATATCTAAGAATCTTGTGGATATATCCAAGGCTGTGATAAGCAAGATCAGTGATCAGCTTTACAACTTCGGCCAGCCGCTCACACCGGATGTGACAGTTACATTTGGTGGAAAGACACTTGTATACGGCGAGGATTACGCACTCGTATATGTGGACAACATCGATGAGGGTGTGGCAACCGTAACAGTTAGAGGTATCAATTCAAATACCGGATCTTTATCGGCTAAGTTTAACATCAATCCGGTCGATATAAGTGATGGACAGATAGCTCTTGATGCATCCGAGTATATGTATACAGGAACAGCAGTAAAACCGGTGATCAATTCATTTACAGTGAAGAGAGCTGGAAAGACAGTGACAGTTACTGATTTTGACAACCTTGAGATCAGCTACTCGTCAAATACAAATGTTGGAACAGGTAAGGTTACTATAAAGGCACTTGAGGGTGAAGGCTTCACAGGAAGTGTCAGCAAGACATTTGCAATAGTAGGTGCTTCAGTCGACAATGCTTCAGTAAAGGTTGGAAACGGAGTTTATACGGGTGAAGCTGTAACTCCGGATCACACAGTTACACTCGGAGGCAGGACACTTGTTGAGGGACGCGACTACAGAGCAGACTACAGCAACAATGTGAACGTGACAGACAGTGCAGTGCTCACCATCACAGGTATGGGTAACTACAGTGGAAGCACCACAGCAAGATTTAAGATAAGTGCCAGAAATCTTGCAGATGCAGACATTACGGTGGCATCGGCAAGATACACAGGAGATCCACTTACACCTGCAGTTACAGTTTCACTTGGCGGAACAGCTCTTGTGGAGGACAGAGACTTTACAGTTTCATACAGTGACAATGTGAATGTCACAACAGACACAGATAAGGCAGGCGTTACCATCACAGGTATAGGCAACTACACTGGAACGGCGGTTGAGAAATTCGATATCGCAGCTAGAGACATATCTCTTGCAGAGATAAAGGACATCGACAGACAGAATTATACCGGTAATGCGGTTACACCAAAGCTCACTGTTGTTGACGGACAGAGAGAGCTTGTGGCAGGCAGGGATTACACCGTAAGCTACAAGAACAATGTCGAGGTGACAACGGCAGCAGTTGCGGTGATAACAGGAAAGGGCAATTATTCAGGAACTGCCAGCAAGCTGTTTGCTATTGGCGGTGCAGATATTGCAGATGCAGATATAACAGGTATAAAAGACAGCGTAACCTACACAGGAAAGGCAATAACATTTGCCGGACTTAAGGTAACATACGGCGACGATGTACTTGTGGCAGGAAGAGACTACACTGTATCATACAGTGGAAATAAGAACGTGACGGACAAGGCAAGTGTTACCATCACAGGTATTGGCAACTACACAGGAAGTGTTAACAGATACTTTGCTATAACAAGAAGAAATCTTGCAGACTGTCATGTGAGCGAGATCGAGGGTCAGATTTACACAGGCAAGAAGATAGAGCCGGAGCTCACAATTACATATGGAGATCTGGTGCTTGTAGAGGGTGTTGACTACGAGATCGAGTACAGCAATAATATTGAGCCTACAGCAGGCGGACAGTCGGCAAAGGCAACAGTAACAGGTAAGAGAAGCTACACAGGAACTGTGGAGAGAGAATTTACCATTACAAAGGATCCTGTAAATATAAGCGGAGCCAAGATCAGTGCAATACCTGATCAGGAGTTTGCAAAGAAGAATATCACACCTGCGGTAAATGTTACATACGGTGGCAAGACGCTTGTACAGGGAACTGATTACAAGGTTTCATACATCAATAACTATAATGTTGGAACTGCCACAGTGACGATCACAGGATATGGAGACTACGTAAGTTCTAAGACGGCAACTTTCGAGATCGTCAAGAGAGACGTAACAGGTTATGTAGCAGAGCTTTCAAAGAGCAGCATGACATACACCGGAAAGGCACTCACTCCATCAGTTACAGCTATTAACAGCAGTGACGGAGCATTTGTGCTTGACGATGAAGATATCGCGGGCTTCATAGTGAGATATGCTTCAAATGTAAACGTTGGAACAGCAACGGTTACAGCTACAGCAGGAAGCCGGTCTAATTACACAGGAAGTGTGACAGCAACATTTGCCATAACAGCGGCATCAATCGATAATGCAGTAGTTGTGGCAGAGGATACGGAATACACAGGAAAGCCGGTAACTCCAGCCGTTACAGTGACAGTCAACGGTGTTGTGTTATCAGCAGCGGATTACACAGTGGCTTACAGTAACAACACTGAGGTCGGAACCGCAGAGGTAAGCATAACAGGAAAGGGCAACTACACCGGAGAGACAACAGGTACATTTGAGATAACAGCAAGAAGTATCAAGAACTGTACAGTTGAGTGCAGCACATCGATCGAGTACACAGGAAACCAGCTCATACCTGTTGTAAAGGTAAAGAATGGTGATGTGGAGCTGACAGAGGGAGTTGACTACATACTCAGCTTCGATATGAACACAGATGTGACAGGACGCGCAAAGGTGGTTGTGACCGGTAAGGGCAACTACAAGGATTCAGTGACAAGATACTTTGCAATTACAAAGAAGAGTATCGCTGGAGCTGAGATCAAGGGTATTACAGGAAAGGTATTCACAGGTAATGCAATAACACAGGATATTGAAGTTGAACTGGATGGACAGAAGCTCAGCCAGGGAACGGACTATACTGTGAAGTACGAGAACAATGTTCATGTAGGAACAGCAGTCATAACAATAACAGGTGCAGGCAACTACACAGATTCTGTAAAGAAGAGCTTTGTGATAAGCAAGGCAGATATAAGCAACACGGCTGTTATAAACGGAATTGAGTCCGAGGTTATATACAAGGGCACAGCATTTAAGTTTGATAATGTCACGATAACATGGGGAACAAATGTGCTGAAGGAAGGCAGAGATTACACGATCACATACCAGAACAACAGCGGAATCACCATGACGAGAACAAGTAAGGCTTCAGTCACTGTGAAGTTCATGGGCGACTACAAGGGAAGCGTTACAAAGCAGTTCAGGATCAAGGCATTTGACATATCAAAGGCAACCGTATCAGCGATAGCAGACAAGACCTACACAGGATCAGCGATCAAGCCGGCGGTTACAGTTAAGATCGGCAGTACAGTGATAAATCCAAAGGAGTACACGGTTGAGTACAGCAACAACGTGAAGCCGGGTGTTGCAAGTGTTACGATCACAGGACTTAACAACTTCTACGGAACAAAGAAGGTTACATTCAACATCCTTCCTGCAAAGGTGAAGAACCTTGCGGCAAGCGGTGAGACAACAACATCACTGAAGCTATCATGGAGCAGCAGTGCATATGCCCAGGGATATGAGGTGTACAGATATGATACAGGTAAGAAGACATATGTGAAGGTTGCAACAGTGAAGGGCACAAGCAGCAATATCACAGGTCTGGCAGCGGGAACTGATTACAAGTTCGCGGTATCAGCATATGTGAAGTCGTCAGGCAAGACACTGTATAGCGAGAAGACAGTCATAAATGCAGCAACAAAGCCAGCTAAGGTTTCAGGTATTTCATTCAGCAGCAGGGCAGAGAAGTCGATAGCGCTCAAGTGGAATACAGTTAAGGGAGCTACAGGCTACAAGGTATACAGACTTGTAGCAAAGGACAATTACAAATATCTTGGTTCGACATCAAAGACAGCTTATAATGTAAACGGTCTGACTGGAAGTACAGCTTACACATTCAAGGTAGTTGCATACAAGAAGGTCGGCAGCAAGGAGCTCGTTGGTGAGGATGCTACGGCAAGGATCATGACAACGCCATCGGCAGTCAAGAATCTTAAGATCAGTGCCAGAAGCAATGCATCGATAACGATGAAATGGAGCAAGGTAAACAACGCTGATGGATACATAGTTTACAGATACCGCGGCAACAGAGCAGTCAAGATCAAGACCATCACAAGCAAGTCAAAGGTCGTATTTGTAAGCTCAAAGCTCAGTGCCGGAACAACGTATAAGTACAGAGTTGTGGCATACAAGAAGGATGGAAAGGCAATCGTAGAGAATGCCGGAACATATGTATCAGGATTTACACTTCCTGCAACACCTGTTGTATCAGCGAAGGCCGGAGTCAAGCAGGCGAAAATTGCATGGAAGAGAGCCAAGGGAGCAACAGGTTACATCGTATACATGTCAACATCAAAGCGTGGCACGTATAAGGCTGTTGCAACTATAAGAAAGGCAGGAACTACTTCATACACCAAGAAAGGCCTGAAGAAAGGCAAGACATATTACTTCAAGGTGCGTGCATTTAACAAGTCAGGTAAGACAACATATAAGAGTTCATACTCAACAGTAAAGAAGATCGTTGTCAAATAGTGACTGACAGTTAGATAAGGGAAAGCCGGAAATAAAACTATAAAAAGCATCCAACCTGGTGAGCCTGGAAACAGGCTTATCTGGTGGATGCTTTTTTGTTATCTATGAGGCGGAGGAATCTGTCCGCCTGAGAGATGATAAAGTCCTTAAGTGCTTTATATGGAAATACATTCGTTGTATTATTGCCTACATCGGTGTCTATGGAGGTGAATGAGTCGAGATCATTCTGCAGTCTGCTCTGTGAGAAACATAGACATTTTTTTATGGTCATATCAGGTGATGAAACCTTCGGTATGATTGGTGAGAAATCCCTGATAAACAATGGATTTGTCACATTGTAATCACCGTAGAAAAACTGTTCTGAGAAGAAATCCCGGAATGGGATGCACCTTCCCTCCGGCTGCATGCTGAGCTCGTGCATTCGGACATGGTCTATGTCGCGTGTCACACAGGTGGGAGTGTTATCGCCTGCCTCAAACTGAAAATATTGCGGCCAGAATTCCTCCACATAGGCGGCGTCCATCATGAGATGGGCAAGTATGCCAAGGTCGGCAGGTGTCATAGCTTCCACTGGATATTCTGACAATATGTGATCGATGTCCGGATATTTTGTTATGAGATCGTTCTGCCATTCCGGCCTGAAATGTGTCAGGGCTTTGTCCATAACCGCATCTGGAAGAACGCAGCCCAGCAGGAAATCATTCAGCAGCTCCGGCTGGGATTCCTTTGAAATATGAAGTTTGTCTGCGATGTATCTGCCCTCGCACAGGTGTATTATGTATCCCGGCATTGCAGCCCTCCCATATAGAATATATTTGTCAATTTGTAAAAAAGTGTACCCCCGGAGCCCCCGGAATGTCAATAAAGACAATTTCATACAAACAGTTTACTTGACTTATAATTTGTTAGGCGGTAAAGTCATAGATGGATAAATGGGATATCCATATCAGAGTAAAAGGAGAAACGTGTTGAATAACGATTACAACAAAGAACAAAACGACAAGAATGACGACAACAAGAATAATGGCAACAAAGGCAAAAACAGGAATGTCATGGTTCTGCTTGTCATCTCGGTGATATTGACACTGCTGTGCTGGAGAGCATACGACAAGATCACAAATGGAACGAAAAAAGAGATCCCGTACAGCGGATTTGTGGAGATGCTGGATTCGGGAGAGGTGGACAATGCGGAGATATATGCCAAAAAGATCAAATTTACCTCAAAGGAGTCTGACGGCACTCTGGATAAGAACACCTATGTGACAGTGAGGATAAGCGACGATAAGCTGGCAGACAGACTTAAGACAGCCCATGAGAAGTATGCCACAACATACAAGGGCAAAGACGAGAGCGGTTCAGCCATGGTCGGAACGATACTCTCATATGTGGTCATGATAGCTGCATTCTATCTGTTCCTCTCGTTAGTGACAAGGCGGAGCGGAATGATGGGCTTTGGCAAATCAAACGCCAAGGTATATATGGAGAAGAAGACCGGAGTCACATTTGCAGATGTTGCAGGAGAGGATGAGGCAAAGGAATCCCTGACTGAGATGGTCGACTTCCTTCACAACCCTAAGAAGTATATGGCTATAGGTGCAAAGCTTCCAAAGGGAGCACTGCTGGTCGGCCCTCCGGGAACCGGAAAGACACTTCTGGCAAAGGCTGTTGCCGGAGAGGCAAACGTGCCATTTTTCTCCATGTCGGGATCAAGCTTCGTGGAGATGTACGTGGGAGTCGGAGCATCGAGAGTCAGAGACCTGTTCAAACAGGCATCTGAGATGGCTCCTTGTATAATATTCATAGACGAGATAGATGCCATAGGCCAGAGCAGAGACAGCGTGAGGGGCGGTGATTCGGAGAGAGAACAGACACTGAACCAGCTTCTTGCCGAGATGGATGGATTTGACACATCCAAGGGAATAGTGATACTGGCTGCGACCAACAGGCCGGAGACACTTGACAAGGCACTCCTGAGACCGGGAAGATTTGACAGAAGAGTAATAGTTGAGAAGCCGGATCTTCAGGGTAGAATAGACACGCTGAAGGTACACTCCAGAAATGTCAAGATGGATGAGACTGTGGATCTCCGTGAGCTTGCGCTTGCCACAGCAGGTGCGGTTGGAGCAGATCTCGCCAATATAATAAACGAGGCGGCGCTCACTGCGGTCAGATCCGGAAGGAGCATGGTTTCACAGGCTGATCTGATTGGTGCGGTGGAGCTTGTATTTGCAGGAAAAGAGAAGAAGGGCAAGCTGCTAGGCGACCAGGAGAAGAAGGTCGTTGCATATCATGAAGTTGGACATGCTCTTCTGGTTGCTCTCCAGAAGCACACTGAGCCTGTTCAGAGAATTACAATAGTTCCTAGAACGATGGGTTCTCTGGGATATGTATGGCAGGTGCCTGAGGAAGAGAAGTATATGGAGACCAAGGCTGAGCTTGAGGCGAACATTGTGACGACCCTCGGCGGAAGAGCTGCAGAGGAATTGAAATTCGAGTCAGTGACCACCGGCGCGGCAAATGATATAGAGCAGGCGACCAAGACAGTGAGAGCGATGATAACCATGTATGGAATGTCAGACAAGTTCGGACTCATGCAGCTTGAGACTGTTCAGGGAAAATATCTCGACAGAAATGCAGTGCTCCAGTGTTCAGACAAGACTGCTGCAAAGGTCGATGAGGAGATTAGGAATCAGCTCAAGAAGGCATATGATGAGGCCAAGAAGCTTCTCTCAGAGCACATGAATGCGTTGGATGCCATCGCACAGTATCTGATAGAGAAGGAGTCGATAACAGGCCAGGAGTTCATGGAGATATTCAACAGAGTTGAAAATGCTGAACAAAATGTTGAACAGGAATAAAATTAAAACAATAATAAGATCAAAAAAAGAGAAGCCGGGGCTGGCAAAAAGCTCCGGCTTCTCTTTTTTCTATATCTGCTTTAGATTATATCTGCTGAAGATCGTCCAGGGTCTTGCCGTATGCCGGTAAAAACTCGCACACGAAGTCGTTTACCTCAGGATAAGTCTCAGCCATCTGTGACACGGAATTCATGATCGTACCCATGGCACTGGAGAACTCGGTATTTCCCGATCCTGTCTCCTCCATGCATTTGATCAGGGCGGACAGCTTGTCAGCCGCCTTGACGAGCTTCCAGAGATATACATCGTTCTCGTCGTCGGCATCCTTAAAAAATATCGGTTCATAGGCTGGTCTGAGATCGCCCGGCAGCTTGTCAAGAAGTGTGTGGCATGCGATATCTTCCACATCCTTGAAGGCTGTCTTGATATCATCGTTGTAGTATTTCACCGGGGTCGGCATGTCACCGGTGATGATCTCCGATGCATCGTGATAGAGACCTATGAGTGCAGCTCTCTCGGCGTTCAGAGTCTTGCCGTAGCGTACATTGCCGATGGTTGCCAGTGCGTGGGCTATCATGCTCACCTCCAGGCAGTGCTCACACAGATTCTCCTCGCGGTTGTTCCTCATGAGTGCCCATCTGTCAATATATTTCATTCGTGATATAAGTGCAAAAAAGTTGTATTCCATCATAAAATCCTCGTTACTTCTGTTTATCGTTGTGGAAAAAATTATATACCGCAGTGGCTGCAGTCTTGTTCATTCCCTGCGGGATCTCGAGATCAGCAATGCTGGCGGCACGGATCTTGTCTATGTCCTTGAAGTATGCCAGAAGAGCCTTTCTCCTTGCCGGACCGATGCCCTCAATATCGTCCAGAACTGAGTGGATCTGGGATTTGCTTCTGAGACTTCTGTGGTACTCGATTGCAAATCTGTGGGCCTCATCCTGAAGTCTTGTTATCATGTTGAAGGCCTGTGTATTTGCAGGGAAATCTATCTCCTTGTTGTTGTAATAGAGTCCTCTGGTTCTGTGGTGGTCATCCTTTACCATTCCGCATACCGGGATGTTGAGACCAAGCTCGTCAAGAACCTCCAGAGCTATGTTGACCTGACCCCGGCCGCCATCCATCATGAGTACATCAGGGTAGATATTAAACCGCTCGTCTGTGAACCTTCTTGTGAGTACCTCCCTCATGCTTGCGTAGTCATCCGGCCCGTCTATGGTCCTGAGCTTGAACTTTCTGTAGTCATTCTTCTTGGCGCGTCCGTTTTCAAATACCACCATGGATGCCACGGAGTGATAGCCGCTTATATGCGATATATCAAATGCTTCAAGGCGTCTTGCGGATGAAACTCCGATAAGCTGTGCCAGCTCATTTGCCGCACCCTCAGTGCGCTCCTTTTCACGCTTGAGCTTGTCGGCATCCTGGTTCATGACCAGAAAAGCATTGTCCTTTGCCAGCTTGAGAAGCTTCTGCTTGTCTCCCTTCTGGGGAACAATGATGTGTACCTGACTTCCCCGGCGGGCGCTCAGATATTCCTCGATGACCTTGTAGTCCTCAATCTGTTGCTCGATAATGATCTCCTTTGGCAGATATGGAGTGGAAGCGTAGTATTGCTTGAGAAAAGACTCCATTATCGTGCTGTAAGCCTCAGCATTTACGCCGCTCATGTGGTAGTGTTCCCTGCCGATCATCTTGCCGGATCTTATGAAGAATATGGATATGACACACTCATTTCCAAGATCGGTGGCCATGGCGATCACATCCCTGTCGTCTGCGCTTGTGTCACCGACTCTCTGGGTGGACTCAATGTGATGGATGCTCTTTATCAGATCCCTGATCTCGGCGGCCTGTTCAAATTCCATATCCTCGGCCAGCTCCTTCATCTGCTTTTCGAGATCCCTGATCACATGACCGTGGTTGCCGTTCAGAAAGCTTATGGCATCCTGGACATTTTTGTTGTAATCCTCCTTGGAGATATATCCCTGACAGGGCGCCATGCACTGCTTTATCTGGTGATACAGGCAGGGCCTTTCAAGGCCCATATCCCTTGGCAGAACCTTGTTGCAGCTCCTGATGTGATACAGCTTTTTCAGCAGCTCTATGATATCCTTCACCGCTTTGGAATTGGTGTATGGGCCGAAATATTTGGAGTGATCCCGTTTCATCTGATGGCTGTACAGTATGCGCGGGTAATCCTCCTCCACAGTAATGCGGATATAGGGATAACCCTTGTCATCCGTGAGCATGGTGTTGTAATGCGGTCTGTGCTCCTTTATAAGGTTGCACTCTAGAACGAGAGCCTCGATCTCTGAACCGCAGACAATATATTCAAACCATGCAATATGGGATACCATCTTCTGAATCTTAGGGGATTTCTTGTAGCCGGTCTGGAAATACTGATGTACTCTGTTGTACAGATCTATGGCTTTTCCTACATATATAATATGATCCCCCGAATCGTGCATGAGATATACTCCTGGGACATGGGGGAGCTTCTTAAGTTCTTCTTCAAAATCAAACATGTCATTCACCTCAAAAATCTTAGATAAGTATATCACTATACTTACTATCATGTCATTCTTTCATCAGAAAATTTGAAAAATAAAAAAGGATTTTGAGAAAAAACGGAGAATAATAAAAATGTGTGGTAAGAAATATTGATCATGTGATAGGAGAGATTCTATGACGATACGGGAACAGCAGGAAAAAAGGGAGCACGAAGTGCTCAGCAGATATGCGGCGTTCAGTGATCAGTCCACAGGACGTGACAGACCGGAGGAGCAGTGCGACCTCAGAACGGTCTACCAGAGAGACAGGGACAGGATACTCCACTGCAAGGCGTTCAGGAGACTTAAGCATAAGACTCAGGTATTTCTGTCGCCGGGGGATGATCACTACAGGACCAGACTGACCCATACTCTGGAGGTGTCGCAGATAGCAAGGACGATAGCCAGATCACTCAGGCTTAACGAGGATCTGACGGAGGCGATAGCGCTGGGACATGACCTGGGACATACGCCATTTGGACATGTCGGTGAGCGGACACTTGCGGCCTGCGCGGGCAATAATTTCAGCCACAATGTTCAGAGCGTAAGGGTTGTGGAACGTCTTGAGAACCGTGGTGAGGGACTTAATCTCACCTGGGAGGTCCGGGACGGAATGCTAAACCATAAGACATCATGCACTCCGCATACGCTGGAGGGACAGTGTGTGAGACTGGCGGACAAGATAGCGTACGTTAATCATGATATAGATGATGCGATAAGGGGTAACATATTGAAGGAGGAGGATCTTCCGACCAATATCACCGACATTCTCGGGAAGAATACCCGCACCAGACTGAACTGTCTCATACATGATGTGATAAATACGAGTCAGGACAAGGATTCTGTCGGTATGTCGGCGGAGATCGGGGATGCTCTGGGGAAGCTGAGAACATACATGTTCAGATATCTCTACACTAACCCGATAGCCAAGAGCGAGGAGCTCAAGGCCGACAAGATGCTGAGGATATTGTATGAATACTTCATTGAGGACGCCAGCAGGCTGACAAATGAATGTGTTGAGATGATATATATGGGAGAGGATCCCAAGACAGTCGTGTGCGACTACATAGCTGGTATGACAGACAATTATGCGATAGAGACATTTAAGAGTATATATATACCGAAGTCCTGGAAGGTCTGAGCATACCTGACAAACAGGAGGAATCGAATTGTATTATTCGGATGACGTGATAAATGAAGTCTTGTCAAGAAATGATATAGTGGATGTTATCGGAAGCTACGCAAGCCTTAAGAAGAAGGGCGCGAATTACGAGGCATGCTGTCCGTTCCACCATGAGAAGACTCCGTCATTTAAGGTCAACAGGGAAAAACAGATGTATCACTGCTTCGGCTGCGGAGTCGGTGGCAACGTGTTTACATTTGTCATGGAATATGAGAACCTCAATTTCCCGGAGGCGGTGGAGAGGCTTGCGGAGAGGGCTGGAGTACAGCTCCCTGAGAAGTCCATGAACGCCCAGGAGAGGTCGAGGGAGCAGTATAAGATAACGCTCAGGGAGATGAACAAGACTGCGGCTGCATATTTTCATTATATATTGAAGCACAGCCAGCATGGTGAGAAGGCTTATGAGTATTTTCACGAGACAAGAGGTCTCTCTGATGAGACGATAAATAAATTTGCGCTTGGATATTCAGATATATACAGGGATGATCTGTACAGGTATCTGAAGAGCAAGGGATATACAGATGATCAGATGAAGGGCTCGGGACTTGTTGAGATCAGCGAGAAGGAAGGCGGTGTGGACAAGTTCTGGAACAGAGCCATGATCCCAATACTGGATATAAACGGCAAGGTCATCGCATTTGGCGGACGAGTCATGGGCGATGGAAAACCGAAATATATAAATACCAGTGATACCGCGGTGTTCGACAAGAGCCATACGCTGTTTGCCATGAACATAGCAAGGCGGAGCAGGAGAAAAGGATTTATATGCTGTGAGGGATATATGGATGTCATCTCCATGCATCAGGCAGGATTTGACAATGCCGTGGCGTCCCTTGGAACGGCATTTACATTTGGACATGCTGGGATAATAAAGAGATATGCCGATGAGGTTTATCTGGCGTACGACAGTGACGGCGCAGGCGTGGAGGCGACGAAGAAGGTCATAGCAATTCTCCGGGAGGTCGGAGTCGGCGCAAGGGTCATCAATATGAGACCGTACAAGGATCCCGATGAGTTCATACAGAACCTTGGAAGCGAGGCATTTGAGGAGAGGATAAAGAAAGCTGAGAGCGGAATGATGTTCCTTGCAAGGATATATTCTGAGGAATATGACCAGAGCGATCCGGGTGAGCTGACCAAGTTCCAGAACCAGATAGCGAGGGAACTGGCATATATTGAGGACGACCTGGAGAGAAATAATTATGTCGATGCCATAGCGAGGAAATATGTGATCGACAAGGATGCCCTTGCCGCGAAGGTACATGCCTACGGTGTTGCGGGCACGGCAAAGCCGGAGATAGTGGAGCGGGAGACCCGCAGACTCCAGGAACAGCAGGGCTATGAAGAGTTCCCGGGAGACCAGAGCGCGGGAGCTCCGGGAAGACCTGAGACAAAGGATAATAAGACCGCCAAGCTTCTGCTCACATGGCTTGTGAACCGGCCGGAGCTGTTTGCCAGACTTGACGGCGTGGTGAGTGAGGCGGACTTTGAGCCGGGAATATACCGGACCGTAGCGGACAAGCTGTACTCTCAGTACAGGGAGAAGCACAAGGTTGAGCCCGCTGTGGTGGTGAACACATTCCAGGATGTGGAGGAACAGAGACTGGTGGCAGGCATGCTCCAGACAGATCTGGCGATAGACATGACCGAGGAGGAGGTTGGCAATGCCATAACCGAGGTCGTGAAAAAGATAAAGCTTGCCAGCATAAAAAAGCAGCTTGAGAGCGAGAATGACATGATGAAGGTTCAGCAGCTCATCAAGGACAGGAAAAAGATAGAAAAGTTTAAAGTTATTTTATAAGAAATAAACAATACATTATGTGGAGGAAAGATATGAGTACAATGGATGCGATCAATTCAAATGAAGACAAGTATATGATCAAGGTGAGTGAGGACGATGCGATCAACGCAAAGTTCAACACAAAGCTTCAGGAATTGCTTGACATAGCTCACAGCAAGAAGAACGTTATAGAGGACACAGAGCTCATCAAGCATTTTAACGATCTCAAGGAGGTTGCCCTTGATCTGGATACCATGCAGAAGATCTTCAATTTCCTTGAAAAGAACGGTGTGGACATACTTCAGATAACAGATGACGATGAGGAGGAGCCAACACTTGACGAGGACGTGATCGCTGAGGGCGAGGATGTTGAGAAGATAGATTTCACAGATACAGGTGATATATCAAGCACAACACAGGATCCTGTCAAGATGTACCTGAAGGATATAGGAAAGGTGCCTCTGCTCAGCGCGGAGGAGGAGATAGAGCTTGCCAAGAGAATGGAGGCAGGCGATGAGATGGCAAAGAAGAAGCTTGCTGAGTCCAACCTCAGACTTGTTGTAAGTATAGCCAAGAGATATGTTGGACGTGGAATGTTATTCCTTGATCTAATACAGGAGGGTAACCTCGGTCTGCTCAAGGCCGTGGAGAAGTTTGATTACAGAAAGGGTTACAAGTTCTCAACATATGCGACATGGTGGATCAGACAGGCCATCACAAGGGCCATCGCAGATCAGGCGAGAACCATAAGAATCCCGGTTCATATGGTTGAGACCATCAACAAGGTTACCAGAGTGAGCAGAGATCTGCTTCAGAAGCTCGGCAGAGAGCCGCTTCCCGAGGAAGTCGGAGAGGTTATGGGACTTCCAAAGGAGAGAGTTCAGGAGATCATGAAGATCGCACAGGAGCCTGTATCACTGGAGACTCCTATCGGTGAGGAGGAGGACAGCCATCTTGGAGATTTCATACAGGATGAGAGTATCCCTACACCTGTTGAGGCGACAAACCAGACACTGCTGCACGAGCAGCTCGACGAGGTAGTCAGCACACTTACAGAGAGAGAGCAGAGAGTTATAAAGCTCAGATTTGGATGGGATGACGGAAGACCAAGAACCCTTGAGGAAGTCGGCAAAGAGTTCAATGTCACAAGAGAGCGTATCAGACAGATCGAGGCAAAGGCGCTCAGAAAGCTGAGACATCCTAACAGAAGCAGAAAGCTCAAGGATTTCCTGTATAACTAGCAGAGAGGACCGCACGATCTGGCATGGATGGTGCGAGGATAATAATTATGAAAGATATAGAATTGTCACTTCGTATGAAGACTGTTGCCGACATGGTAAAGCCCGGCGGCAGAGTGTGTGATATTGGATGCGACCATGCATTTGTGTCCATATACCTTGTGGCAAATGGCATATCGGACCGGGTCATAGCATCAGATGTTAGAACCGGTCCGTGTGCTATAGCCAGGGATAATATAGCCAGATGGAATATGACAGACCGTATTGATCTGAGACTCGGAAACGGACTTGCAACCATATCTCCGGGTGAGGTGGATTCCATCATAATAGCCGGCATGGGAGGAATCCTCATAACGGATATACTTGAAGCCGGCATGGATGTGGTACAGTCAGCCGGTCAGCTCGTGCTGCAGCCCCAGTCGGAGACAGAGCATTTGAGAAGGTACATCGCAGAGAATGGCTGGAAGATCACAGAGGAAAAAATGCTGATAGATGCTGGCAAATACTACGTTGTACTGAACGTGGATGTGACAGCACAAGATTTTGGTAATAAGTCAGCCATGGATGAAGTATATTATAAATACGGATATTACCTCATACATAATCATGACAAGATCCTCGGAGAGTATCTGAGGGATAAGCTTGATTCGACCGGAAAAGTCCTTGAAGGACTGAAGAAGGCGGATACGGTCAATGCCAGACGGCGTGCCGGTGAGCTCACGCATGAAAAGGAATGCATGGAAGAGGCATTGAGACTTATATCGGATATGGAGTAGATATTTATATGGGTGATGAGCAGAGAAGTATAACATCATTAAAGACAACGGCAAAGGAGTGGGCGAGGAAAGTCGGTATCGATTCGGTCGACAGGCTGAACGAGATGATCGATTCAGGAAAGGGACTGGAGCTCATACTGGTATGCGAGGCTATGCAGAGTAACTGCATGTATGAGATAGCCAGAAAAGTTTCCGAACAGAAGCGCAGGATAATACTGATATCCGGGCCGAGCTCGGCGGGCAAGACAACACTCTCCCACAGACTCAGTATCCAGCTTCGTGCCATGGGACTCAGACCACATGCGATAGCTGCGGATAACTATTTTGTGAACCGTGAAGACAATCCGAAGGATGAGAATGGCAACTATGATTTCGAGTGCCTGGAGGCCATGGATCTTGAAACACTTAATAGGGATATGACAAGGCTGTTGGCCGGTGAAGAGATAGAGCTTCCGGTTTTCAACTTCAAGACCGGAGTGAGGGAATATCATGGGGACCTTCTCAAAATAGGTGAAAATGATGTTATCATCATGGAAGGAATCCATTCGCTTAACCCGAAGATGACATACGGACTGGCGGATGAAGACAAGTACAAGATATACATAAGTCCCCTTAATCAGTTGTACGTTGAAGGTGAGGACGGCGAGCCGGCAAAGGTTTCAACCATAGACAGCAGACTGCTCAGGAGAATAGTCAGAGACAGCAAGACCAGAGGGAACGATGTGGAGAAGACACTTTCCATGTGGAGCTCAGTCAGAAGGGGAGAGGAGAAATATATCTTCCCATATGAGAGCGAGGCTGATGAGATGTTTAACTCGGGACTGTTGTACGAATATACCGCCATACGGCGTGAGGCGAGACCATTGCTGCTCGGGGTAGATGAGACTTCAGAGCATTATCAGGATGCGGCGAGACTTCTGCGTCTGATAGATATGTTCCACGACATAGACACAGAATACATACCAGCAAATTCCATACTCAGAGAATTTATAGGTGGCGGATGCTTCAGGATATGATGAAGGTTCACACAAGGATAAAGAATAACCAACAATACAAAAATACGGCACAGAGGCAAAACAAATGTCTCCGTGCCGTATTTTTTGTTCAAAATATAAGAAAAATACTATGAAAGGGAATGAGTTGGACTGTAAGCCGGGTTATGTCGAGAGTGATCATCTATCTAGGATTTATGTTACCATAAAACTCAAGCAACCTACCTGGAATGCAGCGGGCAACTGTATCATTCCACAAGCTCCTTTGCAGAAGCTATATTTGGTCTTGCTTCGGATGGGGTTTACAGAGCCTGTCATGTTACCATGGCAGCGGTGAGCTCTTACCTCGCCTTTCCACCCTTACCATACGAATATGGCGGTATATTTCTGTTGCACTGGCCTGGGAGTCGCCTCCACCGGACGTTATCCGGCATCCTGCCCTGTGAAGCCCGGACTTTCCTCACCTGCAAAAATGCAGCCGCGATCACTTATCCAACTCATATAATCTTATAACAAATCACCGGCAAAAAGTAAAGTGAAAATAATCAAAAAACAACGAATGTAGTTTTTAAAACTACTTAACACAGTTAAGAATGCTTGATGTGGATTGCGATTCATGATATAATCTATAGCAAAGACGAGCAGACTAATATATGACTTCAGGCATATGGCGCACACAGCGCTGGAAAGGACTAACAATGGAAGATGTATATTTAACTAATAGAGATTATGTGAAGATAAAGAATCTGAATCTGGTGAGCTACGGTGGCAATCAGAACTGGTCAAAGTCAAAGAAGATGCAGAAGGTCGGATGTGGTGTTATAGCCATGGCAGACCTCACGATGTATCTTGCTGAGCAGAATCCGAATATGATGACCGATGCCATCCGAAAGATCAACAAGCCAAAAGGCTTATACAACAAGCATGACTATCTTGAGTATGTGAGATTTTTCTATGTGCACTACGTGATACTTCTCATGCACAAGGGTATGCTGGGAATAGCACTCAAGCATACGATGAACAGATATTTCATGCTGAACGACATAGGGCTCAAGGCAAAGTGGAAGATGATGCAGTCCGATGAATCGATGCTGAGAGATATAAGACATCTCATAAGAAAGAATAAGCCGGTCATACTGGCCATAGGACCTAACAGATACAATCCATTTGGCAAGAAGGGTATCAGCCTTTATGTGGACAAGGACGGTGAGCTGAAGAGCTCCATCAGGGAGAATGTCCACTCACATTATGTGACTGTTACAGAAGTGTGCACCATAAAAGGAAGAGAATATCTTGTTGTATCTTCATGGGGAAAGAAGTATTATATAGACTATAAGGAATACAGGAATTACGTGAATAACGTCGGTGACAAGTTCACGAGCGGGATATTATATATCCAGGGATTATTATAAGATTTTACACCAGGAGGACATTGTATGAACGCAGTAGAATGTATCAAGACCAGAAGAAGTGTGAGAAAGTTTACAGATGAGATGGTGAGTGTTGACAAAGTCAGAGAGATTGTTGAGCTGGCGTCATATGCGCCATCATGGAAGAATACACAGGTTATCAGATATACACTTGTGGAGGATCCGGAGATCATCGCTAAGATAGCTGCAGAGGGCGTTATGGATTTCCCTCTCAACCAGAAGACAGTCAGCAGAGCGAAGCAGCTCATGATAGTCACCAAGAAGGACGGAATATGTGGCTATGAGAAGTCAGGAGAGTTCAGCACAAGCAAGGGCAGCGAGTGGGAGATGTTCGATGCCGGTATAGCAACCCAGACATTCTGTCTTGCCGCTCATGATAAGGGCGTTGGAACAGTCATACTCGGAATATTTGACGATGCAAAGGTAGGAGAGATAGTTGGTATTCCTGATGGACAGACCGTTGCCGCAGTTGTGGCTATGGGTTATCCTGCATTTGCACCGGAGATGCCGCCTAGAAAGTCAGTGGACGACCTTCTCACAGTGAAGTAGATCACAGAACGGTACAATTACATATAAAAAGAAATTGATGTAAGCTGCACTTTAGTATACACTAAGTGCAGCTTTTTTTAATAAGGAGGCAACATGACAGACAGGATTTCTTCAAAGGCTGATGTTCTTAAGAGCCTGTATGGAAAATTGAAGTATTCGAGAGTGGAAAAGCTGAAGATAGTAACCGGAGCTGAGCTTGATGCCGATCCATATGGACTTGCGGCGGAGATAGCAGAAGAATTTGCCGGAGGGTATATCGTGGTCAGAAGCTCGTCCTCAAATGAAGACGGACTCAACACTTCGAATGCCGGTCACTATGAGAGTATTCTGGGAGTGAACCCTTCAGACGGAGAGGCGGTAGTAAGGGCAGTCAGGGAAGTGCTGGATTCATATAAATGTGATCTGGACGATGTGTCCGGCGAACAGGTTCTCATACAGAGACAGATCACGAATATCAGCTACAGCGGCGTTATATTTTCAAGGGAGATCAAGAAGGACAGGCCATATTATACGATAACCTACGATGATTCATCCACAGACGCGGTTACAAGCGGAAGGGGAGGAAAGACGGTATACATAATCAGGAATGTGGATTGTGATGAGCTGCCGGCGAACTGGGCTGCGCTCATCAGATCCATGCGTGAGCTGGAGGAGATGCACCCTGAATATCCACTGGATGTGGAGTTCGCAATAGATGAGGACAATACAGTCACGATATTTCAGATGAGACCTCTTGCAGCCAGCATCAATGGTGTTCACTCCGATGTCGATGACGAAGAGGTGTTCAGGACTGTTTTGGAGGCTGAGGATACATACAGGGAGATCAGCAGCCTGGTTGGGGACAGGAACACCATATTGTCGGATATGGCATTCTGGAATCCTGCGGAGATCATAGGTGAAAATCCTCATCCGCTTGACTATTCCCTGTACAGGGAGATCATCACGTCTGCGGCATGGAATCAGGGACTCAGCTACATTGGTTACAGAGAGGTGGATGGGGACCTCATGTATAAGCTTGGCAACAAGCCGTACATATCTCTTAAGAAGTCGTTCCTGGGGCTGATGCCGGATGAACTGGATGACAGGCTGGAGACGAAGCTTCTGAAGTATTACGATAAGAAGCTTATAGATGATCCGACCGCCCATGACAAGATAGAATTTGAGATAGCATTTTCCGAATATGACTTCTCGACGGAGGACAAGCTGGGGACACTGACGGAAGCTGGGTTCACCAGGGAGGAGATTGCGGACCTCTCGGATTCGCTGTTCAATCTGACAAACAATGCGATATGCAATTTCAATAGAAACAGGATGAAGGATCTCAGGGCTCTTAACGGCCTTCGTGTCCACCGTGAGAATACGAGAAGCAACTGGCTTATGGCGCACAATGATGTGGTAACGCTGATACAGTATTTTGTACAGCTCATAGAGAGCATAAAGCATTACGGAACCCCGAAATTTGCGCGACAGGCGAGACTGGCATTCATATCGAAGGCGATTAGCAGATCCCTTGTGTACAGAGGATATTTTACGGACAAAGAGATAGACGATTTTATGATGTCGATATATACTGTTGCGTCGGAGTACGATTCTGACTTTCAGGATCTGGTGGACGGCAGGATAACAAGAGTTACATTTGATGAAAAATATGGACATCTGCGTTCAGGCACATACGACATAACCTGCGAGACATACGCCCAGCGCGAGTTCGACCTGTCCAAGGGAAGCGCTGCTGCGAGAAAGCAGAGGCAGACCATAGAGGAGCTTAAGCATAATCCTCTGGATTCGGTTAAGCTCATGGAGGCACTTGAGGATATAGGCTTTTATGTGGACCTCAGGGAATTTCTGGATTTCCTCAAGGATTCCATGGAGGAGAGGGAATTCTTCAAGTTCGAGTTCACCAAGACATTAAGCCTTGCCATAGACATACTTATAGATATAGGCGATAAACTTGGCATAAGCAAGGAAGACATGGCATATCTTGAGGTGCCGGATATTCAGCTTATGGTGAACAGACCTGCGGAATTCACAGGCGATATATGGAGAAAGATCATAGATCAGAACAAAAAGAAATTCCAGAGGGCGTCCATGCTTATACTGCCGGATGTCATATATGATCCGTTGCAGTTAAAATGCATAGAGATATGGGAGGCCAGACCTAACTTCATAACATCTGAATGCGTCACGGGTGACATTCTCCTGCTTGAAAATTATGAGAATGAGGATCACGAGGATGTGGCTGACGTTCAGGATAAGATAGTAGTTCTCCCGAAGGCGGATCCGGGATACGACTGGATATTTGCAAAGGGGATAAAAGGATTTATAACGAAATACGGCGGAGTTGCATCCCACATGGCGATAAGGTGTGCGGAGTTCAACATCCCGGCGGCAATAGGCTGCGGAGACTGCATATACAGTTTCGTGGAAAAACAGCAGACGGTGACGCTCGACTGTGCACACGGTAAGATAACAAAGGGGGTATAGGTTTTATGTTACATGCACTTATAACACAGCGGGAAGGACACAATATGTATGGAAAATATACGGACGTTCTCGAGGCTGCTTATGTGGAGTTCTATGAGAGCCTTGGAATAAGACTCAGACCGGTATCCAACTTTACAAAAAACTTTGATGAGATAGTGGATGAACAGTTTGATCTCCTGATAGTGACAGGGGGCGGAACGCTCCATCCGAGACATTATGTGGAGCCGCACAATGCAGAGCTGCAGCCGCACCGTGATGCGCTAGAGGAGCAGCTCATAATGTACTGCGTCCAGAATGAGATCCCAGTGATAGGCGTGTGCAGGGGAATGCAGCACATAAATGCGCTGTTTGGCGGTAAGATAAGTTATTCCGCGCGCTTTAAGGTGCCAAGACCCAGAGGCACAGACCACATGGCAAGGATAGTCAAGACGGACAGATATATCAAGGTAAACAACTTCCACAGCGACTGTGTCTATCTGGAAAATCTGTCGACGATGTTCTATCCGATAGTGGTCGATGAGGAGAATGAATCTGTCGAGGCATTTGTATCACCGACGATGAGCATACTTGCCTTCCAGTGGCATCCTGAGCGTATATTTGAGAGCGAGGAAGGACGGCTTTTTACAAGACATCTTATACAGGATTTCCTTGGGCTTCCGAGAGATGATGTGAAACCGGCGATAGATTAACGTTGAAATGCCATATGAAAGATGCTAAAATAAACTAGCGTATACTTATGAGATAGAAAAGTTGCGATGGAGGCACTATTATGGAGAACGGAAAAGCTAAACAGCTTTTAGATAGAATACAGGATATAGTTGGAGATGGACAGAACGTTCCATTTGCAGCAGGTAAGGTACTGGTCAACAAGGAAGAGGTTCTTGAGATCGTTGAGGAGCTCAAGACTACTATAGATCTGGAACTCAAGGCATATCATGAGATCACAGACAAGAGAAGCAAGATCATCAAGGAGGCAGAGCAGGAGGCCGATGAGATCATCGCAGAGGCCGAGGAGACCGCATCCAGGATCAGGCTTACAAAGCCAAGCCCGCTCTTTGTGGACCGCAATGTCAAGAGCCTTGGCAAGCAGGACAGGCAGGCGCTCAGAACGGCCAACGAGATATATGCGGCATCTATCATTTATACAAATGAGATGCTGATGGAGATCAACGAGACCGTGAACCAGGCATATAATATGATAAGCATGGAGAGCGACAGAGTCCTTGATTCTCTGAGAAAGAAATCTGAGATCATTGAGAACAACAAGAAGGAGCTCATGGAAGGTCTCATGGATATGAAGAAGCAGGAGCGCTATGCCGATATACTGGAGATCAGCCAGCTTCTGGCGAATGAGCTGTATTATGAGAAGAACAAAGCCAAGGATGAGGAGCACAAGGATAAGAACGGTGAGCCGGAGATGGTTCAGTGGGAGTTCGATTTTGAAGATAAGAAGGAGCCTGAACCAATCCGAGTGAAGGCATCCAGGGAACCGGTCAAGAGTGTCCAGAGGGAGACTGACGATGCGGATTCTTCGATACATGTCATAAAAGACAGTGATCATGACGATAAGATGAGACGCTTTGGAGACAGAACACCGGTGAGACTTGAGGAGTCGATAACGGATGCGAGTGCCAAGGGAAGCGACTCAGACAAGAACGGCAGACCTGATTTCAGAATAGGCGGACGTATATCCGATGCCTATGATGACGTGGATGACGGAGTCGTATAAAAGTTTCGTGCAACATGCAGGGGACGCGCTAGTTTTGAATATTAAAGCCTGATAAGTTGGCGGCTGATACTTTACAGGGGGTAACGTGTCGAATAGCACATTATATGATGCAGCAACACAGCATGCATGGTATTGCGCCGGAGCATGGGAGATCATATAATGGTGGTGTCGTCGACAGGAGGCAACATTTAATATTATATACAAATAAATCAACCTAAAACGCGGAGGTAAAAAGTTATGGGAATTTTAAAGAGATTTAAGGACATTATGTCATCAAACATCAATGCACTTCTTGACAAGGCAGAGGATCCTGAGAAGATGATAGATCAGTACCTCAGAGACCTTCAGGAGGATCTCAGAAAGGTTAAGTCAGAGACTGCAACTGTTATGGCAGAGGAGCAGAGATGCAAGAGACAGCTTGATGAGTGTGACGCAGAGATTGCAAAGATGCAGACATATGCAGAGAAGGCACTTGTAGCAGGTAACGAGGGCGATGCAATGAAGTTCCTCGAGAAGAAGAACCAGCTCACGCAGAAGCAGGTAGCTCTTCAGCAGGCATATGATGCAGCAGCAGCTAACGCAGCCAAGATGAGACAGATGCATGACAAGCTCACAAAGGATGTCAGCGATCTCAATGCAAGAAAAGAGACTATCAAGGCAAAGGTTCAGGTTGCTAAGACTCAGGAGCGTATGAACAAGATGATGAGCGGTATCGGCGATTCATCAGCTTCACTTGATGCATTTTCAAGAATGGAAGCAAAGGCAGACGCTATGCTTGACAAGGCAAATGCAATGAGCGAGCTCAATTCATCAAGCGCAGATTCAATAGATGATCTTGCAAGCAAGTATGATGCAGCTCCAAATGCAGACGTTCAGGATGAGCTTGCAGCACTTAAGGCAAAGATGGGATTATAATATTCCAAACATATTGCAGAACAGAGAGGAGTGCACTACATGGGTTTATTTTCAAATCAGTTTGCTAATGTTGTAGAATGGGAAGAGTACAGAGATGACGTCATCTTCTGGAAGTGGACAAATAGAGAGATCAAGAAGGATTCAAAGCTTATAATCAAACCGGGACAGGATGCTATATTCCTTTATAACGGAGCGGTTGAAGGTATATTTACCGAGTCTGGAAACTACACTATTGATTCACAGATCATACCATTCCTTTCAACATTGAAGGGATTTAAGTTCGGATTCAATTCAGGACTTCGCGCAGAGGTTCTGTTTGTGAATACAAAAGAGTTTACATGTAACTGGGGAACCAGTTCACCGATCAGACTTCAGGCACCGGGACTTCCGGGCGGACTTCCTGTGAGATCAAATGGTAAATTCTCATTCAAGATAGACGATTATAATGTTCTAATAGAGAAGGTTGCAGGTATAAAGCAGCAGTTCACAGTCGATGACATAAGAGACAGGATAAGGGGTATCCTGGACGGACTGCTGATGAAGTGGATCACAAAGGTTGGCGGAGACGTATTCAATCTTATGGCCAATTCCGTTGATATAGCTAAGGGTATCAAGGAAGATCTGGACATGGAACTTCTGGGAATCGGACTTACGATAACTGATTTCAGAATAAGCGAGTTTACATATCCTGAGAATATACAGAAGCGTGCTGATCAGGCTGCTGAGTATTCTATGATAGGGGATATGAACAGATTCCAGCAGGTGAATATGGTTGATTCCATGGCAAGGGGTGGCCGTACAGGAACAGCCGGAAGCAATGCAACGGATATGGCAAATGCCATGGTAGGAATGCAGATGGGAATGGCTATGGCAGGTCAGATGGCCGGAGCTATGAACCAGATGAACAATGCAGCAACACAGGCAGCAGGAACCGGAACAGCTCCAAAGTTCTGTCCTAACTGTGGACAGCCAACTAACGGTGCGAAGTTCTGTGGCAACTGTGGAACGAAGCTGATCTAAAGACAAATACATTATAATTGAATAATGATATTTTCAAATAAACGCTGTTATGATATACTAGGCAGATGGAATAAAACATATGTTTGGTATATATAACGGCGTTTTTTACGTCACAGGATACAGGAGGAATTATGGCAGGACTTAACGATATGCAGGAACAGGCCTGTGAGCATGTGGATGGGCCACTGCTCATACTTGCGGGAGCAGGAAGCGGAAAGACCAGGGTTATCACACACAGGGTAGCCTATCTCATGGAGCACGAAGGAGTTAATCCTCTGAACATACTGGCGATCACATTCACCAACAAGGCGGCCCGTGAGATGCGGGAGAGAGTTGATCTGATAGTTGGGGACGGAGCTGACAGGGTATGGGTCAGCACATTTCATTCGCTGTGTGTGAGGATACTCAGAAGATATGCTGATAAGATCGGCTATGGCAAGAACTTTGATATATATGATTCGGATGACCAGAAGAGTACGGTGAAGAGTATACTCAAGGATTTTCAGATAGACCCGAAGAGGTATCCCGAGAAGATGTTCATGGCGGAGATATCCAAGGCCAAGGAGAAGTATCTGTCACCTGACGAATTCGCAAAAAAGAATGCTGCAGACTATGCAGGAACAAAGGCTGCAGAGGTGTACACTGAGTATCAGAGTCGTCTTAAGAAGAACAATGCGATGGACTTTGACGATCTTATTTACAAGACGGTGGAGCTATTCGAGCACAATCCTGATGTCCTTGATACATATCAGAATAGATTCAGATATATCATGGTTGACGAGTATCAGGATACTAATCACATACAGTTCCTGCTGGTCAAGATGCTTGCGAGAAAATACAGGAACCTGTGTGTGGTGGGAGACGATGATCAGTCCATATACAAGTTCAGAGGAGCGAATATAACCAATATCCTGAACTTTGAGAAGGAATATGAGGATGCGAAGGTTATCAAGCTGGAACAGAACTATAGATCCTGTGGCAATATACTTGCCGCAGCGAATGCAGTCATACAGCACAATGCAGGCCGTAAGGATAAGGCTCTGTGGACGGATAAGGATGCCGGTGAGAAGATCTCGTTTGAGCAGTGCGATTCGGAATATGCAGAGGGAGATATGGTGGCGAGCCGTATCAAGACTCTTGTCAGACAGGGAGTGGACTACAGGGATATAGCTATCCTCTACAGGACGAATGCACAGTCCCGTGTGCTCGGAGAGAAGATGGTGTATGCGAACATACCATACAGAGTATATGGCGGCACAAACTTCTATGCCCGAAAGGAGATCAAGGATGTTCTGGCATATCTCAAGGTCATCAACAATTCCACTGACAACCTGTACTTCAGGAGAGTGGTAAATGTTCCGAAGAGAGGTATAGGCGAGGCGAGTCTCAGCAAGGTTGAGTCATTTGCGGATGCGTATGGATTGTCGATGATGGATGCTGCGGCGAGAGCTGACGAGATACCGGGAATGGCTGCCAAGACCTCGGCCAAGATCAGGCAGTTTGCGGAGCTTATCACATCATTCAGGGATATGCTGGCGGATGGTGAGAGCCTTGACTCGGTGTACGACAGGATCCTTGAGGATACGGGTTATGAGTCAGAGCTCATAGCAGAGCACACAGAGGAGGCCATGACTAGACTTGAGAATATCGATGAACTCCGCAACAAGGTGGTGGAATTCACAGAGGATAATGAGGAGGCAGGGCTCAGCGAGTTCCTGGAGGAGATAGCGCTTGTGTCTGACCTCGATGCCATGTCGGAGGATGACAATCAGGTCAAGCTGATGACTCTCCACAGTGCCAAGGGTCTGGAGTTCCCATACGTATTTATATGCGGAATGGAGGACAGAGTATTTCCTAGTGGAATGGCACTCAACTCAGATGATCCCGATGCTCTTGAGGAGGAGAGACGTCTGTGTTACGTGGGTATAACCAGAGCCATGAAAAAGCTGTACCTGAGTGCGGCGAAGGAACGAATGATGCATGGTAACAGGGTGTACAGCGATGTGTCCAGATTCATAAGAGAGATCCCGCCTATGCTGTTTGAGCATGAAGCTGATATGAAGAATATGGCAAAGCGAAGAGAGTCGGAGTCTGTCGACAGATATAACAGAGGTGAAGGACGCAGAGATGCGTATGGAAGTTCATATGGTGATACATATGCCGGCTATGGCGGTGGAAGAACCGCTGGAGCAGCCTCAGGCAGAAGCTATGGACAGAAGAATCCATACAGCAGCTATGCAAAACAGCAGTCATACGGGCAGCCGTCTTCCCAGCCTTCGTTCGGCAAAGCCTTTGTGGTAAACAGTGTTGGCAAGCCGGATTATGCTGTTGGAGACAGAGTCAGACATATTAAGTTTGGTCCGGGTACTGTGGAGGCTTTGGAGAAGGGCGATAAGGATTACGAGGTTACAGTGAATTTCGACAGATGCGGTGTCAGGAAGATGTTTGCTTCGTTTGCAAAGCTCAAAAAATGCGAGTAGTCAATTAAACCGCATGTTAGATTTATTTATAAAATACATATAGAAATAATCAAAACCGTATGCTATAATTTTGGTATGTGTTGGGAGATAATAACTGTATGTTTCTTCTCTCAAATCAATATAATATAATGAAACCCGTTACAGGGTTAAGAAAGGGTGGAATGTAACGATGAAGAGTAGTGACGTAATCTTAGTTAAAGGCGATGCAACAGAAGAGAAGGCAAAGAGCACATTATTTGTGATCTTGGTTATCATTGGTGCCGTTGCTGCTATTGCAGGTATTGCATATGCAGTATATTCATATCTTACACCAGACTTCCTTGATGATTTTGATGATGACTTCGACGATGATTTCGACGATGACTTCTTCGATGATGAGGAAGATACAGATGAGGCAGAGCCAGCAGCAGAAGCAGCCGAGGCGGCAGACGCTGAGTAATTCGTACTGTATTATATAGAAGAATATGGTAGTATAAAGATACGCTCTATCCATTGAGGATAGAGCGTATTTTTTTGCCATCTACTAAAAAAATGGAAGATAGGACGAAACGTTATGATAAAAGGTATAAAAAATGCGGATAACAGGAATCGAACCTGCACCCCGAAGGACTAGATCCTAAGTCTAGCGCGTCTGCCAGTTCCGCCATATCCGCTTAATTCTTCATAAAATAAAAATAGCCCCTCATATCAGAAGGGAAATAGTGAGCCATCGGGGACTCGAACCCCGGACAACTTGATTAAAAGTCAAGTGCTCTACCGCCTGAGCTAATGGCCCATAAGTCTGGACTTTAATAACTGGGCTAGCTGGATTCGAACCAGCGAATGCAGGAGTCAAAGTCCTGTGCCTTACCGCTTGGCGATAACCCAATAGCATCGCTAATATGTGCGATAAAGAAAAAGGGTGGATAGAGGGACTCGAACCCTCGGCCTCCAGAGCCACAATCTGGCGCGCTAGCCAACTGCGCCATACCCACCATAGGCTTATAAAATAATTGCTATTTTATAAAAATATATCTTAGCCTGCTAACAGTAGTAGTAGCTAAGATACAAAAATGTGCCCGAAGGGATTCGAACCCCCGACCCACGGCTTAGAAGGCCGTTGCTCTATCCAGCTGAGCTACGGACACGTACCAATTCCCGCTATATGTATATGTTAGCGAAAATAAAGAGCGGGTGATGGGAATCGAACCCACGTATCTAGCTTGGAAGGCTAGTGTTCTACCATTGAACTACACCCGCATAATGCTTAACAGTGTTTTGGATTATAAGTCGGGGTGACAGGATTCGAACCTGCGACCTCTTGATCCCAAATCAAGCGCTCTAGCCAAGCTGAGCCACACCCCGTTAGTCCTTTGCGACCAACGCAAAATCTATTATACACAAGTCGGTGATGTTTGTCAACAACTTTTTTAATTTTTTTTTGAAAATCAGTTGCTGATGTGTTATATTGAATCAGACGTTATCGCCTATTCATCAAACCGACTTTTGCATTATATGCATTATAGGAGCGAAAGTCAATAGGTATTTTGAAAAAAATTGAAAATTGTGAGGATGTGTAGTAATGGATAATTTTATATTCAGCATAAATGCAACGATACCGATATTTCTGGTGATACTTCTGGGATGGTTTCTGATGAAGATACATATTATAACAGAAGAGTTCGCCAACGTGGCGAATAAATATGTGTTCAAGGTAGCCCTTCCGGTTCTGCTGTTCAGGGATATTGCGACGACCTCCATATTGGACGACCTCAATGTAAAGTTTGTTCTGTTCTGCTTCTTTGGAACGATCATAATGTTTGGGCTGGTATGGGTGTTTGCACTGATATACTGTAAGGACAGAACCATGATCGGTGCATTTGTGCAGGGGGGAGCAAGAGGAAGTGCTGCGGTTCTCGGCGTTGCATTTGTGGAGAATATCTGTGGCAACTCGGGCATGGCGCCTCTCATGATAGTGTCAGCGGTGCCGATGTACAATATTATATCTGTAATAGCTCTGACATTTGGCGGAAACGACAGACAGAGGGGAACAGCGGGTATCAAGAAAGCGTTCGTCAATATATTGAAGAATCCGATCATCATAGGAATATTGCTTGGAGTCCCGTTCTCTGTATTTGACATACCGATACCAGCCATACCGACAAGAACTATCAGTTATATAGCACAGACGGCGACTCCTATAGCGCTCATAGCCATAGGTGCTGGATTTGACTCACAGCAGGCATTGACCAGGCTCAAGCCGTCACTTGTGGCAACGGTCATAAAGCTTGTGATTCTTCCTGTCATATTCCTTCCGGTTGCCATTGGTATGGGTTTTGGGCCGAGTGAGATTGTTGCTATACTGATAATGGTTGGAGCACCGGCTACGGTGTCGGGATACATCATGGCGAAGAATATGGACAATGATTATGTGCTGTCATCGAATATTATCGTTTTATCCACATTATTATCGTCAGTGACGTTGACTCTGTGGGTGTTTGTGTTAAAATGTTTGGGAGTAATCTAATTTTATTATACAGAGGTTTAATTAATGGATAACATTGACTACAAGATACTGAGATGCCTGAAGGACAATGCGAGACTTACAGCATCGGCCATCAGTGAAGAGATCAATCTCTCTGTCTCGGCCGTGATAGAGAGAATAAGGAAGATGGAGAGCAGCGGGGTAATAAAGGGATATACCATTGAGGTTGACCAGAAAAAGCTGGGCAATGAGATGGTAGCCATCATGGAAGTGAGACTGAAGCATCCGAAATATTATGATGAATTTGCACAGCTTATACAGACAAATGACAGCATAGTCGCATGCTTCTATATGACAGGAGATTTTGACTTTATATTGAAGATAGTGACTGATTCCGCTGCAGGTCTGGACGAGGTGTATAGATTTGTGAAGGGATATGAGGGTGTGTCAGCAACTGAAACGCACTTTGTTCTCAAGACGCTTAAGGACGAAGTATCAGTTATACCGGAGGTAAAAGAGAAATGAACAACATAGTACTTACAGGCATGCCGGGAGCGGGCAAGAGCACTATAGGGGTTCTTCTGGCAAAGGTTCTCGGTTATAAGTTCATCGATGCAGATATTCTCATACAGAACAGTCAGGGAATGCTGCTCAGGGAGATCATAGCAAAGTATGGCGATGATGGGTTTTTAAAGATAGAGAATGATGTGAACAAGGGTATCACAGACCAACATGCAGTCATAGCCACAGGTGGAAGCGCTGTGTACTGTACTGAGGCCATGGAGAAATACATGGCGGAGGATACAGTTATATATATCAATCTTCCATATGAGGAGATAGCGAACAGACTTGGCAATATCAAGAGAAGAGGCGTGGTGTTGAAGGATGGACAGACTCTGAAAGATTTGTATAATGAGAGGACAAAGCTTTATGAGAAGTACTGTCATATCAATATCAAAGCGGAAGGCCTTGGAATTGAGGAATTGCTGGACAGCGTTGCGGGCATGATAATTGTCAGAAGAGATCTGTAATACGTCATATGCCACATGATAGGGATAGAAAAGCTGCTTATATAGCTGAGGTAAAAATGTAGCATATATACAATGGAGGGAATGTATGGAGATATTAAAAATGTTAGGTCAGATACTGCTTCTTGTGCTTGGGTTTGTGTTTATGATAAAGGGAGCGGATGTATTTGTAGATGGTGCGTCTAAAATAGCTGTCAAATGCAACATACCAGAGATGGTAGTTGGCTTAACAATAGTTGCCATGGGCACTAGTGCTCCAGAAGCAGCTGTCAGCATAAAGGCGGCACTTTCGCCTGCGGGAGCCGGGATCACTGTTGGAAATGTGCTTGGAAGCAACATTATTAACATACTTGTCATCCTTGGAGTGACAGCACTCATAGCAGCACTTCCTATAAAGAAAAATACACTTAGGATAGATATACCATTTGTTATCGTGGCATCGATCATGATACTCTGCATGGGATATTTTGATGGTGTGCTCAGCAGACTTGAGGGTGTGATATTCTATGTAGTGTTTATTGGATTTTTGGTATATCTGATCATCAGCGCGAAGAATGGCAACAGCGAGAGTGATTCTATAGAACTCACGGAGAAGGATAAGACTCCGAGACTTATACTGTTTATAATCATAGGATTAGCACTGGTCGTGGTCGGAAGCAATTTCACTGTAAATGCGGCATCATATATAGCTGGAAAGCTCGGAATGACAGAGAGACTCATAGGTCTTACAATAGTGGCATTTGGCACATCTCTTCCTGAGCTTGTGACATCATGCACAGCGGCAAAAAAGGGGCAGACAGACATTGCCATAGGCAACATAGTTGGAAGCAATATATTCAATATACTTTTCGTTGCCGGAACTACAATGCTCATAACCCCAGTGCAGTTTGAGCAGAACTTCCTGTTGGATGGCATCATGGCAATAGTGGCTGCTGTTCTCCTCTGGGTGTGCAGCGTCAGAAAGAAGAAGCTCACCAGGCCGGGCGGAATAGTGATGCTGGCTGTGTATGCGGTATATTTTGCTTATATTATGTACAAGAATTATATGTAGCAGATATCAAATGAATGGGGTATAGTCATTTATGTGATGATTATGAACCGGAAGAGTTGGTGTGTATAACAAGTCACGATGACAAGGATTATTACAGTATGGATGATTTTTATGATTTAGATGAACTTGATTAGATCTCAATAAAAAATACAGCGTGTAGCGATTGCCGCACGCTGTATTTTTTGTGGATATTTCTTGACTATGGTATGGGTATAACTTATAATCAGACATAGCAATTTAAACCGCAAAACTTTAAAGTTGACACGCTTTGACGTGATAAAGCAAATCGCGGATAAAAAATGTATTGGGAGGATACTATGGTACTCAAAGTTATTATGCTTGTTGTTTTCTTTGCGATCATGCTTGGAGTTGGATTTTACTCGAGAAAACACACAAAGGATGTGAATGGATTTGTTCTTGGGGGCAGAAGCGTTGGCCCGTGGCTCACAGCATTTGCCTATGGAACATCTTACTTCTCAGCGGTTATATTCATTGGATATGCCGGACAGTTTGGATGGAAGTACGGAATTGCTTCCACATGGATAGGAATTGGGAATGCGCTGCTTGGCTCACTGGTGGCATGGGTAGTTCTCGGAAGAAGAACAAGACTGCTCACACAGGAGCTTGACACGAGAACTATGCCGGAGTTCTTCGAGAAGAGATACTCCAGCAAGTCATTGAAGCTTTTCTCGTCGATCATCATCTTCATCTTCCTCATTCCATATACAGCGTCACTGTACAACGGACTTTCAAGACTGTTCGGAATGGCGTTCAATGTTGACTATAAGATATGCGTAATCGTCATGGCTGCCCTTACAGGTATATATGTAATCGTTGGTGGATACATGGCGACTGCTATCAACGATTTCATCCAGGGACTCATCATGCTGGTGGGAATCGTGGCAGTCATATATGCGGTACTCAACAACTACGGCGGACTCACAGGAGCACTTGACAGCCTGGCAAGGATAAATGATCCTGCAGTGTCAGATACACCGGGTGTATTTGCATCATTCCTGGGACCTGACGTATTCAATCTGTTCTGTGTTGTCGTGCTGACATCCCTTGGAACATGGGGACTTCCACAGATGGTACAGAAGTTCTATGCCATCAAGGATGAGAGATCCATCAAGACAGGTACAGTTGTGTCGACACTTTTTGCTACGATAGTTGCCGGAGGATGTTATTTCCTCGGCGGATTTGGAAGACTCACAGGTACAGATGTTGCGACAGAGGGATTTGATGCTATCATTCCACATCTGCTTGAGAAGCTTCCAGCTGCCCTTATGGGACTTGTGGTCATACTGGTGCTTTCAGCATCTATGTCCACACTTTCTTCGCTGGTCCTTACATCCAGCTCAACGCTCACCATCGACTTTATAAAGCCGGTCATTGCACCGAAGATGGATGAGAAGAAACAGATACTTGTCATGAGGCTCATGCTCGTTATGTTTGTTGCTGTATCGGCTGTCATAGCCATCGTGCAGTACTCAAGCAGGATAACGTTCATAGCACAGCTTATGGGTGTTTCATGGGGGGCTATAGCAGGTGCGTTCCTTGCTCCATTTTTATATGGCTTATACTGGAAGAAGACAACAGTTGCGGCTTGCTGGACATGCTTTATATGGGGAACAGGAATCATGACGCTGAACTTTATAAGCAATACATGGGGATTGTTTAAGTTCCCTGCAATGATGCAGTCACCTATCAACTGCGGTGCGGTTGCCATGGTTGGAGGACTTATCATCGTTCCTATTGTGAGTCTGTTCACAAAGAAGCCTGACCAGAAGAAGGTTGAGGATGCATTCTCTTGCTATGAGGAGACAGTTACTGTAGCTCACAGGAAGGCACTTGACTAACATAGATATTACACGGTCTTTACACAAAACTTTGTTGAAAGGCCGTGTTTTTTATGTTAATATTATCAGGCGGTAATGTGCATTTGAGGCATGCTGTAATCTATGTGGCAGGAGGCGCAGGGAATGATCACACTGTACAGAACGGATGACAGAATTTTGAGTGAAATACAGGAATATGGTCCTGGTGCCTGGATAGTCATGACTAAGCCAACAATAGATGAGAGTAAGAGCATAGCCGAGAGGTTTGAGATAGATCTGGCGGATGTCAGAGCCGCACTGGATGACGAGGAGAGCTCACGTGTTCAGGTGGAGGACAACTACACATTGATAATCGTGGATATTCCTTCTATAGAGATAAGAAATGAACGAGAGGCATATACAACAATCCCTCTTGGTATCATACTGGTTGCAGACTGCATCATCACCATATGCGCCGAGGAGACTCCTGTGCTTGAGGCCTTTATGGAGGGCAAGGTGAGAGAGTTCAGCACCAAGAAGAGGATGAGGTTCATGTACCAGATACTCTATAGGAACTGTACCACATACCAGTATTATCTGAGAGTCATGGACAGAAGAAGAACCCTTATTGAGCAGCGTATCCAGGAGGAGACCGAGGATGCGGATCTCATAGATCTTCACGAGCTGGAGTCCAACCTCGTATACTTCGCCACATCACTGAGAGCGAATGGAGTAGTTCTTGATAAGCTGACAAGATACGGCAGGATCAAGCAGTACCCGGAGGATAAGGAACTGCTGGACGATGTTCTGGTGGAGAACAAGCAGGCTATCGAGATGACACAGATATACAGGGATATCATAAGTGGTACGAGAGAGCTCATGACGACCATCATCAACAACAGACTGAACAACGCCATGAAGTTTCTGGCGGCCATAACCATCGTCATGGCTGTGCCTACAGTTATATCCGGTGTGTATGGAATGAATGTGGGCACGAAGTGGATGCCATTTGCGAATGTACCATATGGATTTGAGATAGTGTGCGGTATCATACTTGTGATAAGCATAGTTATCGCTATTATATTGAAGAAAAAGAAGATGCTCAAACAGTAGGGCAGATAGAAAAAAGGATCACCGGCGGTTTTGTTGCTGCCGGTGGTCCTTTTTTGTGCCTTTGTTATTTGTTGTTGATAGGTATTCCGTTTACCTCGACCTGATCGGATATCTGGATGACGATGCATTTCCTTCCGTCGATCTCCATGGTCTCTACCAGATCAGTTCTCTCAGGATTCACCTTGATGACCACATCAGGAGTCTTTACCTCAAATGTTTTTGTGTTTGCAACATTTGTCGCGTACATGACAGTTGACTTCTCACGCGGTACAACTATGGCCGGTTCATCCTCCGGGTTCTCAGATGGCTGCTCAGGCGGTGCTGCCGCAGCGGTTACCTTCTCGTAGTGGGCGTCAAAATCTGCCATCTTCTCGTCTGATACTCCGCTCTCTGTCAGCAGGTTCTTTATAGTGTTTTTTGAGAGAGTAAGCGGTTCCGGACTGTCCTTTCTCTGTTCTATCATCTCGTTCAGATTGTCGTGGATGGTTCTTACCATATCGTAATTACAGTCATCTCCCAGAGTCTCAGCCACGATCTCCTGAAATACATCCTTCTGTTCTCCCGCAGTTATAGGAAGAGAAGTGCCAAGGATGTTACTTATGAAGCTGTCGTGAAGCTCCTCCGGTTTTTTGGTGTAGTACAGAACGTTGTGGATATCCGTGCTCCTGTCGATAAATGCCGGGAACAGGAAGCCTATGTCCGGCATGTCGACCACCCAGTCGCGGACTCTGTTGTGGAATGTGCTTTCAACGTCGAAGTAGCTGAGTCCCGCCTTGGACAGGTTGACGTGGCAAATGGAGCACATGATATAGTCATACACCTCGTCTGATGCATCGTCCATCATGATGCCGTCGGTTGTCTTGCCCGGAACATCATATGTATCGTGGATGAGCAGTATGAGGTAGTTGCCGGTGTAATCGTAGTTCTCGATGACCTTGTCATAGAACTCATTTATCAGCTCATCGTTCTCAAGCTTGCTCTTCCTGAGTTTATTCAGGAATTCCTGTGTGCCGCCTTCAAACTCCTGTGAGGTAGGAAATGGCATGGTGACAAGATTCTTGCCAATGCTTCCTGATAAAGTCTTTTTCAGTATTTCAAAATATTTGTATGTTTCTTCTTCCGGCATGGTGAGAAACTGTTCGTTGATGGTCGCCACCTTGTTGCAGTCTCCGTCCACGTAGCATCCGCGGATCTTGCTTATGGAGCATTCCTTTGGAGCAAACAGGTGTCTTATCTCAAGTACGTCTTTTTTTGTCATAAATAAAACTCCGTTTCTATATAGTGATATATTTTGCGTTATAACATCTGCAATGACAGACCGCCTCCTAAGTATACCACAAATAATGACAAGTCTTAAAGATATCTTAAACTTTATAATGGTTGTTTCTTAATGGCAGTATGGTGATAATTGAGAACAGGAGGTGATTGTGGTAAGCTAAGGATAAATACGAAAAAGGTGAGGATATGAAAAATGTACAATATATTAATATGTGACGATGAAAAAGATATAGTATCAGCTATAGAGATATATCTTAAGACAGCCGGGTATTCGGTGTATAAAGCTTACAATGGTATGGAGGCAGTTGATATGGTAAATTCTAATGACATACAGCTTGTACTCATGGACGTCATGATGCCTCAGATGGACGGTATAACAGCCATGGCAAAGATAAGAGAGAGCAGCAATGTGCCGGTTATCATGCTTACGGCAAAGAGTGAGGATACCGACAAGGTGCTGGGACTTGAGGTCGGCGCAGATGACTATGTGACAAAACCATTTAATCCGGTGGAACTTCTGGCAAGGGTAAAGTCCCAGCTCAGGCGTTACATGCAGCTGGGAGGCGGAGAGACACCAAAAGATAAGCTGGTTATCGGAGGAATAGAGCTTGACGACAAATCCAAACAGGTCACACTTGATGGAGAAGTTATGCCCCTCACCCCAACGGAGTATGACATCCTAAAACTTCTTATGCAGAATGTGGGAAAGGTATTTTCTACAAAAGAAATATACAGGGCAGTGTGGAAGGAGGATCCTATGGGAGCGGAAGGATCTGTTGCAGTCCACATAAGACATCTTAGAGAAAAGATAGAGATAAATCCTTCAGACCCAAGATACATAAAGGTTATCTGGGGAAGAGGTTATAAAATGGAGGTACAATAGTGGATAAGGCGATTTATAAGATACGAGGAAATGTGTTCTTTAAACTTGGAATATATATTCTTGTGGCGGTGCTGGCATATGGAACGCTGTATACAGGCGGTCTGGTGCTGCAGGGAAGCTACCTTGGAGTGTACAGTGATGATGATCAGGGCGCGACGCCGTATGAGAGGCTTGTAAATGATTATGTGGAGGACACAAATTATGCGCTTACCGAAAAGGTGAATGCTTACATCCAGGATACAAGGTCGCAGCTGGAAAGCATTACAACATATAGTCAGCTCGTGAGCGCCGATCATAACGGAGATAAGGTTATAACCGCGGCTGATGTTTTCCGGAGATTGACCAACGCGGATACAACATCTGCGATCAAGTCGTCATACCGGTATGCGGATATGAGCGAACGAGGCGATATCGGCTATATGCTGACGGCAGCCTGCAGTGATGATGCAAATGCAAATACTGGAAAGATAAAAGTAACGACCGGAAATATAAAGCTGATAAATGACGAAGCCCGACTGGACGACAATATATATACGAACGATTATGACAGCACGATAGAAGTGCCTGTTAAAAGATATATTGTGTTTGACAAACAGAGCGATATGGAAAAGGGCGAGCAGTATATCAATGCTCTGATGGGGAATGATGATCCATATTATGACGAATACACTTATAATGAAGAATATGAAGAAAGTGATACTGTGGAGGATGATACAGATTCTGCATTGACAGCGGATGGCAAGTCTATCACCACACAGGATATCATGTATGGCGATCATTACCCGAGTTCAGTTGAAAAACTGTATTTTGACGACACAGACGAGATTGGCAGTTCATCTGGGAATGGCTGTTGTCTTGTGCTAAGCTATGATGCATATTCATTTATAAATATCACGGGAAAGTGCTATGTGGACGTGGCGGCTGCTGTAGACAACATCAAAGCGTCAAATCCGGAAATGGTTCAATACATTGGAATATGGAGGACGAAGAGCAAGGGGATACTGGCAGGATTTGCAGTCATGTTGCTGCTGTGCATCGTCATGTCAATATTTTCAATGGTCAACGCCGGCGTAAAGACAGGGAAGGAGACGATAACTCTCGGCAGATTTGAGAGGACTCCGACTGAGCTTGTGCTGGCTATGGCAGTATGCTCTGCTGCTGCAGCAGTAGGGATCTGCGTTGAAAGCGGTATTGCATCCATGTGTGTGAACCAGTATAGGAACTACACATTTGTATCAGAAAATATACAGTACATTGCGTTCCTGGTGCCGGTGGCATGTCTATATTCTGTGGCGTTGTTTTTCTTTAACAATATGGTTGCGAAGGTGAAGGCGGGAATATTTTGGGCAGACTGTCTGATAATCCGCGCACTGAAGTGGATAGCAGGAAAGACGAAAGCTTGTTTCAGGTATGTGAAAAGTCATATGTCCCTGACGCAGAAGGGCGTATGGGCTTATATAGGTATAACAATAGTAGAGATAATTTTTGTGGCAATCCTGGCGGCTGGCAGCATGAGAGGTTTCCTTTATGTGGTGATTTATATCATTTTAAAATGGCTGTGCATAGTCGGAATAGTGGCATATCTCATTCAGACACAGGAACTTTACAAATGTGCTAAAGAGATGGCGGAGGGCAATCTGGACAGGAAAGCGGATACAAGCAAGATGTTCTGGGTATTCCGCGCACACGGTGAACATCTCAACCGTATAAGTGACGGAATGGCAAAGGCTGTTGAGGCCAGAATGAAGAGTGAGCATTTGAAGACCGAACTCATAACAAATGTATCCCATGATATAAAGACTCCGCTTACATCCATAATCAACTATGTAGATCTGCTGCAGAAGGATGATATGGATGAGAAGACAAGACAGGAATATATAGAAGTTCTCTCAAGACAGTCTGCGAGACTGAAAAAACTCATAGAGGATCTGGTCGAGGCGTCCAAAGCATCGACGGGAAATATCCAGATAAACTGGGCGGAGATAGATGCCAATATGCTTCTGGAACAGGCAATAGGAGAGTATGGAGACAAACTGGACAAGGCAGGGCTTAAGGTCGTATTTACGGGATCGGATACACCTGCGGTGGTTATGGCAGATGGACAGCATCTGTGGAGAGTATTCGACAATCTCCTTGCAAATATAAGCAAATATGCGATGCCGGGAACGAGAATCTACGCATCGGTTATCCGCGGAGATGGCGAGGTAAGGATGGAGTTTAAGAATATATCCAGAGATCCGCTCAATGTGTCCAGTGATGAGCTCATGGAGAGATTTGTCCGTGGAGACAGCTCCAGAAATACGGAGGGAAGCGGACTGGGATTATCTATAGCGAACAGTCTGTGTACTCTGATGAATGCCAGATTTACTATAAGCATAGACGGAGATCTGTTCAAAGCGGCCATAATATTTACAGATAATGGTACTTTATAAAATTAAATTAACATGATTTATTGAAAAATGTTATTGACAACTAATTTGAGTTAGGGCATACTAACCTTGATGATAATATTATCAACAATCAGAAGGAGGCGTGTATGATGACTAACGAAAGATTAGAGACGGACAAGAAGAGTATAGATGATACAGGTATCCAGCGTACAGAGATGCAGAAAGAGATCGTTATCAGCAGACTCAGGGAAAGGGGATGCAGGATAACCAGACAGAGAATGATACTCCTTGACATAATACTCGGGGAAGAGTGTTCTTCCTGCAAGGAGATTTATTATAAGGCGGTCAAGCAGGACAGTCGTATAGGCTCGGCTACAGTGTACAGAATGGTGAATACACTGGAGGATATAGGAGCCATCAACCGTAAAAACATGTATAAGGTTGCCTGTGGTGCCAACTGTGGTATAGAGGATGCCTGTGTCATTGAGCTTGATGATTCATCCAGCATTGAGCTTTCGGCCAAAGAGTGGAACAGGATAATCCGTGCAGGACTTATGGCTGGCGGATATATTGAGAATCAGATGGTGACAGGTGTCAATGTAAAGCCTTGTGGCTGTGGCTCATGTTGTTAATAACGAAGGAGATGATCTACAATGGGTGGAACAATATTGGTAGTGTGCATACTGGTGCTTATAGTAGTGGGTGCAGTTATCAGTTCTGCAAAGCACTTTAAAGGAGAAGGAGGCTGCTGTGGCGGCGGTGGTTCCGTCAAGGTCAAGGGTGACAAGATAAAGGATGTTGTCGCCGTGAAGACTATTTACATAGAGGGAATGCACTGCAGCAACTGTTCAGATCGTGTACAGAATGCACTGAACAGTCTGAGCCAGGTGAACGCAAAAGTCGACCTCAAGAAGAAGCAGGCTGTCGTTAAGCTCGGAAGAGAAGTATCTGATGATGAGCTTAAGAGCTGTGTAGAGAGGTGTGGATACTCAGTAACCGGTATAGGATAAAGTCTTGAATAAAAAATTGTAAAAAATTTTCAAAAAATTGTTGGCAATTCGAATAAGATGTGGTATTATCCATATTGTTGTTGAAAACACAACAGATAAGCGCGAGTGGCTCAGCGGTGGAGCATCTCCTTGCCAAGGAGAGGGTCGCGGGTTCGATTCCCGTCTCGCGCTCTGGATAATTTCCATGTTGCTAAAATTTTAAAAAAGTTGTTGACAGTTTGCTGGCGGTGTGATATTATCCATATTGTTGTTGGTAGCACAGCAGATAAGCGCGAGTGGCTCAGCGGTGGAGCATCTCCTTGCCAAGGAGAGGGTCGCGGGTTCGATTCCCGTCTCGCGCTCTTTTATATTAATTCACACTCAGGATTCAATCCTGATTTTTTTTTGCCCTCAGAAGCGATTGGTAATAAAATTTAAACATTTTTACTATTGAATAAATGACATGTAGTGATATAATCAATCACAATCGTTGAATATCAGAAAAAGTATAATTTTTACGAGGTAATGATTAAATTATGAAAGAGAGACTTAAGAATTTTCATCATTCAGCAGTTTTTATCTGTCTGGTTCTTGCAATTGTTCTGGACGTTGTTCTGGAAGCTCTTGGAAGACATTCGCTGTTTAAGGCGATATCGTATGTGTGGAGTCAGCCGCTCATATTCCTGTATAACTGTTCGATCATTTTCTTTACGCTGACACTTTCGCTGCTCATGAGAAAGAGAATATTCGGATACTGCGTTATATCGTTTGCATGGCTGATACTTGGAATCACGAACTGCATAGTTCTGGGATTCAGAATAACGCCATTTTCAGCTATCGATATGCTTATGGCGAGGAATACGATAACTATCATAGACAAATATTTTAATGTATGGCAGATCGTGCTCATAGCTGCGCTTCTGTTCGTTGCGCTGGCAGCCATCATAGTTCTGTTCATAAAATCGCCGACGGTTACGGGCAATATATATAGAACGAGAACGACTGTGTTTATAGTTGCGACATTCTTCTGTGTAATGCTCTTCACCAAGATCGCGCTCAATGCACAGACTATATCAGATAATTTTGCAAACCTTGCAACGGCATACAACAATTATGGATTTGTATACTGTTTCTCAAACAGTGTGGTCGATGTAGGTATAGGACAGCCGAGTGATTACAGCGAGGATAAGATGCTTGAGATAAAGGACGATTTGGACAGTGTTGGCACAACGGATTCAAAGCTTGGCAAGGACAAGCCAAACGTTATATTTGTACAGCTTGAGTCGTTCATGGATCCGTCATATGTAAAATGCCTCACGTTCAATGAGAATCCTATTCCGAATTTCACAAAGCTGAAGGAGGAATGTACATCAGGATTCCTGACGATGCCGGCGATCGGTGCAGGTACAGCCAACTCGGAATTTGAGGTGCTCACGGGATTTAACGTGGCATATTTCGGTGCAGGTGAGTATCCATATAAGACCATACTTGGCAAGCAGACCATAGAGAGCATGGCGACACAGCTGAAGCTTGATGGTTATTCAACACATGCCATGCACAATCACGATGGTACATTCTATGACAGATACAAGGTGTATAAAAACATGGGATTTGATACATTTACCCCGATGGAGTATATGTACAATCTGGAGCATACTCAGAAGAACTGGGAGAAGGACAATGTCCTTACTGGTGAGATCATGAAGACTCTGTACTCCACCAATGGACGGGATTTCATATTCACCGTCAGCGTACAGGGACATGGAAGATACCCATCAGAGCTTGACGAGGAGAATTACAGTTATCCTATAAAGGTTGCCGGAACAGGCGATGAGAGCCTTGATACACAGTGGACATATTACTGTAACCAGCTCCACGAGATGGACGATTTCATTGGCAAGCTTATAGACAGACTTAAGGCGTATGATGAGCCGGTCGTTCTCGTTATGTATGGAGACCATCTTCCTGGATTTGAGATCACAGAGGACGATATAACCAACGGAGACCTTTACCAGACAGAGTATTTTGTCTGGAGCAATATGAAGAACTTCCCGGTTGAGGATGAGGATATAGAGGCATATCAGCTCAGCACAAAGGTGTTTGATATGCTGGGATTTGAGAAGAGCTATGTGCAGAAGTTCCAGTCAAAGTACAAGCCGGGCTATGCAAACTATGATGATGATCTCGAGAACATTGAGTATGATATGCTTTATGGACAGAGATACATGTATCCTGATGGATGGCCATATGAGCCGACGAATATGAAATACGGCATAAGCAAGATCAGGATCTCGGAGATCACAAAGGGCGTGTATGTGCCACCGGTTGATGAAGAAGCGGATTTCACGGCAAATGATGGTTCCGGGGACGGTGAGAGTGCTGAGGAGCCACAGCCTATGAATGGATATTATATCCACGGAAGCAACTTCAATGAATGTACATTTGTGTGGATAGATGATGCCTTTTTGAAGGAGACTATCTATATAGACAGAGATACGCTGTTTCTTCCATATGAGGACTCGTTTGAGGCGGGCAAGGAGATATCCGTGGCGCAGGTCGGAGACGACAGTATAGATTTCGGAGTGGAAGACACTTATGTATATAAGGGAGATCCTGAAGATCCGGAGGACACAGAGACAAATGTGACCACGGAGACGGAAGAACTGCCTTGACAAGAACTATATAATTTGTTAGCATGTTTAAAAAGTTACATCACCCAACGCGATAAGTGTTGGGTGATGTGTTTTCTCTATTAAGGCTAATTGACGTACATAATGAGCACAATGCTCTTATTAAATATTTTACAGAAAGAGAGAGAAGAAAATGGGTAAGATTATTGGCGAAGGAATTACATTTGATGACGTTTTATTGGTACCTGCTTATTCTGAGGTATTACCAAATGACGTTGACCTTACAACAAAGCTGACACAGAAGATTAAGTTGAATATTCCTCTTATGAGTGCCGGTATGGACACAGTTACAGAGCACAGAATGGCTATTGCCATGGCTCGTCAGGGTGGTATCGGAGTTATCCACAAGAACATGTCCATAGAGAAGCAGGCAGAGGAAGTTGACAAGGTAAAGCGTTCAGAGAACGGTGTAATATCAGATCCATTTTACTTATCTCCAGAGCATACACTGGCAGATGCTGACGAGCTTATGAGCAAGTTCAGAATCTCAGGTGTACCTATCACAGAGGATGGCAAGCTTGTTGGAATCATAACCAACCGTGACCTGAAGTTTGAGAAGGACTACACCAAGAAGATCAAGGAGTCAATGACATCTGATGGTCTTGTTACAGCAAAGGAGGGAATCACACTTGACGAGGCTAGAGAGATCCTTGGAAAGGCTCGTAAGGAGAAGCTTCCTATCGTTGATGACGATTTCCATCTGAAGGGACTCATCACGATCAAGGATATTGAGAAGCAGATCAAGTACCCATATTCAGCACATGACGCACAGGGCAGACTTCTCTGTGCAGCAGCAGTAGGATGTACAGCCAACATCCTCGACAGAGTTGCAGAGCTCGTATCAGCAAAGGTTGATGCGATAGTTATAGATACAGCACATGGACATTCAGCCAACGTTCTGAGAACCTTCAAGATGGTTAAGGAGAAGTATCCTGACCTTCAGGTTATTGCCGGTAACGTTGCAACAAGATCAGGCGCACAGGCTATGATCGACATGGGTGTAGATGCAGTCAAGATCGGTATCGGACCTGGTTCTATCTGTACAACAAGAGTTGTTGCAGGTATCGGTGTACCACAGATCACAGCTATCATGCAGGCATATGATGCAGCTATGAATGCCGGAATCCCTGTTATCGCAGATGGCGGTATCAAGTATTCAGGAGATATCACAAAGGCTCTGGCAGCAGGTGCCAACGTATGTATGATGGGAAGCCTGTTCGCAGGTACAGATGAGGCTCCTGGTGATTTCGAGCTTTATCAGGGACGTAAGTACAAGGTATACAGAGGTATGGGATCTATAGCAGCCATGGAGAATGGTTCTAAGGACAGATACTTCCAGGAGAACGCAAGAAAGCTTGTCCCAGAGGGCGTTGAGGGCCGTGTGGCATACAAGGGATCACTTGAGGATACAGTATTCCAGCTCATCGGTGGACTTCGTTCAGGTATGGGTTACTGCGGAGCAAAGAACATTGCAGAGCTTCATGAGAAGGCAGAGTTCGTCAAGATTTCAGCAGCTTCACTCAAGGAGAGCCATCCACATGATATCCATATCACAAAGGAAGCTCCTAACTACAGTGTAGAGTAATAGAAATTTGCATAGATGATTTCAGATAAGAGGATGCATATCTGTCAGATATGCATCCTTTTTTCTTGACACCGTTCTGTTATGTGAGATAATGGAGAATAGGTGTCTTAGAAAAGAGGTGTTTGGATATTTATGAAGGTAAACAATCCAGGTAAAAAAGATCTTGACCAGCTTGTGATGCTTGAGCAGGAGACATTTTCTGAGGCTGAGGCAGCAAGCCGGGAGTCTATAGAGCGAAGACTGAAGGCGCACAGAGAAACTTTCTGGGTGCTCAAGAAGGACGGACGAATAATAGCAGGTATAAATGGTATTACTACTAATGAGAAGGATTTGAGCGATGCCATGTATACGGGCGAGGACTTCTACGACAAGAAGGGTCGCTGGCTTATGATATTCGGCGTGTCAACTCTGCCGGACTATCAGCACAATGGATATGCGGCGAAGATAATGCATGAGGTTCTTCAGGAGACGGTCAAATGTAAACTCGACGGAGTCGTCCTCACATGTAAAGAGAACATGATCCCATTCTACGAACAATTTGGTTTTGTGGATGAGGGCGTGAGTGAATCTGAGCATGGCGGTGTCGTCTGGCATCAGATGAGGATAAGGCGCAGAGATATAAAACGTGATTATAAGCAGGATGTGATTGATTGTATAGTGATAGTAGTTGTGGCCGCCGTACTGGCATTTCTGCTGGGACGATTTGTGATATTAAACTGTAATGTACCTACTGGTTCCATGCTTGAGACAATACAGCTTGGAGACAATATAATAGGAAGCAGGCTTACATATAAGTTCTCTGATCCTGAGCGTGGCGATATAGCCATATTCAAGTGGCCGGACGATGAGTCCCAGGTATATATCAAGAGAATCATAGGACTGCCGGGTGAGACCGTGGAGATCATAGATGGTAAGGTATATATAAATGGAAGTGATACTCCGCTCAAGGAGGATTATCTGAGTGATGAGGCAAGGACTGACGTAAGATCGTTTGGACCGTATCAGGTTCCTGAGGACTGTTACTTTATGCTGGGAGACAACAGACCAAACTCAGCGGATGCCAGACTTTGGGAGAATACCTATGTGAAGAGTGACAAGATACTTGCCAAAGCAGAATTTGTGTATTTCCCATTTTCACAGATAACATGGCTAGGAAACGGAGCAGAGTATTAGATTGTATGTCATGATGGATAATCAGAGGAGATGGTCACATGAACAGAGTAAGATTTGACATGCATTGTCATACGGCTGAGGGATCACCCGATGCCAAAGTAAAGATTCTTGATTATATTGATCTGTTAAAGCAGCGTGGTTTTCACGGAATGCTGGTCACAGACCATGATTCATATTCCGGATACAAAGCGTACTTAAGGCAGAAAGATAAGGTGAAGGATTTCTCTGTGCTCAGAGGTATCGAGTATGATACGTTTGACTATGGACATTTCCTCATCGTACTGCCATCAGATACACCTGAGGAGGTGTACGACCTGTTTGAACATAGGGGCATGGCGCTTATCAGGGTGATATGGCTTGTGCACGAGTGCGGCGGTATACTTGGCCCAGCTCATCCATTTGGCGAGAAGTTCATGAGCTTTGGCAGCACGAGAAGGCTTGGCATGATAGAGCACAGACTATATGCACAGCATTTTGACTTCATAGAGGGATATAATTGCTGTGAATCAGCCAAGAGGAATAAGATGGCCAGAAGGCTTGCGTCATACTATGATATACCTGTTTTTGGTGGAAGCGATGCCCATAAGGAGAACTGTGTCGGACTTGCAGGTACATATCTTCCGGATTATATACATTCGGAGGATGATCTGATAAATTATATAAATGACGGCAATCATCCCGAGGTTGGCGGAAAGAGATACCCGAAGACCTTGAAGGACAAGATAGGACCTGCCGGTAAATTCCTGACGTATGGATTTTATTTATACAATATATATGGCGCATTCCGAAATTATCCTGCGAGATGTCGCGCATACTTTGCGGCATCGGCAAAGCTGAAGGCAAAAAGGAAAAGTAAATGTCCAGACAGGGGACTGGATAGCAAAAAATAAAAGCAAAAACAGAAAGGGCGATTATGAATAAGAAGGAAAGAAGTAATTTTACGGGGACGCTGGGCTTTGTTATGGCAGCAGCGGGAAGTGCGGTAGGACTTGGAAATATATGGAGGTTTCCATATCTTGCGGCAAAGGACAACGGAGGCGTGTTTATACTTGTGTATATAATACTTGCACTTACATTTGGATTCACACTGCTCACAACAGATATTGCAATAGGAAGAAAGACTCGGCAGGGACCGCTCACCGCTTATGGTCTTATACATAAGAAGTGGAAATGGCTTGGCGGTCTGGCATGGATCGTACCGGTCATAATCCTTCCATATTACTGTACTATCGGAGGATGGGTCCTGAAGTATATGACAGCATATTTTACAGGTCAGACAGAGGCTGCCACTGGTGACGGTTATTTCACCGGTTTTATAACAGCCCAGACTGCGCCTATAGTATTTGCACTTATATTCCTTACGGCCACAGGCGTTGTCGTATTCTGTGGTGTTGAAAAGGGAATAGAGAAGTTTAGCAAGGTGCTCATGCCGATATTGGTAATTCTTATAATTGGAATTTCAATCTATTCGCTGACGATCAAGCATACCGGTGATGATGGTACGATCAGAACAGGAATTGATGGACTGAAGGTATATTTGATTCCTGATTTTAAGGGAATGACATTCAGGGATATATTCATGGTTGTAATGGATGCCATGGGACAGCTCTTCTTCTCGATAAGTGTCGCTATGGGTATCATGGTTGCGTATGGCTCATATGTTAAGAAGGATGTTAACCTTATGAAGTCGATCAATCAGATAGAGATATTTGACACGGCAGTGGCTTTCCTTGCTGGTCTGATGATAGTCCCTGCGGTGTATGTGTTCTCTGGAACGGAAGGCATGTCAGCGGGCCCTGGACTTATGTTCATATCTCTGCCAAAGGTATTCAATGCCATGGGTAAGGTCGGAACAGTCATCGGAGCCCTGTTCTTCATCATGGTTACATTTGCGGCGATTACATCCTCAGTATCGGTCATGGAAGCGATAGTGTCAGGACTTATGGATAAGTTCCATCTCACGAGAAAGAAGAGTGCGGTCATAACAACTGTATATGCGGTTGTCGGAATGTTGGTCGTATGTTTCGGTTACAACATATGGTACTTTGAGCTCAAGCTTCCAAATGGAGCTACAGCCCAGATCCTCGATGTGATGGATTACCTGAGTAACAACATCTTCATGCCGCTTGTGGCTATCCTGTCATGTATACTTATCGGCTGGGTAGTGAAGCCTAAGACGGTTATAGACGAGGTTACAAGAAATGGCGAGAAGTTTGGAAGAAAGAAGCTCTATATTGTCATGGTAAAGTTTGTGGCACCAATACTGCTTGCATTGCTGCTTCTCCAGTCATTTGGAATTGACTTTGTACAGTTTGTTACAAATCTGTTCAAATAGAACAATATAGTTTATAATGTAGAGGCATTTGTCATGTGAGTGATGAAGGCCTCTATATTTTTGTCATAAGGAATGTCATTGCAGGATATTTATACCGGGTTTACGGATTTAATGGGAGAATGATGGATGAACAACAGGGATGATTTGATATATCTTGCCCCGATGGAGGGGATAACAGGATACATATACAGAAATGCACATCACAAATATTTCGGCGGCGTTGACAAATACTTTATGCCGTTCATTGCCCCGGCGAAAGGACGTCCTCTCAGAAACAGGGAACTAAGGGATGTGCTGCCGGAAAACAATCAGGGGATAAATGTGGTGCCGCAGCTTCTGACCAACAGCGGCGAGGGATTTGTGAAGGCCGCAAAGTTCCTGAAGGAGCTTGGATATAACGAGGTGAATATCAATCTCGGCTGTCCGTCAAAAACTGTTGTCACGAAGTATAAAGGCTCGGGTTTGATATACGATACGGAGAGGCTTGACAACTTCTTATATGAAGTATTTGCCGCCGACGTGATGGATGTGTCTATAAAGACCAGAATAGGAAGAGACAGTTCTGTGGAGTTTGAGGATATCATAGAAATATATAAGAAGTATCCGATAAGTGAGCTGATCATACATCCGAGAATACAGACGGATTTCTACAAGAATACGCCAAACATGGAAGTGTTTGCCGAAGGTGTGGCTTCATATGGAAGACCAGACACAGTGTGCTACAACGGAGATATAAACAGTGTGGCGGATTATGACAGGTTCACGGGTGATTTTCCTGATATAAGTAAGGTTATGATAGGCAGGGGGATAATAGCTGATCCTTGTCTGGCGGAGCGGATAAAAGAAGAGTGTGGCGACAGTACATATGACTGGAACAGATTCTTCATATTTCACGATGAACTTTACAGGAATTACTGTGAGTCGGATGTGGGCAGGGGCAACACGATGTTCAAGATGAAGGAGCTGTGGGCTTACTGGTCGAGGCTGTTTTATGATGTGGAGGGAGCTGAGAGGGCTCTTAAGAAGATCCGGAAGACTAGAGATAATGGTGAGTATGAGGCGGCAGTCAGGATGCTGGCTGCACTGTGCAGATGAAATGAATTTAGTATGATGGGGTGTATTGTATGAGTGTATGCTTGGATTACTATATGTTAGTTGTGTTTTGATGATTAGGAGATGATATCATGGGATGTCTTGGAAATTGTATATGGTTTTTATGTGGCGGAATATTGAGCGGACTTTCGTGGGTGGCAAGCGGGGTGCTGTGCTGTATAACGATAATAGGGATTCCGATTGGGATGCAGTGCTTTAAGTTTGCAGGACTTGCATTCTTTCCATTTGGAAAAGAGATAGTGTATGGAGGCGGGGCTGGCTCGCTGATCGCGAATATCATATGGCTGCTCTGCTGCGGAATACCTATGGCGGTAGAGAATGCCTGCCTGGGGCTGCTGCTTTGCATAACGATAGTCGGAATTCCATTTGGGCTTCAGTTCTTTAAGATCGCCAAGCTGTCGCTCATGCCGTTTGGTGCAGAGATTGTGGGATGATGGTGGAAATATACATAAATATAGTTGACAGAACTTGAATCACTAGAATATAATAATGTGGCGTCAGATATGTGCTGACGCCATATATAAGGCAATGACGAAGAGAAGTAGCATAGATTATCGCCCACAGAGAGCCGGTGGTGGTGGGAGTCCGGCGGAGTGAATATATGTGAATAACACTTTACCAGCCGCAAGCTGAAAGATATAGCCCATAGCGGGATACGTGTTTTATGTCGAGTAGGGGAGCCGTAGCTGCACGATACGCAGAGAGGTCATGAGCAAGGTGACTGTGAGGGACTGGGACGCGATGCTTTGAATATACGAAGATCGTGTAACGGTAAATCAGGTGGTACCGCGGACATGAAAGCAGACAAGTAACCGACAGGTAGTTTGAGAGAGCTTATGTTCGTCCTGAATATTTGCATATATATATATGCATCTGATTCAGGATGAACATAAGCTTTTTCTATTTGCAAGAGAAATAACAGCCAGTGCGTAATCCTGAAAAAGCCAAAGTGGACATAAAGCCACAGGCAAATAGTAAAGAAAAGGAGAGAACAGATGACAATCGAGAACATTTATCGTAACAGAACAATGAACGAGATCACTGAGGGCGATGTGGGACAGACACTTAAGGTTGCCGGATGGGTAGAGAATATCCGTGACCATGGTGGAGTATCATTTATCGATCTGCGTGATATGTATGGCGTGCTCCAGGTAGTAATGAGAGACACATCACTTCTTGACGGAATAACAAAGGAGGACTGTGTATCAATCGAGGGTATCATTGAACACAGAGATGAGGAGACATACAACCCTAAGATCCCTACAGGTACTATCGAGCTTGAGGCGAAGACTGTAGAGATACTCGGTAAGGTATACAAGCAGATTCCATTTGAGATCCAGACATCCAAGGAGACACGTGAGGATGTGAGACTCAAGTACAGATATCTTGACCTCAGAAACAAGAAGGTTAAGGACAACATGATATTCAGAAGTCAGGTCATCAGCTACCTTCGTCAGAAGATGACTGAGATGGGATTCCTTGAGATCCAGACACCTATCCTCTGCGCTTCGTCACCTGAGGGCGCAAGAGATTACATCGTGCCATCAAGAAAGTTCAAGGGCAAGTTCTATGCACTTCCACAGGCACCACAGCAGTACAAGCAGCTCCTCATGGTATCAGGATTTGACAAATACTTCCAGATAGCTCCTTGTTTCAGAGATGAGGATGCGAGAGCAGACCGTTCACCAGGAGAGTTCTACCAGCTCGACTTTGAGATGAGTTTTGCAACACAGGAGGACGTATTCAAGATTGGAGAGGAAGTCCTCTCAGCAACATTTGAGAAGTTTGCACCTGAGGGCGCAGTTGTTACACAGGCTCCATATCCGATCATCAGCTACAAGCAGGCTATGCTTGAGTTCGGTACGGATAAGCCTGACCTCAGAAATCCACTTAGAATAATAGATCTTACAGATTTCTTCCAGAGATGTACATTCAAGCCATTCCACGGTAAGACGGTACGTGCCATCAATGTACACAAGAAGCTTTCAAAGGGACAGCATGAGAAGATGCTCAAGTTTGCACAGAGCATCGGCATGGGCGGCCTTGGATATCTGGAGATACTTGAGGATATGTCATACAAGGGACCTATCGACAAGTTCATTCCTGATGATATGAAGGGTGAGATCGCAGAGCTTGCAGGCCTTCAGCCTGGAGATACTATTTTCTTCATTGCAGACGTGGAGGAGCTTGCAGCGTCATTTGCAGGACAGATCAGAGTTGAGCTTGGTAATAGACTTGATCTCAACGAGAAGAACGCATTCCGTTTCTGCTATATAAATGATTTCCCAATGTACGAGTACGACAAGGAGAGCAAGAAGATCATCTTCACTCACAATCCGTTCTCAATGCCACAGGGCGGACTTGAGGCGTTAAATGAGAAGGATCCACTTGATATCCTGGCTTACCAGTACGATATCGTCTGCAACGGTATCGAGCTTTCATCAGGTGCCGTAAGAAACCACGACATGAAGATCATGGTTAAGGCATTTGAGATCGCAGGATACACAGAGGATGATCTGAAGGAGAAGTTCGGAGCACTCTACAATGCATTCCAGTTCGGAGCACCACCTCATGCAGGTATGGCTCCTGGTGTGGACAGAATGATCATGCTTCTCAGAAACGAGGATAATATCAGAGAGATCATCCCATTCCCAATGAATGGAAATGCACAGGATCTTATGTGTGGAGCACCTGGAGAGGTTACAGAGCAGCAGCTCCGTGAGGTTCACATTAAGGTCAGACAGTAAAAAGGCCGGACGGCACTTGTAGTTCGAGATATGGATATGAAAACATATATACAAACACATTCAGTTACCTTCACTTCAGCTTGCTTACATTTGCATGCTGCGAAAACCGCGATAAGAGCGGTGCGGTCTTCGCAGCAGCAGTAAGCGCTGAAGATCAGTCACTTTCATTATCGTTTGTATATATGTTTCATATCTTATGTATCAAGAACTACAAGTGCCTGTTTTTTTGACATGTACTTGTGTATAAAAACGGTTTTAATTGTTTTTATGAGAATTGTAAGAGGAGGCTTTTGACGATGGCAGGTTTTCTTATAAAGGACACAACTAGGGAAGAACGAGAGCAGATAGTTGCCGATTCTCTGGGAAATATAGATGCTTACTGCGATGGATGCATGTGCGGTATCACAGAGATGTACCAGGATTATATTGATGGGAAGAAGGAGCTCCGTGAGATCAATATGGAGTTCAATGCGAGATATGTCCGGGATGAGGATATGGATGGACGGAAGTGAGCATATGGTGACAACTTTAATAATATGTATGTTGCAGAGCTGGGAAAGCCATGTTAATATGGACATACAGTTAGCTGGTTTACAATAACATCCATAAATAAGTATTAAAAAGGGGAAAATTGTATGGGGATACGAAAAGAAATATTTATATGTGCTGCGGCGCTTTCGATTATGGCATGTACTGCCTGCGGTAGTTCTGAGGGAAATGTTTCAGGAACAAATGGCGTGGAGACCTCGACCGGTGTGGAAAGCGGAATGATAGAGCAGCCACAGGTTATGTATGATGGGTATATCTATTATTACAATGCAACCGGAAGAGATGAGAAATTGCCGGAAGGATACGAGATCGCGGGAACGATAAAAAAGGTCGACAGCAAAGACTATCCTGCAGAGAATTTTGCGGCAGCAGGCGTGGATCTTGAAGCTGGACAGGAAATATATATCAGCACAACTGAGAAGAATGTCATTTATCTGAAATATGACAGCGGATATGCGAGGTTTGAGAGAAGTCCAGAGGATGCTGCAGCGGAAGAACAGGATGAGACGAAGGTTGCAGAGAAAGAGAATGAGATAGAGGGGAATAGTGAAATGGCAGATAATATGGATGATGCTATGGCAGAAAATTATGGAGAATATGGATTTGGATAAGACGGAGAATTCGACTTTGACAGTATATTGGGGATAGATCAGCTTGACCTGAACTACGAGGCACATGTTGCAGGATTTGACGGAGAGAGCTTTTTATATAGTGTGTATTTTGACGGCGGTGTGACAGATGAGAAAGCTGAAGAGATCCAGCAGGTGATGTCGGGTTATTCTTCACAAAATGGTGATGAAGAAAACTATATGGGGTATATTGATATATATAAGGGTGAAGACCAGATAATGATATACCTTGACCTTGGCGGTGTATCAGAAGAAAATAGCAACATGGCGGTAACGGGTATACTGAACGCACTTAACAGTGTCTCAGGTATAAAGAGTGTTATCATAAACGAAGAGATGTAGAAAAAAGAAAACATGTGTGAAAAGTCCATGATGTTTATTCTGAAATCACAAAGTAATTTTTGGCTATCTTTTCAAAAGTTCTGAGTCGAACTTTCTACTTCATAAGCGGTTTTTTTTATTTCATGCTTATGAAGTAGAGAATTTTTACCTTATCGTAAATTCGCAAGATAAATTATATGTATCGTAATCCCAATCTCTTTCACTTTCAAAGAACGCAAATTGTTTAATCAAACGATAGTGTCCAGCAGGCAATTCTCCATAAAAACTTTTAACATCAATTTCTAATGTTAATCGTTCGTTAGGATTAATAAAACAATCCTTTTCATTGCTCTTTGAGGGGTCATCAAGCTGTTTAAGTTGATACCAAGTGCCGGATTGTTCAGCTTCTATTTCAAAATAATTTGGTGAATATCGGTATTCTTTATCAGAAGTATTTTCTATTAGAAATGAAAGGTGCTTCAAATCTAAATCCTTTTCTGTACTCATTGAAATCTTTAAATCACCCAAAGTGTCAAGTGCTTCTTCACTTCCATAAGGAGAAACCTCATATTCTTCGGAATAATCTTGTACTACATGGTTATCACTGTCCTTTGCTTGACTGCACCCAACAATACACACCAATAACGATAAGTTTAGAAACATACATATTATTTTTTTCATTTGTCCTTATCTCCTTTCTTTTAAATTTATAATAGCAATAAAATGTCTATTTTCAATCAACTTTCATTGCAATTTATTTTTACTGTAACACATGCTCCCCCTGCTTCATTATTAGCAATTTGGATATTTCCGCCATGTCTTTCACTTAAAATCTTACTAATATTCAGCCCTAATCCAAAATGTTCAGTAGATATATCTTTCGATGATTTATAAAATGGTAATGTCGCTTTTTCAATATCAATATTTTTAAACCCGCAACCATCATCTGAAACAGATATAACTAAATTATTATTCTCTATTACTGCGCTAATAGCAATATCACTTTTTGCGTATCTAATACTATTAGAGAGTAAATTTTCATAAATCTGCATGACTGTATTTAAATTGATAAACAAGGTTATATTATCACCGCTTGTAGTAATTGAAAAATGTTTGTCATAACAAAGTGCTTCTGCTGTGTTATTAAAATTATCAATAAGTGCATGAAATGTAATCTGTTGCCGTGGAATATCAATATCCTCTAACCTATATAAGTTCGTCATAGCATTTACATATTTTTCAAGACGTGAAACATTTTTTGACATTACTGATATTTCATCTAATATTTCTTCTTGTGATACTAAGCCTTTGGGAATAAAGGAAAGCAGCATAGTAGCATGACCCTTTAGTAAAGTCAAAGGAGTGCGTAAGTCATGTGAAAAAGCAGCGTTTAGACGGCGCTGTTCAGCAAATTGTCGAAACATAGTTTCATTATTTTTCGCCAAACAGTCTTTCATTTTTTCAAAGGCATGACAGAGTTTTCCCATTTCATCATTTAATGGATATGATAACGTAAAATCTAAGTCATTTGCTTCAATTTTATGATACGCATTAGTTAATAGCTTAATAGGTTTCGATATTTTTTTTTATAAAAAAATGTTACACAACATATCATATTAATAGATAATACGATAGGAATAATTGCAACATTTAATGAACCTAAAACACTGTCAATAAGCCTATCCCGGTTTGTAAAATTAGGTGAAACTTCGATATATGAAACATGGTTCGGATAGACATATTCGTGTACTGGGCGTTCTTTTTGATAATCAACATTGAACTTGCATATCTCGTTTCCTTTCGTATCAAATATTGTGTATTTTGTTTGGTCATTACTATAAGCGGCGGTAAATGAACCATTTTCCGGTATATCATACCTTGTTGACATATTTTCATACTTATAGTTCAAATTTATTCTGTATTTGTCAACCATTGAAATTAAAAGTATACAAATAATTATTCCAATCAACAATGAAAACAAAGCATAAAGAACAAAGGACATCCTAATACTCATGCTATTTAACCGATTGAACCATCTGCTTCTCTTTAATTTTTCCATTTATATCCGCACCCCCAAACAGTTTCAATGTAAGGTCTATCGCCTAAAGATAAAAATTTTGCCCTAATACGTCTGATATGTTCTGTAACAACTGTATTATCACCAATGCCGTCTAATCCCCAAACTTTTTCATAAATAGTTTCCCGGTCAAAAACAATTCCTTTGTTTTGTGAAAGGAAAGATATTATATCAAATTCCTTTTTGGTAAAAGCCATATCCTTATTATGATAAAACACAATACGTGAGGAATAATCTATAACCATATCTTCATCAAATTGCACCTTTGAAGATGTATTGTGTCTTTTTTCTCTGCGAAGATGTGCTGCAATGCGAGCTTCTAATTCATCAACAGAAAATGGTTTTATTACATAGTCGTCTGCGCCAATAGAAAATCCTTTTATTTTATCACTATCTTCAATGCGTGCTGTTAAAAAAATTATAGGGCATGAAACATAATCCCGTATTCTTTCACAAACAGTAAATCCATCAATATCTGGCATATTAACGTCTAACAAAATAATGTCAGGTTTTTTTTCTACTTCTTTTAATGCAGCATTTCCTGCTGTTGCAGTATATACCGTATATCCAAGTTTGCTGAAATAGCAATACAGCATTGATACAATTTCTTTTTCATCGTCTACAATTAAAATACTCTGCGACATAAATGTGCCTCCATTGTGAATATCTGATTTAAGATTATCAAACAAAAATCTATTTCTAATCAATTTCTTTAATTTTCGATGTCATTAGATATTATATATGGCAATATGAGTTGTAGCAACCTTACTCTGCATGTTTTATGCTCTATTACCATCAATACTATGATATGTGTAATCATATCTCAAAGAAAAGAGGAACAGTAAAATGTAATAGGGTGAAAAATATGAAGCAGGATAAAGTGAAGTATGATTTTAAGGCTTTCGGGCAAGCCATTAAAGCAGCAAGAAAAGCAAAGGGAATATCACGCAATCAGTTAGCCGACACACTGAATATTGCGCCCCGGTATATCGCGTCCATTGAAAACAGCGGGCAGCACCCAAGTTTACAGATTTTATATGAGCTTGTAACCCTGCTTGACGTATCAGTAGACCAGTTCTTTTTCCCGGAACGGGAACAAGAGAAGTCCACACGCCGCCGTCAGCTCGATACCATGCTTGACACAATGAGCGAAACAGACTTAAAAATCATGTCTGCTACTGCAAAAGGCATAGAGGAAGCCAACAATGACAGGACGGGGGAATAAAGTTCCCTCGTTTTTGTCTGCATAAAGTGAATGAAGCGTCGCAGAATTGCGGCGTTTTTCTTTTGCGCTTTTTGGCATACTGGGAGTTCCGTTGTAGTGATAAGTGAGGAAAAAACTTTCTTAGCAAGCATAGGAAAAGAGTACCCTTTTCCGTATTTTCGCCCTCCCGTCCTGCGGTGCGTCGGTTGAAAATTGCTTGTTGGGAAGTGTGGAGGAGATTGAGACGTATATAGGCAATATAGAGTCTGGAAAGAGCGGAAGCATAGATATCCTCACGAATGCCGTGGCGACGACTGCTGCGAGCGGTGATATGTCAAAGGTGATAGTTACATATGAGGACAAAGAGGGGAATGAGACGACGATTGAGGGGAATTTCAAGGCGACTGTGGAATCTCCGGTGTATGACAATGTAGAGAAGATAAAGGACAGCACAAAAAGCAGTGATAAAAAGGTGTTATATGGTGTAATTGCTGTGGTTATAGTGATAGCTCTGTTCTGTATATGTGCGATAAAAAAGCACAGGAGAAAAAAGGAGATTCTTGATGAATTTTAGATTCCGGTCACGGGGAGAGAGTTTATAAGGAGATAGATTGTATGGGGTGGATATGGCATTTGTGTCTTATGAATATGAAGAGAAGAAAGATCAGAACATTTCTCACCGTTCTCGGCGTGATGATAGGTGTTATATCGGTTGTAGCACTTCTGGCTGTGGGAATCGGAGTCAAGAACGAGATGATAGATTCTGCGGTTGCAAGTGGAAGTGTCAACCAGATAACGATATACAGTGAGACCGGAAGTAAGCATAAGGATCGAATGATAACGGACAGAACGATATCTACATTGACAGATCTTGCAAATGTGGATGGTTGTTATCCTCTGTATGAGGTGCCTGTGAGTATGAAGTATGGGGAGTATGAATACTTTGGCAATCTTGTGGGTGTGCCGGGAAATGAGCTTGATGGCTGGAGTCTGGCCTATGGGGAAAACAGCAATTCTTCACATGGGACACCTGAACTGATCTCGGGCGGCAGTGTGGGCAAAATGTTCTTCAATCAAAAGACATTTGACAGTTACGAGAAGAGAGAGAAGAAGAGTATTGAATCCCTTGTCGGAAAGAGATTTGACACGACCGTCGGATGGAGCGGTGAAAGTGACAGGATATTCAAACTGAAACTCGCCGGGGTTTTATTTGATGGAGATACGGATAACAGCTCTGACAATGCTTCTGCTGACACTTCTTATGACAGTGCAGTTCAGGATGAAGAGTCTGACGAATCGCTGGACATCTCTGACAGCTACAGCGAGAAGTCTCAGACGATATACTGTGATATGGATTCACTGAAAAGCCTGCTCAGAAAGGTCAGCGCCGATGGCAAGCTTTACGGTCAGCCGGTGGATGGCAATGGCAACAGCTACCGTGAATTTGTCTACACATCAGCGGTGGTGATCGTAGATGATATAAATAACGTCGATGCGATGGTAAAAAAGCTTCAGGACATGGGGTATCAGACAGAGAATTCCAAGGAATATCTGGACACGATACAGAAGTACCTCAAGATGATACAGCTTCTTCTCGGCGGAATCGGAATGATAGCACTTATTGTGGCTGTCATAGGAATAAGCAACACCATGACGACCTCTGTATTCGACCGGGTAAACGAGATCGGTATATTGAAGGTCCTCGGCTGCGACATAGACGAGCTCAGACTTCTGTTCCTCATGGAGGCCGCAGTGATAGGACTTGTCGGAGGCGTCCTCGGAGTATTATCCTCCTACGGAGTGAGAATAGTGGTGAATAAAGCCGCCGTCTCCATGTTCAACCTTGCAAAAGGAACCCAGATAGCCATGATCCCATGGTGGCTTGCACTGGCCGGAGTCCTCGGCTCCGTGATCCTCGGAGTGGCAGCAGGCTATTTCCCAGCAAGATGGGCCTCAAAACTAAGACCAATAGACGCCGTGACAAGGAGGTAAAAGGTCACAAAATTATCGCAAACATAAAGAAAAAGCCAGAAAGATACAAAAAACAGAAAAGTTGAATCATTCAGAGGAAAATAAGCAAAAAAGATACAGTTTTACGCACAAAAAAAGCAGAGACAACTCACACAAAACACAAAGAATGTGTGAACTGTCTCTGCTTTTGTTGTATATCCCGTGATGGATCCACATCCTTACAGTGTACGGGCTTCACTATCTCAAAGGACTTTTCGTCCGTCCTTATTTCCTGTTGGCTCTGTAACGGAGAGTATGGTCAAGAATCTTCTTACGGATTCTGAATGACTTTGGTGTGATCTCCAGAAGCTCATCAGTGTCGATGAAGTCAAGAGCCTGCTCAAGACTCATCACCTTTGGAGGTGAAAGCTTGAGAGCATCATCTGATCCTGAAGAACGTGTGTTGGTAAGCTGCTTCTTCTTGCAGACATTGACCTCCATGTCCTCAGCACGAGGATTCTCACCTACAACCATACCGGCGTAAACCTGCTCACCAGGTCCGATGAACAGTGTTCCACGCTCCTGTGCGTTGAAAAGACCATATGTGATCGAAGTACCTGACTCGAATGCGATGAGTGATCCCTTTGAACGGTAGCTCATGTCACCCTTGTATGGAAGATACTCGTCAAATGTTGTGTTGATGATACCTGTACCCTTAGTAGCTGTCATGAAGTCACCACGGAATCCGATAAGTCCACGGGATGGAACAGAGAACTCAAGTCTTGTGGTTCCATTTCCTGTAGGAGCCATTCCCTGAAGCTCACCCTTTCTCTGGTTCAGCATGTTGATGATAGTACCTGCAAATTCGTCAGGAACATCTATATAAGCGATCTCAAATGGCTCAAGCTTATGTCCGAGCTCATCTTCCTTGTAGATAACCTCAGCCTTACTTACTGCAAATTCATAACCTTCACGTCTCATGTTCTCGATGAGGACTGACAGGTGAAGCTCACCACGGCCTGAAACCTTGAAAGCCTCAGTTGTGTCAGTCTCCTCAACTCGGAGGCTGACATCTGTGTTCAGCTCTCTGAAAAGTCTCTCACGGAGATGTCTTGATGTTACGAACTTACCTTCCTTGCCTGCGAGAGGAGAGTCATTTACCATGAATGTCATGGCGATGGTTGGCTCAGAAATCTTCTGGAAAGGAATTGGGTCAGGATTCTCAGGGGAGCAGAGAGTATCACCTATCTGTACATCTGCGATGCCTGAAACAGCAACGATAGAACCTATCTGTGCTTCCTTAACCTCTATCTTGTTAAGACCCTCATACTCGAAAAGCTTTCCGATACGAACCCTCTCGAGCTTGTCCGGGTCATGCTCATTTACTATGACAAGATCCTCATTTACCTTGAGGACACCATTGTCGACCTTGCCGACACCGATACGTCCAACGTACTCGTTGTAGTCGATTGTGCTGACAAGCATCTGTACACCTGCCTCAGGATCGCCTGTAGGAGCAGGAATGTAATCAATTATAGTGTCGAACAGAGGCTTCATGTCTGTGCCTGGCTTGGATGAGTCAAGTGTTGCATAACCGGACTTGGCAGAAGCAAATACAAATGGGCAGTCAAGCTGATCCTCATTTGCATCGAGCTCGATGAGGAGCTCAAGAACTTCGTCAACTACCTCGTCAGGACGTGCCTCAGGACGATCACATTTATTTACACATACGATAACTGCAAGATTAAGCTCAAGAGCCTTCTTCAGAACGAACTTGGTCTGTGGCATAGGACCCTCAAATGCATCAACAACGAGGATTACTCCGTTTACCATCTTAAGAACTCGCTCAACCTCACCGCCGAAGTCTGCATGACCCGGAGTATCAATGATGTTGATCTTGGTGCTTCCATATGTTACGGCAGTATTCTTGGAGAGGATAGTGATTCCTCTTTCACGCTCGATATCGTTGGAATCCATGACACGCTCAGCGACCTCCTGATTGTCACGGAACACACCGCTCTGCTTTAAGAGCTCGTCTACAAGTGTTGTTTTACCGTGGTCAACGTGGGCGATGATAGCCACATTTCTGATATCATCTCTTGTTATCTTCATAATTTTCACTCTTTCTTTCAAATTTAGTCTACTTTACAACGGTTAACATTCTAGCATAGTGAAAAAACCAATGCAATAATTATAATGTACAAAAATGTTGTAAAAATGAGGGCAAATGGCGGAAAAATGATTATTTTGCAGCCGCTTTGAGCAGCATCTCTTTGAGTTCGTCAGGTGAGAACTTGTAATGAGAGTTGCAGAACTGGCAGTTGACCTCTATAGGCTCGCCCTCCTCGAGAAGGCTTGCGATCTCTTTTTTGCCAAGACTGAGTACAGCATTGTAATATCTCTCCTTGCTGCAGTTGCAGTGCCATTCGGTCGGAAGCTCGTCAGTTACGACCACATCATATCCCTCAAATACATCCTTGATGATATCGAGAGGACTCTTGCCCTCATCAAGTAAGCTTGTGATAGAAGAGAACTCGTTCAGTCTTTTTTCAAGGACATCGATGAGCTCATCCGATGCAAATGGCATGAGCTGGATGATGAATCCGCCCGCCTGCTTTACTGTGTTATCTTTTTCCATGAGGACGCCGAGAGCAACTGATGTAGGGATCTGCTCTGATGTTGCAAAATAATATGTCAGATCCTCGGCAATCTCACCGGATACGAGCTGTGTCTGGCCGACATAAGGCTCCTTGAGACCGATATCCTTAATAACTGAAAGCACGCCGAGATCAAGTGCCTTGGCAACATCCAGCTTACCCTTGTCATTTGCGTGAAGGATAACGTTTGGATTGTTGACATATCCCTTGACTCTTGAATGTGCGTCTGCAGTTACGGTAAGTCCTCCGATCGGTCCGTTGCACTGGATCTGAAGTGTGAGTACGTCGGACTCGTTCTTGCACTGTGCTCCCATAAGTGCTCCTGCTGTGAGCAGTCTTCCAAGTGCGGCTGTAGCCACAGGGCTTGTGTTGTGGATAGATCTTGCAGTCTCCACGATATCTCTTGTTGTTCCGGCGAAGAATCTTACCTGATTGTTCGCCGCCATACCTCTTATTATATGATCGCTCATGTTGTATACCTCGCTATTCTATGTTGATTAGTTTTGTTACATTTTGAAATCTGTCCGGTTATCTCTATATATAATCGCATTATAATTAATGATATATTGGACAATCTTCACCATTTTATATTATGAATGATGATAAGACAAGCCTATTCATAGTGTTTGTTATCCTGGTGTGTCTCCCTTGCAACCACGTATACCCTTTCACTGGAATCTGTGGCTGGCAGCCATGTAAATGCATCGTACATGGCAACGAGCTCCATGCCTGAGTCAGCAACGCATGTCCTCATGTCATCAAGGGTCAGGCCTCGCTGATAATGGAATTCCTGATACTTCCTGTATAGAGGACACTCATCATCCGGTTCAATGCCTGATTCTGGGTATTCTGGGAGAAACAGGCTGAGAGCCAGCTCATTTATATCGGTTTCCGTATTGTAGTAGTTATCCCAGATAAAGCTCACGTCGTCCCTGTCCTCGGCTATGGTGCTGTCGGCAACCACATCCTTGAAATAATGGCGGGTCTTGAAGTCGCAGATAAATATGCCCTTTGATTCGAGATAGTTATTTGCCAGCCTGAATACATGTGTGATATCTGAAAGCTCAGTGAGATAGTTGATGCTGTCACACACACATACGATGGCATTCACCGTGCCGAAGAGCTCAAATTCCCTCATGTCCTGCATGAGATACAAGATGGATTCGTGACCTGTATCAAGTTTTTTTTCATTTGCCACCTCAAGCATCTCATATGAATTGTCGATACCGATCATGTCGTATCCGGCATCCGCAAGCCTTTCCGTTATCTCTCCGGTGCCACATCCAAGCTCACATATGAGCCCTTCGTTCACTCCGTATTTTCTCAAAACTTCTATTATATATGTGCACCAGTCATCATATGGAATGTTGTCCATCAGTTCATCATAGACACTGGCGAATACCTCATAAGCGTTCATGCTTCCTCCTTCAGCCTGCGCTGGTCAAATCTCTTGATAACAGTTTGAATTGTACCACAGCTTAAGTTTTATAGTAAACTGCAATAAATAATTATGCATAAAATTCGAATGATTGTTGAAGAAACTTAAAATAGCATTTATTATGTTACTGGGCAGAACAAATATAAAAATCAGAAAGAGGACAAGCAGAGATGGAATACTGGGATATTTACGATGTAAACAAGCAGCCTACAGGGCGCACGATGAAGAGAAATGACTGGAATATGAAACCGGGGGATTATCACCTCACAGTGCTCGGTGTGCTCCAGAACAGAGAGGGAAAGTATCTGATAACCAAGCGTGTCATGACAAAGGCGTGGGCAGCAGGCTGGTGGGAGGTATCCGGCGGCGGAGTGCAGGCAGGAGAGTCATCCATAGAGGCTGTCAGACGAGAGGTAATAGAGGAGACAGGCATAGACGTAAGTGATTTCGATGGAGGCTTGCAGTTTACATATAGGAGAGATAACCCGGATGAGAAGGACAACTACTTTGTGGATGTCTATAAGTTTACTGGAGATTTTTCGGAAATAGATATCAGGCCTCAGGAGGCGGAGACTGATGGTTTTAAGCTGGCAACTCTGGATGAGATAAAGGAATATGCAGAGCAGGGAATCTTCCTTCATTATGACAGTATCAAGAAAGTGTTTGAATAAGCCGGGCTGCTTATACCAAAAAACAGTTTGAAAAACACGGCATATATGCTAATATAGTTAAGATTAGAGAGGAATCGGGCGAAAAAGCGTTATAAAGCCTGAAAAGATAAATTTCAAGGAGGCATTTTCAAAAATGGCTGAGACATACAACCACAAAGTCGTTGAAGGAAAGTGGCAGAAGGTCTGGGATGACAACAAGGCATTTGCTGCTACAGATGATTATTCAAAACCAAAGTATTATGCGTTAGTTGAATTCCCATACCCATCAGGACAGGGACTTCACGTAGGTCATCCAAGACCATACACAGCGCTTGATATAGTAGCAAGAAAGAGAAGAATGCAGGGCTACAACGTTCTGTATCCAATGGGCTGGGATGCATTTGGTCTCCCTACAGAGAACTATGCGATCAAGAACAAGATCCATCCAAAGGAAGTAACCAAGACAAATGTTGCAAGATTCAAAAAGCAGCTCCACTCACTTGGATACTCATTCGACTGGGACAGAGAGATCAACACAACTGATCCTGAATATTACAAGTGGACACAGTGGATATTCCTCAAACTCTTCAAGGCTGGTCTCGCATACAAGAAGGAGATGCCTATCAACTGGTGTACATCATGTAAGGTTGGTCTTGCAAATGAGGAGGTTGTCAATGGCGTATGTGAGCGTTGTGGCAGCGAGGTTGTCCGCAAGGTTAAGTCTGAGTGGATGCTCAAGATCACAGATTACGCAGACAAGCTCATTGAAGGACTTGACGGCGTGGATTACATCGAGCGTGTAAAGGTTTCACAGAAGAACTGGATCGGACGTTCAACAGGAGCTGAGGTAGATTTCTCAGTAAAGGGCAAAGAGGACAAGCTCCGCATATATACAACAAGATGCGATACATTATTCGGAGTAACATACATGGTTGTTTCACCAGAGCATCCAATCCTTGACAAGTACAAGGACGAGATCGGCAACTGGTCAGACATCGAGGCATACCGTGAGCAGGCAGCGAAGAAGAGCGACTTTGAGCGTTCAGAGCTTGCAAAGGATAAGACTGGTGTATGCATAGACGGACTCACAGCCATCAACCCTGTAAATGGCAAGGAGATCCCTATATACGTATCGGACTATGTACTCATGAGCTACGGAACAGGTGCTATCATGGCGGTTCCTGCACATGATGACAGAGACTGGGAATTTGCAAAGAAGTTCGGACTTCCACTCATCCAGGTTGTTGCAAAGGATGGAGAGGAAGTAGATATAAATGAGGCTGCATTTACAGACGTGGCAACAGGAGTGCTCATCAACTCAGATTTCCTCAACGGCCTTGAGGTAAAGGATGCAAAGGAGAAGATGATCAAGTTCCTTGAGGAGAAGGGTATCGGTCAGGCAAAGACCAACTACAAGCTCCGTGACTGGGTATTCTCACGTCAGAGATACTGGGGCGAGCCAATTCCTATCGTTCACTGCGATAAGTGTGGTTATGTTCCAATCGACGAGAGCCAACTTCCACTTCTCCTTCCGGAGGTTGACAGTTATATGCCGACAGACAATGGTGAGTCACCACTTGCAGCTATGACAGACTGGGTAAACACCACATGTCCATGCTGTGGCGGCCCTGCAAAGAGAGAGACGGATACTATGCCACAGTGGGCTGGATCATCATGGTATTTCCTCAGATATACAGATCCTCACAACACAGAGGCTCTTGCAAGCAAGGAGGCACTCAAGTACTGGCTTCCTGTTGACTGGTACAACGGAGGAATGGAGCATACAACACTCCACCTTCTGTATTCAAGATTCTGGCACAAGTTCCTGTACGATCAGGGCGTAGTTCCTACATCAGAGCCATACCAGAAGAGAACATCACATGGTATGATCCTCGGTGAGAACGGCGAGAAGATGAGTAAGTCAAGAGGCAACGTTGTAAATCCTGACGACATCGTAGATGTATACGGTGCAGATACACTTCGTACCTACGAGATGTTCATCGGAGCATTTGACCTTGCAGCTTCATGGTCAGAGGACGGTGTCAAGGGCTGTAGAAGATTCCTCGACAGAGTATGGAAGCTTCAGGACAGCGTGACAGACGAGAAGGGCTACTCCAAGGATATGGAGACCAAGATGCATCAGGTTATCAAGAAGGTTTCAAATGACTTCGAGAATCTGAAGTACAACACAGCTATCGCAGCCATGATGGCACTTCTCAACGACTTCTACAAGAAGGGTAGCGTAACAGCAGATGAGTTCAAGACACTGCTCATCCTGTTAAACCCTGTTGCACCTCATATCACAGAGGAGCTGTGGTCAGTAAAGAACTATGGCGGATATGTATATCAGCAGACATGGCCAGAGTTCGATGAGGCAAAGACAGTAGAGTCAACAGTAGAGATCGCTGTACAGATCAACGGTAAGACTAAGGCAACACTTGCGATCGGCAAGGAGGATCCAAAGGATGAGGTTATCGCAAAGGCTAAGGAAGTGATCGCCGACAAGCTCACAGGTAACGTTATCAAGGAGATCTATGTTCCTGGACGTATTGTGAATATTGTTATGAAATAAAAAAACTATAAACATGAGAAAGCCACATGGAGAAAAATCCATGTGGCTTTCTTGATGTTTAATATATATCGGATTATCATTTATTTCAGATAAGGCAGCAGATTCTTGAGTGCGCTGTATGCACTGTCACGTTTGTACAGCGGTATCGATTCCACCAGCCTGTCAAGATCGTCATGAGTGATATAATCCTTGTTCTCGGGGGTGGTGGCCGGTTCCTTTCCGAACACCAGAAAATCCAGTGGCGCATCAAGAACAGTTGCGATATTGGCAAGAGTATATATACTCATACTTTTATATCCATGTCCCAGCTCATACACATAATGAGGAGACACTTTTATTTTCTCGGCAAGCTGTTCCTGAGTAAGATTATGAGCCTTTCTCACATTTCTTATCCGTAATCCCAAGTCAAAGATATCTATCACAATAACCTCCATCTTGCTGAAACAATATCTATCAGCTACATTTTATGCAAATAGTATCTGCCAATAACGGTATCGCCAGCCAGAAACTATCAGGTACAAAAATGTGAAACTATAGCTGATAGCTACAAAAATGAAATTGTGTTACATTCAGTGAAATGCATTTTTTACAGCATGGACTTTATCATATTTATCTTTTGTTTTTCCTGTGGAGACATGCCTTCGCTCAGAACATCCAGAACGATCTCGGACTCGGATCTGCTGAAGGAGAGATCCCTTTTTTGCAGTTCTTTGTTGATCTCCATTAGCTGGGGGAGCATCTGCTCCGGAGTCATGGTGGACTGGGAGTTGGATAATCTGAGAAGAATTTCCCTTTTTAGCGGATGCATGTTTTTTAGTCTTGGGTCATTTTGAAGATTCATGTTTAATATCCCTCCATATCATATTTTTCAAACAGGTCTTTGACGGAGCTGTATATATCCTGGGATGACTGGGATTCAGTGTTGTCGTAGTTTTCTTCGCCCTCGGTTTCAGAGGCAGTTCTGCTTTGATAGTGCCGGTACAGAGAATCCGTGGATTGCTGTGTGTTCATGGCTTCCATGGTCTTCATCATATCCATGGCTTTTTTCATGCTGGCAAACTGGTTCCTGATATCGGGAAATCCACACCCGGCAAGGGATGACAGTATATCATCCTGATTGTTTATATCTTTGTGGAGTCCACAGGAGTTTACATAATTTGTATCGCGCAGAGCATTCAATATGGTCTGAAGTTCCATGATCTTTATGTACATTGCCAGAGGAGCTTTCATACGGTCATCCACAAATGGGAGAATGGCCTCCATCATGAACAGGCGGTCATCTTTTATTAAGTTGTCCAGTGGATGATGGAAGTTGCCATTAAACATATGAAGCTCCGTTTCATGCAGTGATCACTTGGTAAGACAGCTATACTATATTCTATTGATTTTTAGTAAAAAAAATACCAGCAGAATTGCTTCTGCTGGCCACTTTCTGTGGATACCGGACAACCTTTCTGCCCGATATCCCGTTTATGGATAATGGTGAATCCGCTGTTAGCAGCAGCCGCAATCATTGCCGCCGCAGCCACCGCAGCCACATCCGTTGTTATTGCCACAGCCACCGCAGCAGAATAAGAGAAGGATGATCCAGATGCAGCTATTGTCATTGCCACAACCGCTGTTTAAACCGAAACCATCGCCGCCGCAGCCACCGCAGCAGAGGAGAAGGATGATGATCAGAGTGCAACTGTTGCATCCACATGAACCTCCGCAAGAAAGTCCATTTCTGCCGCCACAGCCACAACCGCCACAGGCACACTGTGTTGCTGATAAATCACTCATGGTAAGCCTCCATTATTTTGTTCATGGTTTAACATATTCGCATGAACATGATGTGTTACACATTTGTTCAAAAAATATTTTGTTTCATTTAAGATATCTAAAATGTGTTATAAAGCCGCCTTAAGGCATCCAATTCGATGTTCTAAAAACAGATTTACTATGCTATAATAAGCGCAGGTACGCTGAGAATCAGCGTAGGAAGTTTGGAAGGAAAACGATAAAAAAGGACAGGGGGAAGATAACTTGCTATATCGTTGTGTGAATTGTGGGGGTAACGTAGTGTACGACCCTGCGAAGAAAAAGATGGTCTGCCTTAGTTGCGGGGGAAGCGACTGTCAGGAACTGGTTCCATCACAGGAGCCTGTAATATGTATAAACTGTGGTTCACAGATACCTTACACGGAGTATCAGTCTGCGGGAAGATGCCCTTCATGTGGAACATATCTGCTCAGGGATGACAAAGTAAATTATCCGTATGGGGCTGATGTGATACTTCCTTTTAAGATATCAAAGCATGAGGCTGAGGAGAAGCTGAGGAATGAATTTGGTAAAAAGCTATTTATACCGGGAACATTCCTTTCACAGAAGACGCTTGAGGCGCTTAAGGGAGTGTATGTCCCATTCTGGATGTACGATTATGATTCGGATGTGGCTTATGAGGCCATAGGAACAAAGGTCAGATCATGGACGTCTGGAGACAAGAGATATACAGAGACTTCATATTTTGATGTCGGAAGAAGCCTGCATGTGAATTATGAGGGCATACCGGTTGATGCATCCATAGCCATGGAGGATGGAATCATGGATCTCATGGAGCCGTACAACTACAAAGAGCTCATGCAGCATGACAACAAGTACCTCTCGGGATTCGATGCGGAGACTTACAATATGCCGCCGAATGAGGTGGAGCCGAGGGCTCAGGCAAAGGCGGAGAAGGCAAACAGAGATTGGGTGAGAAGCACCACAACCGGATATTCATCACTTACAAATGAGAGATTCAGAAACAACAACAGACTCACGGGAACAAAGTTCGGACTCATGCCGGTGTGGGTATATGAGTACCGTTTCCAGGGCAAAAACTATAAGTTCTATGTCAACGGACAGACTGGAAAATGTGTCGGAACAGAGCCGAAGAGCATGAGTAAGGCAGTTGGACTTACCGCACTTTTGTTTGGCGCAGCATTTGTATTGCTTGATGGCTTGTCTATGTTATTGGGGGTGTTGTAAATGAATGCAGTAAAGAAATTTATCGTGGCAATGCTCGTGGTACTTGGACTTGGAATAGTGTTCTTTATAGGATACTTTGTGAAATCAAATGCCAATCTCAAGCATGACGCCAGAAATAATACAGAATGTAAGACAAATGAGAGAGTGTTTGACTATGCAGATAAGCTGTCTGATTCGGAGGAGGAGACTCTCCGCGGGGAGATAGCAGAATTGGAAGATAAAGTGGGTATGGACTTTGTTGTCGTTACCATGGATCAGTACACAGATCTGTCAGAATATGATGCCGATGCAGTTTCATATGACATAGAGTCTAACACAAAGGATATAGCAGAGAAGATCTGTGATTATTACAGATTCGGCTGGGAAGAGTGGCCTGCAGGAACATATCTTGACGGCAGGGATGCCAGCACAAGCGTAGTTATAGTTGCCAACTGGCAGGAGAACGACGGATATGTTTATCTGTGCACAGCCGGCAAGGCGAAGAAGAGAATAAGTGATTCCAAGGCGACATCCATAACGGAATACGGTGGAAAGATACTCAGATCGGATACTCTTGGAGCATTTGAGAGAATGATGTCAAGAACAGAGACGGCTATGAAGAGCAGCACAGGAGGATTAAAGTTCCTGTCACCATTTATATGCTTCCTTGTATCTCTGGGAGCAGCCATCGCATTCTGCATCGTGAATCTGTCGAAGAAAGCAGGAAAAGATACCACAACAGCTTCTACATACAGCGATGGAAATGCCAAGGAGCTTGACAGAAGAGATATATTTATACGTAAGGAAGTAACCAGCGTGACTATCCAGAGCAGCTCAGGAGATTCTGGTGGATCAGGCGGTGGCGGTGGTCATGGCGGTGGCGGAAGCCATTTCTAAAAATCTGACCGTACGCGGGAAAGACATATTATGAAGAACAGGAAGTTTGAAAGTTATATTCTAAAAAACAGAATACCCGGGATCATTCTATCACTGATCATGGTGGGATGCATGATCATCATGGCGTGGCATTTCAGTCTGCCGGACAGGATAAGGAGCAGGACATACAGAAGTATAGCTGATGTGGAATCCAGGGCGAATCCGAACGACAGGGATGTGACGATAACCGTGGATCGGGCGGATTATATAGGATACGATTATTATGTGGATTCTGAGAGGCAGGGCAGGTACTACTACTGTCAGCAGGATGGCAGATATGCCATCCTGCTCATCAGGAGTAACGAAGATGTACTGCTGAATTATACGCTGAGAGGCAGAGTAGTCTCTGCGGATGATGTGTATACATCGATAGTTGATGGCCTTGCACAGGACATGGGGATACCATCCCAGCAGCTTGAGAGCAAGGTATATCCACTCATAATAAGTGAGGTGGATTTTCCGAGGATCTATTATAATATGATGCTGCTGGTTCTTGTGCTGACGGCTCTGTGGGCGTTATATAATATAGTCAGATGTATATACAGTGTGTGCTGTCCATGGAAGGTGTCAGGAATGCAGGTCGTATCGGGCGGAAAGGCAGACAGAAATACTGTCAGGGATATAGATGAACAGCTCAGATACAATCTCTACTATGATCAGGATGGTATAGCCATAACAGACAAATATCTGGTATATCACGGAACCTGGCATACGGATGTGGTGGAACTCAGCACCATAGAGACGTTCAAGAAGCTCAGAACATCGGCGAATATAGGGCCGGCAGACAAAAAGATATACAAACTACTCATGGTGGATGTGGATGGCGTGACATATGAGCAGGACTTCAAGACGGAGGCTGCCATAGATGAAGCATTGTCATATCTGAGAGATTCAGGGAAAAAATAAAACAGTATATGCGGTTCGTTATCAAACGGATCGCACATACTGTTTTTGTTTTGCCTATTGTACTGTGCAGACTATACGTCAAGCTTGTCCTGATCGGAGAGCACTGATGGATCCTCAGATACATCTGAAAGTCCCATGTACTCATCGCCGATTACCTCTGATGTCTCAGCAGCAGCGGCATTTGCAACGGCACCAGTTGCCTCGGCGAGAACATCCTCAGCCTCAGCTACGGTCTCGGTTACGGCCTTTGCGGTTGTCTCATCCGGAATATCCGCTGTGGCTTCCGGGGTTACAACATCCTCGGTTGCGGCTTCTTCGGATGTGGTTTCTTCTGCTCCGGTGGTGTCTTCGTGAAGTGTGAAATATTCACGGTCGCCATCTTCGGTGGAAGCAGCTTTTTCCTTAACCTTGTCCTTGAGCTTGTCATATGTGTCGGATACTGTATTCTTTGCTTTCTGGACTGTCTCGGAATCTTTTACTTTATTGTAGGTATCCTTGATCGTATCCTTTGCCTTTTGGACTGTCTCAGAGTCCTTTACCTTGTGGTATGTTTCAGAGTCCTTGATCTTTTTGACTGTCTCGGAGTCCTTTACTTTGTGGTAAGTATCTGTAGCTGTGGCTTTTGCCTTCTTTACAGTATCATTGTTCTCAACTGTCTGGTAAGCTTTCGTTGTCTTGATCTTGTCTTTGAATAAGTAGCAGACACTTCCTGCAGCGGCAAGAGTGAGCGCCATTTTTGCCAATTTGTTCATGATAAAAATCTCCTTCCCATAGAATATAACCTGTCCATTTATTTTAATATGTATTCGTGTCAAATGCAATAAGTGTGGTGGATTGATTCACAGGAATTAATATTTGCGAATGATATACCGTGTATGATATATTCATCTATAATGGAATGGATATGTGGAGGTAAAATGGAACATGAATAATAGTGGACAGGATTACAACAAAGAAGAACAGGCGATAAAGGCACTTCAGAAAAACTATTTTCTATGTGCGGCACTCACACTGGCAGTGGGAGTTGGAATGCTCGCATTTACATCATATAAGGTGATCGGAATAATATGCATCGTGCTGTGTGTGGTATTTGGGGTAATGGGTATCGTGCTCGTTGTCAAGCCGGACATGATAGATGTATCAGAGGATGGTGTGATGTCATATAAGAAGAAGGACAAGCCGGACAAAAAGTAAATATATTGTTTTTTATGAAAGGACGATAACATGAACGAATACAAGGATGAAAGGGACATTTTGGAGAAGGACATCAAGGCGCTTGAGGGGAAGTCTGCAACGTATTCAGGGGTTAGATTTGTGATGTTCCTTGCAGCTCTGGCAGGGCTGATAATAGGCATATATGATAACAGAGTGACAGTGCTGATCCTGGGAATAATAGCCGCTGTGGCATTTGTCGCAATGGTGTTTATCCACGGAAAGCTTAGTGAGGAGCTGGAATATAAGAAAGCCAAGTCGGAGGTGCTCAGGAGGTATATAGAGAGATTCGGCGACGGCTGGAAGAAGTTTGAGGACAACGGTGCACAGTATCTCGGCGATGACGATCTGGTTGCAAGGGATATGGACCTTCTTGGACAGAGCTCTCTGTATCAGTTTATCTGTGTTGCGGGAACCGAGGAGGGAAAAAGGGCTCTCGCCGAGAGTATACGCGATCCGAAGTACGATATAGCAGACATAGAGAAGCGCCAGGAGGCGATAAAAGAGCTCACTTCAAAGAGAGAGTTCTCGATGGATTTTGAGACCCTCGGTGTGAAGACCGGAATGGGCAAAAAGAAGAAATATACCGCGGATGAATTTGTGGCATACTGCAATGGCGATGACCATATACCTGCGGTGTTCAACATATTGAGATTTTTACTGCCGGCGATAACACTGGTGGCATTTATACTTGGAATAATGGGTGAGATAAACATAGGCTGGACGCTTGTCTCATTCTTTGTTGTGCTTTTGTTCTCCTGGCTTTTTGGCGGAGTTGCGGGTCAGGCTGTCATGCCGATGATCTCATTTGGCTATGTGATAGAGGACTATATAAGAATGTTCGAGCTGATCTCCGGGGAGAATTTCGACAGTGAACTTTTAAATGATATCAAGTCGCATCTGTCAAATGACTCTGGTGCCCTGGCGGCTATAAGAAAACTGAGGACGATAAGTGCGGCGTTCAATATCAGATATAATCCTATAGTTCATCAGATACTGTGTGGACTTATAATGTGGGACTTCCACATAGGCAGGATGATGGACAAATGGAAACAGAAGAATGGACAGAGTGTTGAGGGCTGGATAAAGGCTGTCTCTGATATGGAGGAACTCATGTCATTTGCTGTCCTTTCAAGAACGAGGGAAGTGAGCTATCCACAGGTCGGCGCAAATGCCAGAGTGCATGTCACAGCCAGGGATATGAGACATCCTCTGATAAGTCCTGATACAGTCGTGGCAAATGATGCGGACTTCAAGGGTGGTGCCACGATAATAACCGGAAGTAATATGTCCGGAAAGACGACTTTCCTCAGAACACTGGGTATAAATCTGGTGCTTGCATATGCGGGCGCTCCAGTGTGTGCAGGCTATATGGAGGCTGACAGGATGAAGATATTCACATCCATGAGGGTGACCGATGATGTCAGCAATGGAATATCAACATTCTATGCAGAGATACTCAGGATAAAGACGATGGTTGAGTACAGAAAAGAGAACAGACCTATGCTCTGCCTTATAGATGAGATATTCAAGGGAACAAATTCTGCTGACAGAATAGTGGGAGCAACACAGGTCATCAGAAAGCTTGCGGGAGCGGGTTCAATGACACTGGTATCGACACACGATTTTGAGCTGTGTGATCTCAAGGCGGAGGACGGAACACCTGCTGCGAACTATCATTTCGAGGAATATTACGAGGGAGACCAGTTGAAATTCGACTATAAGAAGAAGGATGGCAGGTGTACCACGACAAATGCCATGGCGATACTTCACATGGCAGGACTCGACTGATGCTGAAAAATGGCATTATCTGGCATAACAGTAAAAATGCACAAAAAATGCGATTTTTTTAGTGCTATAATTTTTGGGTAATTATGCACAATGACAGTTATCAGTAATAACCAAAAACTTTGTTGAATGATTTTACCAAATATGTTATATTTGGAGTAGTGATTTGAGGGGAATAATACAAGAATATTCGTAAGCCAGACATACGAAAACAAAAGGAGGTAGACATATTATGTTACCAGCAAATATAGGACAGGCAGGGGATAACGCATTATCAATAGCGGCATCCAGTAATAAAGGAACACTTATTCGTTATCTGAATGATCAGGTTGAGGACGGATTCTATACATTGGTTATAGACAGCCTGAAGGATTCTAATTTTGATCTGTCGACCATGACAGTGGATGACGAGGTTCGTGCTCAGTGTACAAAGCTGTATGAGCTTGCAGAGTTTGTAGACTTCAATATAAAGGCGACCGGACACTATGCGATCGAAGAGTGGATAGAGCCTTTATTCAGATTTGTATATGGTGATATTGACCCTACCGATATAGATGCGCCTGTATCAGCTACAGGTGTTTATCGTTACAGTGTATGGCTGCTGTATCTCTTACAGCTTGAGAAGATCCCAGAGTGCATGAGACTGATCGGGGATAAGATCGCTCCACTTCTCATCAACATTTCATACCAGATACTTGAGGATGATGACAGACCAAAGAACTTTGACAAGGCTCTGCTCGGATACCTGGATTTGATCAATGTGGTTATGGAGATGGATATCTCAGCCAAAGACATAGGATCTGATTCATATATCAACAACCTCGAGGTACTTTATGATTACGTCATCGAGGATGCACATGCACCTAACGATTACAAGATACAGTTATCTATCAATCTCTTCTCTATCTACATTGCGAACAAGCAGTATGAGAAGGCATTCCAGTTCTACGGACTGAACGCAGAGTACATACCTATAGATAACCTGTCAGTATACTCCAACTTCAAGGAGCTCATCAAGAATGTCACAAGCACAGAGGCAGCAAAGATCCTCAGCAGCAAGGTGGCTTCAGAGATCTCCAAGCAGGAGGTATACAACAAGAGGATAGATTCACTGCTTAATGAGACCTGCGCATTTACCAAGAAGGTATATCAGGCCATCGAGAATGAGCCGGAGGTCAAGAAGGTACTTCAGACACTTGGTTCAGGAGCACAGCTCAGCGGACGTCAGAACATTCCTGAGGGAGCATATGAGTACAACAAGCTCTTCATAGAGTGTGGAATCAAGGCATATGTTAACTCTGATATAACACAGAAGTCATATGAGGAGAAGTATGAGAGTCTGGAGATCCTCTCCAAGGCACTCAATGTACTGTTTGAGGGATACAGCTTGTATGAGGTATCGAACAAGATCGAGGATCAGTACATAGAGCTCACATGGTGCTGCAACTTCCTGAACGCCAATCCTTCAATGCTGAAGGCATTCTTCAGTGTAAAGGAGAAGGTAAAGGTATTTGATGTCAGAAAGAAGTCAATTGTTGAGAAGAACAACAAGAACAAAGAGGTTTACTCAATGCTTGACAATAGACAGAAGATCCTTCTGTTCATGGCTGCTGAGGATATGGTCGTTAACGGACTCAACAGTACCAAGAAGATGGTTCTTGCATCAAGCTACGATATCAATACAGCCAAGAAGTACCTGCATGATACATATGTCAGAACAGCTCTTCCTGAGAAGTATAAGGAGGAAAATGAGCAGGGTGGCGGTGGTCTCTTCGGTAAGAAGCAGCAGGCTATGCCGGCTGATCTGGTATCACTGTGTAAAGTAGCTATTGTTGAGGAGATGCTGTGCAAGTCAGAGTACCTGTACCATCAGCACACTCTCAAGGGAATAGACAAGCCATCAAACGAGGAGATGACATACTCTGTAGCATGTCTGATCAAGTGTATCAACCATATGATCAACAAGAAGAGCAAGGCTGCTGCAGCTCCTAACAAGAAGGTCATCATAACCAAGACAGGTAAGGTTATAGAGCTCAACGATGAGTCAGGACAGGCACTAGAGAAGCAGGAGTCAGGAATCATCGAGGCTATAGACAATATAGTTGTCCAGCTCAAGGATAAGAGTGAGAGCAACGTCAAGTATGTAAAGGATTACATTGAGGATCTTATGAATACACTCATGAAGTACAACTGGGATATGAATGTACAGCTTGATGAATTCTCAGGTGAGGAACTCAGAAACAAGGCCTTCCTTGTTATCAAGAAGCTCAACTATGATCTTCTCAAGTAATCTGATATTACAGGACAATTAAAAATATCAATATATTATGTGAAAAGCACCGGAACAAACTATAAGTTTGTTCCGGTGTTCTTTTTAAGGGTGGAAAAATATAGTTGTATATGCTAGAATAGGTTGGATTTAATAAAGATATAAGATCAGGAGGATAAGAAATGGCAAAATTCATCAAGACACCGGTAAAAGGTATGTGTGATCAGCTCCCGGCTGATATGAGGCTTAGAGAGCATGTGCTTTCAATGATCAAGACAAGTTATTCCAGATTTGGATTTACACAGATAGAGACTCCTGTTATGGAACATATAGAGAATCTTACAAGCAAGCAGGGCGGTGACAATGAGAAGCTTATCTTCAAGGTGATGAAGAGAGGCGCAGACCTTGCGAGAGCCATCGATGCAGGTAAGGGAGAGTTGGCAGACAGCGGACTCAGATACGATCTTACACTTCCACTCTCAAGATATTATGCGAACAACAAGGAGCAGCTTCCAAGCCCATTCAAGGCACTCCAGATCGGACCTGTATTCCGTGCGGATCAGCCACAGAAGGGACGATTCAGAATGTTCACCCAGTGCGATATAGATATACTTGGTGACAATACAAACCTTGCGGAGATAGAGCTTGTGGCAGCCACATCCGATATGCTCTCAAGAATATTCTCTGAGGTGGGAATAACAGATTTTACTATCCACATCAACGACAGACAGATACTCCGTGGTGCTGCGAAGAATGCGGGATTTGCAGAGGAAGACATTGCTTCAATACTCATCAGCCTTGACAAGTATGACAAGATAGGTCTGGATGGCATAAGAGCAGAGCTCACAGAGAACGGATACGACGCAGAGATGGTGGACAAGTATCTTGAGATATACCAGAACCTTGGAGATATGAGCTGCGCTGAGTTCTGTAGGGACATAGACGCTGAGTGCCTTGATCCAAAGGTTATAACCAATATGGACGAGATCATATCAAGTGCAAAGACCATGGTTGCAGATGGCGTAAAGATCGTATTTGACCCTACTCTTGTGAGAGGTATGGGATATTACACAGGACCTATTTTTGAGGTTACAATAGATGACTACAACTTCTCCATCGCCGGCGGCGGAAGATATGACAAGATGGTTGGAAACTTCTGTGGACAGGATGTCCCTGCAACAGGATTTTCAATAGGTTTTGAGAGAATAATCACCATACTCAAGGACAAGCTTGAGAATGGATACAAGATAGATTCTGACAACGTGGCTATCCTCATTCACAAGGATGTGACACTGGACAAGAAGCTTGAGATCTTCAAGGAGGCAAAGGAACTTCGCCAGGCAGGTAAGACAGTGACTATCCAGATGATGAGAAAGAACATGAAGCAGCAGATAAACATGCTGGAGTCAGAGGGATACACAGAGTTCAAGAAGGTGTACAACGACTAACATACGTTCTGTGGATCACACAGATGTGTAACATCATGACAGAACGTATATGTTACTGAGATATTTAATAAAAGGCTGTATTCACATATCAGGCAGATATGTGAATACGGCCTTTTGTGTTGCGTTATGAATAACAGAAATTATCTTACCATGCCATGCTTTTTCCTGAAGTAGAAAATAAACGGCTTTTCAATGATCCTCTTGAGGGTGATCTGTATCTCCTCGTGGCTTGTGTCTATAGGCTTGACAAGGATAGTGTGTATGCCAAGGCTGGCACTTCCGATGATGTCAGTGTAGATCTGGTCGCCCACGGCGATCGTGTTGTCTATGTTGCAGCCTATCTCGTTCATGGCACGGATGTAGCCCTTTTTCGATGGTTTGCCGGCTTTGAATATGTAATTCACCTTCATCTTTTTGTTGAAAGCGGCAACCCTTGGCTCCTTGTTGTTGGATACCAGACATACCTTGAAGCCCATGGCCTTGAGCTGTTCCATGAGCTGGATCGCTCTGGATGTGGCCGGCTCATTATGTCTCACAAGAGTGTTGTCTATGTCGAACAGTATACCTCTGTATCCCATGTCGTAATACTTTTTGAAATCTATCTTGTATGTGGATGAATAGTATTCATCCGGCAAAAATCTGATCATAGATATCCTCCCAGTTTGTTGTCGATTCATTATACCACAGGTGGACAGACAGTTGTATAAACACTTAATAAAATAATAAAATACCATATCCCGTCACTTTTATGTTTTTAATTTGTGGCAAAACATGTATAATAAAAATGATTAAGTTCAGATATAAGTAAAAATGATGATGGGCATATCAGATATGTATGCCAGTTTGCATATTGGATTAAGAACTTATATAGAATGAGGTGTGGGATATTGCACAGGGCGTATGTTCTAAGAAAAGAAAATAATAAATATATGCTGGATGTTATCAGTCCGTATGAAGCACTGTACAGTTCTGTATTTGGGGTGCAGGCGGATACGCTGTCCTATTCACAGGATGGTATGTGCAGGCGGATGTTCGATGAACTCATAGACAAACTGAATTACAGGGAGAAGATAGTGATAGATAAGCTCTATGGCTACAGACATGACAGATGCAGTGTGCCGGAACTTGCCTGTGAGCTGGAGACCGATGAGGAAGGTGTGAACAGTCTGAAGAACAGTGCGCTGGACAGACTGAGGGATCCGGATAATTACAAATATCTGGAGAAACGGTGGTATTCAGGAACGGATATAACCAACACTGAGTACGAGCTTGATTTCAGGAGAAAGCTCAGAGCGGAGCTTCAGAGATATCTGGCCGGTCAGAAGTCAGATATTGACATTTTAAGTGCGATAATGAGGAGAAATAAGATCTCTGTACAAAGGATATACAGGAATGTGCAGGCGGCAGCTACGGATCAGGGACGGTTTGAGACCTCTATATCAGGGAAGAAGAGTATAGATGATGCTGTAAATGAGCTGAAGGCGTTCAAGATAGCTGCACGTCCTGTTGAGAGCATCAGGAAGAAAAAGTCTGTAAGGGGAAATGTAGAGACCGTGCTCATAACAAATGATGGGATTGAGCAGGCGTATAAATACAGCGGACTCAGCGATGAGGATATAGCGGAGTGCGTGTGTCATGTACTGACGGACAGTGACGAGGGACATGGCTGTATACTTGACTTCAATATGTCAGATGGACTTATGGGACTCCTGTTGCTGAAGGGCTATCTGTATCTCGACAGTCTCATGGAGGACAGAGACAGGATATTGGCGGAGCTTCAGAGTGGAGGCTTTCAGACTCAGGCGGAGGAATTTGCAAAATTTGCGGACAAGGCGGAGATATACATAGCGGATAAGACGCACACGTCCATGACGTTTATTGTTGTGCCGGAGGCTGTTGCGCTTCGAATATATGAGGATAGGCCGGTGGATTACCATGAACTGCTGTCCTGCGCGGAGGAGACGGACAGGGAGTTTGCGGTCATGCTCATAAGAAATGAGAAGAAGGAATTTGCTGACTTTTCGGGACTTACGGTCACCGATGCTGCAAAGCGAAGGCTCAGCGTATTGCAGAGAGACAATGAACATGCAGATGCGGTGTGATATATATTGACTTTAGGAGGAAAAACGATGGGATTGATAGCGGTCAATATCATAGGCTTGATAATGTTCATACTGGCAATAGTAATGTTTGTGCTGGCTGACAGTATGGTGGGAATAGCTATAGGTGTTGCGATCAGTGTAGTGTGGCTGACATTCACCATAACAGCAAATGTACATATACTCAAGGGAAGACGCTCGACGGAGAAGCTCAAGGACAGTGCCAGGGGACATTTGTTTGATGCACAGATAGAGAGACTCAACAGACAGTATGAGAGCATAATGTCCAGGGAGGAATACTTCCAGGAGAATGTGGAGGAGGGCAGTGGTATCCGCAATCTGTACGAGGATATAAAGCAGCAGGCACAGAGCAACATGGACAGTGCCATAGGCTTTATACAGACATACGATTATTACACTAGACCCCAGCCGGTATACCTCGACAATCTGTGCAGACAGGGCGACGAGCTGGTGAGAAAGTTCAATATTCTGGTGGAGAAGATGGTTGATATTGACACCAACCTGAGCTCGCTGGATATGAAATATGTGGATGATGTCATAGAGTGCATGAATGGCATGAGGCAGGATGTCCACAGTCAGGGAATGTAAAAGGAGGAAGAAATGGATAAGAGGACAAAAGGATTAGTGGTAGTCGGAGTGCTGGTGATAATTGCGATGATCGCGGTCATTATCGGAATAGTCGGCAGGAAGGTTATCAACATAGCAGGCGGTGGAAATGGAGGATCATCAAGATCGGATATGACTCTTGATGAGTTATATGCAGATCTCGATGTAAGCGAAGCGACCCCTGTAAAGGGTACGGTCACTCTGGACACTCCGGATCTGTATGCGGAGCTGCCTGAGATAAACAAATATCCACTGGCAGTTGAGGGCAATGGAGACATAGATATAGAGATATTTACATCAGGTGAGAAGGCGGGAAAGGACAACGACTCATGGCTTATAGATGTTGCAAATTCCTTCAACGGTTCTGGTGTGAAGACAGCGGACGGCAAGTCGGTATCGATGAGCGTGAGATCAGTGCCATCCGGTACAGCCGCTGACTATATCATTTCCGGCAAATATCTCCCGGATCTGTACACCCCGAGCAACACCCTGTTCGGAGAGTATGCGATGTCGAACAGCGGCAGCCTTGAGCTTTACGCGGACAGACTGGTTGGAAATACAGCGGGAATCCTTGTGAAGAAGGACAGCGGTTACACTACTGCTGCCGATGCCATAAAGGCCGTTCAGGACAACAAGATCACCATGGGATACACGAACCCACAGACAAGTGCCACAGGACTTAACCTCCTGCTCACGCTGCTTCAGGACGGCGAGGATAACTTTACAAAGTTTAACTCAAACATACCATACGTTGCATATACAACACAGCAGATGAGAGATAGTGCATCAAACGGAACACTCGATGCTATGCTGTCAGAGTATCAGGCATATATCAATGACAGCAATCTCGTGTCAATGTATGATTTCATTGCATTTGGCGTGAGACATGACAATCCTGTATACATATGTAACAAGTCGGGAAAGTCTGCATCAGAGCTTGAGGCCATACAGCTCGTTGTGGATTACTGCAAGAGTGATGATATGCAGACGATCGCGACAAAGAAGGGCTTCAATGCCAACGATGATTATACTGCGACGGAAGAATTTTCCGGTGCACAGGTCACACAGGGTCTCAAGACATACAAGAAGACAAAGGATAACGGCAAGGACATCATCGCGGTGTTTGTTGCGGACTGCAGCGGTTCCATGGACGGAGATCCTATGAACCAGCTCAAGAACAGTCTGACAAACGGTGCGCAGTATATCAATGACAACAATTATGTTGGGCTTGTCAGCTACTCAAGCTCAGTTACAGTGGAGGTTCCGATCGCCCAGTTTGACCTGAACCAGAGATCATATTTCCAGGGATCGGTCAACAATCTGATGGCTTCAGGCGGAACGGCTTCGTATGATGCCGTTGTGGTTGCGATGAAGATGATAACCGATGCAAAGGCAGAGCACCCGGATGCAAAGTGTATGCTGTTCCTTCTCAGCGATGGATATGCCAATGTGGGATATTCCATGGATGAGATAACAAGTGCGCTCAGACAGTCGAACATACCTGTATACACGATAGGTTACGGCGGAGATGCTGACACGGATGAGCTTACAAAGCTCTCAGGAATAAATGAGGCGGCATCTATAAATGCGGACAGTGATGATATTATCTACAAGATAAAGAGCCTGTTCAATTCACAGCTTTAAAATTTATCGGTAAAATACATCATAAAAAACAGTTGCATTCCGTTTGCATATGGAATACAATATAGTCGTTTTTAAGAGACAACTGCATATGATGATAGATCTTCGGGGGTGAGTGCAATTCTCCACCGACGGTGTTAGGGAAACCTTAAGTCCGTGAGCCATGAGGCATGATCCGGTGTGATTCCGGGACCGACAGTATAGTCTGGATGAGAGAAGTATTATATATTCAGAACAGGGTATCTGATGGAAGTCCGTTGTGATGGATTTCGGTGATTGATACCTGAACAAGAGAAAACCCCGAAGTTATCTTCGGGGTTTTTTCTTGTGTTTTGAACAGATACTTCGGAGGCTTGAATGAGCAATATCCGATAGTCTGTCTGTAAAGGTATTAAGTAGGATGGTGGTCATATGGAAAAATATGATATAGATGATGAATTTGATCCGTCATATATGAGACGTGCCATAGAGCTTGCAAGGCGCGGCACTGGAGCAGTGAATCCAAATCCGCTTGTAGGTGCGGTCATAGTGAAGGATGGCAGGATCATAGGAGAGGGATATCATGTGAGATATGGAGAGCTCCACGCTGAGCGCGCAGCATTTGCCAGTCTTAAGGATCAGGCAGATGCCGAGGGCGCAGTCATGTATGTGACGCTTGAGCCGTGCTGCCATTTTGGCAAGCAGCCTCCATGTGTGGACGCGATCATAGAGCACAAGATCAGAAAGGTCTACTGTGGTTCCGATGATCCGAATGCCATGGTGGCAGGAAAAGGTTTTAAGAGACTGCGTGATGCCGGGATAGAGGTGTACACACACTGCCTCAAAGCCGAGTGCGATGCCATAAACGGTATTTTCTTTAAGTATATAGTAAATAAACAGCCGTATGTGACCATGAAATATGCCATGACCATGGATGGCAGGATCGCTACCCACACAGGGGCCAGCAAGTGGATAACCGGTGAGGCATCAAGGGCGTATGTCATGGAACTCAGAAACAGACATAAGGGTATTATGGCGGGCATAGGAACAGTGCTTGCGGATGATCCGATGCTGACATGCAGAATAGAGAAAAGCACGGACAGGGATACTGATAATGTCAGAAATCCGATCAGGATAGTTTGTGACAGCAAGCTCAGGATTCCGGAGGATTCACAGATCGTACAGACAGCCGGGGAGATAGAGACCATAGTTGCCACGACGGCAGCGGGAGCTTCAGACTCAGCAAAGTGTGAGAGACTCAAGGATAAAGGTGTAAGCATCATAGAGACCGAAGATGTGGATGGACAGGTGGATCTAAGGCAGCTCATGACGATCCTCGGCGGGAAAGGCATAGACGGAATACTGCTTGAGGGCGGCGGCGAGCTCAACTACAGCATGGTGTCTGAAGGTCTTGTGGATGAGGCATGTGTATTCATTGCCCCGAAGATATTTGGCGGCGAGGGCAAGTACAGTCCGGTATCCGGAACGGGTGTTGATGTGCCTGCGGATGCACATATGTTTGGACTTGACGAGGTCAGAAGATTTGATGAAGATGTGATGCTCAGATACAAAAAGGTTTAAGAACTTATAGAAAAGAGGTCATACATGTTCACAGGAATAGTAGAAGAGATAGGAACTATAAGAAAGATAGATAAAGGTGTAAGCTCCTGCAGCATCACGGTGCAGGCAGACAAGGTTCTCCATGGAAGCCAGGTTGGAGACAGTATAGCGGTAAACGGTGTGTGTCTTACTGCAACCGGCATATCGGGGAATATCTTTACTGCGGATGTCATGCCTGAGACTTTGAGACGAAGCGGACTTGGACAGCTTACCGGTGGCAGCAGGGTGAACCTTGAGCGTGCCATGGCGGCCGGAGGAAGATTTGGCGGACATATAGTGTCAGGACATATAGATGGAACCGGAACGATCAGAGAGCTCAAAAGGGAGGACAATGCAGTGTGGGTGACAATAGATTGTTCTCCGAAGATACTCAGATACATCATTGAGAAGGGCTCAATAGCCATAGACGGTATAAGCCTTACGGTTGCGTATGTCGATGATACATGCTTTAAGGTGTCGATCATTCCGCACACGGCGGGAGAGACGACGCTGCTGGATGGCAAGCCGGGCAAGGTGGTCAACCTTGAAAATGACGTGGTTGGAAAGTATGTTGAGAAACTGCTTATGCCATACAAAGGTGACGATACAGATGAAAAGCTTTCAAATGGAAATGCTTCAGATAGATCAGGACTTGATATGAAGTTTCTGGCAGAAAATGGATTTATGTAGACAGATATTTTAAGGAGGTAGAGTGATGAGTTTTGAATTCAACTCGATAGAGGAGATCGCTGCAGATCTTGCGGCGGGAAAGCCGGTTGTCATGCTCGACAACGAGGACAGAGAGAATGAGGGAGATGTAATCTGTGCAGCAGAATTTGCTACAACGGAGAATGTCAACTTCATGGCAAAGTGGGCGAGAGGTCTCATATGCATGCCTATGGATGCGTCATATGCGGATAAGCTGAATCTCCCACAGATGTGTATAACCAATACAGATAACCACTGCACAGCATTTTCAGTATCAGTGGATCATGTGGATACAACCACAGGAATCTCAGCCGAGGAGAGAGGCTACACAGCCAGAAAATTTGTGGATGAGAATGCAAAGCCGGATGACTTCAGAAGGCCGGGACATATGTTCCCACTTCAGGCAGTTGCAGGCGGAGTCATAGAGAGAAACGGCCACACAGAGGCTACAGTTGATCTTATGAAGGTTGCAGGACTTAAGCCTTGCGGACTGTGCTGTGAGATCATGAAGGATGACGGAACCATGGCGAGAAAGGATGACCTTGTGGAATTTGCAAAGGTTCATGGCCTTAAGATATCGACCATAGAGAAGCTTGTGCAGTACAGAAAAGAGCATGAAGTATTTGTTGAGTGCGTAGCCAAGGCAAAGCTTCCAACAAAGTATGGTGAGTTTACGATCTGTGGATATATCAACAAGCTGAACGGTGAACATCACGTGGCACTCACAATGGGTGATATAGCTGACGGCAAGCCTGTTCTCTGCCGTGTGCACAGCGAGTGCCTCACAGGCGATTGCTTCGGCTCACAGAAGTGTGACTGCGGACAGCAGCTCGATGCGGCCATGAAGGCCATTGCCAAGGAAGGCAGAGGCGTGCTCCTGTACATGAGACAGGAGGGCAGAGGAATCGGCCTTATCAACAAGATCAAGGCATATGCGCTTCAGGATCAGGGGCTTGACACCGTTGAGGCAAACCTCAAGCTTGGTTTCCCTGATGATGCAAGGGATTACACCATAGGAACACAGATACTTGTGGATCTCGGAATCAGACAGATCAGACTCCTCACCAACAATCCACTCAAGGTATACGGCCTTGCAGGCTACAATCTTGAGATCGTGGAGAGAGTTCCTATAGAGATAGAGCCAACCAAGTTTGACGCATTTTATCTCAAGACAAAAAAAGAGAAAATGGGTCATATGTTACACGAAGTCTAATATTTCATAAGGAGGGGCTGGGTAAGCTCCGATATAGAATAAGGAGGATAAATCAGATGAATAAGGTAGAAGGAAAGTTAGTAGCAAATGGAGCAAAGATAGGTATAGTAGCAGCGAGATTCAATGAGTTCATAGTTTCAAAGCTGGTCAGCGGTGCAGAGGATGCGCTTCTCCGTCATGATGTGAATGCAGACGACATCACAGTTGCATGGGTTCCGGGTGCATTTGAGATCCCTGTAATCGCAAAGAAGATGGCTGCAAGCGGCAAGTATGACGCTGTTATCTGTCTTGGTGCTGTTATCCGTGGTGCGACAAGCCACTATGATTATGTGTGCAACGAGGTTTCAAAGGGCGTTGCCTCAGTATCACTTGAGACAGGTGTACCTGTAATGTTCGGAGTTGTTACAACAGAGAATATCGAGCAGGCCATCGAGCGTGCAGGAACAAAGGCCGGCAACAAGGGTTATGACTGCGCTATGGGAGCTCTTGAGATGATCGACCTCATGAAGCAGTTGTAATGCAGACTGCAGAAAATGCGATATAATGAAGCATGCTGATGCATGCGCAGGTTATCAAGTGAAAATATAATGCGTACAGAAGATACAGGCACGTGTAGTTATAATACATGTGCCTGTAAATATATGACAGGATGGATATAATATATGAAAAGCACAGACAGGAAGATATTGTTCTTTGATATAGACGGAACGCTTATAACCGAGGACGGAAGGAGATACTTCCCGGACAGCGCAAGGCGTGCGCTGGCGCAGGCGAGAGCCAACGGACATCTGGTGTTCATCAACACTGGCAGGGTTTACTGTAATGTCACTGATGAGATCAAGGATGCGGGTTTTGACGGCTTTGTGTGTGGCTGCGGAACATCCATTTACTATGACGGCAAAGAGCTGTTCCACAATGATGTCAGCAGGGATGTGTGCAGGGATATAGCTTATGCATGCCGCAGATATGACATGTTTGGAATGTATGAGCACAGAGACAAGGTGTACGTGGACGGTCAGAACATGGGAAATGAACTCCTTGCAGAGATGGTCAGATACTTCCGGGCAAATGGAATATTTGTTGGGGAGGATGTGGACTCGGATGACTTTGAATTCGACAAGTTCTGCTGCTGGTTCGCGGATGACAATAAAAATGTTCCTGAGTTCCGCGAGTATGTATCACAGCATTTTGACTATATCGACAGAGGTTCAAATTTCTGCGAGATAGTTCCCAAGGGATTCAGTAAGGCGACAGGTATACAGTATCTTCTGGATTATTTTGATATTCCGCTTGAAAATGCATATGCATTTGGTGATGGCAACAATGACGCACCTATGTTATTATATTGTCCGAACAGCATAATTATGGAGAAGGGGCCGGAGGGGCTCAAAAGACAGGTTATGATGGTCACAGACGATGCGGAGAATGATGGAATATATAAGGCTATGGTGAAGCTTGGAATCATAGAGCCGATGGAATAGCTGGTTCATTTTGCCGGTCAATAATTATTAGAGTTGGAGATTTATATGGAAGAACAGGAAGAGAACAAGAAGGTGACGCTGCTCGATCAGTTGTCGATAGCGGTCAGCAGTCCGAAGAATTACAAACAACTGGTTAAGCTGAAGACGGGACGCCTTGTGTGGTTTGTGGTGATCATATCCTTTTTACTGGCATTTATAGAGTTTGGAATAGACGCCATATTCTGGGTTGGCAAGGTCGGAGGTCTGAGGAATCTCATAACAAATAAGATCCCGGCATTCACATATCATGACAATAAGCTCGACATGGAACATGATATGCAGCTTGAGATAGGAAATGCTACTCTGTACATCAACACGGAGAATGCGTCAGTGAACCTTGACTCCATGGAAACGGATGGAGTGTACATCGCCATAGGAAGTGAGAATATAGTCATGGGAATGGTCTCAGATGGCAAGGGCTATGATTACATGGAGACACCGCTCAAATACATGTTCCTGCCGGATGGCTTCAACAATAGCAAGCTGGCGGTACTGACACCGGTATTTTATATGTACATGGTGATCATGTTCATTGCGGTGATGGTGGCATCGGCGGGCAGACAGCTTCTCCTTGCGCTGATATTCAGTATAGCGGGCAATAGACTTGCAAGAATTCTCAACACGGGACTGTCCTACGGCAAGGTATTTACGATATGTGTCTATGCACAGACTCTGGCGGTGTTCATAATGTCGGTCAACACTGCTCTTGGATATCTGTTATCCTCGTTTGTTGTATGGATCATCGCACTTGTCGTGTCCATGGTATTTATGAACAAAGCTATAGGAAGCTATGTGAGTGGAGATATACCGCCGGGAGATGTGTTCTGATAAGGCGGTCATTTGGTTTGAATAGGTGGAGGCATATATGGAGATAGAGAGAAAATACCTTGTACATGAGATACCTGTCGATCTGACAAAATATCAGGTGAAGCACATGAAACAGATGTATGTGTCCGTGAAGCCGGTCATAAGGATCAGGAGAACGGACGACAGACGTGTGCTCACGGTCAAATCCAAGGGACTGCTCAGCAGGCAGGAATTCGAGATGGATCTGGACGAGGATGAATACAGGAATCTCAGATGTAAGGCAGACGGCAATATAATAGAGAAGGACCGGTATATAATACCGCTTTCCGATACAGACGGAACCTGTGGTGACAGTGAAGTGGACAGGGAACTGAAGATCGAGCTGGACGTGTTCGACGGGATATTTGGCGGACTCACCTATGCTGAGGTTGAATTCCCGGAGGAGAAATTTGCAAATACATTTGTGCCGCCAACGTGGTTTGGCAGGGATGTGACTGAGGACGGTATCTATCAGAACAGCGCCCTGAGCGGCATGGACAGACGTGATATAGACAGTTTTGTAAAGAGTGCGAATAAGGAGGAAAAGTGATGAAGGCAAGAGTTTTATTTGCAACAGGTTATGAAGAGGTAGAGGCTCTCACGGTGGTGGATCTCTTGAGGAGAGCCGGAGTTGAGTGCCTGATGGTGTCGGCTGACGATCAGGATACAGTGACAGGAGCGCGCGGCATGGAGGTCACGATGGATGAGAAGTTATCAGAGATCGATGACCAGTGCGATCTTGTAGTTCTTCCTGGAGGTATTCCGGGGGTTCCGAACCTCAAGACAAATTCAAAGGTTCAGGCCATGGTCAAGGCACAGAATGACAGAGGCGGTTATGTGGCTGCTATCTGTGCGGGACCTACAGCACTTGGCGCATTTGGCGTGCTTGCGGACAAGAATGCAACATGTTATCCGGGATGTGAGGATCAGCTCATGGCGAAGCGCCACAGCACGGAGCCGGTAGTGGTGGACGGAAATGTGATCACCAGCAGAGGAGTGGGAACAGCCATAGAATTTGCACTTAAGCTGGTTGAGATACTCATAGACAGACAGACTGCGGACGATCTCGCAGAGAAGATAGTATATAAGAGATAATGAATATAAAAATATCAGTTAGGAGCCTGGTGGAATTCATCTTCCGCAGTGGCGATATAAGTGATAGCAGTAGTGGGACTCTGTCCAGAGAAGCGATGAATGCGGGTAGCAGGATTCACAGGAAGCTTCAGAAAAGGGCAGGGTCTCATTATAATTCAGAGGTGCCGCTCCGGTATACAGAGGAGCTTGGCGGACATCTGATAACTGTGGAGGGCCGGGCTGATGGAATCATAGACAGATGCGGTGGCGAACAGGAAGAGTCCGGGGATATTGACGACGGCTTTGACATGGCAGAGGGGTATGCTGTGGACTTCCATGACAGCGATGTGCTTATAGATGAGATAAAGGGCATATACAGGAACCTCGATGACATGGAGAGCCCGCAGCGCGTCCACGTGGCCCAGGCGATGTGCTATGCGTATATATATTCAAAAGAGAATAATTATAGCTGGATAGATGTAAGGATAAGTTATGTAAACCTTGACAGCGAGAAGGAGAAGTTCTTCAGGCGGAGATATTCATTTGGCTATCTGGAGAAATGGTTCAGCTCAATGATGGCGGAGCTTTGCAAATGGATTGATCTGGTGGAGAAGCATCAGCTCATGAGAAATCAGTCCATCTCGGACATGGAGTTCCCATTTGAGTACAGGAAGGGTCAGAAGGAGATGGCTCTGTATGTGTACAGGGCTATTGAGCAGGAAAAACATCTGTATGTCCAGGCACCAACTGGAATCGGAAAGACCATGGCGGCGGTGTACCCGTCCATAAAATCCATGGTTCAGGGACATGTGTCGAAAATATTCTATCTGACAGCCAAGACCATAGCCCACACTGTGTCGAGAAATGCGGTGGAGCTGCTGGAGGACAGAGGTCTCAGGCTTAAGACTGTAATACTCACGGCAAAAGAGAAGATATGCTGTCAGGAACAGGTGGATTGCAATCCTGCGGTATGTCCGTATGCCGAGGGGCATTTTGACAGGGTAAATGATGCTCTGTACGACGTGGTATTACACGAGACGGTGGTTGACAGAGATGTGGTAATACGGTACGCACAGGCTCACAGGGTGTGTCCGTTTGAGTTGAGCCTTGATGTGAGTCTGTTTGCTGACATGGTGATATGTGACTATAACTATGTCTTTGATCCGAGGGCGAGTCTCAAGAGGTTCTTTGCGGCAGAGGGCGGTAAGCCGGGAGATTATGTATTCCTTGTGGATGAGGCGCACAACCTTGTGGACAGGGCATCGTCCATGTACAGTGCGGAGATTGTGAAGGAGGACTTTCTGGAGCTCAAGAAGCTCACAGCCCAGTATGGCGGCCGTATGGCAAGACATATAGGAAGCTGCAACAGAGAGCTGCTTACGATGAAGAAGGAGGTTCCTGAGGAGGGATACAGGGTGCTCTCGAGCATAGCACCTCTTCACCTGAAATTGCTCAGCCTCCATGAAGCAATACAGCTCTTTCTGGAGGAGCACAGGCAGATCCCGGAGAGAAAGGAAGTCCTGAACTTTTATTTTAATCTCACCTCATTTCTGAACATTGCGGAGATGATGGATGAGAATTATGTCGTGTATGACGAGATAAGGGATGACGGAAGATTTGTGGTGAGACTGTACTGCGTCAAGCCTGCAGTTAACATAAGAAACTGCTTGGACAAAGGGCTTGCCACGGTGTTTTTCTCGGCTACAATACTTCCTGTCAGATATTATATGGAGATGCTGTCGGACTGCCCGGAGGACAGGGCAATATACATCCCGTCTCCATTTTCTGCGGAGAACAGGAAGATAATGATAGCAAATGATGTCACGACCAGATACACGAACCGTAATGAGGCGATGTACAGGAGCATTTACAGCTATATAGAGCGCGTGATAAGTGCGAGATCGGGCAACTATATGGTGTTCTTTCCATCGTATGCCATGCTGGAGAAGGTGCATGTGCTCACTGAAGAGCTTCCAGAGTCTCTTGGGGTGGAAGTTATAGCCCAGGAACAATACATGACGGAGAGCGACAGAGAGAGCTTTCTGAGGGCATTTGAGGAGAAGGACAATGTGCTGGCACTGTGTATCATGGGCGGAATATTCTCCGAGGGAATCGATCTGACTGGTGACAGGCTGATAGGAGCAATAATAGTCGGACCCGGTCTTCCCCAGGTGTGCACGGAGAGAAAGCTGATGATGGATTACTTCGACAGCAGAACCGCGGCGGACGAAAAAGAGGCTGCATCCGACAGGAATGGATTCAGATATGCGTACCAGTACCCGGGAATAAACAAGGTATTTCAGGCTGCCGGAAGAGTCATACGGACGGAGACGGATCAGGGGATAATACTTCTGATAGACGAGAGATTTGCCACCAGGCGTTACACGGAGCTGTTTCCTGTGGAATGGAATGACAGCGTGATATGCAACATGCAAAATGTGGACGGGATCCTTGAACAGTTCTGGGATTATAAAAGTAAAGAGATTTAAATATACAAAAGCATAATACAGTGCTATAATGGACACCTGATGAAGCCGGAGCGGCGGTAAAGCCCGGTTGTATATATTTTATCAATATGAAAAAAGGGGATAGTGATGGTAGATATAACAGTAAAAAATATTCTGGAAGCTACAGGAGGCGTACTCCTCTGCGGAGATGAGAACACTGTTCTCACTGACATCTGTATAAACTCTAAGGAGGCCAAGGAGGGCGATCTGTTCGTTCCAATCATAGGAACAAGAACCGACGGACACAGATTTATAGAATCAGCACTTCAGACTGCAGCAGCCACACTCACATCGGAGCATGACAATGTTGTGGTGTCGGACAAGGCGTATATCAGGGTGGATGATACTGTTAAGGCATTGCAGGCCATTGGAAAGTATATAAGGAACAGATACGATATGCCTGTTGTGGCGGTTACAGGAAGCGTGGGCAAGACCACGACAAGAGAGATGATCACAGCGGCTGTCAGTGCTGGAATGAAGTGCTTCCACACAGAGGGCAATTATAATTCGGTGTACGGCGAGCCTATCACGGTGTCAAGGATGACAGACGAGTACGATGTGGCTGTTCTTGAGCTTGGAATCGGCGAGCCGGGTGAGATGGACATCCTCACTGATATAGCTCAGCCGGATATATGCGTTATAACGACCATAGGCGTTGCACATATAGAATATATGGGTTCACTGGAGAACACCCGCAAGGAGAAGCTCAGCATCATCAAGGGCATGGGCGAGAATGGAACACTGTATATCAACGGTGATGATCCTATGCTGTATGCGGTCAAGGATGAGATACCATGTAAGGTATACACATATGGCTGCGGCGAGGGCATGGACTTCAGAGCAACTAACATCCGCATGGAGGATGGATATTCTGTATACGATATGGTACATGGGGATGACGTTGTAACTGTCAAGGTAGGAGTGATGGGACTGCACAACGTGCGCAATTCATTGGTGGCCATGGCTGTGTCGCATCAGCTTGGAGTTCCATATGAGAAGTCGTCGAAGGCATTTGAGAATTTCAGAGGTCTCAGACAGAAGGTCATCAAGCTTCCTGGCAAATACACGATCATAGACGATACATACAATGCAAGCCCTGATTCCATGAAGGCTAGCACCGATGTCCTCTGTGACATGAAGTGCGAGGGCAAGAAGTATATCGTGCTCGGCGATATGCTTGAGCTCGGAGAGAAGAGCGATGAGTACCACTATGAAGTCGGAGAGTATCTCAGAGATAAGAAGATAGATGAGGTCATAGTCATCGGAGAGCATGCCCAGAAGATCAAGGAAGCTCTGGATGCCTGTGATACGAAGTATGCCAAGACTGTGTCATTCACTGACACGGAGGAGATCGCGATATACCTTATGGCGCTCATGAAGCCTGAGGATATAGTGCTTTTGAAGGGATCAAACGGAATGAAATTGAGTGAAGTGGTTAATATTCTCACGAATTAGTGTGTGTATTTGTACAAAATGACAAAAGCGGTCACGGATTTACAACGATCTGTGACCGCCTTTTTGTGTAAAGTGTTGCCATTTATTGTAAATCAATTCCCAAAACGATACAAAAGGGAGAAAAGAATTTGGTTATATTGAAAAAATATAAAAAATGGAGTAATATCAACCTAGCTTGAAAATAAATACATAAGATTACATAGATACTTTTTATTTGGGAGGAAAGAATCATGGCTACAGCAAAGAAGGCAGATGAGACAAAGAAGGTAACAAAGGCAACACCTGCAGCAGCACTTGCTAAGGTTGAGGCAGTTAAGAAAGAGGAAGCTGCAAAGAAGACAGCAGCTACAGAGACAAAGGCAGCACCTGCAAAGAAGGCAGCTCCAGTTAAGGAAGAGCCAAAGGCAGCACCTGCAAAGAAAACAGCACCAGCTAAGAAGGAAGAGACAAAGGCAGCAGCACCTGCAAAGAAGGCTACAGCAAAGAAGGCAGCTCCAGCTAAGACAACAGAGAATGTATTTGTTGAGTTCGCTGGCGGTCAGATCAAGATGGCAGCAATCGTTGCTAAGGTGAAGGAAGTTATTGGCAATAAGACAGTTAAGGAATTGAACGTATACTACCAGCCAGAAACAGGCATGGTATATTATACAGCTGATGGAGAATCAGGTTCTTACAGTCTTTAATCTATAGATGTTTGTTTTAAGACGGATCCCGGTCGTAATGACTGGGATCTTTTTTCTTTGTGCAATATTGTGTTGTATATAAGTGCCTTTCTGTGATAATATGTCATAGGTTAGGACAATCTAACTAATGCTTTTACAGGGGGTAAGAGATGACAATACACGAGTATGGAGACAGGAAGAATCCGCATATACTGCTTATACATGGCATGTGGATGTGAATATATTAAAAAGCCTGTGATATGAACTTTGATTCATACCACAGGCTTTTTGCTTGCAGATAATACTATATATTATGAATTACTTTGTTGTCAGGAAATCTGCGTATGCTGTAGGAAGACCATGCTCTGTAGGATCAAGTCCCTTGATCTCTTCCTCCTCAGATACTCTAAGTCCCATAGTCTTCTTGATGATCAGGAATACGATGGTGATCGTAACTGCTGTCCATGCTGCAACTGCTGCAAATCCAAGTAACTGGATGAGAAGTGGATGAATGCCACCGCCGTAGAACAGACCGTTTAATGTATCATTTCCAGGAACAGTTGTTGTGGAGAAGAGACCTACAGCGATTGTTCCCCAGATACCATTTACACCATGTACGGCTACGGCACCGACAGGATCGTCAACATGTAATGCGTGGTCACAGAGCCATACTCCGAATACTACGAGAAGTCCGGCAACGATACCGATGATAGCTGAGCCGAAAGCATCGACTGTATCACAAGGAGCTGTGATGGCAACGAGACCAGCGAGTGAAGCGTTGAGACACATTGACACATCAGGCTTGCCATATTTGAGCCATGTAAATATCATACATGAAACTGTTGCAAGTGCAGGTGCGATAGTAGTAGTGAGGAAGATAGAACCTAACTGCTCAACAGATGTTGCGGCTGCACCATTGAATCCGTACCAGCCGAACCACAGGATGAATACACCGAGTGCGCCGAGTGGAAGGTTATGACCTGGGAAGGTGTGAACCTTTACTACTTTGCCATTCTCATCCTTATTGAACTTTCCGATACGAGGTCCAAGTAATGCGGCACCAATCAGTGCTGAGATTCCACCTACCATATGGATGGCACATGAACCGGCAAAATCATGGAAGCCAAGTTTTACAAGCCAGCCACCTGGATTCCAGATCCAGTGAGCCTCAATAGGATATATCAGCAGTGAGATGATAGCTGAGTATACACAATATGCAGAGAACTTTGTTCTCTCTGCCATAGCTCCTGACACGATGGTTGCTGCTGTTGCACAGAACACAAGGTTGAATACGAAGCTTGACCAGTCATAGTTTTCAAAGTGAAGGAACAAATCCCATGATGGTTTTCCGATGAAACCTCCGAGTGCCCAGTCACTGCTGCCGAGCAGAAGTGATGAACCGAGGATCATGAATGAAACTGTACCGAGACAGAAATCCATGAGATTCTTCATTATAATGTTTCCGGCATTCTTGGCTCTTGTGAAACCGGCCTCAACCATTGCAAATCCGGCCTGCATCCAGAATACCAGTGCGGCTCCGACAAGGAACCATACTCCAAATACAATTGTGCTTACGTCTTCCATAATCATTCCTCCTTTTAATACATTGTAGTTGTGGAAGTGATCAGATAATAAAAAAAGATGCGTCCCGCCAGGTATGCTCCTGACAAAACACATCTTTGTGCACATTATATCTGATCGTACGTCACTGAGATATGACTGATAATAAGTATCTCAGTGCCACACCTCAATTACTAACTTGGGTTGAGTATAGTATTGAGATATGGTAAAATATTGAAAAAATCGGACGTGGAACGATAAACCTTATTATATTTTGCGCGGACTTAATATAATAAAGCAAAGATACGGTAAAGATAAATAAAGTTATGCGGAGATGGCGTATGGATAGTCAGATTTTATTGAATGTTAATTTTTGCAGTGAAGTACATACTAATTTAATAGAAAAGAATGAGAAGTCTGTGTATGTGAGAGCTGGTTACAGCTTGGGTGGGCTGAGAATAGTGCCACAGGAGAATGCTGGGATATGTGTGATATGTATGGATGGACACATCAAAAGGGTGTATCCGGGTGAACTGGAGGCGGCTGTTTGCATTGAGGAGAGCTGCAGCTTCATATCTGTGGAGCAGGATCTTGGATTTGGCAGGGAGACTCTGGATACCCAAGATATGCGTCTGCTTGAAAAACTGCTGACGGCTGATCATGCATTTACAGGAAATGGTGCAGAAGATCCGATAGAGAGTGCGACAGAGGAGATCACGGAGCATATAGAGAAATGCGGATCGTTGTGGCAGAGGAATGGCATGGCTGATTCGGACATCGTGAAACAGGCGGATGTCATATATGCGGCAAAAGGGAAGATAAGCATATCAGAGCTTGCTGAGCAGATGGGATGCACCGTTAGACATGTGCATAGGAGATTTGTGGAGGAGCTGGGGGTCAGCCCCAAGAGGTTTGCCCGCATCGTGAGGATCAGGGAGACTGTGAGAAAAATGCTGGAGCATCCGGGCGGACATGTCACGGATTATATGGATGACATGGGATATTCTGACCAGGCGCATTTCCAGAGAGAGTTTAAGTGGTATACAGGGATGACCCCGGGGAGTCTGCTGAAGATACTGGGAGACAGCGCTGAACGATAAAAAACAGGCAGTGGACAAATGCCACTGCCTGCCAATTTAGAAAAAGGAATGATACTGGATACCTGTGCTTATTAGAGCGCTGTCTCTCCACGCTCGCCTGTACGGATACGAACGACATCTGCCACATCATATACGAAGATCTTACCATCACCGATCTTACCTGTGGATATTCTCTCGCAAACCTTGAAAATGATCTTGTCCGCAACATCGTCTGCTGCGATGGTCTCGATCTTTACCTTTGGAATAAGGTTTACAACATATTCGCTTCCTCTGTAAGTTGTCTTATATCCCTTCTGATTACCGTAACCCATGATGTTTGATACCATGGCGCCTGTTGATTCACACTCATCAAGTATTGACTTTACATCATCAAGCTTTTCTGAACGAACTACGATTTCAAGTTTCTTCATAATTACAGTCCTCCTTTTACCCGTTGGATTTATTTTTTATGATTATAGCATAGCGAAAAATCCAATTCCATAGCACTTCGCAAATGCCGAAATTTTAAAACGATTCGAAAGATGCCAGCGGTAAAATAATACAAAAAACAGACAAATGACTTAATAATATTAAGGACAGAAGCGGGGCGGCGCTGCGTGCCAGCGGTTAATTTACAGTAATTTCATATTTGCAGGTGTTGGTAAATGTGGTATATGTGTGTTATTATATTTCTGACTGAGACTATATGTATAATCAGGAAAGGAAAATGAGATATGGCAGAGAATTATGATGATATAGATAAGAAGACACCGGATACGGTGGATACCGATGGACATGCATCGGATGATAAGGACAACGATGACGATTATGAGAAATACTGCTACCTGTGCAGGAGACCGGAGAGCGTGGCCGGCAAGCTGATACATATGCCTGGAGATATAAATATATGTGCAGACTGCATGCAGAGATCATTTGACAGCTTCAACAATTCCGGGTTTGGCAACATGCCGGGGCTTGGCAATATGCAGTTCATAGATCTGACAAATATGCCATTTGGCAATATAGATATGTCCAAGTTCAAGGCACAGAATGACGTGCCAAAGTCACAGAAAGTCAAGAAGAAGGCGCCAAAGGAAAAGAAGCAGGAGGAAGAACTCACGCTTAAGACAATTCCGGCTCCTCATAAGATCAAGGCTATGCTGGACGAGTATGTTGTGGGACAGGAATATGCCAAGAAGGTTATATCCGTGGCTGTATACAATCATTATAAGAGGGTTCTCACAGATACCATGGATGATATAGAGATAGAGAAGTCCAACATGCTGATGGTGGGACCTACAGGCTGTGGTAAGACATATATAGTCAAGACCATAGCAAGACTTCTCAAGGTGCCTCTCGCAATAACTGATGCGACAACTCTTACAGAGGCCGGTTATATAGGCGATGATGTTGAGAGTGTTCTGTCAAAGCTTCTCGCCGCCGCCGACAATGATGTGGAGAAGGCAGAGAGAGGAATCGTGTTCATAGATGAGATAGACAAGATCGCCAAGAAGCAGAACAGCAACAGCCGGGATGTGAGCGGTGAATCCGTACAGCAGGGACTGTTGAAGCTGCTTGAGGGTGCTGATGTCGAGGTGCCTGTGGGATCAGGAAGCAAGAATGCCATGGTTCCTATGACTACGATCAACACAAGGAACATCCTCTTTATATGTGGTGGAGCATTCCCTGATATAGAGGAGATTATAAAGCAGAGAATAAGCAGGCAGGCGTCAATGGGCTTTAAGGCTGAGCTCAAGGACAAATATGATGATGATCCGAATCTGCTGAGACAGGTTACAACCGAGGATCTCCGTGAGTTTGGCATGATACCTGAGTTCCTTGGAAGACTTCCGGTACTCTTCACACTTGATGCGTTGGACAAGAATATGTACGTGAGCATACTCAAGGAGCCTAAGAATGCGATATTAAAGCAGTATAAGAAGCTCCTTGCACTGGATGAGGTGGATCTTAGATTTGACGATTCGGCATACGAGGCGATAGCCGAGGAGGCGATCAAGAGGAAGACGGGAGCCAGAGCTCTACGTGCCATCATAGAGAAATTCATGCTGGATATCATGTACCAGATCCCAAGGGATGACACCATAGGAAGGGTGACCATCACAGGTGATTATATAAAGGGCAAGGGAAGCCCTATCATAGAACTGCGCGGAACACCGGCACTTGAGGAGGCAAGCGCAACTCAGATCGATAAGCAGGACTGAACAGATCTGTAATGACAATAATGCGATAACAGGGAAATGCTACTTGATAATATTTTATCAATATGCTAGAATATCACCGTTCATTAAGGGAGTAGTCAGCGCAGAGCTTGCGTTGTGATATCAACATAATGATTGGCAGCCATCGGTCGATGATGGCGTGAATCTGGTATTACTGTAGATGATGAGACTTTCTGGACAGCTTTTAGCTGCCCGGGAGGTCTCTTTTTATATGTGTCTGTGACTGCATCCGTCAAATCTATATCAAGGAGAAAAATTATGAGTATTGCAGAGTTATTCCTGTTGGCAGTTGGTCTTTCAATGGATGCATTTGCCGTGTCTATCTGTAAGGGGTTGTCCCTGCGCAACATCAAGGTGAAGCACATGCTTATCGCAGGTGCGTGGTTTGGAGGATTTCAGGCACTTATGCCGACGGTAGGATATGTCCTCGGAAGCTTTTTTGCAGATCTGGTAAGCAAATGGTCACACTGGATCGCATTTGTGCTCCTCCTGTTAATCGGCGGAAGCATGATCAAGGAGTCGTTTGGCGAGGAAGAGGAAGTAGATGCAGATATGAGCTTTAAGGTCATGTTCCTTCTGGCGGTTGCAACCAGCATAGACGCACTGGCGGTTGGAGTGTCATTTGCATTCCTCAAGCTGTCCACTCTGTATATCATACTTGCGGTATTATTCATAGGATGTATCACATTCATATGTTCAGCGGTCGGAGTGAAGATCGGAAGTATATTCGGAACAAAGTACAAGTCAAAGGCTGAGCTTGCCGGAGGTATCATACTTATACTCATAGGAGTAAAGGTTGTTCTGGACGGACTCGGTATATTGTAACCTTAACATAAAATAAATGGACAATAGTATGGTTTATGGCATACAATGTGTAGATAGGTTATGTGAAGGGACAATATATTAAGTAAGGAGTAGATGTATGACCAGATTCAAAAAGAATATGAGAAGATTTGTCGTGGCTGCTGTTGTCGGAGCCATGGCCATGTCGATGACTGCATGTACTTCTCATATGTTTGATGAGAAGACTATCACAGGAACAATAAAGGATAATGCGGACGACTACACAAAGGTGCAGAAGGAGTTCGAGGAATATCTGCACGATGAGTATGTGGACAGTGTGACATCGGACACACTCTCGTACAACTATGAGATAAAGGATGGGGATGCCCTTGGTATTCCTGAGCCGGAGGTATCTCTGGGCGATTCGGATATGAGCGATGAGGGAATCAAAAAACGTAAGGTTGAGTTTGATGAGTCCTTTGACAAGCTCAAGTCATTTGACAGGGACGATCTCACGGAGAGCCAGCAGCTCACATACGATATACTTAATCAGTATCTGGAGACGGAGTCAGAGGGTTATCTGAACATATACCTCAGCGAGCCGTTCTCACCTATGAAGGGACTGCAGTCGAATATATCCACATATTTCACAGACTACCGTTTTGACGACAAGGGTGATGTGGAGAGATATCTCCAGGTGCTTGGAATGGTAAGGGGTTATTTTGATGACAATCTAGAGTTTGAGAAGACAAAGTCCGAGAAGGGATATTTTATGAGTGATGCCGTGTGCGATAAGGTCATCGAGCAGTGCGAAGACTTCATCAAGGACAAGGACAATCACTTCATGATACAGGTGTTCAACGATAACATCGAGGCGCTGGACTTCCTGACTGCGGACGAGATAGCGGACTTTGAGGAACAGAATAAGAAGGCCGTTGCGGAAAGTCTTATACCTGCATATGAGGATGTTATAGATGTGCTGTCATCGCTCAAGGGAACCGGTAAGAACCAGGGCGGTGTGTGTGGCTATGAAGGTGGTAAAGAGTATTACGCTTACCTTTTGAAGGACGCTGCGGGAACTGATAAGACACCTGAGGAAGTGGCACAGATGCTGGATGACAACCTGTCAGATCTCATGACAGATCTGTATTCCATAGCCATGACACAGTACGATTCATATGAATATTTTGTGGAGCACTACGATGACCTCTTTGGAGACAGTGACTCAAAGGAGCCTTCAGAAATAATAGATATACTCATGAATACAGCCACCAAGAACTACCCAGACTTTGGAGAGATAAAGTATCAGGCGAAGAAGCTTGATAAGAGCCTTGAGGATATTCAGGAGAATACGCTGGCATACTATATGTCACCTGCGATCGATGACCAGGACAACAACCTTATCAGGGTAAATGGCAAACATACGGATGGTATGTGGACCACACTTGCCCATGAGGGATATCCGGGACACATGCTGCAGAATGCATACTACATGTCAACAGATCCTGAACCGGTACGTACCATATTAAGCTTCCTTGGATACAAGGAGGGCTGGGCAATGTATGCGTGCTATGATGCCATAAACTATTACACATTTGATGGGGCATCTGATTCGGACACCGTTGCAAAACTGTACAGGTTAAACGATGAGATCAATTATCTCATAAGTGGAAGGATCGATATAGGAATCAACTATGAGGGCTGGTCACTGCAGGAAGCAAAAGATTACCTGAATGAAAAGGGATTCAACGGCGATGCTGCCGACGATCTGTATACTACCATGATAGGTGATCCTGCCGTATACCAGAGTTATTCAACAGGCTTCTATGAGATGCAGGAGATCAGGGATTATGCTGAGGAACAGCTTGGATCAAAGTTTGACCTGAAGGAGTTCAATACAGTCGTTCTCGAGACAGGTCCATGCCAGTTCAATATCCTGAAGCGGCAGGTTCAGAAGTATATTGATACAAAACAATAAAATAGAATATAGCCGGTACATATAATGTACAGATGGAGACATACCGCAGCCGGAGAAATTTCCGTGCTGCGGTATTTTTGTGTAAAGATTCGGAATTTGCTGCATATACTATATAGATTGCCCCTGGAGGGATGTGCGGTGATATCAGATGCTGTTTACTCAGAGGATTATGTGGAATATATAATAGAATACAACGGAGACAGGGAAGTTCTGATGGATCTGTATCAGCCATACGGGCTCAACATAATAGACGACAGATATGCGGTGGCATATCAGCCGTTTCCGGCCGGGTATATGGAGAGTTTTTCAAGGCTTGAGTACAATCTTTTCCCAAAAGTGTACGGCCTGATGGACGATTTGGGGGCTCTTGAGGCTATAGGGGTTATCAATATCCAGCAGGAAAATATACTCGGACTCACCGGAAAGGGGATACTGCTTGGCATCGTCGATACGGGGATCGATATATTTGGCAGTTCATTTGTGCGGGATGGGGGTAAGACAAAGATACTTGCGGCGTGGGATCAGACAGTGGAGGAGGCTGACAACGCATCATACGGCTACGGCAGGGAGTATAGCACGGAGGAGATACAGGCTGCTGTGGATGAGAGACAAAGGATATTGACGGATACCACCGGGCATGGAAGCTTCTGCGCGGGAACGGCTGTGAGTGTGGCTCCGTCGGCAGACCTGGTGGTGGTGAAGTTAAAGCAGGCAAAGCAGAATCTACGCAGTTTTTATGGTATTCCATCGGATGCAAATGCGTACAGTGAGGTTGACATAATGACAGCGATAGCATATCTGCTTGAGCAGCAGAAAAAGCTGCGCATGCCTATGAGCATACTCGTGACGCTTGGGACCAACAGTGGAAGCCATACGGGGGCGGAAGCACTTGACAAATATATAAATAACATAGGAGAGCTTCAGGGGCTTGCGGTATCTGCTGCCGGTGGCAACGAGGGGAGAGCAGGACATCATTATTCCGGGATCGTCACAGGGGCATACGATGTCGTTGAGATCGATGTGGCAGATCGCAACAGCTTTACACTTGAGATATGGGGTAAGTCCACCAATACCTACTCGGTGGCCATAGAGATTCCCGGCGGGGAATTTATAGAGAGGATATCGCCGAGGTATGACAGGAGCTCGATCATCCGTCCGATATTTGGAGGTGGGATGATATATGTCGACTATTTTCTCATAGAGGATTCTGCTGGGCAGGAGCTCATCATGCTCAGATTTATAACCCCGGCAAATGGTATATGGCGGATAAGGGTGTACGGTGTTGGAACCACGGAGCTCAGCTTTAACGCGTGGCTGCCCATAAGCAGCTTTGTATCCCCGGGGACGAGATTTGTGTCAAGTGATCCGGGGGTGACCATAACCAGCCCGGCGGTGGCGGAGACTGCGATATGCACTTGCGCATATGATCACTCAAATGGTAATCTGTATATAGACAACAGCAGAGGCTATACGGCGGACGGCAGGGTGAAACCGGATCTTCTCGCTCCCGGAGTGAATATAAGGGGAGAAGGAGCCAGCGGGGAGACGGTTATAAGAAGCGGCACCTCAGTGGCGGCTTCATACACTGCGGGCTGCAGTGCCATCATGCTTGAGTGGTCGTATGGGAGAAAGATGATAAGGAATATAAACGGCAACCAGATAAGGGGCTACCTGATAAGGGGAGCGGTGAGACCGGGAAGTTCGGGCGGGCTTTTGGAGATCAGGCAGTATCCGAATCCCGAGTGGGGATATGGCCTGCTGAACATTTACAATACATTTGAAAGTCTCAGGAATGTGTGAGGATAAGTTATGGGAAGAACATGCAGAGAAGAGCTGGCGAGCGGCGGTACGCTGATAATAAGTGAGAATGACTTCAGGATAGAGTATTTCTTCCCGGGGCCGGATGGACGCTATGGTGGAGTGAGGGTCAATATTCCGGGAAGGAAAGTTGAGATCTATATGAGGGCATGGCAGAAGAATTATGAAAGGTACGAAGAGCTTCAGAAGGCGGCGGGTGCAAGTGTGGTGAAGAGACCGGCTGCGATGAGAGGTGAGTGCGGAATGACGATACGGACCGGTTTCATGGACGGAGTATACCTGAAGGGAAGCCACATGAGAGTGACGGAAAGGGTGCAGCTCGACATGATAATCCGGGATTATGGATACGCTCTGGACAGATGGAAGAAGTCCGGGCAAATGCCTGAAAGTAGTGATTGTTAGTCTGCGTGATACTGTGCTATAATGCATCTGTGTGGTCAGAAACGGGAGGAGTATGACATGCATCAATTCACACTATTTATAAGAACGGAGGATAATATAATATGTATATAACATGTCTTGATTTAGAGGGAGTACTGGTGCCTGAGATTTGGATCGCATTTGCGGAGGCAAGTGGAATACCTGAGCTTAAGAGAACAACAAGGGATGAGCCTGACTACGATAAGCTCATGAACTGGAGACTTGGTATACTTAAGGAGCACGGACTTGGACTCAAGGAGATACAGGAGACTATAGCAAAGATAGATCCTATCCCTGGAGCAAAGGAGTTTCTGGATGAGCTGAGATCCATAGGACAGGTGATAATCATAAGCGATACATTTTCACAGTTTGCAGGACCTCTCATGAAGAAGCTCGGTTACCCTACAATATTCTGTAATGAGCTGATCGTTGCAGATGACGGTGAGATCACAGGCTTCAAGATGAGATGCCCACAGTCGAAGCTCACAACAGTCAAGGCTCTGCAGTCAATCGGCTACGACACTATAGCAAGCGGTGACAGCCACAACGATCTGGGAATGATCTATGCGAGCAAGGCAGGCTTCCTGTTCAAGAGCACAGATCAGATCAAGGCGGATAATCCTGATCTTGAGGCATTTGAGACATACGATGAGCTTCTTGCGGCCATCAAGAAGGCAATGGACTAGTTGGAGATACAGATATGAAGTACAAGAGTGTAGATGAGATCGAGACGCTCTCTTTCAGGGATGCGACTCTGATCAGATGTATATATTCGGAGAAGCAGGGAATCCTGGAATTTGAATTTGACGGCGCGGTAGTCAGAGAGGACAACTCTGCAAATGAGCTCTATACTGACAGATATGCCAGTGATATGCAGGTCAGATTCACTGAGCCTGAGATCGAGGCACTTCTGCTCGAGGGTCATAAGTATTACGATGCGAACGATGTCCTCCAGGAGTCAGTACCGGATAAGCCTGTGGACAGGGCGGACTATGAGGATGTGCTGAAGAGCTTTGAGGGCAAGGTTGTATTTTATTCGGGCCAGCCAAAGGAGATGCTCAAGTCTTCGGAGAATGCTGACAGAAAATGCTATCAGATGATAATAGATGTGGATGAGGAATCCTATGTTCTGAGTTTTTACTATGATAAGGTGATCGCACAGTGGGAGCACTTTATGAACAAGGTGATGAACTAGCCTGACGGTTCGGCAGGGATCAGGAAAGGAAGATGCGGCAGATGGCAAAGAGGATACGCCGGTATATAGCATATATTGATGAGCTTTTAAAGAGGAATGATGTGGACTTTGCACGGGAGGCAGAGAGACATCTCACGCAGGTAGGATTTTTCATGCATGAGAGACTTATCCACCTTATAGTGCTGGTATTGTTTGCCATATTGACGGTTGCAACATGTATAACATTTGTCGTGACGGCCAATATATCGCTGCTGATACTTGCACTTGCATTCATGGTGCTGCTTGTTCCATACATAATGCACTATCATCTTCTTGAGAACAGTGTCCAGTATATGTATGAGCAATACGACAGAATGCTCGAGAAGGCGGGCATAGATGCGTTTGTAAACAGATGATTGGTGAAAGGCGGTAAAGCATATATGTTCAATTTCGTTATGGGTATCGTGATGATCGGAATAGGTGCAATAAGTGTGGCTCATGCATTTTTTTCAAAAAATATGGCGGGCTTCATATTCTTCGGCATACTGATGATCGGATTCGGAATAGTGGAGCTGGTCAGATCCAGGGGCGTAAAGGCCAGAAAGAAGGCTGCCAGAGACAGAGAGTTTGACATGTACAATCTCATTGCGTCGGAGATGGGAGTCAAGATCAATCCTCTCACAGGAGAGATGCTGAGCTCAGACAAGAAGGGTGAAGACGAACCAGTGACTGTTACTGAAGCTGATGATGCAGCGGATGTGGTAGAATAAGAACATAGAATAAAGCGGCATGGAGGTTTTCAGATACCTCCGTGCCGCTTGTTTTTTCATGCGGGATATTTCATCTATTTATAATCAGAGAAATCATACTCTGCAAATGTCTTCCCGTGCTCATCGGATCTGTACACCTTGCCATCGCTGGAGTCGATATAGAAATCACCGACCTTGGTGTCGCCCTCTTTATTGTTGTCGTGGAGCTCGATGTGGTAGCCTGTTTTTCCACCGGAAAATTCTGTGAGATCCTTGTCACTGTTGGCAACCTCGAATCTTCCGTCACCTGCGGGAAGCTGATCCATGAACCAGTCCTGGGCATCATCGAATGAAGCGAAGATGCCTGACATGGTGTTTCCCACGCCGTCAGCGACATCCTTTACACCGTCGGCCACGCCGTCAGCGACATCCTTTACAGCGTCGGCTGCTCCGCCTACAACGCCTTTGTCAGATGAGTCGGTGCTGTTTCCTTCAGAGCTGTTACCATTCTGAGCCTCAGATGTTGTCTGGGTGCTGGCTGCTGAAGATGAGCCAGTGCTTGAAGCACTGTTTGAATTTCCACAACCACAGAAGAGGATCATGGTGAGTGTCATACACGTCACAAGTAAAAAGTATTTTTTCATTGTACATGTTCTCCTTTTTTTAATATTTGCTATTTATATTCTCCGTATATCTGAGAAATATTCATGGCATAAAAAATAGACACATAATTAAAAATAAAAAATAATATAATAGAAAAAATGCTATAGGCGGCGAGGATCATTTGAAAAAAATTGACAATGTGCAGGAGGTGACTGACAAATGGCAGTATATTATGCTGGCGGTTGCCATATTTCTTGCCATAATTTTCTGTTGTTATTACATAATCAGCCAGTCGAGGTGGGGCTTTTATACTGCCGGAGGGCCGGTCAGGCAGCAGGCAAATGTCCTGGGGGCGGATGAGAGCACACCATCGGAGGTGGATGGGGCAAATGATACCGGGGAGATGCAGCCGGAGAAGGACGAAACGGAGTCTGATGCGGAGCCGGAGATAACGAAGAGGGCGTATCTCACATTTGACGATGGGCCATCCGGGAACACAGTGGAGATACTGGATATCCTTGATAAATACGATGTGAAGGCAACATTTTTTGTCGTGGGGCGCGACAAGAGCTATTATGATGCCTACCGGGATATAGTGGATAGGGGACATACACTGGGGCTTCATTCGTACACCCATGATTACGATAAAATATATGGAAGCCTTGCTGATTTCTCCGAAGATATTGAGGAATTGCGAAATTTATTGTATGATGTAACAGGTGTAAATTGTGTATATTACAGATTCCCGGGCGGCAGTTCAAATACGGTATCCAGAGTGGATATGAACACCCTGATAGACTATGTGAATGCCGAGGGGCTTATATATTATGATTGGAATGCGCTGAACAATGATGCCGTGTGTGGCAGCTACACGCCGGAGCAGCTTGTCGACAATATCATGAAGGATGCACTGCAGCACGACGATGTGGTCATATTGATGCATGATCTTGAGTCGAGGCACACCACGGTGGAATCACTGCCGATGCTCATTGAAAGACTCCGGGATGATGGGTATGAGCTGTTGCCTATAGATGAGAATGCACCACTTATCAGGCACAGATGAGAAGGGACGGACATATGCCATGACTTATGAAGAGGCAAGAAGTTATATAGAATATACGGACACCATGGGAAGCGTTCTGGGGCTTGACAGTATAAAGGAGCTGCTGAGAAGGCTGGGCGATCCGCAGGACGCAGTCCCGGTTATACATATAGCAGGAACAAATGGCAAAGGCTCGATATGCGCATTTCTGGACGAGATACTTGAGAGTGCAGGATACAGTGTGGGAAGATATATATCTCCAACGATATTTACATATCTTGAGAGATTTCAGATAGATAAGGAATATATGTCTGAGGAGGATTTTGCCGTATATCTTGAGACGGTGAAAGATGCAGCGGATGACATGGTGTCGGACGGCTGGGGAAGACCCACATCGTTTGAGACGGAGACAGCGGTGGCGTTCTGTTATTTCTGCGACAAAAAGGTCGATTTCCTGTTGCTTGAGACCGGAATGGGAGGCCTGGAGGATGCCACAAATGTGTGTAGCCACCCGGTCTGTACGATAATAGCAAGTATAAGCATGGATCACATGCATTTCCTCGGGAATACCCTGAGGGATATATACAGACAGAAGCTTGGAATATTGAAAAAGAACTGCCCATGTGTGGCGTACCCGCTTGCCTCAGAGCTTGAGGATATGTGGGATATGGCATGTGAGCAGAATAATATATCGGACTTGGCGGTACTTATCAGGGAGAAGGATATAGAGATATGCAGAGAGTCAGTAGGTGGAAGTGAATATATATATGACGGACAGAGATACGAACTTCAGGTTCCGGGCATATATCAGATATATAACAGTGCCACAGCGGTTGCGACCGCACATGTTCTCATGAGGCTTGGATATGAGCTGACTGAGAATGACATAAGGAGAGGACTTAAAGCGACGTTCTGGAAGGGAAGATTCCAGAAGCTTATGGACAAACCTCTCTTGTATGTGGATGGCGCACACAATCCGGGAGGCTGGAGAGCACTTAGACAGAACATAGATGAGTATTTTGCCGGAAGAGACCTCATATATATATGTGGGGTGTTCAAAGACAAAGACTATGAGCAGATGCTCAGGATCATGATGCCGGGGGCTTCTGCGTTCATAGCAGTTGAGCCGGATAACCCGAGAGCACTTTCAAGGCATGAGCTGAAAAGGCTGGCAGGGACATATATAGATGAAGTCTATGAGCAGGAAGATGTGGACGATGCCGTGAGGCTGACGATGACGCTGGCTGATGACAGACAGGATCCGGTGGTGATGGTATTTGGCTCGCTGTCATTTATTGGGCCGATCATAGACCGTGCGGAACATGGAGGATATATAGAAAGCTGATGCAGACAGAGATGGACAGAGTGGACAGGATCATATACAACGATGAATACAGACGTCTCATGGAGACTGTGCGGAACAAGGAGACCGACAGGATATTCTGCCGGCATGGACTTGAGCACTGCCTGGATGTTGCCAGGATAGCGTATATAATGAATATCGAACAGGGATATGCGATAGACAGGGAGATCATATATGCCGCGGCACTTCTTCACGATGTGGGACGGGCAGATCCTGATGACACCGGCAGGAAGCATCATGAGCTGAGTGTTGAGTATGCGGGCAGGATACTGGAGCAGTGCGGATTTTCCACGCAGGAGAATGAGCAGATATGTGATGCCATAGGCTCACACAATACAGACGGTGCAGAGCGGGAAGGACTGGCATATGTGTTGTATAATGCGGATAAGCTGTCTCGAAACTGTTTTGACTGCGAGGCATCAGACCAGTGTTACTGGCTGGAGAGTGCACGCAATACAGGGATAAAATATTAAGGGAAATACCAAGGGGTCGCACGTCATGTGCGGATATTTAATGTCTGGAGGATAAAAGGATGATAATAGGAAACAAGACATTTGAGAGTGGAAAAGAACCTTATGTGATGGGGATACTGAATGTGACCCCGGATTCATTTTCGGATGGAGGACAGCATAACACCATGGACACAGCTCTGTTTACCACAGAGAAGATGATAGCTGAGGGTGCTGTGATAATAGATGTTGGCGGTGAGTCCACAAGACCACGGCTATACACCCTGTATGCAGAGGGAAACGACGTGATAATAGATGTTGGCGGTGAGTCCACAAGACCTGGATATACAAAGATATCGGATGAGGAGGAGATAGAGAGGACCGCACCGATCATAGAGGCGATAAAGAGAGATTTCGACGTGGCAGTATCACTCGACACATACAAGTCTGCGGTGGCTGAGGCTGGTATACATGCAGGTGCAGATCTCATAAACGATATATGGGGACTGAAGTACGATGAGAAGATGGCGGCTGTCATAGCGAAGTACGACAAGGCGTGCTGTCTTATGCACAACAGGGAGAACACAGATTACACAGACTATCTGGCTGATGTTGTATCAGATCTGGATGAGTCGGTTAACATGGCTCTGGCAGCAGGCATAGACAGGGACAAGATCATGGTGGATCCGGGAATAGGATTTGCAAAGGATCTGCATCAGAATCTGCTCCTCATGAACAATCTGGAGCTGCTCCACAAATGGGATCTCCCGATACTCCTCGGAACGTCGAGAAAGTCGATGATAGGACTTACACTTGATCTTCCGGTGACCGAGCGCGAGGAGGGAACAGTTGCCACATCAGTGCTTGGGCTTGTGAAGGGCTGCGATTTCTTCAGAGTACACGATGTGAAGAGCAACTACAGAGCACTCAAGATGACGCATGCGATGCTGAGTGCCAGATAAAATATAGCGGAGGTGCGGTATGGACAGTATCAATATAAAAGGACTTGAGGTATTTGCACATCACGGAGTGTACAGGGAGGAGAATGTCCTTGGACAGAAGTTCGTGGTGGACGTATCCATGCAGGTGTCGACCCAGGAGGCCGGCAGAAGTGATGATATAAGAAAATCTGTGAACTATGGCAGCGTGTGCGATGGCATACAGAAGGTCATGAAGAACAGAAATTATAAATTGATAGAGACTGTGGCTGAGGAGATAGCAGACATGATACTTCTCACTTACGATGATGTGAGAGGGGTAAATGTGACGGTGAAGAAGCCGTGGGCTCCGGTCATGGTACATGTAGATACAGTGTCCGTGTCCATAAGCAGAAAAAAGCACACAGCATATCTTGGACTTGGGTCAAATATCGGCGACAGGGAATCATATCTGGACATGGCCATAGATGAGCTGAACAAGGATAAATACACCAAGGTGACAAGAGTATCAGATTTTATAGAGACCGAGCCGTATGGCGGCGTTGAGCAGGACGATTTCCTGAACGGCTGTCTGGAGATAGAGACGCTCAGGACTCCTGAGGAACTGCTGAGACTGGTGAATGGAATAGAGAAAGCGGCGGGAAGAGAGAGGCTGATCCACTGGGGACCGAGAACTCTGGATATCGATATCCTGCTTTATGATGATGTCGTGTATGACAGTGAGGATCTTCACATACCACACGTGGAGATGCACAAGAGAGAGTTTGTACTTGAACCGTTGTCCGCGATAGCGGGATACAAGAGGCACCCGCTGCTTGGCAAGACAATATCCGAGCTTCGTGCCGGGCTGGACAAACAGTGACAAATTTGACACTTCAAGTGGAAGGATAGATAGAATGAATACATTGGAAGAGATAAACAGTCTGGAGGAGCAGATACAGCAGCTTATCACCAGAAAGAATGAGCTTATCGACAGAGCGTGTGTTGAGGGCAGAGATATTGCGCTGGCACATATAAGCTCTGATGTGGTGAGCGGGTTTGTGCCCGTGGATCATCTGAAGGTCGATAAAGACACGGTGGTTGTATACCAGGGTGTTCCGGGGGCTTACAGTCATCAGGCTATGCATGACTATTTTGGCAAGGATATAAAGAATGTAAATGTTGCAAAATTTGAGGATGTCATAGAGACGGTGAAGAGCGGCAAGGCTGATTACGGAGTCCTGCCTATAGAGAATTCCTCTGCCGGATTTGTGAGTGGTATATATGATATGGTTGGCAGCAGCGGCCTGACCATCGTGGGCGGAGACGAGGTCAAGGTGGCACATATGCTCATGGGAGTTCCGGGCTCAAAGCTTTCTGATATACAGACTGTATATTCCCATCCGCAGGGGCTTCTGCAGTGCAGTGAATTCCTAAACAGAGCCGGATACGCACAGTGCCCGGTTGCGAACACTGCAGTGGGTGCGGTGAAGGTCAGGGATGAAGGTGATATTACCCAGGCTGCCATAGCGAGCGCTCTTGCCGCAGATATATACGGACTTGAGATACTCAAGGACGATATAGTCAACAATGAGAACAACACAACGAGATTTATCATACTGTCAAAGAAAAAGGAGTATGTGAAGAGTGCGGGAAATATATCCGTATGCTTTGCACTGCCACATGAGAGTGGAACCCTTTACAGTATACTTGGACATATAAAACATAACGGGCTCAATATGACAAGCATTGAGTCGAGGCCTCTCAGGGGAAGAAAATGGGAATATTCATTCTTCATAACTCTTGAGGGAAGTCTCATGGACCCGACGACGATAGATGCGCTGGACCATATAAATAAGGATTCTATGGATTTCAAGATAATTGGAACATACTGATAAGTAACATGAAAGGTGGGGTAGATATGGCAAGTAAGGTATTTGCAGCCATCGATGTAGGTTCTAACGAGCTGTCAATGAAGGTGTATGAGATAACTCCCAAAAAAGGGGCGAGGGAGATCGATTACGTCAACAGCACAGTTGAGCTCGGAAGTGATACCTACAACAGTGGCAGGATAACCGAGGATTCCATAATGAAGGTATGTGAGATCCTCAACAAATTCCGCAGGAAGATGAGGGAATACGATGTGCGTGAATACAAGGCGTATGCATCGTCCGCTGTGCGTGAGGCGGAGAATTCAGTCATGGTCCTTGAGAGGATAAAGCAGCACACAGGCATCGACGTCTCAGTGCTCAGCAACTCGGAGCAGAGATTCATGAACTACAAGGCGTATGCGGCAAAGTCGAAGTTTGAGGATGCCGACACGAAGAACAGGGCGCTTCTGGACATAGGAGCGGGAAGTCTCCAGATATCTATATTTGACAAGCAGAATCTGATCCAGACACAGAACCTTCCTATAGGAGCCGTGAGAATAAGGGATTATCTGGCAAAATACGGCGCAGACACGGTGGCTCTGGAGAATATCATGGAGGAGTTCGTATCGAACTTCATAGAGGAGTTCAGGAACCTCTTTATAAACGATAAGGACATCAAGAGCATAATAGCCATAGGAGACGGAATCGCAAATCTGAAGAAGGTCGGACCGGAGCTGAATATCACAGACAAGATCACAAGAGATCAGTTCCGCGTGCTTTATCACAAGGTAGTTGAGACCACCCCGGAGGTCCTTTCAGAAAAATATGGTGTGCCATACGAGAGGGCGACACTGATGCTTCCGATGGCGATCATTTACCAGTCATTCCTCGACAACTCAAGGGCGGAGGATATCATCACGCCGGATGTTACGTTCTGTGACGGAATAGTTGCCGATTATATGGATAAGAACGGAACGCTTCTGCTGAATAAGAATTTCGACGAGGATATCATTGCATCGGCAAACAGCATAGCCAAGAAATATAAGGTCAACAGGAAGCACACACAGAATGTGACGCAGAACGCACTGGATATATTTGATTCCTTCAAGAGCGTCCACGGACTCGGAAGGAGAGAGAGACTGCAGCTCCAGATCGCAGCCATGCTCCACAGTTGTGGCAAATTTGTAAATATGAACGTGGGCACCATGATGTCCTATCACATAATCATGTCCACGGAGATACTTGGACTGTCCCACAAGGAGAGGGAGGAGATTGCAAATATTGTGAAGTTCAACGAGTATTATCTCCCTTCACAGACAAAGGCACAGGTATCGCTGATGACTGCGGATTACATGAAGGTCGCCAAGCTGGCATCCATACTGAGACTTGCGGATGTCCTTGACAAGAGCCACAGGCAGAAGATAAGTGATATGAAGTTCAGCTTCAAGGACTACGTGCTCACGATGACGGTAGATACACTGAATGATATTACGCTTGAGGCAGGGGTGTTCAAGACCAAGACTGAACTGTTCAGAAAGGTCTTTGGAGTGAAGCCTGTGTTAAAACAGAAAAGGGGGTTGTAAAGGATGGCAGATAAGAATCCGATATTTTATAACAGAGAGCTCAGTTGGCTTGAATTTGACAAGAGATGTCTGTCCGAGGCGAAGGACAGGACCATTCCTCTGTTTGAGAGAATAAAGTTCCTGAGTATAACGGCATCCAATCTGGATGAGTTCTTCATGGTAAGAATAGCATCACTCACGGATATGGTGCATGCCGGATACACCAAGAAGGATATAGCCGGAATGACGGCGCGGGAGCAGCTTGACGCACTCCATGCCAGCACCAAAGAGTTCATGAAGAACCAGTATCAGACACTGAACAGATCCCTCATCCCTCAGCTTGCCCAGAACGGATTGAAGCTTGTGAGACACCATGAGGATCTCACTCCAAAGCAGGCAAAGTACGTGGACAAATACTTTGAGAAGGATGTATACCCGGTACTCACACCTATGGCGGTGGACTCGTCCAGACCATTCCCGCTGGTGCGCAATAAATCACTGAATATAGGTGCACTCATATACGATAAGAAAAAGGACGTGACGGATATAGCGACCGTCCAGGTTCCATCTGTACTTCCAAGGATCGTGAGACTTCCTTCTGAGGAGAAGGGCGTTACCGAGATAATTCTTCTGGAGGAGGTTATTGAGAAGAACCTTGACAAGCTGTTCCTGAACTACGACATAGTGTGTGCATATCCATACCGTATCATGAGAAATGCAGACTTCTCCATAGATGAGGAGGAGACCGCAGATCTGCTGAAGGAGATCGAGAAGCAGCTCAAGCAGAGACAGTGGGGAGAGGTCATAAGACTTGAGGTGGACGAGGCAATGGACAAGAAGCTCCTTAAGGAGCTCAAGAAGCATCTCGGAGTCGATGACGAGGTCGTATACAAGATCAACGGACCTCTGGATCTCACATTTCTCATGAAGGTGAACGGCATAGATGGTTTTGACCATCTGAAGTATCCTAAGTACAAACCGCAGCCTGTACCTGGAATGGGCGATTACAGCCATATATTTGACAGGATAAAGAAGGGAGACATCCTTCTGTTCCATCCATATTATGAGTTCACTCCGGTCATAGAGTTCATAAAACAGGCGGCAAATGATCCTGATGTCCTGGCGATCAAGCAGACACTTTACCGTGTCAGCGGCAATTCACCTATCATCGCGGCACTTGCACAGGCTGCCGAAAATGGCAAGCAGGTAACTGTTCTCGTCGAGCTCAAGGCAAGATTTGACGAGGAGAACAATATAGCGTGGGCCAAGAAGCTGGAGCAGGCGGGCTGTCATGTTATCTATGGCCTTGTGGGTCTTAAGACACATTCCAAGATCGCACTGGTTGTCAGACGCGAGGAGGACGGAATCAGAAGATATGTGCATCTGGGAACAGGAAATTACAATGATCAGACCGCAAAGCTTTACACTGACATGGGACTTCTCACCTGCAGCGATGCCATAGGAGAGGACGCGACGGCGGTGTTCAACATGCTGTCAGGATATTCAGAGCCGAAGAAGTGGAACAAGCTTGCAGTTGCCCCGATCTGGCTGAAGGACAAATTCCTCATGCTGATAGGCCGTGAGGCAGAGAATGCGAGACAGGGCAAAAAGGCAAGGATAGTTGCCAAGATGAACAGTCTCTGTGATCCGGTGATCATGAATGCGCTCTACGATGCCTCAAAGGCAGGCGTAAAGATCGAACTCATCGTCAGGGGAATATGTTGTATCAAGGCAGGAGTTCCGGGACTTTCAGATAATATATCAGTAAGATCCATAGTTGGAAATTATCTTGAGCACTCGAGAATATTCTATTTCTACAATGATGGATTTGAGGATATATACATGGGAAGTGCGGACTGGATGCCTAGAAATCTGGACAAGCGAGTTGAGATAACGTTCCCTGTAGAGGATCCGGAGCTTAAGAAGAAGATAAAGAATATCCTTAAGATACAGCTTGAGGATACACTCAAGGCTCACATCATGCAGCCTGACGGCTCATATGCGAAGCAGGATCTCAGGGGCAAGGCAAAGCTTGATTCACAGATGTATTTTGTGAAGCTTGCGCAGGAGAGTCAGAAGCCGGTGAAGGAAGAGGACAATGACAGGGTGTTCATCCCGGTTGAATCCCACGGCGATAATGAGTGATATAAAGGCAGCACAGAGGCATATCGACAAAAGAAAAATAACAGTTGACACACGGCTGGCGATGTGGTATTCTACCATTGCTGTGTGAAACAGTGAACATAGAAGCAGAGTATCCACTCTCACCTCAGCATGGTCTGACATGACTCGGGTTAATATTTAGCTTAGAAGATTTACAGGGTTTCCCTGAGTTTGAATATGCTTTGTATTAAGAAAGTGGATAGATGGTTCTATCCACTTTTCTTATGTCAGAGAATTGAATTTTAAAAGTGTGGAGGTAGAGAGTCATTAGCGATTTAATGATCAACGAACAGATTAGAGACAGAGAGGTACGACTCATCGGAGAAGATGGTCAGCTTGTTGGAATAATGTCATCCAGGGATGCATACAAGATGGCTCAGGATGCAGGACTTGATCTTGTGAAGATAGCACCTAAGGCACAGCCACCGGTGTGCAAGATAGTTGACTATGGTAAGTATCGTTATGAGCAGGCCAGAAAAGAGAAAGAGGCCAAGAAGAAGCAGAAGACCATGGAAGTCAAGGAAGTCAGACTTTCACCGAACATCGATGCGAATGACCTTAATACCAAGATCAATCAGGCAAGAAAGTTCCTTGAGCATGGCGATAAGGTTAAGGTTACACTGCGATTCAGGGGAAGAGAGCTTGCGCATGTAGAGCAGTCAAAGGTTATTCTTGACAACTTTGCTGAGAAGCTTGCAGAGATAGCAGTTATCGATAAGCCTGCTAAGTTTGAAGGAAGAAGCATGATAATGTTTTTAACACAAAAGCGTTAAATTATTATAGACATATAATTCAAGGAGGAAGTAAGTAAAATGGCTAAATTAAAGACAAAAAGAGCAGCAGCTAAGCGTTTCAAGAAAACAGCTAACGGCGGTTTAAAGAGATCTAAAGCTTATAAGAGTCATATCTTAACAAAGAAGACCACTAAGAGAAAGAGAAATCTTAGAAAGGCTACAATGACAGACGCAACAAACGAGAAGGTAATGAAGAAGATATTACCTTATATCTAATAGATCAGGAGGAAGAAAACCAATGGCAAGAGTTAAAGGCGGAATGAACGCAAAGCAGAAGCACAATAAGGTATTAAAGCTTGCAAAGGGCTACAGAGGAGCAAGAAGCAAGCAGTATAGAGTAGCAAAGCAGTCAGTTATGAGAGCACTTACATCTTCATACGCTGGCAGAAAGCAGAGAAAGAGACAGTTCAGACAGCTCTGGATCGCTCGTATCAACGCAGCAGCAAGAATGAACGACATCTCATACAGCAAGCTTATGCATGGTCTTAAGCTGGCAGGTGTTGACATCAACAGAAAGATGCTCTCAGAGATGGCTATCAGCGATGCTGAGGGATTTGCAAAGCTTGTTGAGGTTGCAAAGGCACAGTTATCATAATATAGAATATAGAATCTTCTATATATAAGTAAAAAGAACCGGATGTGGTATAAACTTACACATCCGGTTCTTTTGTTGCGCGAAAAGGTTTTATAATTCGGAGGCGTATGCTATAATTATAGAGGTTAGGGGGATGACCAATGAGAGTAAAGACACAGAGTAGGAGGCACATATGTTCGTAGAGAGAATAACAAAGGATCAGATGAAGATGTTTCTTGAGACTTTTGCTTGCTGTAGTGAGCAGAAGAACCTCGTTATGAGACTTAACTATGCAGGAAAGGAACCGTATCTGGATGTGACCAGGTTCAGCAATGGTCTGGTATATACTGATTCATATTATGATTTTGACAGTACATACTGCAGTAATCTTTGGAATAAGTTCCTGTATACACAGTTCACACATGAGTATTACACAGCGTTCAAGGAGTACCTTATGAAGGATGTGGACAGAAAGCTCACTAATATGATAAAAATCTGAAAAAAGTTGTTGACTTTGTATTCGATAGATGGTATTATCTTATTCGTTGGTGACGAGCACAGAAGTCGACATCACATAAATATGCGGGAGTGCTGGAATTGGCAGACAGGCTAGACTAAGGATCTAGTGCTGGAAACGGCGTGTGGGTTCAAGTCCCATCTCCCGCATTTTTATTTTGAAAGTCCTATGGAATTTCGGATGTGAGAGAATGGGCGGTTATCAATTACATATAGAATATGCGGGAGTGCTGGAATTGGCAGACAGGCTAGACTAAGGATCTAGTGCTGGAAACGGCGTGTGGGTTCAAGTCCCATCTCCCGCATTTTTTATTTCTAGAGAAAGCTTAAAACATAAGCTTTCTCTTTTTTTTAACTAATATTAACTCCCGGGAGATTTCCTTGATATATGGGCTGACAGGGGGTAGAATCAAATATATTCATAAAAACAGGAGGAATAGAGCGTGTCAAAAGCGATATTCAATAAGAAGGTTCTGGCGGCAGCGATTGCCGGTCTGATGTCCGTGTCGCTGGTTGGCTGCGGAGGCAGTACCGGTGGACAGACAGGAAGTTCCAGAATAAATATAGAGCCGTATAGCAAGGTGGAATTCAATACGGATCAGGTTAAGAGCGGAGATATCCAGTCCTCATTAACATTGGAGCTCAAGCCTGATGGTTACAGCAGCAATGATTACTCGATACAGCAGTCTGACTACAAGGTTCAGGAGGTCAAGGTAAAAGAGGGCGATAAGGTGGCCAAAGGCGATGTGATGATCCAGTTTGAGGCCAAGGATATCCAGAAGACCATAGATCAGTATACGGATCAGAAGGAGCGGGATCAGCTTCTTATAGACCATTACAACAGGCTGGCGAGCATAGACAGCAGCCAGGATTACTCCAGTGACATATCCGCGGCGAAGGAGGATATGGATCTGGCGGATACATACATCAAAGAGCAGAACGAGAGAATGAAGGAGTATCAGGTCATTGCAGACAAGAACGGAACAGTGACTTATGTCAACTCAGATCTGCAGTATGGATATGTCACAGCGGGTGATACGCTCATAACGGTGGATTCGGGTTCGTCTGATTATGTATCAGAGACTGCGGATTCATACGAATTCAAGGAGGGGCAGACCTACGATGCTGATTTTCAGGAGGCAACATTTACACTGAAGCTCACGAAGTGTGAGAAGTATACAAGCTCTGCCACCGGAGAGGAGATGCAGAAACTTACATTTCAGCCTGTCAGTGATATGACCGGAGTGACCGAAGCGGATACCCTCAAGATGGTCATAGATAAGCCGGTTGTAAAGAACGTTGTATATGTGAATAAAAAGGCTGTGTTTGACGGCTCGGGTGAGAAGAAGTATGTGTACACTGTAAATGAGGACGGATACAGGAATGCGGTAGAAGTTACTGTTGGAGATACGGTGGATGATTATACAGTTATCAAATCAGGACTGAAGGCCGGAGAGCAGGTGGTGATAAATTGATGATACAGAATATTATGCATAAAGGCAGCACACGGACAAAAAAGAATATGACCGCCAGAATAGCATGCCTGGTAATGTCATTTGTCATGGCAGGAGGAATGGCGGGCTGTGGCAAGGAGAACAGCGAGAAGGTTCCTGAGCTCGTTGAACCTGTAAGTACAAATGAGGCATACAGACCGGTCACATATGGAGATATAGGCAAAAAGGTCATCAAGACCGGAACGATAGTCCCAACTGACTATTGTTATTACTATGACACATCTGTGACTCTGTCAAAGGTGTATGTGAATGTGGGCGATGAGGTCAAGAAGGACACGGTTCTTGCAGAGACCGACAGCAATGCATCCACAGCATCGGGAGACGATGGCAGTGGTACAGATTCAGGCTCAATAGTGGATGATTCTTCAACATCGATGGATGGGGACGACAGCTCGGGAGCTGATTCCCAGGATGTGAAGAAGTATTCACATGAGATCAAGCAGAAGATATATGAGCAGAATCAGGCTGAGCTGGACTGGAAGATAAAGGCGTGCGAAGAGATCGGTGATTCAAAGGGCGCTGCAGAGGCCAGAACAGAAAAAGCCATAAATGAGGAGAACAACAGGTACGATAATCTTTTATATGAGTATGAGCAGAAAAAGCTCACACAGCAGGACGAGGATGAGGACAAGGTCAAGCAGAGCGGAACGCTCAAGGCAGACCGTCCGGGCACGGTAACATACGCCAAGAAGATAAGCGGCAGTGAGAATACTGTCGGCGGCGGTGAGAACGTGGTCGTGGTTTCAGATTACAGTGATCCATATATAGAGATAACCGGTGAGAGCTTCAAGAAGAATACATACAGCATGTATAAGAACATGTACACTGTGATAAATGGAAAGCAGTATGACATAGTGCCATACAACTACACCAATCAGGAGATAGCTGTGGCACAGAGCAAGTCAAGTCTTCCATACACAAGATTTAAGCTCAAGGGTGTGAAGGATGCAGATAAGATCCTCAGCGTGGGCAACACGGTGTCACTGTATTTCAGTACATCCGATGCAAAGGACGTACTCACAGTGGGAAATGATTCCATATACGAGGAGAACAACCAGAAATTTGTATATGTCAAGACAGATTCCAGTGAGAAGGAGCGCAGGGATATAGAGACCGGTGCCAGCGACAATAACTACACAGAGGTAGTCAGCGGACTCAAGGAAGGCGATCTTGTCTACTACGCTTCAGATGCGGTCATGCCTAGTGATTACACAGAATACACGGTGGCACTCGATTCATATACGAAGACAGCAACGGTGAAGAGCGATTCGTTCTCGGTGGAGGACCTCAACAGTGTCAGCTACACTGCACCATGCGATGGACGTTTCACGTCACTCAACGTCAAGAAGGGCCAGAAGGTTAAGAAGGGGGATGTGCTGTTTGTCATTGACAGTGGCGGCGGAACAGCGGCGGTCAAGGATATAGATAACCAGATCAGCGAGGAGAACCAGACTTACAGTTCGGATCTCAAGGATTTTGATGATCAGATAAATGAGCTTACAAATGAGATCACGAGATACCAGAAGGGTAAGGTGGCAACGCCGACGGATGCAGAGAACACTCTCTACATGGCGGAGCAGCTCGTGTGCCAGAGAAATGTTGTTACATACAACAAGGATCTTAGGATATATACACACAATGCAACCATTAAGAGCTTAAACGCACAGAGAGAAAAGCTCAACAAGAACAATGATGGAAGCGGAAAGATAACTGTCTACGCTGACCAGGCGGGAACAGTCCTCTCGGTTGGCGCGAAGACTGATGTGGCTGTCAAGGAAGGTGCAAATGTACTCACAGTCGGAAGCAACGACAATGTGATCCTGGCGATATCCATATCAGAGGGAAAACTTGCTGTAAACCAGAAGGTTTCAATATCAAATAAGAACAACAGCGGTAAGAAGATAAGCGGAGTGTGTGTCGGAAGCACCGGAGACAGCTCCAAGTCATATATCAGTACTGATTCAGAGGGCGGGGTTCACGTAACCAAGTGTTCAGGCAGTGATGAACTGAAGTATTATATAAAGGTTGATGATGCAAGCTTTTACAAGAAGCCGAAGTCATATCAGGTCAGCTACCCGACAAAGTCCTATGAGAACGTGGTCATGATACCTAACAACATGATCTATCATGAGACGAGCAAGAACAATTCAAATGAGTATGACTATGTATGGCTCATCAAGGATGATGAGATCATAAAGCAGTATGTCACTCTCGGCGAGGCAGACAAGACCAAGACGGTTATACTGTCAGGTCTTTCAGAGGGCGATGTCATAGCTAAGGAATCAGGAGCAACATCCACCGGTGGCTCATCGAGTTCATCAGATGGTTCCGATAATTCAAAGTCAGGCGCAGACAGCCAGTCGGATGGCGGATCGGATTCATCTGGCGGAGATGCGGCGGCAGCAGAGTAGCAGAGAGGAGATATAATGTTTAAATTTTTATCACATAAATTATTGAACAAGAAGTGGTTAAATGCATGTCTCCTGCTTGGAATCATATTGCTGGTGGCTGTTGCATCGTGCAACCCAATGTTCAAAAACGGAGCGCTGGATATGCTCATGTCGTCCAAGTTTGACGCGGCGATGGTAGAGCAGAACAAGTATCCGGCAACTATCGGCAGATCAGGCTCATGCGCGGTAGACGATTATGCCGATGCCGATGCAGTGCTTGGCAGGATCGGCAAATATGAGGACATGTGGAACTACTACATGGAGATAGATGCTCTGCAGAAGCAGACCAGCCTGTCACTTCAGGCGGGGTACACCCAGAGCAACCTGAATCACAGGACCAGCTTCAACATGACATATATGCCACAGATAGAGGATCATGTGAACATAACATATGGAACGTCACTCGAGGATGCCAAGACAGAGGATGGTGTGTATCCTTGTATCATCTCACAGAGAAACCTTGACAAATACGGCCTTGTCGTTGGAGAGGTATTCAGCATAGATACCGGACTCAGCGATGCCGTTGACTCACAGGGCAATCCTATGAAGTATCAGATCGTAGGTGTATTTGAGGAGAAGGATTACTCAGACAGCTTCTGGTATGACCAGCTTGCAGATCTCGACAGCGAGGTATATGTGAAGAAGGATGACTTCAACGACATGATAGGCAAGTACGGCTTCCTCACAATATACTACGTGGATCACGTCATGCTTGACTACTCACAGATAACACACAAGAATGCCATGGACACGCTGTATTATCTCCAGTCATTTGAGAAGTCAGATAAATATTTTGAGCAGAATTTCAGCAGTGTGCTCATAGATTATAAAGGCGATGCAAGAACCATCGGTATAATCATATGGGTTCTGGAGCTCCCAATACTGGTTCTGCTTCTGGCATTCATTTACATGGTATCAAGTCAGATACTTGAGATGGAGGATGGAGAGATCGCCATGCTCAAGAGCCGTGGTACCAGCACGAAGCAGGTTCTCGGAATATACCTTGGACAGTCGGCAATACTGTCGGCGATAGCCATAGTGATAGGAATCCCTATAGGATATCTTCTGTGTAAGCTTGCAGCAAGCACGGATTCGTTCCTGCAGTTTGGATTTAAGGATACACATTTCTATGGAGTAGATCCGTGGATGATAGTATACAGTCTGGCTGCCGCTGTTATAGCTATATTATTTGTGACACTTCCGGTGTTCAAATACGCCAAGAACTCCATAGTAGAGCAGAAGAGCAGAACAGGAAAGGTAAATTACAAGCCATTCTGGGAGAAGTTCTTTGTGGACGTCATCCTTGTGACACTTTCAATATACCTCCTGTACAATTACAACAAGCAGAAATCGACGATAGCACTCGATATACTTGCGGGTTCAAGACCTGATCCGGTCATCTTTCTGAACTCCTCACTCTTTATATTTGCAGTGGGACTTCTGGTGCTCAGACTCATCAAATACCTGATAAGACTGATATACAGGATCGGAAGAAAGAGATGGTCACCGGCTGTGTACGCATCATTCCTGCAGATCACACGTACGGTCAAGAAGCAGGGATTCATATCGGTGTTCCTTGTAATGACAATAGCCATGGGTATGTTCAACTCGAACATGGCAAGAACCATAAATAAGAACAAGACACAGCGAATAGATTACAATCTGGGAACGGATCTTGTGGTACAGGAGCAGTGGACCAGAGGAACATACATAGACAAAGACAAGAAGACCCACTGGTATTACACAGAGCAGGATTTTGAGAGATTTACAAAGCTCGAGGACAGCCTGTGTGACAAGGTGACAAGAGTCATATACGACGATAATGCCGTCATAAAAGCGGGCGGCGAGGAGTTGGCGGGCAGCGTACTCATGGGTATCAACACCAAGGAGTTCGGTGAGACGGCCAGACTGCAGAGCGGACTCAACAAGGAGCACTGGTACAATTACCTGAATGATCTTGCAACAGTGTCGAATGGAGTCATCATTTCATCAAACCTTGCAAAGAAGTACAATATAAAGGTTGGAGATTCAATAAACTATGCGAGATACAGTCCTATTGCAAGCAAGGAGAAGGAGGAGATCGCATCTCCTAGCGGAACGGTATGTGCCATAGTGGATGCATTCCCGGGATTCCAACAGTATGTGTATGAGAAGGATTCCGAGGGAGAGATGCAGGAGGTGGAGAGATACCTCGTAGTTGCCAACTATGCATATGTTGTTGGTGCATTCAGTCAGACACCATACCAGGTATGGATGCATCTCAAGGATGGTGTGGACTACAAGGATGTACTTCAGGCACTCAGTGATGAGGATGTCAATATAGTGCAGTATGAGAGTGTGGATAAGGATGTGTCAGAGATGCAGGAGTCACCTCTGGTGCTCATAACAAATGGTCTGTTCTCACTGTCATTTATCATAGCGATCATACTTTGTACGGTGGGATTCCTGATATACTGGATAACATCCATCAAACAGAGAGAACTTCTGTTTGGTATCTACAGAGCTATGGGTATGAGCATGCGTGAGATCAACAAGATGCTCATAAATGAGCAGATATTCAGCTCGGTACTTGCCAGTCTGGCGGGATACGGAGTCGGTGCTGCGGCTACGGCGCTTTTCGTCAAGCTGGTTGCCGTGGTTTATCTGCCGGAATCACACAACATAGCGATATCGATAGCTGTGGATCCTTACGACATCATAAAGCTCACAGCGGTTGTTGTATTTATGTTTGTTGTATGTTTCGTAGTCATAAGAACTATATTGAAGAAGATGAATATAACACAGGCATTAAAGCTGGGGGAGGATTAATCTATGGATGAAATTATGATAGAGGCACATGGAATCAAACGCTGTTTCAGACTTGGAAGCGGAGAAGATTTCTATGCACTCAAGGGAATAGATATAACAGTCCCGGCTGGAAAGCTCACTATACTCAAAGGTCGTTCAGGATCGGGTAAGACGACACTGCTCAATATCCTGAGCGCGTTGGATGAGCCTACTGAGGGCGAAGTGATAGTCGGCGGCCACGTGTACAGCGAGATGAACGAGAAGGAAAAGGAGAAGCTGAGAAGATACAATATAGGATTTGTATTCCAGTCGGTTGCCCTGATCCCGATTATGAGTGCGTATGAGAACGTCGATTTCGGACTCAGACTTGCGGAATATGAGGGCAACAGGGATGCCCGTATAAAAGAGGTGCTCGATCTGGTGGGACTGTCATCCAGAATGACGCATTTCCCAAATCAGATGTCAGGTGGTGAGCAGCAGAGAGTTGCCATAGCCAGAGCGGTGGCTCATAAGCCAAAGGTAATATTTGCGGATGAGCCTACAGGAGCCCTTGATACGGCTTCGGGACTTGCAGTCATGAAGCTGTTCCAGGAGCTGGTGTACAAGGAAGGAATAACGATAGTCATGACGACACATGATCCGAAGCTTATGGAGCTCGGTGATGTAGTATATGAGATAGAGGATGGTGAGATAGTTGAGCGATAAGCATTTATTCAGAAAAAAGAAGAACGATGCTGTGGAGCCTGAAACTATAGCACCGGATGTGGAGACACAGGACATGGAGAACACGGATGGCCAGGAGACGCAGGAGTTCGTGTACGGCATGGATCTTCAGGAAGACGAGGGCACTGACAGCGGGAAAGCCGTGGAAGCAGATCCTGAGGCTGGCACAGATAAAGAAGCCGGCGGGGAACGCCTTGGTTCTGAGGAGAATATCATAGAGTGTGACAGCCTTGTCAAGATATACAAGACTGACGATGTGGAGGTCATGGCTCTTCAGGGCCTGGAGCTCAACATCAAATACGGCGAGCTCATGGCGGTCATCGGAAAGTCGGGATCAGGAAAGTCCACACTCCTCAATATGATCGGAGGACTTGAGAGACCTACGGCCGGAAAGCTGTATGTCGACGGCAAGGATCTGTTTGCGATGACGGATAAGGAGCTTGTGGAGTACAGAAAGCACACTGTAGGATTTGTGTGGCAGAAAAACTCCAGAAACCTTCTGCCATATATGACAGCCATAGAGAATGTTCAGGTACCTATGTACTTCGACAAGAGTAACAAGGAAGACAAGTATGCAAGAGCCCATGATCTGCTCTGCAGAGTGGGACTTGAGGACAAGATAAATTCATATCCATCTCAGATGTCAGGTGGTGAGCAGCAGAGAGTTGCCATAGCCATAGCCCTGGCAAATAATCCGAAGATACTTCTTGCGGATGAGCCAACGGGAGCCGTGGACAGCAAGACATCCAACATGATACAGGATCTGTTCAGAAAGCTGAACGAAGAGCTCGGGATAACGATAATCATAGTTACACATGATATAAGCCTTGCAAATAAGGTGGGACGTGTGGTTATGATTGCGGACGGCAAGATTAGCACAGAGAAGATCATGAAGGAATCTTACAAGGACAGAATGAACGAGCTGACGACAGACGGCTTCTCATCTGATGATTCACATGAGGAGTTCTCGATACTCGATAAGGCAAATCGTGTACAGATAAGCCCTGATATGCTGGCGGCTGCCGGAATCGACAGCAATAAGGTCAAGGTTCAGGTTGTTGACGGCAAGGTCATCATCACAAAAGAGTGATAGCAGATGGTGTTGTGTCAGCGGGGAAAATATATTATAATTACTTCAATTAAGTAAGGAAAGGTTGGTATTTTATATGAGAAAAGCGGGTTACAAAAAAGCGGCGGCGCTGCTTTTGGTGACATCACTTGTGGCAGGAACTGCGCTTACAGGATGTGGCAAGAAGAAGGTGGATTACAACATGGGAGACGACGAGAACGGCGGTGGTGGCGGTAAGCTGGCATCAAGACTCGACGTACCAGAGTCATACAATGGCAAGCTTGAGGGCATCAATGCAGATACAGGTCTCACAGATGTATCCATAAATGCCACAGAGATAGAGGTGCCTGACACAGATAAGATGTCAGTGCTTTACTATGAGCTTAACAATGTAGACAATGACTACAAGAAGCGTGTGTGCGAGAATATATTTGACGTGAGCGCAGGTGTATATGTATATAACTGGGATAAGCCGTACAAGGAGGATATACAGAGAGAGATAGATTCACTTCAGTCCATGATGGATCAGGCTACATCGGATGATGATAAGAGCTATTATGAGGATTACATGAAGTCACTTAAGGATCAACTCAAGACAGCGTCTGATACGAGAGAGGGAGCCGGAGACTACAGTGGAGACACATTCATCGGATCTGTAGGGGACAACGAGTTCATGGTAACATTCTATGGAAGTGGCGATGACATGTCCACAGGCGGCGGATTCTCACTGGATTACTATCCATCGGATCAGCTTATACAGTACAGACCTAAGGATGGCGCAACAAGTGTATACTGCTACAGCAGTGAATATTCTGACGAGGAGGCTTCCGCAAACACAGCTTCCATCAGTGCGGCAGATGCTGAGCAGAAGGGAACAGATTTCCTTGCATCATGTGGAATCTCAGATGTCATAGAAACAAGTAATTTTGATCTGCTGTGGGATTACAGCGATGCATCAAACAGCACAGTTGCCGCAGAGAAGAATGGTTACATGGTAACATATAAGCGTTCTGTGGACGGCGTGGCTCCATATACACCTAATGTATACGGCCTTGACACACTCGCAACAAGTGATGAAACGTGGTATGACACCATGGATGAGACATTCCAGCTCGGCATTGATGACAATGGACTTATCTCAGCATATTGCCTTGATTCCTTCAGAGCAACAGGAGACAAGAAGGACAATGTTGATCTTATAAGCTGGGAAGATGCACTCAAGAAGCTTCCAGAGGCTGTAAATAAGTATTACACAGACAACAAGACACAGTACAGCACCATTGAGTTCAACGATGTAAGACTTACATACTACAAGCTCAAGGATGGAGATAAGTACACATACAGCCCTGTATGGGTATTTGCACAGTGCGACAAGATGGAGGATGGAAGCCTCGATAAGGATTATCCAATACAGCTCATCATGTTAGATGCTACCACAGGAGATATGATAGATCTTAAGGATGTCCTGAACCAGCAGACATATGATTCATCTGTAGTTGATTCTGTTATTGACAGTGATTCAGATTTTGATATAAGTGACGACAGCCTCATTGATGAGACTGATATAACTGATACTGACGATGCAGACAGCAGTGATGAGTCAAGCGCAGATGCGATTGATATCGGAGATGCTGATATCGACATGGGCGATCAGGATACAACAGAGTAAATAAAACTCAGACATATAGGTTAAAGGAGAAAAACCCTCATAGACTGATAAAGTGGTATAAATATTGGTCTATGAGGATTTTTTATTGTTGACACATACCCCTAGGGGGTATATAATCCGTGGATGAAAAGAGAATTTAACAGCCGTAATGTGCAGATAATAAACAGATGGCATATATGCAGCGTCATTTGAAATGTGAACAGAAATGGCTGATGTACAAGGGATGTGTCAAGATTTCTATGAAAACTTGACATGTAGCCCCAGCCATTTGCCGAAGGCAAATTTTGCATGGCTGGAGTTCAATAAGGATGGAGGAAAGATATATGGAAGAACAGAAGAAATGCTGCTGTCATCATGGCGGAGAGATAAGCGATGTGGAAGCCAGGGTGAGGACAAGGACAGACGAGGAGTATAAGAAGCTTCTCAACAGACTGAACAGGATAGAGGGGCAGATAAGAGGCGTGAAGAGTATGCTGGAAAATGATGCCTATTGCACAGACATCGTGCTCCAAGTGTCGGCGATCAATGCGGCACTCAACAGCTTCAACAGACAGCTCCTTGCCGAACATATCAGGACCTGTGTTGCAGATGATATAAGAAATGGCAAGGATGATACTATAGAGGATCTGGTAAATACGGTTACCAGACTTATGAAATAGATATGTCAGTTATTGGCAAGTGCGGTTACGAACTGACTGATGCTTGATAAAGGAAGGTGAAATATATGGACAAGTACAATGTGACAGGAATGACATGCAGTGCATGCAGTGCAAGAGTCGAGAAGGCCGTATCCAATGTTGAGGGAGTTACCTCGTGTCAGGTGAATCTCCTGACCAACTCCATGATGGTGGATGGAACAGCCGACAGCGGAACTATAGTGGCTGCAGTTGAGAAGGCAGGATACGGTGCGAGTCTGGCGGGTGGAAGATCTGCTGGCGGAAATACTTCACATTCAGGTGGGAAGAGCAGCGGTTCCGGTGAGAGTGAGGCGGACAAAGAATTTGGAAAAATGAAGAAGAGACTGGTGGCATCAGTTATAATTCTTATTCCCCTCATGTATATATCAATGGGACATATGATGTGGAACTGGCCGCTGCCAAGCTTCTTTGACGGCAATCATGTGGCGATGGGACTCACGCAGATGCTGCTAACCATAATTGTGATGGTGATAAATCAGAGATTCTTTGTGAGTGGATTTAAGGGAGCTATACACGGCTCGCCTAATATGGATACGCTGGTGGCCATGGGCTCAGGTGCCTCATTCATATACAGCGTGTACGTGCTCTATGCCATGACAGCGGCGCAGACAGCAGGTGACGGTGAGCGTGTCATGACGCTCATGCATGATTTTTATTTTGAATCTGCGGCCATGATACTGGCGCTTATAACAGTCGGCAAGACGCTTGAAGCATATTCAAAGGGAAGAACCACGGACGCACTCAAAGGTCTGATGGATCTTGCCCCGAAGACAGCCGTTCTCATCAGGGATGGTGAGGAGGTCACCGTGGATATAGACGAAGTTGCGGTTGGAGATATATTTGCCGTTAGACCGGGTGAGAGCGTTCCTGTGGACGGAGTAGTCCTTGAGGGGGATTCCGCCGTGGACGAGTCAGCTCTCTCGGGTGAGAGCATACCTGTGGACAAAACTGCAGGAAGCCGTGTGTCTGCGGCGACGATCAACCAGTCGGGTTATCTGAAATGCCGTGCTACACAGGTAGGTGCGGATACCACACTGTCCAAGATAATAGATATGGTAAGTGATGCGGCGGCTACCAAAGCTCCAATAGCAAAGCTTGCTGATAAGGTTTCGGGAGTGTTTGTACCTGTTGTCATACTGATAGCATTTATCACGATGATAGTGTGGATAATAGTGGGCAAGGATGCCGGTTATGTGTTGGCGAGAGGAATATCAGTGCTTGTTATAAGCTGCCCATGTGCCCTTGGGCTTGCCACACCTGTTGCGATCATGGTGGGAAATGGAATAGGTGCCAAGCACGGAATACTGTTCAAGACTGCGACTGCTCTTGAGGAGACAGGAAAGAGCAGCATAGTGGTCATGGACAAGACCGGAACGATCACAAAGGGAGAGCCTGTAGTGACGGATATACTGGCAGCCGAGAATGTCAGTGGTGACGAGCTGATGCAGAAGGCTGCGGCTCTGGAGAAGCTGTCAGAGCATCCTCTGGCAAGAGCTGTGGTTGGATACTACAGTGAGAATTACCAGACAGGTGATGCACAGAAGGATAAAAATTATGAGGTATCCGATTTCAAGGCTGTTGCGGGCAACGGTCTGATGGGAAGTTTGAACGGCAGAAAGATCATCGGCGGAAATATGGATTATATAAAGGGATATGCAGATGTACCTGAGACGATGAAGGACAGTGCGGAGAAGGTATCACAGCAGGGAAAGACACCTATGTTCTTTGCCGAGGAGGCTGACGGAGATTACAGAGTCCTCGGAATAATAGGCGTGGCGGATACTGTGAAGGAGGACAGCGCTGAGGCCATATGCCAGCTTCAGTCGATGGGACTTTCAGTAGTTATGTTAACCGGTGATAATGAGAGAACCGCCAAAGCCATAGGAGAGCAGGTCGGCGTAGACAGAGTAATAGCGGGCGTGCGTCCGGACGGCAAGGAGAGCGTTGTGCGAGATCTCATGCAGAAGGGGCATGTGATCATGGTTGGTGATGGAATAAATGATGCCCCTGCACTCACAAGGGCAAATATAGGAATAGCCATAGGTGCAGGCACGGATATAGCCATAGATGCTGCGGATGTTGTTCTCATGAAGAGTGAGCTCACAGATGTTCCGGCGGCCATAAGACTCAGCAGGGCAACAGTTAAGAACATAAAAGAGAATCTTTTCTGGGCATTTATATATAATATAATTGGAATACCACTTGCCGCCGGCGTGTGGATCCCGATATTTGGCTGGACGCTCAATCCTATGTTCGGAGCGTTTGCCATGAGCCTGTCAAGTTTTTGTGTTGTTACAAATGCGTTGAGGTTGAATTTGACAGACATTTATGATAAAAATAAAAGATATAGAATCAAGGAGGACAAAGTTATGACAAAGACAATGAAGATCGAAGGTATGATGTGTGGACATTGTGAAGCCAGAGTCAAGAAGAGTCTTGAGGCCCTTGACCAGGTGCAGGAGGCTGTAGTCAGCCATGAGACAGGAACAGCGGTTGTCACTCTCAAGGCAGACGTTGATGACAGCGTGCTCAAGAAGACAGTAGAGGATCAGGATTATAAGGTGACATCAATTCAGTAAAGGCAGGAAATATATGAAGAAGATACTGAACAGATTGCTAAGCAGAATGGTAATAACGTGCTTTCTTGTGGTCGTCCAGTTGGCGATCATGATACTGGGGGTTGTTTTTCTTCAGGACAGATATATCTATATATCGGGTGCTCTCAAGCTGCTCAGCGTAATAGTTGTAATGTATCTTATAACAAAGGATACTAACCCTATGGTAAAGATGGCATGGATGGTGCCGATACTCATATTCCCGGTGCTGGGAGGTCTCATGTATGTGCTCTATGGACATGTGCTGATACCTAAAAAACTCAGAAAGAATTTTCTGCGGGTTCTCCAGCAGGAGGTATATGAGAACGTCAAGGGGGACAACTGGGTCCCAGCGGAGAATTTAAAGTCGGAGCCTACATACAGGATATGTAATTATATGGAGAATGTGGCTGAGGCGCCTCTGTACAAGCATACCAGTGTAAAGTATTATGCCATAGGCGATGATGTGATGGATGATCTCATCAGAGACCTGGAGAGTGCGGAGAAGTATATATTCATGGAATATTTCATCGTGGACAAGGGTTATATGTGGGATACCATACTTGAGATATTGAAGCGCAAGGCTGCGGAGGGACTTGATGTCAGGTTCATGTATGATGACATCGGATCTGTGTTCAATGTGCCGAAGTATTACTGGAAGGAACTTGAATCCTACGGTATCAAATGTATGGCGTTCAATCAGGTGGTTCCATTCTTTGCCACTATCTTCAATAACAGGGATCACAGGAAGATCACTGTTATTGATGGCAAGATAGCTCACACCGGCGGTTACAACATGGCTGACGAGTATATCAACAAGATAGAGAAGTACGGCAAATGGAAGGACAGTGGAGTGAGACTTGAGGGCGAGGGCGCCTGGAGCTTCACTGTTATGTTCCTTCAGATGTGGAACAGCTTCAGATATTCAGAGGGAAGCTACAACAACTATAGACCGGCGGAAATCGACTATAGTGGCGTAAGTGACGGATATGTTCAGCCGTACAAGTCCAGTCCTCTGAGCGGAGAGAATGTGGGTGAGAATCTGTACATGCAGATGATAAATGATGCACAGGAGTACATTTATATATTTACCCCATATCTTATCGTGTGTAACGAGCTCATGATGGCACTGAAGCTGGCAGCCAAGAGGGGCGTGGATGTGCGTATTGTTACGCCGGCCATCCCGGACAAGAAATATATATACAAGATGACCCAGTTTAGCTACAAGGAGCTGCTTCTGGCGGGTGTGAAGATATATCAGTACACGCCTGGATTTATACATTCAAAGACTTTGCTCATGGACGGCAAGCTTGCATCTGTGGGATCCATCAATCTGGATAACAGGAGCTTCTATCACCACTTTGAGTGTGGAACTCTTCTGTATGACTGCAAGGCCATAGAAGATGTGAAGAAGGATATGATGGATACATTTGCCGAGTCGGAGGAGATAGATATTCCGTGGTGCAGAAATAACATAAGCAGGGTGAATATACTTGGTGCGATACTCAGATTATTGTCACCGCTTTTATAAAAGGAGTATAGCCGTATGGGCAGAAAAGACAACATTGCAGGAGACGGCAGGCGGGAACTTCAGAACGGAATAACCACATTATTTCTTATATATATGGGGGCTGCATATCCCCTGATAATGCATGACAAATATTTTGATATAACAGTAACCAAGTACAGGGCGTTCTATATTGCGCTGTGCATATATGCGGTGCTCATGGTGCTGGCGGTGCTGGTGGATGTGCTGGGACGGAATGTCAGCACAGGGCATGGACAGCGGAGCTCCGGTGGCAACGTGGATGTCTCTGAAGGGGCGGCACATGGCAGCAGGTTTATTGGACGCCTGAGACGTTTTATTGATCTGCATAAAATAATGGCCATGGATATATTCATGGCAGGATTTGTTCTGGCAAATGTTCTGGCATTCTTTATGTCAGGGAATAAGGTAGCAGCATATACAGGCGAGGAGGGCAGAAGGTGCGGACTTCAGTTCGTGCTGCTGGCCTTTTTCCTGTATGTGTGTATGGCGAGATATTGCAGGATAAGGCGGTATGTGGTGGTCATATTCATGCTTGCGGGCTCATTTGTGGGAATTGTCGGCATATGCCAGTTCATGGGATATGATTTCCTTGGACTCAGGGAAGGGCTGATGCAGAGCATAAGAAATGTATACATATCCACATTTGGCAATATCGACATATTTGCAAGCTTCCTGTGCGTGCTGGTTCCGATGGCAGCCGGGGCGTATATCAGCTCGGAGGGAAAAGAGAGCATAGTGATACGGATAACAGCAGTCATCGCTGTGCTCACAGGAACAGGTGCGGTGATTATATCCAATGCAAACCTTGCATACGCAGGTGTGGGCGGTGCCATGATAGCTGCGTGGATATGGGCGTCATACCGAGGAAAGATAAAAGAATTTGCGGATGTGTGCTTGGTCATGGCGTGCGGAGTCCTGGCGATCAGTATTATGCTGGGACAGACAGACGGCGGATATTCGGAGCTTGACGGACTGAGCTGCTTTGTGAGTGACAGTCGGGTGGTGTGGATAGTGTCCGTGGTCGTTCTCGTTGTATGGGCGGCCATAAGGCTGGCTTCAAAGTGGACTGTAAAGTTCCGCGGAAAGGCAGCACTTGCTGTATCGGTCGGCGTATCACTTGCAGGCATCGTGGCTGTTGTTATATATGCGGCGCACAACCACATGGGTATATTTTCATTTGAAGATTCCTGGGGAAATTACAGGGGGTTCGTGTGGAGGAGACTCATGGAGGCGTACAGGGATTTCAGTGTTCCACAGAGGCTGTTCGGTTATGGAAATGAATCAGTGAAGGCGATCATGACCGACAGGTACTATGACGATATGATGAATACGGTGGGTGTTATATATGATAATGCTCACAATGAGTATCTGCAGTATCTGATAACCACAGGAATATTCGGTGCAGTGAGTTACGTAGGACTGCTGGTTATCACAGGTGGTGCGCTTGTGAGAACTGCGGTATCAGGAGCTGTGATGAATGAGAATGAAAGCATGAGCAGTCAATCTGCAGAAAAAAGATCAAAGGAGAAGGCAGCCTCGAGAGATTCAAGAACTGTAAGAGGTTCAAAGACAGGGACTGGCTTGGAGTGCCTGCTTGGATATGCTGAGGATGAGGGCAGTATGATAGCTGTTCTGCTCGGGATAACCGGGTATGCCGTTCAGGCATTTGTCAATCTTAACCAGTCGCTCACAACGCCATACATATTCCTGCTCATAGCCATTGCAGGAGGACTGTGCCGCAGATACAGGTGTCGATCAGAAATCGGCGGCAGAAAATGATGTGTGAAATATGATTTATAAGAAAATAATACAGGGAATTGTGTGTATATACTTGCCACAGTGCATAGCAAAATGTTATAATATTTGCCTGTGTGGTGCTAGTGAACCGCACATTGAATAAATAAATACAGGAGGTCTAGAGGGACATGCAGATTTATGACGAGCTTGTAGCCAGAGGGCTTATAGCGCAGACAACAGATGAAGATGAAATTAGAGATTTAGTAAATAATGGTAAGGCAGTATTCTATATTGGCTTTGATCCGACTGCTGACAGCCTGCATGTAGGCCACTTCATGGCGCTCTGTCTGATGAAGAGACTTCAGATGGCAGGCAACAAGCCTATCGCGCTGATAGGTGGAGGTACAGCCATGATCGGTGATCCATCAGGCCGTACAGATATGAGACAGATGATGACAAAGGAGACTATCCAGCACAACGTTGACTGCTTCAAGAAGCAGATGAGCAAGTTCATAGACTTCTCAGAGGACAAGGCGCTTCTCGTCAACAACGCAGACTGGCTTCTCGACCTGAACTATGTAGATGTTCTCCGCGATGTTGGAGCATGCTTCTCAGTCAACAACATGCTTCGTGCAGAGTGCTACAAGCAGCGTATGGAGAAGGGACTCAGCTTCCTTGAGTTTAACTACATGATCATGCAGAGTTACGACTTTTACGCACTGTACCAGAAGTACGGCTGCAACATGCAGTTCGGCGGCGATGACCAGTGGAGCAATATGCTTGGTGGTACAGAGCTCATCAGAAGAAAGCTTGGCAAGGATGCATACGCCATGACCATCACACTTCTCCTCAACTCAGAGGGCAAGAAGATGGGTAAGACACAGAAGGGTGCTGTATGGCTTGATCCTAACAAGACATCACCATTTGAGTTCTACCAGTACTGGAGAAATGTGGCAGATGCAGATGTTCTGAAGTGCATCCGTATGCTCACATTCCTTCCACTTGAGGAGATAGATAAGATGGATAGCTGGGAGGGCAGCCAGCTCAACCAGGCAAAGGAGATCCTTGCATACGAGCTCACAAAGCTTGTACACGGCGAGGAGGAGGCTGTGAAGGCTCAGGAGAGTGCAAGAGCACTGTTCTCAAAAGGAGTTGCAGCAGACATGCCATCAGTAGCACTTGCAGCAGACGATTTCAAGGACGGCTCGATCGATATCGTGTCAGTTCTCGTAAAGTCAGGACTTGTTACATCACGTAACGAGGGCAGACGTGCCGTAGAGCAGGGCGGTGTTGCTGTGGACGGCGAGAAGATCACAGATGTCCAGACTACAATTCCAGAGGAGAAGTTCGATGGCGAGGGCGTTGTTGTGAGACGTGGTAAGAAGAACTTTAGGAAGGTTAGTAAGTAAGAGACGTTGACGCTTTGAGTGATATCAAGGCGAACGGCCAGTGGTTATTCAAAAAAGGGAAGCGATGAGCTTCCCTTTTTATGTACTATGAGGAGGGGAATATCGTGAAAATCACAGATAATACGGAGAATACATAGGGCGCCATTAAAATATAAAGAAGTAATATCATATACCGACTTATGGAGATAGAAATACCTTGAAAAATTTAAGAAAAGATATTCAGGAGGAAATAGTATTGGATGAATTATAAAAAGAACAAATTGGAAGCTTCGGTTATCACAGCCTCTGTGCTCATCATCCTGATCCAATTCACAGATTCCTACTGTACAGAGATATTCGGCAAGACACAGTCACTGGCAGCGAGGACATTTCTTATGCTCCCAAAGGGTATGAGCGGGGATTCCTCTATAGCGTACATGAGCAGGATGATGCTGCCGTTTTACCTCATAGGAGCCCTGACACCGTTTGTCAGGTCGTATACGGACATAATCGGCAGAAAGAAGATGCTGATTATAAATGTATCACTTCTTGTGGCAGGAAGTATCATATGTATATTTTCTGACAGCCTTCCGTTATATCTGCTTGGAAATGGAGTACTGATACTTGGATATTCTCTCGATATACACATGATATACATAGTGGATAATATCGACAGGAGGTACAGGGCGACAGTCAGAGGGATATGTGGTGGTATATCCATGGCGGCGGCTATGTGCATTCCACTGCTCCGGAACACATATGTAAGAGGCGATGACGGTAACTGGCAAATATTATTCCTTGTGGGAGTTATCGGCGGGTTGCTGTGTCTTGTGCTTGTCGTGGCATACAGATTCCCTGAATGCAGTTCAGATGAGGTGACACAGGGCGCAGCAGGTGTCACGAAAGAGCCCCATGAGCTGACAGATAAAAAAGAAAAAACAGAAAAAGTTGGCAGATCATTAGAAATAGAGAAGAGTGACAGCGCGAATAAAGAGAAAGACATGCATATACACTTTATCAGAACCCTTGGAAGTCTATGGAAACAGACAGAGACAAAGGGGCTGCTCATCGGGATAAGTGCGGTAGGACTGGCGACAGCGGGTATAACATATTACAATGAACCCATGTGTGCATTTTCCAGTATGGGGGAACAGGATGTAAATACTGTGCTGCTAGTTCAGCCTATTATATCACTTGTTATAAATGTGGTGACAGGAGTAATTGCCGACAGAATACAGCGTACAAAGATTGTAAGGTCTGGAATTGTCTGCAGCTTACTGTTCGGTATGGCATTCACACTTTTAGCTGGGCGCATTGATTCGGCGTTGCTTATAGGTGTACTGTGGGGATGTATGCACGGATTTTATTTCTCTGCAGAAGAACTTATAAATCTTATGGTAATGGAAAGCGTGAAGCCGACGGTCAGAGGAAGAGCATCGGCCGCCTCGACACTGGCGTATGGTATTGGAGATCAGCTCGGTATATTTGCCATAAGTCTGGTCGTTGGTGTGCTTGGAATGAGAATGAGCAAATTGTTATTTATAGGAGTCCCGCTCATTATGGCGACAGTGCTCCTTAGGCGATGTATACGGAGAAATGATCTGAAACGCTAAGACCGGGGATAAGTAAAGGAGTACTTATTAGCTGATTTAAAGCCCGGCAGAGTCTTATGGCTCTGCCGGGCTTCATTGTGGCATTATTTATTGTTAAGTCTGCGTATGTATTTCTTTATGCTCTTATATTTTATCACAGGATACAGTATAAATGCCCATATGGCGTATATAACAGCCAGCACAGGCAGTAGAATCAGGTTGCGCAGATTGTTGGTATGCCACACAGCCATACTGAAGTATGCAACGAATATACACAAGGTTACATCGGTGATGAGATGTGTTTTCTGATTCACGATATACATAGGATGATATCTGTCATCAGGAGGCTGTATGTCAGAAGTACATGTTCCCTGTTCAAATAAGTAAAAATTATAATTATAAATACCCCTTGCAATTGCTAGCTCCGATATGTTCCCAGCGTACAGATGATGCCTGAAAAGCTGACTCACTGCACGGTTATCTGAATCCGGGTTCCCTGCATAGAAAGAGAAATCTGCCATAATCTGATAGTGCGATCTGGCTCTCAGAAGGATCAGAATATTGAGGACACCATTTAACAGAATCAGTATCATGGATACGGAATACAGCGTGGAAGCTGTGGGCATTCTGAAATATCCGAAGTCCGGTTTGACAAGCTGCATAATCTCGGCAATCACACCGATGGATGATAGTGTGATGATGAAAGCGGTAAGTGTAGCCCAGCTGTATCTCGAATGGTCTGCTACCTGATCATATATGTGTCTTATGCATACTTCACTGTAGTTGGTGAGTCTGTTGTACACAGTATGTCTGAACGTATCCATTCTGGAATCGTAATCCCAGGCACACATTCTGGCTACACCACATCCAGATGAAGGCGTTCGCTCTGAGTCCGGCTCAGAAAAATATGCGTCATATTTTTTGTATGCAATGTGATCGTACAGTACATTGTCTACGAGCATCACTCCGCCAAAGGACACACTAACCAAAGCAACCAGAAGAGGAAAGCTGGTAAATACAAATGACAAGACGACATACAATACGCTTATCATACAGAAAAACGTTATAATAAGCCTTCGGTTATGCTGTATTGCGTTGAAGGATTCAGAGCAATTCTGAAAATGATTATATGTGATGCTATAAGTGCTGTTCTTTTCATCGAGTACTGAATGTTCAAGCACGAGACTTAGATCCGAGTACTTTTTGTGCAGCGAGAAAGGGATAAAGCGCAGCGCCGTAAGTATGATAGAAGTACATAACATTACTATACTAAAAAGTGACCCTTTGAAGCTGGTTACATCGTAATTCTTCATAAGCACTGATGAAAATATTGCGGCGAGCATCTGCATAGAGTACAGGACAATAAGAGTGTACGTGGCAAAAGACTGCAGTGTGTTAACTCTACGGGCATCATTCATCAGCTTCTGAAAATGTGGATTATTCAGATCGATTGCCGGGGCTGGCTGTTTTGTTTGGTCGGCGTTTCTTGTGAGGGCAACAGCCGATGCATAAGGCGGAAAGTTGACGTCATCAAACAGTGCATACAACAGAAAAGTTGCAAGATACTCGGCTGGTGACGTACACCTGAACAATGTGCAGTAGTGAGTAAGCTGACTGTCGGTTGCCAGCACATTGCTCAGGTATGATTGGAGTTCTGTGATAAAATCTGAATGCTCAGTGCACCGTGATTCTATAAGACCTGTAAGATGCAGACACAGCTTATCATAGTCTATGGCTTTTAAAAGCTCTCTGATAGCAGGCGGCTGCTCGTTGCTGGTATAGTTTTTGTTTGCGAGATTGGAGAAAAATACACTGAGTTTTGTTCCCGTCGGATAGCTCTCGTCGGGATGAATCAGGTAGTAAAGCGGCCTTCGTGCTGACACAGCTTCACTCTTCAGTCTGGCAAAATCAGAGTCCTTAAAAACAGAATGATTCAGAATATCGTCAATATCTCCACATTGGTTAGGATTGCGTGTAAAAAATAACCGGCTGAACGTGTGCTTATTGGAGTACGAGGAAGTCTGAGGTACTATCGGGATATCCAGACCCAAGTGCTGAATGAAAAGCTCCTCCAAAGAGCATATGTGCTCCGCCGGTCTTGTTCGGTAATTCATGTTAATGTGCCCCCCTCAATATTTAAAAGCTATAATACAAATAAGAATATATACTAAAATAACAAATCATTCAACAAAAGATGACACATTTTGAGGATGGAAAATAAGCTCTTTAGATGTAATTTGAGGACGATTATGCAGTAATACAAAATAGACAACGAAACACGAAATATAGACAATGCAATGCCCGCAATGCTTGTTTGAACGACTAGATGGTATATTACTTTAGACTCTTTAACGTATGGTAATAATTGAATACATCCACAATATTAGTTACATTCATAGGGTAATGAGGAGGAGAACTTATATATATTTATGTCGTATTCTGTCAAATATGACTAATAATAATGAGAGGGGAGAGGATTCGAATATGAAAATAGGTGTATGTGATGTAAACCCTGCCGAGACAGCCAGGACAGTGTTTATGTTAAGTTCGCAACTTAGAAATCTTAAGGAAAATTCCAGAAACACAGAAAGTAATCTAAAAAGCTATGGTACAAAAGAGCAGGGGGGCTGTCTGCAGAATAAACACATTGGTTTCAATAAGGTGACAATTGCACCATATACCCCTGACTCGGTAATGTTAGATCTCGATGATCAAAAGTTCGACTGTGATATCTTCATATCAGAATTGTCATTTCCCAACGGCAAAAATGGCGTGAAACTTGCCGACAAAATCAATGACAGTGTGCCTTCATGTAACATAATTTTCTACACAAATAAAATTCCGGACGAATTAGATATTTATGATGCTCGGCATGTGAACTGCATGCTGAAGGGCAGACATGATGCTAGACTTGTGACATTCGTGGATAAACTCATGGACGAGTTGCTTCGCGATGAGCGCAAGCGTTTTGTAAAGATCCGTTATGACAGAAACGTCAATATTCTGGACTGCCGTGACATAATGTACATAAGAATAGAGAACCGTGTGACAAAGTATTATACGACAAAGAAAACAGAGAAATCAGATGGTGTGCTCTATGAGTATAGGCCACTTAGTGAGATTGTAGAGGAGCTTCCCGATAATTTTGTGAGGTGTTCAGCCGCAGTGGTGGTGAATAAGGATTATGTCAAGGGCTACAATCGGCAGATGGTTACTATGATTGATGGCGAGAAGGTGAAGGTCGGGAGACGGTATGGGGATAACATGGCGGATTTATAAAAAAATAAATGTCAAATTTTAGACAGTTAAAAATGCATTGTAGACATTATAAAAAACAGCGAACAAAAGTATATGTTAAAATGCACTATAGAATTTGAATAAATTCAATAAAAAAGGTGAATAAGAACAAAAGGAGAAAGTGATGAAATATACTGGATTAAATGATGTGGAAGTAAAATCTTCACGTGAAAAAAATGGTGCCAATATAATTCCTGATTCAGAACCAACAACGTTTTGGGATGAGTTTAAAGAGACTTTCAGTGATCCGATGATAAAAATATTGTTGGTAATTGCAGCAATTATGATAGTTATGTTTTTCTTCGGTTATGCTGAAATTTATGAGCCTGCAGGAACAATTGTGGCTGTAATTATAGTTGCTTTTGTATCTGCAAAAACAGGAGTTGCCAGTGATACAGCATATAGAAAGCTTAAAGAAGATCAAAAGAAAGATACTTGTAAGGTATATCGTAATGGTCTGGTTTCGGTTATTGAAGTTGATGATGTTGTTGTTGGAGATAAAATCTTATTACAATCTGGAGATAAAATACCTGCGGATGGAATATTAGTTGATGGAGATTTAAGAGTTGACAATTCGACATTAAATGGTGAGGCAGAAGAATGTAAGAAATTTGCAACAAATGAAAATACAAAGTTTGCAGAGGAAATTACCGGTGATGTATTTGTGGATGAATATTCGCTATTTAGAGGAACTGTAGTATTTGATGGTGAGGGTGTTCTTGACGTAAGAAAAGTTGGATTAAAAACTATGATGGGTAAAATGGCCGAGGATATGCAAGATGATGAGCCTGATTCTCCTTTGAAGGTAAAATTAGGAATACTTGCGAATCAGATTTCAAAGTTTGGTTATATCGGTGCAATTGTTATCACGGTTTTATACGTGATTTTCTTTGTAGTAAATGCAGGTGGTGTTTCATCTTATTTGGCAACTGGTTGGTCAAATATAGTAAAGAATTTAGTGGAAGCGGTTTCTTTAGCGATAGTAATTATAGTATGTGCTGTGCCAGAAGGTTTACCACTTATGATTTCTTTGGTTTTAATGCAGAATACAAAGAAAATGTTGGATCATAATGTTTTAGTTCGTAAGGCAGTAGGTATTGAGACAGCAGGTTCATTAAATATTTTGTTTAGTGATAAGACAGGAACAATTACAAAAGGAAGTTTGGAAGTTGTTGAATTCTTTACTCCAAGTGGTAAAACAATTCCGTTAAATGAAATTAAGAATCATGGAAAAATAAAAACATTATTGGATGTTGCTATTGGAATGAATACAGCATCCATGTTTGATGGCTCGCATAGAGTGATAGGTGGTAATGCTACGGATCAAGCTCTTATGAAATTTTTAGGAGAAGACAATTATCGATTAATTAGTAGCGATACTACATATATTGCAGGCACATCACAAGGATTTAATTCTGCAAACAAGTTTAGTCAGGTAGAAATCAAAGATTTATCACAGACTTTCTATAAGGGTGCACCTGAAAAATTCATTGATGTTGCAACAAAGGCATTAGATGAAACTGGTAATGTTGTAACCCTTGATAAAGAAAAACTAAATGAAAAAATTAATAAATTAGCTAAGAAAGCTATGAGAGTTCTTGCATTTGCGTATTCGGATTCTGAAATGACAGAAGATAAAATTAATGATGATGCAGTTATTATAGGCTTGGTGGCTATTAGAGACGATGTGAGACCAGAAGCAAAATCAGCTATTGAGGAAGTTCAGAAGGCAGGAATACAGGTTGTCATGATTACTGGAGATCGTTTAGAGACAGCTGTAGCTATTGCTGAAGATGCAGGACTATTAAAAGATACAGATGATATAGCACTCACTTCTGCCCAATTGGCAAAGATGACAGATGATCAGATTAAGGAGAAAATCGGCAACATTAAAGTTATTGCAAGAGCATTACCAACTGATAAATCTCGTATGGTAAGAATTTGTCAGGAAATGAATCTTGTTGTTGGTATGACAGGTGATGGGGTTAATGATTCACCAGCCTTGAAACGAGCAGATGTTGGATTTGCAATGGGTAGTGGAACAGAAGTTGCCAAAGAAGCAGGAGAGATAGTTGTACTTGATGATAATTTCAAGTCTATTAAAGATGCAATATGGTATGGACGTACAATTTATAACAATATTTTGAAGTTCTGTAAATTCCAGTTAGTAATAAATGTTGCTGCGGTTGTTGTAAGCGCAATTAGTCCATTCTTTGGAATTGAAGAGCCATTAAAAGTTACACATTTATTATTTGTTAATCTAGTAATGGATGGTTTAGGTGCAATAATGCTTGGAAATGAGCCTGCATTAGAGAAATATATGACAGAAAAACCAAGAAGAAGAGATGAAAGCATTATTAGTAAGAAAATGCTTTCACAAATTCTTACAATGGGAGCATGGTTAACAATTATTAGTTTCCTTTTCTTGAAACTACCATTTTTCAATCAGTTTTTTGAAAATGAAGATCAGAAATATTCGGCGTATTTTGTATTGTTTATCTTAGCAGCATTATTTAATGGCTTTAATGTTAGAGATGAAAAGTTTGGAATATTTAAGGGATTAAACTTAAATCCTGAATTCTTAAAAGTATGGTTCGCCATTGTAATAGTGCAAGCATTAATTGTAAATGCGGCGATTGTTCCATTAAAAGCATTTACATGGATTGGAAATATGTTTAGTTGTGTACCATTTGGCATTTCCGGATGGGGGATAACTATTTTACTAGCAGTATCTATGATTCCAGTAGATTTGATCAGAAAATCTATTGTAAATAAATAATTTCAAGGAGGAGATTCAAATGTCCATAAACTTAGCAAAAGGGCAAAAAATTGATTTGTCTAAAGGTGGATATGGTTTATCACAGGTGATGGTTGGACTAGGTTGGGATGAAGTTCAACAAAATCGAGGATTGCTGGGTTCGTTATTTGGTTCAAAACCACAGGATATTGATTGCGATGCTTTCGCAATCATGCTTGGATATGATGGGAAATTATTACATCATACAGATAGTTTGAATGAATGTACAGTTTTCTTTAATAATTTGAGTGATCCAGCACGTTCTATTATACATCAAGGAGATAATTTGACTGGTGCGGGCGACGGAGATGATGAACAAATATTTGTAGATTTGAACAGAGTACCTCAAGATGTGGCAACTATAGTTTTTGCGGTAAATATTTATGATGCGTACAATCGAAATCAACATTTTGGTATGTTGAGAAATGCATTTATAAGAGTTGTAGATTATCAAAGAGACATTGAGCTGTGCAAATTTGATTTGAATGAAAATTATTATAATGATACTGCATTAGTAGCTGGAGCTATAATGAGAACTCAAAATGGATGGGAATTTAAAGCAGATGGTTCTCATGCAAGAGTTGGTAGTTTGACAGAAGTTGTAGCTGCATTTGCATAAAAAAGGAGAAAATGTACTATGGGAATTAACTTACAAAAAGGTCAGAAAATTGATTTGACAAAGGGTGGCGGAGGTCTCAGGCAAGTAATGGTAGGTCTTGGATGGGATGAAGCGCAACAAAGAGGTGGATTCTTCGCTCCAAAGCCACAACCAATTGATTGTGATGCTTCTGCAATTTTATGTGGTGCAAATGGAAAGTTAATAAGCAATAATACAGACGAATCAGTTGTATATTTTGGTAATCTTCGTCATTACAGTGGTGCTGTAGTCCATCAAGGAGATAATTTGACTGGCGAGGGTGATGGAGATGACGAACAGATTATGGTTAATATTTCTTTGATTCCACCGCAGGTTGAAAAGGTCGTTTTTGTAGTAAATATATACGATGCAAGAACAAGAAAACAGCATTTTGGTTTAATTAGAAATGCATTTATTAGATTAGTAAATATGGATAATCATACAGAAATATGTCGATACAATCTTTCAGAAAATTATAACAATATGACTGGCTTGGTTGTTGGCGAGATATATAAAAAGAATGGTGAATGGAAATTTAATGCTATTGGACAACCTGTTCAGGAAGCAAGTCGTCTTGATTCAATAATTAATTTATATCGATAATTTAGGAGGAATTTAATATGGCTATTAATTTACAAAAAGGACAGAGAGTATCACTTGATAATTCAATGAAGTTAGCTTTAGTAGGATTAGGTTGGGATACAAACCGATATGATGGTGGATTTGATTTTGATTTAGATGCTTCGGCTTTTTTGCTTGGAGAGAATGGTAAGTTACAGAGAGATGAAGATTTTATCTTTTATAACAATCTCCAAAGTAGAAATGGTGCTGTAGTACATACAGGTGATAATCTTACAGGAGATGGAGATGGAGATGATGAGGTAATCTTTATTGATTTCACAAAGATTCCAAGTGATGTGAAGAAGATTGCTATAGTTGTAACAATTCATGATGCAGAAAACAGAAGACAGAACTTTGGTCAGGTGTCAAATGCATATATTAGAATTGCAAAGAGATCAGATGAGTTTGATGAGGTTGGAGAGCCAGTACTTAAGTTTGACTTAGAGGAAGAGTTTTCAATTGAAACAGCATTGGTAGTAGCTGAAATTTATGAGAAGAACGGAGAATGGAAGTTTAATGCTGTAGCAGCAGGATACCAAGGAGGTCTTGAAGCTATTATTCGTTCGTTCGGTGGCAATGTTTAAATAATAATTAATTATGGTGAATCGACCATTAGTTTATGCAGAAATTCAAGAGATGATATGTATAAACTGGTGGTTGATTTTGTAGTAATTATTTTTAAACAAATCTTTGAGTGAGGTGACTATATTGAAGGAATTTGCAAAAGGCCAAAAAATCAAGGTGGTTTCAGGCGGTGAATTAGAAGTAATTCAAAAACTTGGCGAAGGTGGTCAGGGCGTTGTTTATAAAGTTAAATATAACGGAAAAGACTTGGCGTTAAAGTGGTATTTTGGCAATAAGTTAAGTGATCCAGATAGATTTTATAGAAACATTCAAAATAATATAAAAAAGGGTGCACCTACAGATGCATTCTTGTGGCCTTTAGAGATTACAGAGTACTTTGAAGGAAGTTTTGGATATTTGATGGAGCTTAGACCCCCTGAATATAAAGACTTCTCATTATTCTTATTAGCTAAAGCTAGATTTTCTAGTATTTCAGCAGTAGTTAACGCTGCATTATGTATTACAAAGGGATTTAGAGAATTACATAATTCGGGTTTCAGTTATCAGGATTTGAATGATGGCAACTTCTTTGTAAATCCACAGACTGGAGATGTTTTGATTTGTGATAATGATAATGTTGCGGAGTATGGTGATGCATTAGGTATAGCGGGTAAATGCAGGTATATGGCACCAGAAGTAGTTATGGGTAAGAAAAAACCTGATGTTCATACAGATAGATTTTCTCTTGCAGTAGTTTTGTATTTGTTACTTTTCCTTAATCATCCATTAGAAGGTAAGCGTACTATGTGTCCTTGTTTGACTGAGGAATTAGAACGTGAGTTTTATGGAACAGAGCCTGTTTTTGTATGGGATCCAAATAATGATACTAACAGACCTGTAAGAGGCGTGCATGTAAATGAAATCAAATTCTGGCCAATATATCCGAAATTTGTTAGAGATACATTCGTTGAAGCGTTTAGTCATGAATCAATGGTTGGTGCAGATACACAGCATAGAGTAACAGAAAAGAAGTGGCAAGAAGTATTTACACAACTTCGTGATTGTTTGGCAAAGTGTTCATGTGGAAGTGAGACATTTATTGATGTAACAGCAAATTCATGTAAATGTATTAATTGTGGAAAAGAATTGTCTAGACCAATGATATTAAAAGCTAAAAAATACAATGTGGTTCTTAGACCTTCAAAGAAGATATATGCATGTCATTCTGTTCATGATAGTGATGATTTTAAATTAGAAACTGGTGAAGTCATTACAAGTAGACAGGATCCAAGTCTTGTAGGTTTGAGAAATAATTCAACATCAACATGGACTGCTATTCTTCCAAATGGTGCTAGCAAGGCTTATTCAAATGGACAGGTTATAAAACTTGGAAGAGGATTGAAGATTAATTTTGGAAATGGTAATGAAGCAGAAATAATTTAATTAAGAAAGAGAGGTACTCGTTAATGGGTCTTTATGATGAAGTAGTAGAAGTTCCAAGAAGAACTATGGTTTTATTTTTTGTAGTTGATACATCAGGAAGTATGAATGGCTCTAAGATTGGTACGGTGAATTCAGCAATTGAAGAAATTGTACCAGAATTGAAAGATATATCTGAAACAAATGCTGATGCACAAATAAAGGTTGCAACCCTTGCATTTTCAACAGGTGCACATTGGGTAGATAGTACGCCAGTTGCTGCTGAAAACTTCAGATGGAATTATTTGGATGCAAGTGGAGTAACTGACTTAGGAGAGGCTTGTATGCAATTAAATGAGAAGTTATCTAGAAATGCATTTATGAGTGATGCAACTGGTTCTTTTGCACCAGCAATATTCTTAATGTCTGATGGAGAACCAACAGATAATTATAAGCATGGCTTGGAAAAATTAAAGCAAAACAACTGGTTTAAAAAGGCAATCAAGGTAGCTGTTGCAATAGGTGAAGATGCAAATAAGAATGTATTAGCGGACTTTACAGGAAATATTGAAGCTGTTATTACTGTTCATACTCCAGAGGCTTTGAAAAAATGGATTCAGTTTGTAAGTGTTAGAGCTTCAGAAATTGGTAGTAAGAGTTCAAATGCTGGTACAGGTTCTTCAGAAGGTGGAAGCGGTGAAGCGGAGATTGTAAGTAAGCAGGATGCATTTGTTGAGGAGATTAAGGCTCAAACAGAAACTGCAGAAGCAGCCGACTGGGATTCTTTTGATGACGATGGCATGGTATGGTAGTTTGAGAAAGGGGGCATTTAAATGAATGCAATTTCCTTTAATTTATCGACTCAGGGAGCTAGCCACATAAAGAAAAATAAGGAATGTCAGGATAATTCTAGAAGCTACTATGATGATAATATAGCGATAGCGGTAGTTTGTGATGGACATGGTGGTGATGATTATATGCGCAGTGCGGTAGGATCAAAATGCGCATGTGATGCTGCTGAGAGAAATATTAAGCAGTTTTTAGAAAATATTGATAAAGATAAATTTTTTTCTAATCCAGATAAGCTTCTGAAAGATCTTGAGGCAAGTATTATTAATGTGTGGAATCAACTCATATTTGCTCATTTGGACCAAAATCCATTTACTGAAGAAGAACTTAATGGTGTTTCGGAAAAGGCTAGAAGAAGATATACAGAGAATAGAAAAGTAGAAAGTGCATATGGAACAACACTTATCGCAGTTGCAATGACGCACGAATATTGGTTTGGTATTCACATTGGTGATGGAAAATGTGTTGCAGTAAATCCTGAAGGCAAATTCGTTCAGCCGATTCCATGGGATCCGAAATGTTTTTTAAATGCAACAACATCAATTTGTGATTCGGATGCTTTAGGTAGCTTTAGACATTTTTATTCTGAAAAGTTGCCTGTTGCAGTTTTTGTAGGCTCAGATGGAGTTGATGACTGTTTTAGTAATAATGATCAGTTACATAATCTGTATAAAACTATTTTATATTCATTTGGAACTTCGCCATTTCAAGAGGCCGTTGATGGACTTAGTGAGTATTTACCTAGATTATCTGCAAAGGGTAGCGGAGATGATGTGTCAATTTCAGCAATGATGGATCTGGATTTATTACCTGAATTAAGCATTGTAAAAGAATTTGATAGGGAGAAAGAAAAAGCACGTGTTGAAGAAAATGCTAGACACGAAGCAGAGAAGAATGAGGCAGAAAGAAGAAGAGTTGAACAGGAACATGCGCAATTCCAGCAAAGAAATAATAGATCAACTAAAGAACAACAAATGCCAAAATTCTGTACTGAATGTGGTTCTAAATTAGCATCAGGGATGAAGTTCTGTAGTGAGTGTGGTGCAAAGATATGTCCTGTGAGAGGAAAAACAAATGAAAACCCACAGCCTCAGCAAATACAGCTTTTTCCAATCAGGCAGTACAAGTCTGATAATGATATAAACATTGAGGATAAAGAGGATGGACAGGTTGCTAATAAAAATGTATTAAATGATACGCTTGATAGTGAAGTAATAACTGAAACTAACATTGAAAAGCAGCTTGATGTAACTTTAGAAAGTAACGAGTTATCAAAGATATCTAATGTTGAAGAAGAAAGCATGGATGAAAAAGAGAATGCTAATAAGTCGGAAAATGAAGAGGATGCAGATGAATCTATAAATGTATCTGATGAGCATGCGGAAGGAAAAGCTGATTTTGAGGAAGATGATACAGAGAAGATAGATGTTGAATTTTCTGATGATTAAGCAAAATAGTAAAAACAGAATTTAGATATATAAATTAGGGTATATCTAGTTATTTCTGGATATACCCTTTTTATGGTGATGAAATGAAATGTCCAAAATGTGGAAAAAATATAGAGATAGAGTCTTCGGTAAATAGTAGAATATACATTTGTCCGTATTGTGGAGTTGAGAGTGATAGTAGTGGACATTTAAATACTGAAATGAAGGATGCTATCTTAAAAATAAAGGATATGTATGGAATGCAAGTTATGAGTGATGCAACAAGAGTTAATGCGTTATTGATGGATCTTGCACCACATATGACTAAAGAAAGAAAACTAATAGTAACACTACTTAAAGAAGGGGTAATTTTACAATTAGAAAAGATTTCAAAAGTAGAAAATAACAAGGATTTTGAATTTAATAAACTTGTAAATAGATTAGCAGAAGATACATGGTTAGCAGAAAATATTGTTAGCTATGCATTAAAACTACTAATAGAAACACTTAACTTTGATATTCAACCAATGGAGTGTGACGAAAAAGATGCTAATGAAGTACAATCGGATAATTCAAGTGAAATTTTATTGAAACAGATTGAACCAGATGATTGTGATGATATAAATACCAAGTTAAAAAAATATAATGCAATAGGTTATAAAGCATTTTCTGGAAGATTAGACTTAATCAAGGTGATTGTGCCTAATAATATAACTGAGATTTATCCGAAAGCTTTTTACTATTGCACCGAGTTACAAGAAATTGAATTTCCATCAAGTGTAAATCAGATATCTGTATGTGCATTTGAAGGATGTAGCTCTTTAAGTAATATTATTTTGAATGGTAGCGAATCATATAAAGTTATCAAAGATGTTTTGATAGACAAAAAAAATAAAAAAACAATTAGAGCCCTTAATAAAAGAGAGATTAGTTTAATCACAATAGTTAATGGTATAGAGGAAATATGTAGAAAAACTTTTGAATATTGTGCATGTAATGAAATACATATACCTGCATCGGTTTCTCGAATAGATGAATTTGCGTTTTATAGAACTTTTAATCTGGAACAAATTAAAGTGGAGAGGCATAACAAAATTTATCAGGATTTAGATGGGGTATTACATAATAGAAATGCATCATATCTCATTAAGTATCCACCAGGAAGAAAAAATGTTAGTTATTACCTAGAGGATGATGTCGAGGTAATTGGAAAGTATTCATTTAGTTGTGCACAATATCTGCAGAATATAACATTTTCTAGTAAGGTAAATGAAATAGGAAAAAATGCATTTGAATATTGTATAAACATAGATAGTTTGATGTTGCCTAGTAGTATAAGGATAATAGGAGAGAGAGCCTTTCAATATTGTTCAAGTATGAAGAATATAATGCTACCGAGAAGTATTCAAGAAATAGGTGATTTTGCTTTTTATAATTGTTCAAAATTGGAAAGTATTACAATTCCTCAAAATGTTAGCAGAATTGGAAATCAAGCATTTGCTGGATGTGAAAAATTAAAAAAAATAATTATACAAGATGGTGTCAATTTTATTGGTGATGGTGCATTTGTATCATGTGATGAATTAGAGGTATCTATTAGAAACAATGATTATGTTGAAAGATACTGTGTTTCACATGGAATAAAAATAAACAAAATATAGAGGATTTTGATGTTTAACCAGAGTTACATTAATGGTAATGACAAAGAAAGAGAATGGACTAAATGTGAAACGATAAAAGATGCACTTATGCATATCTTTTTATCGTATGGATTTGAAATAATCAATGATAAAGCCAAATTTTTATCATTGATATCAGATTTTGCTCCTTCATTAAAAAAAGAAAAGAAACTAGTGAAGGTAATGTTGAATGCAGACACGTTTTTAGAGTTAAAAATTGCTTCTGATAATGATATAGATAAAAAAGTGGCAATAAGAAAAATTGTATATAAGTTGAATGATGAATTCCTGATAGATAAAGATTTAGCGGAGCAAGCAGTCGATTGGTTTGCAGAGTGCTTTTGTTGGAAAGTTAATACTCAACTCGAAAAAGTAATTGTACGTGAAGAAAAAAAGAGCATTCAAACTGCTGCAGAAAAGAGACAACCTAAAGTTGAAGAGAACAGTGTTGATGAAAAGTATAAAAGATATATAGGAAAAATATGTGAATTTGGTAAATATAGCGTATACAGCAAAGATACAGGAAAGTCGATTGAGTGGAAGGTGCTTGTTGTAACTCATGAGAAAGCATTATTGTGGGCAATGAACTGTTTAGATGTATATGTTTATAAAAATATAAGGACTAATTTTGAAAATAGACTAAAATGGTCAGATAGTGACTTATGTGAATGGCTTAATTATGACTTTTACAAACGAGCTTTTGACAATAAAAGATATATATGTGAATTGGATAAATTTGGATTGAATCACGTATTTATCTTAAGCAAGAATGAAATTTTAAAATATAACAATAATAACATACAAAATATGTCTGGAAAAGCAACTAGACAAGTTATGATTTCAACTTATGCAGGTGGGTATAATGCTACAGGAGTAACTTATTGGACCAGAACTGTAGATTCTGATAAAAATGGATATATCATATGTGTGGATCAGAATGGACGATTTGAATCAGAAGTTTGTTTCAAAAGTGGAATAGGCGTAAGACCGGCCATATGGGTTGATGTGAAACTTTTAGATAATATTAAATTTATTTAACTTCATGAATAAGGAGATTAAATGATATGACAATACAAGAGCAGCTGATTAAGTTGAATGGATTATTCAAAAAATTACATAATGATTTTGCAAGTTTGAGTACTGAGAAAAATAATCTTGATGCTAAGTACAATACATTGGTTGGTGCTCTTGATAATAAATATCAATCAGAGCGAGATAGGATTAATGATCAGAAAGAAGAGGTATTAAAATATTATAGAATTGCAAAAGATAATTCTAATAAAGAATTAATTGATCATGGAGTAGCACTTCAAACTCCGAATTTGGCAATCTTAAATAATATGATTGAAAAAGTGAATTCATATAGTAGAACGGATCCTATTGCTGGACAAATAATAGATTTATGCAATGGGTATATTGCGTATTACAATAATGAACTTGGCAAGGTTGATTTAAGAAAGAATACAGAAATTAATAGTTTACAAACACAAAAGAAGCAAGAAACAGAAGGAATTGTAGTAAAACAAAAGCGTATTTTTTCAGAATGCGAGGCATATTTAAAGGGGGAAGAAGTTAAAACTTTAGTTCAGTTATTTGAAATGATTCATAGAGAGTATGAAATTACATCTGCATATTTTGACGACTGGGGAAAAGTAAAAAAGAGAAAACGTATGATGTTAATTGGATTCAGCAAGTATCCAGTTGATGTGCCTCAGAGATTTAGTGGACTGTTAAAGAATAGTTTGAATAAACATTTTGATGAACAAACAAAAATGGTTAATTGTCCATGTGGTTTTACAACTGATTCTCACGAAGAAATATATGTTGAATATACGGATTTTAATGAAGGACAAGTGAAAAAAGGAGTTCAAGCATTAATATTAAATTTCTTTAGATACTTTGCACCTAGTGAATATAAAGTAACGGTTCTTGATTATCTTCATTATAATGCTGATGTAATTGGATGTTTATATCCGCTTTCAATGATGAAAAACGGTTTGATTGATTCTATTGCACAGGATGAAAAGAGTCTGAAGAATAATATTTTATTACTTGCATCATATTATAGAAAAGTTGAATCTAAACTTGGTGGAATGAGTGTATATGATTATAACAAGAGTCATTCACAGAGCGACAGAATACCATATAGACTAATGATTATTAATAGAAAACAGGAATCATTCAGTTCTTCTCAAGAAGCTGAAATGTCATATTTGGTTAATAATGCTGCAAAGTTAGGGATTACGCTGATTGTTATGAATAAGAGTAATGATGGAGGAAGCAAAGGAAAAGATAGAGAGAAAAAGTATCTTGCAAAGGCTAAGGATTACATACGTATTATTAGTGATGCAAAAGGAAATTTGTATATAGAAAATGATGTGGAGTGGCTTCCGTTTAAATGGCTAGATGCACCAGATTATCTGCCAGATGATTTTGTAAAGAACATTGAAAACATGGTGAAGCCTGTTCAATTGGGAACAGAATATTTTAAAAGATTTAAGGCAACTGTTCCGACACGTTCTGTTGGAAAGCGCAAACCTGTAATGATACCATTTGCAATTAATGAGGATGATAAAATTATTAATTGCAGTTTCGAAAATGAGTTATTTGCTGAATATATAAATGGTGCGGCAGGTTCAGGAAAATCCACACTATTACATACTATTATTTGTGGATTGATAATGAATTATCATCCAGATGAACTTGAATTATGGCTTCTTGATTTTAAAATGACAGAGTTGAAAAAATATGAGATACATAGACCACCACATATTAAATATTTGTTATTGGAAAAATCGGAAGACTTAGTTTTTGATATTTTAGATAAACTTGATGATGAAATGGCACGTCGAAAATTTGTTTTTTCTCAAAATGGATGGCATAAATTGTCGGATGTACCACCAAATATTTATATGCCAGTTATATTTGTGATTATAGATGAATTTGCACAGATGTCACAGATTCTAAAAGATACAAAAGGATCCGGTGTAGGATCTGATTATGCGATGAAACTGGAGAATATATTGCGTGAAGGACGAGCAGTAGGATTTAAGTTTATTTTCTCAAGTCAAACATATTCAGATGGTGTAGAAGGCTTAACGGAATCGGCTAGAAAACAGATACAGCAGAGATTGGCAATGAAAAATACGTATTTGGAAATAAAAGATACATTAGCACTTACATCAGATGTTATAACACCTGAAATACAGACAATAATGAATACTTTACCACCATTTGAATCTATATTTAAGTGGAGGACAGAAACTGGCAAAGTTCGTGTGGATCATTTAAGGAATATGTTTACAAAGGATTCTGAAGTTGATGATGTCTGCGATGGATTAAGAAAAAATTTTCATACGACAGCAAGTATTACGTCAGAGAATAACACCTACGTAGAGAAACATCCGGTTTTAATTGATGGTTCAACCCCAAAAACATTCAAGAGTCAGATTGATAATTATAAGAGATATGAAACAGATGATGTACTTGATGAATTAGATGATGAGGATATTTTGATATATCCTGGTGTGCCATGTAGCTTTAATTTAGCACAACCATTTACATTAATTAATGGAACTGCAGAAAATATATTGGTTGCTGGTGGTGATCGTGAAAATGAATTAAGCATTATGTTGTCTGTGTTTAATAGTTATTCCAGAAAACATTATCCTATTGAGATATGGGCAAATGATAGAAATTCTATTTATAAAAAATATAAATCAACGGTATTTAAGAAATTTAATGTCATCACAGATCTTGAAGACATTTGCAACAGAGTAGATAAGATTAAGAATTCAATTCGAACTAGAGCATATGATAATAGGTTGATAGTAGTATTAGGCTATGAAACATTAATAAGCGATTTAGAATTGATGTCAGATATGATTGATGACGAGAATAATGATTTTACTCCGACAGTAGATGTTCCAGAAGATATGTCACAGATTATGGAAAAAATTAAGGCATGTGATGATTTAGAGGAGAAAAAGCGAATACTAGCTGATTATAATGCTCGTGTTGCTGAGTATGAAGCGCAAATGGCATCTGCTAAACCTGTTAAAACTGGAAGAGGAATCTACGATGCAAGAGATGACATTGAGTGGATTGTGAAAAGAGCTTCTGCATTTGGCGTACATTTTATGTTTGCGTTTGAAAGAGCTAAAGACTTTATTGATACAAAATTGGATGAAAGAGCTTTCAGACATAAGATAGCCTTTGCAATGTCCAGAGATGAGTCAACTGAAGTAGTTGGAAATAGAAAAGCAAATGAAATTGGTGCAGGAGTTTGTTTGTACAGTAATGGTAAAGATACATACACAATGCATCCTCATATTTATTATGGTGTTCCTAGTAATGGGTGGGAGGTAAATGATAAGGGTCAAGTTATTCAGAAAGGAAAATAATAATGTCCCAGGTAAACATTAAAGATGAGTACATAGAATCATTATATAAGCTTTCGGATGAGTTAGAAGGTATTGCCTTTGATTTACTAAAAAAGATTGCCAATCTAAAAAGTGATGTTTTATGCACTAGAGATGAAATAGGTGTATTTTACGATTGTATAGATCAAATTATTAATGAATCAGTGAGTAATTGTGTTAATCTTGAAACATTAAAACAAGGATTAGTCAAGCAAGCAGAAGGCGCAAAACAACGTAAACAAGACCTATATGATATTTGTGAAAAATTTTCAGAAATAAATGAAAAATTAGATAGCTTGGAATGACAAGATAAATTTATTCAATATATATATTTTGTTATTGATACTTCTCAAAGTATGAATGGACCTAAGATTGATACGTTGAATAGTTCTATAGAAGAATTGATTCCTGAATTAGTAGATGTATCAGAATGCAATGTGGATACAGAAATAAAATTTGCTGTGTTGAGTTATTCAACAGGCGCTAGGTGGGAACTATTTCCACCGGTACAAGCAAACGACTTTAGTTGGAATAACTTAGAAGCATTTGGAACAACAGATTTTGGAGAGGCGTGTTATAAGCTAAACAAAGGTCTTCCAACTTTGGATGAATTGTTTGATGGGAAAGAAAAAGCTTTAAAACCTATAATTTTTGTTTTTACAGATGGAAGTCCAACAGATGAATATCTAAGTAAAATGAAAAAGTTAAAAGATAATATTGTTTTTAAAATATCAAAAAGATATGGAATCGCTATAGGCGAAGAAGCAAATAGAGAGGTATTAAAAGATTTTGTAGAATCAAGCGAAAATTTAATTTCAGTGCATACACCTGAAGCATTAAAAAAATTTATTAGTTTTGATGAAGTTAATAAGGATTATGTAATATCCGATTAGGCAAAATGAGGACGTATCCAATTTGAGAAGCCAAGGAGGTGAAGGCCCTGTGGCCAAATATGCAATTAATCAAGAAGGAATTGATAGTCTAAAAGGTCTTTCTTCTATCATTAGAAGTTCAGCAACAGGAGTAGTGCAGACTAATAATTTATTAAAAAATGAAATAATGCCTTTAATGGATGATTTGGGTATATATGGATTTGAAATTTGGAAAATTATACTACATGTTAATGATTTAAGCGGTACTTTTATTGATGATGCAAATGGCTTAGCAGATCGAATTATGAATAAAGTAAATGAAATGGAAATGCTTATGTCATTAACTGCTAATGATAGTTCTGCAAGTGTATCATCTTCAAATGCAACAAGTTCGAGTGGACAAATTAAATCGGTACAATCGGTTGAACAGATTGCTTCATGGATACACGATGTTAATCCACACTACCATGATTCTAATTATGCACCTTGGAATAATCCGTACCATGTTAATTGTGGATCATGTGCATTTGCTGTGGAAAATAGATTTTTAGGAAATAGTTCTGCCGTGGCAGATATAAATAATATTGGAACTGATGCTGGTATGGAGCAAGCAACTGGTAAAACCTGTAAATATATGTCGGTTGATGATATTGGAAAGATACTAAAAAATAATGGCCCAGGATCACATTTGATTGTAGGTATAAATAGAAAGAGAACACCATTAGGTAAACCGCAGGCAGGACATTGGTTTAATGCGTATTACGATGGACAGAATATATATACTATAGACGGTCAGAGTGGCGAAATATTAGATTGGCCATATGATTATGGTGATATATCAGAATGGTGTGCTATGGTTTAAGGAGGTAGATTATGCAAAATAATGAGCAAATGGAATTAATAGCTAAGTTATTAAATATTTCAGTAGAAGAAGTAAAAAATAACAGTGCGGTAATAGAAGAGTGCAACGCTTTATATTTTAGTATGCCTGAAAAAGGTGGACATTCAATAATTATTGGAGAAGATGGAGGTTTGTTGTACGCTGATTCTTCGGTAGGATATTCAAGACATTTAGAAATGTACAAACAGGGAAAAAGAACAGATTATTGATGGAGAACGAGAATGGCAAAATATGCAATTAATCAAGAAGGCATAGATTCATTAAAAGATTTAAAAACTCAGTTACTTCAAGCTATTAATGATACTTATGAGGCGACTGTTAGATTACAAAATGAGGTAAGTGCAATTCAAGATGATTTAGGTATTTATTACGATATGATTAGAGCTGAAAATCATAAGGTGTTACTGTTGTTGAAAAAAGAATTGTCAAGTGATGATGGAGTAGGCTATTTAACTAATTTTATGATACCTATGATGATTTCACAAATGGAGGAATTGATTACCGCGGGCTTAGGAGATTCTGATGATGAACCCAAAGTATTAACATTAAAGCGATAATCTCCAACAAGACATCTTTAATGAAAAAAGGAGAAATTGTATGGCAATAAGTTTACAGAAAGGTCAAAAAATAGATTTGACTAAAGGAAATCCAGGACTAAGTAAAATTGTTGTTGGATTAGGATGGGACACTAATAGATATTCAACAGGAGATGATTTCGATTTAGACGCGACTGCATTTTTGTTAGCTGAAAATCATAAAGTAACAAATAATAAGGACTTTATTTATTATGGATATCTAAAACATTCTTCTGGTGGATTAGAACATTTAGGAGATAATCTAACAGGTGGTAGTGGTGGAGATGATGAACAAATTAAAGTTAATTTGGATGTTATCCCTAGTACAATAGAAAGAATTGCATTTGCAGTAACGATAAGTGATGCAGATAAAAGAAAACAAAATTTCGGACAGGTTAATAATGCGTATGTTCGTATAGTTGATGAATTAACTAATAATGAGTTAGTAAGATTCGATTTGGGAGAAGATTTTTCAACAGAAACCGCAGTTGTTGTTGGTGAACTTTATAGATACAAAGGTGAGTGGAAGTTTAATGCTATTGGTAGTGGCTTTAAGGGAGGTCTAAGGGCTTTATGTATTAACTATGGAGTTGATATGGAGATTAAAGATCCTAATAGAGGTGCAATCATATTAAATAAAGGTCAAAAGATTAATTTAAGTAAAACAGGTTCAACCTTAGGAGAAATTTTGGTTAATCTTAATTGGAGTCAACCAGAAAGAACAAGATTTTATGTGCCTGAAAATATTGATTTGGACTTAGGATGTTTATATGAATTAACAAATGGAAAAAAAGGTTGTGTACAAGCATTAGGTAATGCCTTTGGTAATTTAAATAATGAACCATTTATATCACTAGATGGAGATGATCGAACCGGAGAATCTGCTGATGGAGAAAACTTAAGAATAAATGGTATAAAGGCTTTGCAAATAAAGAGAATTCTGATTTATACATTTATATACGAGGGTGCAGCGGATTGGAAAACAGCAAAAGGAAGAGTTACGGTAAAGAGTCCCGGTGCTAGAGATATTATTGTTAATATGGATGAATATGGTTCTTCAAAAACTATGTGTGCAATTGCACTAATAGAAAATAAAGATGGTAATGGCTTCTCAATAGAGAAGTTAGTTCAATTTTATAATGGTCACAGAGACATGGATCAAGCTTTCAATTGGGGGCTTCATTGGGTTCATGGTACAAAATAATATTTTAAATTTAGGAGGATTTTAACATGGCAGGAAAAAATGTAGATACCGAAGCGTTACAGAAGGCAGCAAAGGCATTAGGAACATATATTGCTGATGTTTCTAATAATGTAAATAAAATGAGAGATGCTGCAGCTGATTGTAGAGACAATATGGGGAGTGATGTAGTTAGTCAGAAAGCAATTTCAAAACTGGAAGATTGTGCGAAGGATCTTTCTGCAACTTTAGTTAAAGCTGAGGAGCTCCAGAAAAAAATTCTGACCAAAAAGAAACAGATTGAAGATTATGGAAGTTCGTTCTAAAGGAGAGGAGAGTTAAATTATGGCTAAATACGGAATAAATCAAGAAGGTGTGGAATCACTTAATCAGTTGGCGAATGATTTAGGTAGTATAAATAATGAGATAGAGGAAGATGGGAAAAAATTAGAGAATACAGTTTCTTCACTAGGTGATGATTTAGGAATTTATGAGGAACAGATATTAGAAGTGGTTGCTAGTGTCAATTCAGCACAAGAAAAAGGAAGAGAATCCATACAACAGTTAAGTGCAAAGGTTAAGAAAATGGCTACAGATGCCGCAGCATTAGTTGGTGCTGGATTAGGCTAGATGATGGGAGGATAATAAATTGAATCCAATTACTAACAGTCCGATAAAAGAAGGATTTAGATTGCATTATTATAATATTGCTGATAATCGAAAAAATCAGATAGAAAATACATTTAATTCAGATTGTATTTCCGTAAATAATGATGCAACCAATAGAATGAATTCGATTACTTATAAAAATAAACCAGATAGTGTAATATTTTGGGTTTTAGCTATAGCAGGTGGAATTGTGTTTGCATTTATGGCTGGGTTTACTGGATTCATAATAGGCGCACTAATTGGATCAGCTGCATATGGTGCATTGGTATATAAAGTTAAACAAGATAATGAGGCGTTAGATGCATCAAAAAAGCAGATTCGAAGTGAAGCTGATAGAAAGATTCAGGAATTAAGAAATAATGCAGACAGACAAATAAGAGCCACCTATAACGAGGCAGATGCTAGAACTCAGCAAGATATTAATCAATATGATGATGCGGTAAAAAGAAATTGTCAGAATATGTTAAAGAGGCCTGATGCATTTTCGGCAATGGTTGACCATGCTGTAAATATGTTTCAAAGAATGGTATCACATGCAGATTCAGCATCTAATAAAAAATTTGTAGAAACAGATTTTACATATAAAGTTGAGTTATATGGTATTTGCTATAAATATCAAAGTACATATAGCAATCCTAAAGACGATTTTAACTTTGATAGAGAAAGATTTAGAAATTTAACTACAAGAGAAGAGTGCGAGGGATTAGCCCAAGCAATGGCTAAAATGATTATGGCTAAAATGAAGAAGCTATATCCACCCAATTCTTTAAATATTACAGTTAGTCATATTGATGCGGAGGTAACAATGCATTTTAAGGCTGCTAACAAGAATTATGTTCCACCAAGAGATATCTACTAATTTAGGAGGTGCTAGATGAGAGAAGATGTTGTTGAAGCAAATGTAGTTATGTGTAAATGTAGAAATTCTCATAAGACATTTGGAATTCGAATTGAAAAGAGAACCAACAATACTTGGTATTGTACATGGGCATTTAATTTATCAGAACAATCTGGAAGCAATGAAGGATATGGAAGCACAATGATTTCTGGACGAGTTGATTTAGATCAGGAATATCCAGGGTGTCCAGATTGTGGAGGTACAGGTTGGGTTAGTTGTGGTCATTGTAAGAAATTAACATGCTATAACGGAAGTGATACAAGATTCACATGTGCATGGTGCGGAAATAGTGGAGAATTAGAGTCCTCAGACACATTTGATTTGAGTGGTGGAGGATATTAAATGGAGGAATTACTTGTTCTTTGTGCAGTATTAATGTTAGTGCTAGTAGCAATTTATGGCATTATTTATGCATTTGTACGAGTAACAAAGTATTTTAAGTTGAAATATGGTGTGTCAATGATTCCCTCATTATTGGGATTATGTGTGTCATTAGATTTGGCTGTTATTACATTTTATGTGATTAATAATCAAACTACAGATAATAAGCAATATATGTTATATGCTGTTTGCACGATATTTGTAGCATTGACTATTTATAGAAATTTTAAATGTTATAAGAACGCTGCAGTATTGGCAACTTTATTTCAGCTTATAGTTGCTGCTTTACATTTTGTTATTATCTTTTTGGTGATAATTACAATAGTCCTTAGAAGAGTTATAAAGAGTAGAAATAGTCAAGTTAACAAGATGTTGAGATGGTTTGAAGTATTGACAGATATTTAGTGAAGTGGAAGTGATTGTATGAAATTCAGAAAGATAGGAACGACTGTTCCGGCTGTAGAAGTTTTTTTTGAACAAGTTGGTGAAGAAATGATTACCCAATCTGGTGGTATGGCATGGATGTCAGATGGTATTCACATGAGCTCAGACACCAATGGAGGAGTGTTAGCTGGAATAGGAAGAATGTTTGCTGGAGAAAGTTTATTTATGGCAAGATATAGAGCTGAACGTCCAGGAACAACAATTGCATTTGCTTCAACTGTTCCAGGAAGTATAGTACCTATAAAAATGAAAGATCATCCAAATGGACTTATATGTCAAAAAGGAGCTTTTTTGTGCTCTCAGTCTACTGTTAAGTTAGAAATCACATTTTCAAAAAAATTCTCAGCAGGCTTGTTTGGAGGAGAAGGATTCATTCTAGAAAAATTATCAGGCAATGGTACTGCATTTTTAGAAATTGATGGCGATGTTGTAGAAATGGATTTACAACCAGGTGAAGTGATAAAGGTTGACACAGGAAATGTGGTTGCGTTTCAAAATGGCATGCCATATGAAATAGAAACAGTCCATGGATTTAAAAATGTGTTGTTTGGAGGAGAAGGACTTTTTCTTACTAGGATAACTGGACCAGGTAAGGTAATATTGCAAACACAGAATATTAAAGAGTTTGCAGGTGTTTTATCACGCTATTTACCTAGTGGAAATTCCAGATAGAAGGAAAATGTTATGAATATAGAAAGAGTGATTATGACTTGAAAAATGAGAGATATTACTATGCCATAATGCAATCTGATGAGAAAAAAGCATATAAAATGATTTATAACGGATTGAAAATGAGGGCTTTTAATATCGTGGTTTCTTTGTATCTTCAGCCAGATCAGATACAAGAAATATATTTAAGAGTCTTGTATGAAAATCCGTTATTTTTTTATATTAATCAGACTGTTATAAAAATGACTGGAACCCCAGGTTATTGGATTTTACTACCAGAGTATTTATATACAAATAACGAAATTACCAAAATAACCAATGACATTCATAATATAGTTAATAAAGTTGGTGACCGTGTAGAATCATTTAAAGATAATGAATTTCGACTTGAACGATTCTTACACGATACAGTGGTAAAAAGCGTTGCATATGATTATGACGCACTGAAAAAAGAGGATTGTTTCAATGCGCATTCTATTGTTGGGGCATTTTTGGATAATAAGGCTGTTTGTGAAGGAATTGCAAAAGCGTTCAAGCTATTATGTAATGAATTTTCAATAAAATGTATAGTTGTGTTGGGAAAGGCAAATAAGGATGGCGATTTCAGTGGTGATGATTATCATGCATGGAATTTAGTGAAAATTGGAAATGAATCGTATCATGTCGATGTAACATGGGACAATTTGTATGATACAGAAATTAGGCATATTAGTTATGATTATTTTAATTTAACAACAACAGATATTTTGAGGGATCATCAACCTATAGATGATAATTTGCCATATTGCAATTCAACAAGATTAAATTATTTTTTTGCAACTAATAGTTATGCCAAGAGTTATCAGGATATAGAGCATATTGTTTCTGATAGGATAAAGAAAAAAGAGATTATGTTCAAAGTGCAAAATGAAAGTTGGTTCAATAATCTTGAAGAATTTAAAAAACAACTATCGAAGATTGTAATTAAGAATATGTATTTGAAATTTTCTATCAAGCCTTTTGCACTTATGTTTAATGAGAGACAAGGGATTGTAAAGATTGTTTTTACAGAACCACAGCCATATAAAATTGACTTAAAGAAACATATAAATTTAAAGAAGAGAGGAAAAAAATGAAACGTATTTGGATAAATCATTGGTTTAGTACTGCATATAATATTATAAATTTAATTACCGATGAAAATGAAGATTTTTATATTGTTGGAAGTAATGATTCAGACAATGCATCATACAAATCTCTATGTGATGAATGGTATATAGAGCCTATTTTGGATGAAGTTAAGTATGTTGATTTTTGCCTGAAATTTTGTAATCAGCATGATATAGATATATTCATGCCAAGACGTGGAATGATAGAAATTAGTAAGCGAAAAGAAGAATTTAACAAGATTGGAACCCAGGTAATGGTGGAAGATTTTGAGATTATGGAAATTTTAAATGATAAAGCAAAGGCCTATCAATTTTTTAAGGGAAATGAAATTGTTAATATTCCGAATTATAGAATTGTTACATCAAAGCCAGGTTTCGTGGATGCATATAACATGATTAAAGAAGAATATGGGCATGTATGCTTTAAATTTGCCAATGATGAAGGCGGTAAAAGTTATAGGTTAATAGATAATACTAGGAAAGGGTATTATTCCTTAAAAAAGAAACAGAATACAAGAATGACATTTGATAATGTATTGGAAGCTTTAGCTGAAAAAGAAGAATATGATCCGATTATGGTAATGCCATACTTATCAGGAAATGAAGTTAGTGTCGATTGTTTAAAAACCGAAGCAGGAATAATAATGATTCCTCGAATTAAGGGAAATACGAGAGTAGAAGAAATTGCATTTGATAAGTCAATTTTAGATATGTGTGAAGAGATTTATTCAAAATTAAATTTAGAATGGCCGTGTAATATTCAGTTTAAATATTTGAATGATGTTCCATATTTTTTGGAAGTGAATACCAGAATGTCTGGGGGAGTTCAACTTTCATGTGCTGCTTGTGGTGTGAATATTCCTAATATTGCGGTCAACAAGATATTGGGAATAAGCAGAGACTGGGAAATTCATCAAGTGGGTAAATATGTTTCACATGTAGAGTTACCATTGGTATTTTAGGAGGGCATATGTATTCGTTAATATTTGTACTAGTTGGAATTGGAATATGTACTTGGGCTTCATATAACGTTAAGGTCAAGTTTAATAAATATGCTGGAGTAGTTTACAGCAAAAATGTAACAGCAGAAATTGTAGCAAATTGGATACTGAAGCAAGCCAATATCACTAATGTAAGAATAGAAAGAGTTGCAGAAAGTTTAACAGATCATTATGATCCAGTATCAAAGACACTAAGACTTTCTGATGTAGTATATGGATCTAAATCTATTGCTGCAATTGGTGTCGCTGCACATGAATGTGGACATGCAATTCAGGATGCAACTTTGTATCAGCCGCTTATAATCAGAAGAAAGCTAGTTCCAATTTGTAATTTTGGTTCAACATTATCTATGCCTATTATTCTTATAGAACTCATATTAGGAGCTACAGGGTTATTAAATATAGGTATTGTTTTGTTCTCTCTTGTAGTGTTATTCCAATTTGTAACGCTTCCGGTTGAATTTGATGCATCTAAAAGAGCATGTACTATTCTGGAAACATCTAGAAGGTTCAATAAGAATGAAATTTCTGGGGTGAAGAGTGTATTAACAGCAGCGGCATTGACTTATATTGCATCTGCACTGAATTCATTGTTACAGCTTATAAGATTATTGCTGATAGCTAGAGGTAGGAGAAGATGATTTGTTTATTCGCAGATATTGATAATACTTTAATTTTCTCACATCGACATAACTACGAACCAGAAAAAGTTATTGTAGAATATCTTAATGGCAAGGAGCAATCTTATATAAAAAAAGATTTATTTGATTACTTAAGAACTTCAAATTTTTATAAAGTTATTCCTGTTACATCGAGAAGTGAAAGTCAATCAAGAAGGCTATTTAAATTTTTGGATAGTCTTGGGGTTGAAAATATCCTTGCTTGTAACGGAGGTGTGCTTTTAACGAATGGAAAGAGAAATGCAGATTGGGAAAAGGAAACATTAGATTTTTGTCATATAGAATGTGAAGAGGTAGAGCGAATATTGAAATTTGTTGAGATAAATTTATTCTACGGTAAATTAAACTGTGATGAACGTTTTATGTTTTATTTTTCTACAAGTAATGTGATAGAACAGTTTGAAAAAATAAAAAGTATTGCAGATGATTCAAAGGTATTTATTGGGAAGGATAATCGCAAAGTCTATGTAATTGCAAAGTCAATAAATAAAGGAACTTCTGTAGAACGGTATTGTAAAAATTACAATATAAAAAATTATATTGTGGCAGGAGATAGTGAATTTGATATTTCAATGATGAAGAATGCTGATTATGTAATAGCGGATGGATCACTCAAAAAATGCATTTATAATGACAAAATCTATTTTTCAAGAACAAATCAATTAGCTATGGATTTGGATGAAATATTAATGGACATACAAAAGGAGATTGAGAAAAATGAACGAAGATGTTAATTTGAAATATAAAGTTGGAGCATTGTTATACACACCAGCTTTGAATACGAAAATTTCAAATGATTTAAAATTAGAAAAGTTTGGCAAACGTTTTTCATTAGCATTATGTTTAGAAGACACTATTTCAGACGCTTCTGTAGAAGTTGCAGAAGAAACTTTGTGTACATCATTACATGACATTTATTCAGAATATGAAAAATATGATTTTTATTTGCCTAAAATATTTATAAGAGTTCGTTCTGCTTCTCAAATGGAGAGAATTTATGAATGCAATAAAGATGTTAGAGAAATAATTACAGGTTTTGTGCTACCCAAATACTCTATAAATAATGCAGATGAGTATAATCAGGCTATTGTGAATATAAATAATCGAAGTAATAAAAAAATATACATAATGCCAATTTTGGAGAGCTTAGATATTGTAGATTATTTTGATAGAAGAGAAACTCTAAAAAAAATAAAGGAAAAAATTGATTCCGTTAACAACTATGTTCTTAATGTTCGTGTTGGTGGTAACGATTTCTCAAATGACTTTGCGGTAAGGAGACATATAGACGAAACAATTTATGATATTCTTCCAGTGGCTCAATTGCTAACAGATATAATTACAGTATTTTCTAGGGAATATGTTTTATCTGGGCCTGTATGGGAATTTTTTTCAAGTGAAAATGATGAATGGAAGGTTGGATTACAGAAAGAGCTTAAATTGGATTTGTTAAACGGATTTATAGGTAAAACAGTTATTCATCCAAAGCAAATAGATGTTATAAATAATGCTTTGATGGTTAGTAAAGAAGATTATGAAGATGCGACAAAAATATTAGGTTGGGAAGATAATGATTTTAAGGTGGCAGTGGCAAAAAGTTACGATGGTAAAAGAATGAACGAAGTAAAAACACATATAAATTGGGCAAAAAAGATTATTATGTTAGCAAAAATATATGGAGTAGAAGGGGAAGAGAATAAGGAGATTACTTTTAATGAAGCAATATGATATAGAAGATTTAGTAAAGGTTGCTAAGAGAGATAATAATATAATTCGTCCATATTTATATGTTAATCCAATACAGGGTAAGCATATACCTTGTAACCCTAAAGATACAATTGATCTTATGAAATATATGGCTGGGATTATTGATTCAAGATATGTAGGAGAAAAAATATTAGTTGTAGGTTTTGCTGAAACTGCGACAGCAATTGGTGCGGGGGTGTCCATGTTTTCTGATTGTGTAAAGTATTGTACACAAACTACAAGAGAAGATATAACTGATGCACAATATATGTATTTTACGGAATCACATAGTCATGCGAAAGAACAATCCGTGGTAATAAATAATTGGAATAGTGTGATTTTTCAAATGGATAGGATTTTATTCGTTGAAGATGAGGTTACTACTGGAAATACAATATGCAAGCTAATTAGATGCATTAAAGATAAGTTTGAGAATTGGAATGGAAAATATAGTATTATTTCAATCCTAAATAGTATGACTGAAAATCAAATGAAAGAGCTTTCTGAACAGGGGATTGAATGCCTGTATGTAAAAAAAATACCATATGAGTATGAAGTGAACAGTGTTGATGCCTATTCTTATCATAAGTGTGATTGCGTCACGTATATAGATGCAAATTTATTATCGCTTTCTAGTTCTATAAATAACTTGAGAGTATTGCAGAATGTAGATTTATATGTGAAGAGCGTAGACCGCTATGTGAGAAACATAATTGATTCATTAGAGATAACTGAAAAATATAAAACGATTGATGTAGTTGGAACAGAAGAGTTTATGTTTCCTCCATTGTATTTAGCATACAAGCTTAATCAAAAATATCCTTACACTGAAATAAGATTTCATGCGACAACTAGAAGTCCCATCAGTGTATCTAATGATGCAAGATATCCCTTGCATAATAAATATGAGATAAGTAGCTTGTATGAAAAAGGAAGAAAAACATATATATACAATTTATCCAAATATGATTTGGGGCTTATATGCACTGATGCAGAAGAATTGAATGAAAAGGGGCTTGATGAGTTGTCTATGGCAGTGCGTAATAAGGGTACAGAAGAAATAATATTTATAGGAGGTGCTAGCACCAGTGAGAAGTAGTTTTAATTCAGAGGATGTTATTTTATTATTAAAAGATATAACTGGTCTTGTTGAACCATTGCCTACAAATATTAGAGAAAAGAAAATACAAAGTGGAACTCATTATTGTGAAATGTTACCACTCGAATACGAACCAAGTAGTGAGTATATGGAGGCATATTCATTTGCACTAACACAATTTTCTAAAATTACTGCAGATGCGATTGCAATTATGTCAGAAAAAATATATGAAAGGAAAGGTGATAATCTCGTTATTGTGTCACTTGCAAGAGCAGGAATTCCTATTGGAATTCTGACAAAACGATATATAGAACATAAGTATAATTGCAAAGTAACACATTATGCAATTTCGATTATTAGAGATAGAGGAATTGATCATAATGCCATGAATTATATATTGGATAGACATAAGGGTAAAAATATTCAATTCGTTGATGGTTGGGTAGGAAAGGGGGCGATATTTAATGAATTAAAAAAAGAATTACAGCAGTATCCGTCCGTTGATTCTTCCCTTGCTGTTGTGTCAGATCCAGCCAATATAACAAATCTTTGTGGGACACACGAAGATATCTTGATTGCAAGTTCTTGTTTAAATGCTGTTGTGACAGGATTAATAAGTAGAACTTTTTTACGAAGTGATATTATTCAAAAGGATGATTTTCATGGGGCTGCCTATTATGAGCAATTGTCTGATAAGGATTTATCAAATGAATTCTTAAGTACCATTGAAAATGAGTTTGATTCGGATTATCCAGGTACGGAGCTGATATGTGATTGTGATGGAAAAAAAATCGTAGGTGAAATTTCCAAATGCTATAATGTAAGTAATTTAAACTATATCAAGCCTGGAATAGGCGAAGCTACTAGAGTACTTCTGAGACGAGTTCCTTGGAGAATTATTCTTAATGAAAAGTATAAAAATTCTCCTGAATTACTTCATATAATAAAACTTGCAAAAGAAAAAAATGTAACAGTGGAGACCTCCATGACAAATTTGGGTAATTACAAAGTGTGTGGGATTATAAAAAATTTGGCGGATATATAAGATAACTAAGACTTCCCATACCCAAAATGGGATTCGTTCCTTGAAAACTCAATACTTCAGCCAAAATAATACGATTTATGCCACCTCAGGAGTCAACTGTAATGCTTTCTGAAGGTATTTCGGCAGTCTGGAGGCAAAGTCAGCCATAAATGATGCGATCTGATCCTCAGTCAGTTTCAGGAATTCCTGCATGCTTGCTACCATTGCCTGCATCAGGATCTGCATCGTGTGTGCAAATGTAGTGTCTGCGATTTCATTTACGAGATAGTAAAATATCTCGCCTAATGTACGTAGGTCCTCATTACCTCGCTGCTCCAGCGCAAGAAGCATATACCGGGTAAACACGATCGCTGTATGTGCGGTTAGTGCATCATAAGATAAACTGTGGCATTCACCAATCAGATTCAGAAGAGATTTACACGTTTTGAAGAACACCTCAACATCCCAACGTCTGCCATAAAGTCGGATGATTTCATCTTCAGAAAGATCCGGATTTGTGCACAGGAAAGCAAGCCAATCTTTACGATTCGCCTTGTTCCTTACACATACAATCTTAGCTGGAATCGGATTTTCTTTTCCAACCATAACATTGATTGTCAACAGATATCTGCTTCTGCCTCGACACTTTTTATTGCGAGAGTAAATTTCTTTGATGTTCAGAGGCTCTCCGCCATAGAGATATTTGATGCGGCTGCTTTTTTTGATCATGGCAATGACATCCATCCCACGACTCTTGATGTCAAGGATCTGAGTGGGATTTGAAAACCACGAATCAAACAGAACATAATCAGCAGAAAGTCCAGCAGAATCAGCGGTATCCAGGAGATCCAGCATAGCATCCGTTGCTCTTTTCTGTGCCAGGATTCTACGCTTACCTGCGATAGTTCTCTTATCAAATGAATTGACTGGACCGATGATGTTTGATTCCTTCGAGGAAGCCAGAAGGCAACTGTTCACAGGAAGAAATGTGTTCCCATCACTCCATCCCAGAGTAAGCATACGATACCCCTTTTTGTAGGACATATCCGTATGATCAAATACTCTGGATCCCAGCTCAGTTTTCTTACAACTTGATCGGTTGAAAAGACTGTCATCAAAGATGAAAGTATTTACACGCTTCTCATCAGTTAAAGGTTTGATTTCTTCGTTGATGATGGTCGCTGATAAAAGTGACGTGAATCTCAGCCAGTTTATCTTACCGGAATTCAAGAATCGATAGAACGTATTCTTGGAAAAGGATTCTTTGAATGCTCCGGTTCGTTGCTGCATGTACATACGTAAACGCTCCATAGCCGGTACCTACCCATATTACCCGAATTTTGCGATAATTACCTCAACCAGTTGGAAAATAAGAGCGAAAAATCCAAATATTCGGGAGGTAGATTATGGCAACACGCCTTGCTATTCGGGAAAAGCAGCTTGCGACTTGGACCGCGATTATTCAGGAATGTAGGAACAGTGGCATGAAAACAAAGGACTGGCTTGCTGAAAATAACATATCAAAGGATCAGTATTACTACTGGTTCAAGCAGCTGAGACTTGCGGCGTGCATGCAGTCCTCTGGTCCTCAACCAGAATTGTCAGTTGAATCGGAGAAACCACAGATAGTCAAGTTGGAATGCGCTGATTATCAGAATAACCTTGATTCATGCAGCAATTCAAGAATAAGGATAAACTACGGCAGCATACACATAGAAATCGATGGCGGTGCTGCTCCCGCAGTTATCCGCTCCATCATGGAGGTTCTTGTAGATGCTGAATGATGCAGTTGGTTTTTCTGAAATATACATAGTATGTGGCAGAACAGATCTGAGGTATGGTATAGACAGCCTTGCCGGAGTTCTCAGATCCCTTGGCATAGAGAATCCTGCAACAGCGGGTACGCTTTATCTATTCTGTGGAAGAAGATCTGACAGGATCAAGGGTCTTGTATGGGAAGGTGATGGATTTCTACTCCTGTACAAGAAACTTGCAAATGGTTCATTTCAGTGGCCGCGCAATGCAAGCGAAGTTAAAAGTCTCACACCAAAACAATTCAGATGGCTGATGGAGGGGCTTACTATAGAACCACGAAAGGCAGTTAAAGAGGTATCCTTCGAATATACGAGCTGATAAATATTTGTGCATAATGGAGAAAAATATATCTTGTGTTTCTAAATCCTAAAGAGCTGTCAAAGATCATCAAAATACAAGTCATACATAGCTGTATTAATTAATTTCAGTCAGATAATGGAAAAATCATCTTCAATCATTTCTAAGATAAAAGACAGCTTACAGACACTATAAAAGCGTATTTATTCATAGTCATTATGACGAATAAGTGACGCCATTGAATTAGCCAATTCTCAGCATATATAGTATAATAGACCTCAAGAAACGGAGGACTGTTATGGCAAAGCTATATGATGAGGAACAACTGAATAAGTTTGATAAAGAAACGATCATCCAGCTGTTTCTTATGCAGCAGGATCAGCTGACAGAGATAGACAGGAAGCTACAACTGGTAATTGAACAGCTGGCAGTATCCAACCGTAACAGATATGGAAGATCTACAGAAAAAATGGAAAGCAGTCAGCTTTCTTTTCAGGAAGTAGATGGTGAACTGGTCATCATCTTTAATGAAGCAGAAGCACTGGCGGATGAAAATGCCGATGAACTTACAGAAGAAGTGATACAGAAGAGATCAAAAAAGCGGAAAGGCAAACGTGCCGAGGATCTGTCCGGACTTCCAAAAGAGATAATCAACCACGATCTCAGCGAAGATGAACTTAGAGCATTATACCCTGACGAAGAATGGAAGAAACTGCCTGATGAAGTATACCACAGATACAGCTTCACTCCGGCAAAGATCGCACTAGAGGAACATCATGTTGCTGTATACTTGGGGAAAAAGACGGAACATATGGAAAAGGCAAAACATCCGGCTTATCTGCTAAGAGGCAGTCTGGTATCCCCGTCACTGGAAGCAGGTATAATAACAGGGAAGTATGTGAATGCAACTCCGCTTGCACGGCTGGAAAAGCTTTATCAGCAGTATAATGTACCAATCACCAGACAGAACATGGCAAACTGGACAATACTCTGTGCAGAAAGATACCTTTCAATACTGTATGATTATCTGCATAAATATCTATATAGATGTCATGTGATACAGGCAGATGAAACTCCTCTTCTGGTAAACAAAGATGGCAGGCCTGCAGGAAGTAAAAGCTATATGTGGGTATATAGGACAGGGAAATATCAGACGGACAGGCAGGTAATACTTTACGATTATCAAAAGACAAGGAAGGCTGATCACCCAAGGGAATTCCTTAAGGATTTCAGAGGAGTATGTGTAACAGATGGATATCAGGTATATCATACACTGGAAGGAGAACTGGAAGATCTTGAGATATCAGGCTGCTGGGCACACAGCCGCAGGCGGTATGAAGAAGCAGTTAAAGCACTTCCAAAAAGCGAACAGAAAATGAGCCTTGCCTATCTTGCCCTCTCACAGATACAGCAGATCTATCATGAAGAGGCTGAGCTTCAGGATATGACACCGACAGAGAGACGTAAACATCGACAGAAGTTTATCAAGCCACTTGTAGATGCGTATTTTAACTGGATCCGTATAAACATAGATAAAGTTATGCACAAGAGCAAGACTCACAATGGAATGACCTATTCACTTAACCAGGAAAAATATCTCAGAAGATTTCTGGATGACGGAGAGATCCCGATAGATAATAATGCCGCAGAACAAAGTATCAGAAGTTTCTGTATCGGTAAAAAGAACTGGGTCATGTGTGACACAATAAATGGAGCCAAGTCCAGTGCTATAATATACAGCCTGGTAGGAACAGCAAAAGCAAACAAGCTCAGACTGTATGAATACTTTAATTATCTTCTTACAGAAATCCCGGAACACATGGATGATAAGAACAATGATTTCTGCGAGAAGCTTCTGCCCTGGTCAGATGAACTCCCTGCAGAATGCAGGAAATAATACAGAAATAAAGCCGCTCAGACGAGCGGCTAATTATAGTGGGGGTACCCACAGTGGAGCGTTTACGTACATACTCCCTGAAGCAAAGATGTTGCCAAGTTTATATCGTAGAATAGAAATCGCTGGAACGCCTTTCTCTTTCGTTCCATTGCATTTCGAAAGAAGTTTTCCGATATGATGTTTTGAGAAAAATCTCTCTACACAATCAATAACTTCGTTTTCATTTGTTTCAATCTGTGATAAAATGGACATGGCATAAATCTCCTTTGTATATTTGGTTTTTAGTCAACTCCATTATACCAAAGTGACCGGATTTATGCCTTTTTTATTGGCTTAAGTATTGAGTTTTCAAGGTTCAGCACACCTTATTGGTGTGGGAAGTTTGAGTAAGTGAATCATTTTTAAATAGTTGCGGTTTTCTTCCTGCTTATAATAGAGTGTCGGGATCAGATTATATTCATGGGATATATAGAAATACAGAATTTATATATAGCAATCTCGTTTTAAAAACAGAAGACCAGGACTATACTGCAGGTGAGAATAATATGAGAACTACAATCACGGAGTTTTCGGGGCAATTTATAACAGTATCTTTAAACAAGACTGTAAATGGAATTGTACAGATAGCAGAAAAAAGTAGTTCAAGAAAAGAAGATAGGAATAAAAAGGCTTTACTTATTGATGGATTTGATGTTAATGCGTCTGATGAGGCTATTGCATATTCTATATTAACTCCCCAGTTTATCTCAGGACTAAAGAAAATGGGAAGAAATACAAGTATCCAGATTTCAGGAAATATGGCTGTAATTGCCCGTAATAATAATAAGAATTCATTTGAACTAAAAAGACAAGTTAAAGATATTAATGATGTAGAATCATTCAGACAGGAGTTTAGAAAAGAGTTGTCTGGTATTTTGACAGTTATTGATATAGTAATAGATAGTTTATAGGATAAAAAACATGGACGAAAGCAAAAACTAACCAGAACCGCAATAATATCATTCGTCATAGCTACGCTATGCTATACCATCATGTGGTTTATGATGAGGAGTGCAGAGAAAAAATCTTTGATGACTATTGGCAAGGAGGCGCGGCATGAGGCTGCTGTTGTTATGACAGTGATTTTCTATGCTGTGATATGCGGCAGTTATGACTGTGCTTAAGGGGGCATTTGTCACCTACTGCAATGAGGCAAAGATCATGCTGGCGGTTGCGGAGAAGATATATGAGGAGCTTGTGAAGAGATTGGTATAATACTGAATTATTTGAAGGCTTCTAAAAAGGATGATTTACAAGTAGAAAAACTGATATATGGAGGCGGAGAAAGATGAAAAAATACGATCAGAAGATTCTAAAAACGGCAATACCGGCATTTGTGATATCAGCTATATGTTATGCGGCCATGTGGGGAATAATGACGAGAACGGAGAATACATTTTTGGCTGGATACATAGGCGGCGGAGGTGCAGTCAGCCAGATAAGGAACATTCTTATATGTATTTTTGTAGGGGCGATACTTTTTGTTTTGCCACTTGAGAAGATATGTGATAAGACATACGGCGCAGTGCGTTATTGTGGATCGCTTTTTACAGATAAAAAGAAAATTAGAGATGCGGCGACATTGTTTGTGCTTACGCTTTTGTATGCCGCTATCTGCTGGGCAAGTGTGACGTTTTCAATACATACCGACAGTGGACTCGATGATGGAGGACATTGGGGATTATTCGGCTCGGGAAGTGACGAAATATATGCTGTGGTGATAACGATACTAGCTTTGGTGGTTATGGTAAAGGGCGTTGACCTTGTAAAGAAAAGTTGGAGTGGTGTTTTGTTCTGGTTTCTTATCGAACTTGCAAATGTTGTGAGTGTAAAACTTGTGACGGCCAAAGATGATCTCACATTTGCTATCGTATGTTCAGAAACGGTTATGTTTATTGTATACATGGCTGTTCAGCACAGGTTGAATATTGTGACTTGTCTGTTATCACTGCTTTGTGGAGCTATACTTATATTCGCCGGATGTGATGATGTATTTACCAGTAAGAATAAGATTTCAGGTTCGTCGATCATGGATGAACTGGATCAGGCTGGAACTATGCCAGACAGGATTTTTGGAGCAAGATATAATATTACGATAATTGAACATCAGGCTGGAATTGGTTTGTGTATATTGTGGTTCGTATTGCTTGTGATTTTGTCGATCGCTGTCATTCTGTCTGCATCAAGGCTTATGAAAGTATCTGTCAGACGTGGAACGTTTGTGCTTGGAATATATATGATAGAAGCATTTCTGATCATATATGCTATATTTGCGGAAATGGGATTTATCAAGCCGGCAGTGACGCTTTTGATACATATGAACGAGGTGGTTCCGGTTATGATATTGGGATTTAGAATGTTTTTTGTAGAAGATGGCAGCCACAATGAAAAATCCTGCTTCAATGTGTAAATGTCAATGAAAAAGTTTACCAGTTGCATCATTGATTATTACGGAACAAGGAGTATATATGAATAAGCAGATAGTTAATTATAAAAATGATGAAGAAATGCAGAGTATAATAAAAGCAAAACAAAGAAATATCAAAATAATACAAATCCCCATGTATTTGTCGTTAGTGGGAATACTCCTTCCGTTTGTGGGGGTAATATTTGATATATATGGTCCAATTATTGATACTGTTTTTAGAGTGGTGCCTGTAGTATGCATATTTATTGGCTTCTTACTTGCTATACTGTGTAATAAAAAAATGAAAGACCTCAGGGTGTTTATAGGACAGAATATTGTGCTCGGGGTTCTCGAGGAGAGAATTCAGGTTATTGATTATTCGCCAAGTGGTTATGTGGATGAATCTTTTTTAAAAAAATGCAGTATTCTTCCAACTTATAATAGAGCAACAGGTTCAGATTATATTCATGGAATATACAGAAATGTAGAATTTACATACAGTGATCTTGAATTGAAAACAGAAAGTCAGGATTATACTGCAAATGAAAACAACCTGAAAACTACTATTACAGAGTTTTCAGGACAGTTTATGACAATGGCGTTGAGTAAAAGCGTGAATGGATTTGTACAGATAATGGGCAAGAGTAATTCTGGGAAAATGAGGCAAAATAGAAAGGCCGTATACATAGATGAAAAAAACAATATATCAAGCTACTTGAAAACGGGAGATCGCGTATTTGATGACCGGTTTGAGGTTAATGCATCGGGGGATGACCTTGCGTATTCTATTTTGACCCCTCAGTTTATTTCAGGCTTGAAGAAAATGGGAAAACGTACAAGAGTTCAACTTTCTGGAAATATGGGCGTGATTGCCTGCTACAACGAGAAAAATTCATTTGAATTAATTGGAGAAATTAAAGATAATAGCGATATCGAATTATATAGGAAAAAGTTTAGAAAAGAATTATCAGATATTTTAGCGATCCTTGATATAATGATTGATTGTTGCTAAGGGATGATTCGGAATTTAATGTATTATAGAAAACTAGTAAAAGAATCTGTTACACTTATATTTGAAAACAGTCCGAGAGAGTTGAAGGAGAAGCAATTTTTTAATACATATGTCCATATTGGGAAAACAAAATGCAATACCGGATTGGGGTTGGATATGCTTCAGGAATAGTATATCATCTCGCTTGACGAATTTGAGGAAAGTTACTATTCTAAAGGTGAAAAGGAAAAGAAGGAGAATAGACGCTTTATGGAGAATGAATGCAATATAGAGAATAAGATCAGAATGAATTACCGGCATCTCACACAACTTCTTATCTCCCGACACCTCACCATCACCACCATGGAATCTGCCACCTCAGGGCAGATTGCATCCCTCATCACCGACACGGAAGGTTCCTCTGCAGTGCTGAAAGGTGCATTTATCACCTACTGCAATGAGGCGAAGATCATGCAGGGGGTTCCCGCAGAGATCATAGACAAGTATACAGTCTATTCAAAGGAAACTGCAGGTTCAATGGCGCAGGCGTGTAGAAAGGCGTATAATGCGAATATAGGGATCGGCGTGACTGGAACCATGGGAAATGTGGATCCGGCAAATCCAGACGCTTCGATTCCGGGACAGGTATACTTTGCCATAGATATAGATGGTGATGTGGAAGAGTATTATGTGGAGCTCCCGCCTCAGCCGACAAGGCTTGCATATAAGCTGGCGGTGGCGGAGGAGATATATGAGGAGCTTATTAAGAGGCTGGACTGATAGAACGATTATCAAAGGAAGAATAAATGCTATATCTCATATCCGACATCCACGGAGATGTCATGTCATTCAGAAAAATGTTGAAAAAGATAAGCTTTGATCCAGCCGTGGACCACATGATAGTCATGGGAGACATATTTGACTGGAACGATGAGGGAATTTCTCTTCTTGAGTTTATGTCGGACTATCTTGTGGATGGTTCGATGCAGCTCATAAAGGGTAATCATGAACTGTTTGCCCAGATGTACATAGAGGGAAGCATGTCAGAGAGACAGTGGATCATATTCGGCGGTGGTGGAACAGTCAGAGATATCAAGAAGCTCAATGTGGATGATCAGATGAAACTGCATGGGTTTCTGGCACATCTGCCACATTATACTGAGATTAGGTCACCGCAGTATGGAGATTGTGTAGTCACACATTCGGGTATACATTGCGGTTCATACATCAGAAATGCTGATAGAACGATCAATATCACTGAATCTATAACGAATGCCGTGGGAAGAGATGAATACAGGTTTCTCATATCGCCGGATATCCACAATGTTCCATTTGCGGATAAGAAGGCATTTGACAGGTATGTGTTCTGCGGACATGTGACGACGAACAGAATCAATGAAGATCATTCATATAACGCTTATGTGACACCGTACTATATGGATCTCGACTGTGGAAATGGAGAAAGAAACAGGGGCGGAAAGCTGGCGTGCTATTGCGTGGACGACGACAGTATTTTTTATATATGAGATTTTTTTAAAATTAGGGGTTGATTTTTGAAAGAATATGGAGTATTTTATATTCAACAATTAGATGATACGAAATGGACAAAGGTGTTCTCAAGAAGGAGGACACCTTTCTCTTTTTTTGAGGATACGTTAAGGATTCATTTTAATCAGGAAAAGGAGTAGTTATTATGATGAACAAAATTTCAGCCGTATTTGGCTCACACGTATTCTCAGATCAGGTCATGAGAGAGAGACTTCCAAAAGCAGTTTACAAGTCACTCAAGGCGACTATTGACAAGGGCGAGCCTCTCGATACATCAATCGCAGATTCAGTTGCAGCAGCCATGAAGGAATGGGCAATGGAGCTTGGTGCAACACATTATACACATTGGTTCCAGCCACTTACAGAGACAACAGCAGAGAAGCATGACTCATTCGTAAGCACAGTCGGTGATGGTGGTGTTATCCTCCAGTTCACAGGCAAGGAGCTCATCAAGTCGGAGCCGGATGCTTCATCATTCCCTTCAGGCGGTCTTCGTGAGACATGCGCAGCAAGAGGATATACAGCATGGGATTGTACATCACCAGCATTTGTAAAGACAACGGATGAGGGAACATGTATCCTCTGTATCCCGGCAGCATTCACATCATATACAGGAGAGTCACTTGACTACAAGACACCTCTTCTCCGTTCAATGGATGCCATCAGCAAGGAAGCCCTTAAGGCTCTTGCAATGTTCGGCAACACAACAGCCAAGAAAGTTACTGCATCAGTTGGCCCTGAGCAGGAGTATTTCCTGATCGACAAGAAGAAATTTGCAAAGAGAACAGATCTTAAGCTCTGCGGACGTACACTTTTCGGAGCAATGCCTCCAAAGGGACAGGAGCTTGACGATCAGTATTTCGCAGCGATCAAGGATAAGATCGCATCATATATGACAGAGCTGAACGAGGAGCTGTGGAAGTATGGTATCCTTGCCAAGACACAGCACAACGAGGTTGCTCCTGCACAGCATGAGCTTGCTCCAATCTTCTCAACAACCAACATCGCTACAGATCAGAACCATCTGGTTATGGCAACTATGAAGAAGATCGCTGCAAAGCATGACCTTGAGTGTGTACTCCATGAGAAGCCATTTGCCGGTGTAAATGGTTCAGGTAAGCACAACAACTGGTCGATCTCAACAGACGAGGGAGAGAACCTCATCGATCCAGGCAAGCATCCTGAGACAAATCTTCAGTTCCAGTTCTTCCTGGCAGCAGTCCTGGCAGCAGTAGATAACAACGCTGAGCTTCTGAGACTTTCCGCTTCATCAGCAGGAAATGATCACAGACTTGGAGCTAACGAGGCACCTCCAGCAATCATCTCAGCATTCCTTGGAGAGCAGCTCCAGTCGATCGTTGAGCAGATTATCGAGAAGGGGGAGGCTTCAGAGTCACCAAAGGGCAAGACATATGTATCAGGTGCATCAACACTTCCTACATTTACAATGGATGCCACAGATAGAAACAGAACATCACCATTTGCATTCACAGGTAACAAGTTCGAGTTCAGAATGGTTGGCTCAACACAGTCCATCGCATTTCCAATGATGGTACTCAATACAATAGTTGCAGATCAGATCAAGAAGATGACAGACGAGCTTGAGGGCGCTGACGATTTCGAGACAGCCTGCAAGGCACTCATCAGAAGAGAACTCACAGCACATCAGAGAATCATCTTCAATGGCAATGGTTACTCAGATGAGTGGGTTGAGGAGGCTGCAAAGCGTGGTCTTCCAAATATCAAGTGCATGGTTGATGCTGTTCCTTATCTTGCAGCAGACAAGAGTGTTAAGATCTTTGAGGATCTTGGAGTTATGGATAAGGCAGAGCTTGAGGCGAGAGCTGATGTAATGCTTGAGAACTATGCAAAGAAGATCAACATCGAGGCACTCACCATGATAGAGATGTCTAATGAGGAGATCATTCCTGCAGTTATGGAATATCAGGCAGAGCTTGCAAAGGGTGCAGCTGAGATCAAGGCTCTTGGAATTGATCCTACAGTTCAGGTATCACTTCTGAACACTATCTCAGAGAAGCTCACAGAGCTCAAGAGCGCTACAGTAGCCCTTGAGGAGCTGGTTGCAAAGGCAGCAGATTACGAGGGAGACACAGAGGCATGGGCTAAGTACTTCCACAACACAGTATTTGCAGCATTTGACACAGTGAGAAAGCCTGCTGATGAACTTGAGAAGGAACTTCCAAAGACAGCTTGGCCATTCCCAACATACGAGCAGCTGTTATTCGAGCAGTAAAACATAGATTGAGTTTGCTAATCCTACTAAATTCTATATAAAATAGCTTAGAGGCATCCTGTCTGCGGTATCGCAGGCGGGGTGCTTTTTGCGCGTTAAAATCCCGTCAAGCGCGCACATGCGAGAGCTTGCTCGCGGCATGTAGCGCATTTGACGGGATGACGCGACATGAACACGAAGGCCGACAGGCCGGAGTGTGAATGCCGCGTAGAATTGCGGGAGCACGAAGTGCGAAGCAATTCTGTATTAACGCGCAATGCGGTGGAGAAGTGCGAAGCAATTCTGTATTAACGCGCAATGCGGTGGAGAAGTGCGAAGCAATTCTGTATTAACGCGCAATGCG
>OIYH01000016.1_pt1 | contig 160078 bp, 143 predicted proteins | sample 1587911 | NCBI WGS metagenome assembly OIYH01 (sample SAMN03283252) | human gut metagenome | biome: human-associated habitat; material: feces | host: Homo sapiens | place: USA | collected 2013
CCGCCATGACCGCCAAAGAACATATCAAAGATATCGCCGAAGCCTTCAGCGCCGGCACCAGCGCCGAAACCGCCAAAGTCTCCAAAACCGCCGAAGCCGCCGGCACCAGCGCCGTTAAAGCCGCCCGTGCCGTCAAAGGCACCGGCTCCAAACTGGTCGTACTGCGCGCGTTTCTTCGGGTCTTTGAGGACATCATAGGCCTCATTGATTTCCTTGAATTTTTCTTCTGCCTCTTTCGGATTGTCCGGATTGAGGTCTGGATGATATTTGCGGGCCAGTTTCTTATAGGCCCTCTTTATCTCCTTTTCATCCGCGCTCTTGTCAACGCCCAGCACTTCATAATAATCGCGTTTTTCGCTCACGTTGCACCATCCTTATAGAAAAATTGGGAGTCCAGGGAAAGCCCTGCGGCTCCCCCTTAGCTCCCAACCTTCAACCAATCATCTGATTATTTCTTGTCGTCTTTGACTTCCGTGTAGTCGGCATCGACGACATCATCATCGTCTTTCTTCTGCTGCTGGGCATTCTGGGCATTTTCTGCACCGGCCTGAGCCCCCTGGGCACCCTGCTGAGCACCAGCCTGCTGGTAAGCAGCGGCACTGAGTTCATACAGCGGCTTCTGCAGCTCTTCTGTAGCCTTCTTGATGGCTTCCGTATCGTTGCTCTTGATGGCCTCTTTGACCTTCTCGCAGGCAGCCTTGACTTCGGAGACCTTAGAAGCGTCAGCCTTGTCGCCGAGCTCCTTGATGGTCTTCTCTGCCTGATAAACCATGTTATCGGCATTGTTCTTAGCGTCGATGGCTTCCTTCTGCTTCTTATCCTCAGCCTCATGAGCCTTGGCTTCGTTGACCATGCGGTCAATATCTTCCTTGCTCATGCCGCTGTCGGACTGAATCGTGATCTTCTGCTCTTTGCCCGTGCCAAGATCCTTAGCGGATACATGGACGATACCGTTGGCATCGATATCGAAGGAGACTTCAATCTTAGGTACTCCGCGCGGAGCTGGCGGGATATCCGTGAGTTCGAAGCGGCCGAGCGTCTTGTTGCCGGCAGCCATCTCACGCTCGCCCTGCAGGACGTGGATATCAACGGACGGCTGGTTATCTGCGGCCGTCGAGAAAATCTGGCTCTTATGCGTCGGAATCGTCGTGTTGCGCTCGATGATCTTCGTGCAGACACCGCCGAGCGTCTCAATACCGAGAGAAAGCGGCGTGACATCGAGCAGGAGAACATCCTTGACTTCACCGACGAGGACACCGCCCTGAATAGCAGCACCGACGGATACGCATTCATCCGGGTTGACACCCTTCGACGGCTCTTTGTGCAGGATATTGCGGATAGCATCCTGCACAGCCGGAATACGGGAAGAACCGCCGACGAGGATGATCTTATCGATATCGTCAGCCGAAAGGCCTGCATCAGCCATAGCTTTGCGCGTCGGGCCCATCGTGCGCTCAACGAGATCGCTCGTGAGTTCATTGAATTTTGCACGCGTCAGCGTGAGGTCGAGGTGTTTCGGGCCCGAAGCATCGGCCGTGATGAACGGCAGGTTGATGTTCGTCTGCGTCATGCTCGAGAGTTCAATCTTTGCTTTTTCAGCAGCTTCCTTCAGACGCTGAGCAGCCATCTTGTCCTGAGAAAGGTCGATGCCGTTCTCCTGTTTGAATTCGCTGACCATCCAGTCGATGATCTTCTGGTCGAAGTCATCGCCGCCGAGGTGCGTATCACCGTTCGTAGCCTGTACTTCGAACGTGCCTTCGGAGAGCTCGAGGATGGAGACATCGAACGTGCCGCCGCCGAGGTCGAAGACGAGGATGGTCTCATCTTTATCTTTATCCAGGCCATAAGCAAGGGCTGCAGCCGTCGGCTCGTTGACGATACGCAGGACATCGAGGCCTGCAATCTTGCCGGCGTCCTTCGTTGCCTGGCGCTGGCTGTCGTTGAAGTAAGCCGGAACCGTGATGACAGCCTGCGTGACCGTCTCGCCGAGGTATGCTTCAGCATCGCCCTTGAGTTTCTGCAGGATCATAGCCGAGATTTCCTGCGGCGTGTAATCCTTGCCATCAATCGTTACTTTGTAGTTCGGATCGCCCATATGACGTTTGATGGACGAAATCGTGCGGTCCGGATTCGATACCGCCTGACGTTTTGCCATCTGACCGACAAGGCGCTGACCATCTTTCGTGAAACCGACGACAGACGGCGTGATGCGGCTGCCCTCAGGGTTCGTGATGACGGTCGGTTCGCCGCCTTCCATGACAGATACAACGGAGTTCGTCGTACCTAAATCGATACCAATTACTTTAGACATGGTAACATCCTCCTAAACTTTATGTAAAACTTGAATGATCTATATTGATGAACAGGTGCTTCGTTCTTGTGACTTCAGTTCGAAACAACCTGAACCATGCTTGGACGAATGACGCGGCCCTTGACCATGTAGCCCTTCTGGAGCTCCTGGGCAACCGTGTCATCTTCTTTATCGGGGTCTTCGACCCGCATGACCGCCTGATGGAAGTTCGGGTCGAACTTCTGGCCGATGGCCTCGATGTGTTCAAGGCCATTCTTCTTGAGGACTTCCTGGAACTGCGTGAAGATCATCTCAACGCCCTTCTGGAAAGCCGCGGCGTCTTTCGTCTCGGCTGCCATCGCGCGTTCGAAATTATCGAGCAGCGGCAGCATGTCCTTGCAGAAGTTCTGCGTGACCACCGACGAGATTTCTTCGCGTTCCTTCGCCGAACGGCGGCGGAAGTTCTCAAAATCAGCCTGCAGCCGCAGAAGGCGGTCTTTCTTCTCCTGAAGATCGGCTGTCAGTTTTTCAACCTGGCTTTTCAAGGCTTCAATCTCCTCCTGTGCAGCCGTATCTTCCTGACTTGCTGCCTCATCTGCAGGTTCTTCTTCGGAGCCTTCGGCAGCGTCCTCAGCAGCTGCTTCCGCTTCGTCGATTTCCTGCTTCATTTCCTGCATCTTCTGCTCATCTTTTTTCTTCATTTCATCTTTGATAAAGGATGGCAAAACAATCACCTCTTCACGTAGTTTCTGGATTTCTGCGGCTCTACCAGTGGAACCGCTTGATGACTTCTGTAAGATTGGAATTCATATATTCAAGCAGGCTCATGGCCTTTGCATATTCCATACGCGTCGGGCCGAGCACTGCGATAGTGCCTAGAAGCTGTCCATCGAGATGGTACGTCGCCGTGATGATGCTGCTGTCCTTGAAGTGACTGTCTTCATTTTCCTGACCAATCGTGACTTCAAGGCCGTCGCCCATATGGGCATGCAGCACGTCTTTCATGAGCTCTTCCTTCTCGAGCACGAGCAGCGTTTCCTTGACTTTTTCCACGTCGTGGAACTCCGGCTGTTCCAGCATCTGCGTCGTACCGCCGAGGTACAGGCGTTCGCGCTTGCCGGAATCAAGGGCCCGATGAATGATTTCGACCGCTGATTCGTAAAGCGGCTCATCCTGAATCTCATCGCGGATCTGCGCCATGGCCGGATGGTCAATCGACCGCAGCGTCTGACCGGCAAGATTCTTGTTGATGACCTTGGCCATGCGCTGGAAGTCCGCAAACGTGGCACCGTCCGGCATCTCAAGAATCTTGTTCTCGATGAAGCCTGCATCCGTCATGAGTACCGTGATGACGCGGCGGTCATCGAGCGGCAGGAACTGCAGACAGCGGAACGCAGCCTGTGTCATCTGCGGGGCAAGCACCAAAGAAACATTCTTCGTCACCTGCGAGATGATGCGCGCCGTCTCCTGAAAGACCTCGTCGATGCGCTTGACCCTTGCCTTGTACCAGCGGTCGATGAGGACTTTCTCCTCATCACTCACGGGCTTCGGGGGAATCAGGCCGTCCACATAGAAGCGATATCCTTTCGAGGACGGAATCCTGCCGGAAGAGGTATGCAGCTGCTCGAGATACCCGAGCATCTCGAGGTCTGCCATCTCGTTGCGGATGGTCGCAGGACTGACGCCGAGGTCATACTTGCGCGCCAGTGTCCGCGAGCCGACCGGCTCTGCCGACTCGATGTAATCATCGACAATTGCCTGCAGCACGCGCTTCTTGCGTTCATCAAGTTCATCCTTCATCTGCCTGCCCCCTTCCTTGATCTCTCCTGTTAGCACTCTGATTACCTGAGTGCTAACTTTGAATCTATAAAGAATATACACCGAAAAAAACAAAAAGTCAACACCTAAAATGTCAAAAAGTCAAAATTATTTTCGACTTTTTTCAGAAATGAAAAAGAAGGGCCTTGATAACAGGTCCTTCTTCAGTTTCTGCATGCATACTGCGCATAAATATTTTATTTTGCCGCGTCAAAAGCTTCCTTGACCGCTGCCTTAATGGTATCGTAGTCATCGCCCGGATGAGCCTCGAAGACCTTTTTGCCCTCGACAAACAGGCTCGGTACGTAGTAATAGTCTTTGGCATAGGTCTTGGCCTTATCCTGCTGCTCGTTCTCGTCGATGACTTCGACCTCGACCGACTGGTAAGCCGGCTGCTCTGCGCGCAGCTCTTCGATGGCCTGTGCTGCTTTGGCGCAGTACGGGCAGCCCTGCATCTTAATCATGGTAACTTTTTTCATATCGTTCATCCTTTCCATTGCCTTTTATCCTTGTCATGCCGTTGTATCAGGCTCTGCCGTCTTCTTCCGCAGCCAGGCCGCGAGCACAAGCGCATGATTTTCCTGCTGGTTCTTCGCCGCAAACAGCAAAGTCACATTCTGCGTCTGGAGCCATTCCCTGCATTTTTTTGCAAAGGCCGCAGCTCCTTCGCTGTGTTCCAATTCTTCGACATAGCCCTCGCGGAACCCTGCAAAGGGCATCTCGCCGCGATGATAAAGCGTCCGCAGCTCAGAGGACGGCGTGATTTCCTTTGCCCAGGCATCATGGGGAAGATCCGCCTTGCGAACGCCACGCGGCCAGAGCCTGTCAACGAGCACGCGCACGCCATCGTCGGGCGACGGCGACTCGTAAACGCGCTTGAGCCTGATTTCATGCATCAGACATACTTCCTTTCTCTTATCTCAGTTGCGATTCGCGATCTCTTATCGTGTCCAGCTTATCACCTGCTCCGCAAAGATTCCGTGACCCGCGTCACAAAAGTCAGAGCAGGAATGCTTCAAACGCCGCATTGCCGTACTTCATGCCGAGCTCTGTCAGATGGACAGAATCCCCTGTATCCTCCAAAAGTCCCTGCCCCTTGAGCTTCGCTATGGCCTCGTGGTAGATTTCTTCAAGCGTTACGCCGAATTTTTCCGCAAAGCGCTGCTTGTCAATGCCTTCAGCCGTGCGCAAGGCGAGAAACGCAAATTCTTCCATGGCAATCCTGCGCGTGGCCGGCTCTTCTTCGCGGCGAATGCTTCTGCCCAGGCGGATTCCTTCTATATAGGCAGGGATATCCCGGACATTTTCATAGCGCTGTCCTTCAAGATACGAATGCGCTGCCGCGCCGAGACCGAGATACGGAATATCCTGCCAATAAGAAAGATTATGACGGCTCTCAAAGCCCGGCTTGGCAAAATTCGAGATTTCGTAGCGCGCGTAGCCATGCTGCGGCAAAAACGAAGTCATCGTGTCGTACATCTCCTCGACCGTATCCTCATCAGGAAGATGCAGCTTCCCCATTTCCTGCATTTTGGCAAAGGCCGTGCCTTCCTCAAGCTGCAGCCCGTAAATCGAGATATGCTCGGGCTGCAGGGAAATCATCGTCTCAAGGTCATGCTGCAGCATCTCTATGGTCTCATCCGGCAGGCCGTAGATGAAGTCCATGCTGACATTGCGGAACCCCGCCGCCCGCGCAAGCTCCATGGCTTCTCTGGCCTGCGCCCCCGTATGGATGCGGCCGATGCGTTTCAGCAGGACATCGTCAAAGGTCTGAACGCCAAAGGACAGTCGATTGACGCCATAGCGGCGCAGCATCTTGAGATACGCGGGGGCAATCGTCCCCGGATTGCATTCCACGGTGAATTCCCATGGCATTTCCTGGCCCTGTCCGCAGTCTTCGGCAGTGCCAAAAACATTCTGCAGCCTAACGAGAAGTTTTTCCATGAGCTCTGCCGGCAGGACACTCGGCGTGCCGCCGCCCATATAGACGGTCGCAGGCCTGCCCCATCTGCCGCGATAAAGAGCGCCCTGCACCGTGATTTCACGGCACAGGGCGTCAATATAGTCACTTTCATAGCGCTCACGTCCCGCAAAGGACGGAAAGTCACAGTAAAAGCACTTCTGGCGGCAAAAGGGGATATGGATATATACACCCCATTGTCTTTTCATCGCTTTGCCTCAGTCAATCTTGAGGATGGCCATGAAGGCCTCCTGCGGGATTTCGACACTGCCGACGGCTTTCATGCGCTTCTTGCCTTCCTTCTGCTTTTCGAGCAGTTTGCGTTTACGCGAGATATCGCCGCCGTAGCACTTGGCAAGGACATCCTTGCGGCGGGCACGCACATTCTCGCGCGCGATGACCTTCGAGCCAATCGCAGCCTGAATCGGGATTTCGAACATCTGCTGCGGGATGATCTCCTTGAGCTTGGCCGCGAGCTGACGGCCGCGCGAAGCTGCCCGGTCCTTATGGACAATGGTCGACAAGGCATCGACAGGCTCACCGTTCAAGAGGATATCGACCTTGACGAGCTTCGACTCCTTGTAGTCGGCCAGCTCATAGTCAAGCGAAGCATAGCCGCGCGTCGCCGACTTCAGGCGGTCGAAGTAGTCGAAGATGATTTCGTTAAGCGGGATATGATAGGTTATCATGACGCGGTTCGTATCGAGGTAGTCCATGCCCTTGAATTCACCGCGCTTGTCCTGCGAGATTTCCATGACGGCGCCGACAAAGTCATTCGGCACAATGACCGTAGCCTTGACATACGGCTCTTCGATATGGTCGATTTCCGTCTGCGGCGGCAGTTCGGCCGGATTGCTGACTTTGAGCATCGTGCCGTCCGTCTTGTAGACGTGATAGATAACAGAAGGAGCCGTCGTGATGAGCTTGAGGTTGTACTCGCGCTCGAGGCGCTCCTGAATGACATCCATGTGCAGGAGTCCGAGGAAGCCGCAGCGGAAGCCAAAACCAAGGGCAATGGACGTCTCGGGCTCGAAAACGAGTGCCGCATCGTTAATCTGCATCTTCTCGAGGGCGTCCTTGAGGTTGTCGTAATCGGAGCTCTCCACAGGGTAAAGGCCGCAGTAGACCATCGGATTGACGCCGCGGTAGCCCGGCAGCGGCTCTTTTGCCGGATTATCGGCATACGTGATGGTATCGCCAACACGCACGTCGCGCACATCTTTTAAAGAACCTGCGACAAAGCCGACTTCGCCGACATCGAGATGGCCAATATCGACAGGCTGCGGCTTGAAGCAGCCGACATCCGTGACCTCAAAGACTTTGCCTGAATTCATGAGCTTCAGCTTCATGCCCTTTTCGATATGGCCCTGCTTGACGCGGATATGCGCAATGACGCCCTTGTACGAATCAAAGAAGGAGTCAAAAATCAGGGCCTGCAGCGGCGCATTTTCATCGCCTTCCGGTGCCGGGACATAATCGACGATGGCATCGAGGATTTCTTCGATGCCGACGCCCGTCTTGGCCGAGGCCAGCACGGCATTTGACGTATCGAGGCCAATGACGTCCTCGATTTCTTTTTTCACGCGGTCCGGGTCCGCACTCGGCAGGTCGATCTTGTTGATGACCGGAATGATCTCGAGGTCATGCTCGAGCGCCATGTAGACGTTCGCAAGCGTCTGCGCCTCCACGCCCTGTGCGGCGTCGACGACGAGCAGCGCGCCCTCGCAGGCCGCCAGGCTGCGCGAAACCTCATACGTAAAGTCGACATGGCCCGGCGTGTCGATGAGGTTGAGCTCGTACTCCTCGCCGTCCTTGCCCTTGTAGTTCAGACGCACCGTCTGCGACTTGATGGTGATGCCGCGTTCGCGCTCGATGTCCATGTTGTCGAGGACCTGCGCCTCCATCTCGCGCTTCGACAGTGTGCCCGTATACTCGATCAGGCGGTCGGCGATCGTCGACTTGCCGTGGTCGATATGTGCGATGATCGAGAAATTGCGGATATTCTTGTTCTGCATGTTCTACCTCTCAATAATCAATAATGATCTACAAATCAGCGCGCAAGCGCTTCATGACGTTCTCTCGCGGACGGCTGTGCGTACGTGGGGTCGGCCTGCTCGAATAGGGTTGGATAATTCCCGCTGTCGACGAGGGCCTCCTTGCTGCCCTTGACCTTGCCCGCCTCGAAGAACGCCTTGCGGTCCTTCGGAAGATGGGGCGCGCCCTTTGGCTGCTGCAATGTCGGCGCGAGCTCCACCGTGCGCTCCTCGCCAGCGGCCGTGCGCAGACGAATCGTCGCAGGGCCTCGGTGCTGCAGGAGTTTCAGCCGCAGCTCATTCGGCTTGTACCAGGCCAGCTCATCGCCATCGAGAGCCAGCAGTTCATCGCCCGGCGCAATCTCCTGGATGCCGTCGCGCACCTTGGTGACAAAGAAGCGGTTGCCCTCACCCTTCTTGTGCGTGCTGTCCAAGATGAAGCCAAAGTCGGCATAGCCCTGGAACGTCTCGTACGCATCGTTGAGGAAGCCGTCCCACTGATCGTCGAGGTCGCGCCAGACAGAGGTCAGGCTCACGATGTCATCGGCGGCCGTCATCATGCCGACGGTGCGGGCTGTATGCCAGTAACGGTCCTCCAGGACCTGATCCTTCATCAAGGCCAGCATCGTGCCGCCCGCATACGGACGCGTCTCGAACGTGATGAGCGGCACACCGTCGCCGATTGCCCTGCCCATGAAGAAGACGATGTCATCGTGCGACTTGTGGTAATACGGACGGAACTCTCCCCAGAGCGCCTTGCCGAGCTTATTCTGCATGAGCACTTGCTGATGCAGAACGATCCATTCTTGCACCTCAGCCGGCGCGACGGACGGCAGGAAGACACGCGGACGGGAGTCGCGACGCACCGAATCCACAGCCTTCGCATCGCGAACGACGCCCTCGCGCAGGTAAGAAGACGGGCCTGCCGCCAGGATGTTCTGGATCGCTTCTGCCGTCTTTTTCTTGCCCTTCTGTCTCCAGAGGACGCTTCCATCTGCGCCAACGAGCTGGAATTCATACGAAGCAGCATGCGCTGCCTGTTGCAGCGCCTCTTCCGCGACGCGGTACGAACCGCAGAACACATCGGCCGCATGCATGTCCGCCTCTGCGCCCACCGGCTCAAGCGGCACCTGCCGGCCATCGGCCAGCAACTGCGCGTGAATGGCCCCTTGCTTTGCGATGTTCCGCTTCTGCGCCCAGAAGCGGAACAGGTACGTTGGCGCCTCGCCACCCTGCTGAAACACCTTGGTCAGCGGAACGTCAGGCCCCGTCGCAAAGCTCAGCGCCCCATCGGGTGACCGGTGCGCCACGACATTCCCCTCAAACGGGAAATAGCCCGATGCATCCGCTACGGGCTGCCAGAGCGCGCAGGCGAGCAGAGCCAGCCCCAGGACATAGCGACAACGCATTCAAACCGCTCCTTTCCACAAGATCCATCGCGAAAAATTTCTTTCATTATATCATTGCCCTCACTCTGCTTGCAAGAAATGGAAAGAAATAGTTGCTTTTTCATTTGACCCATGATATTATACTTAGGTAACGACATTAATTAAGGGGGTGAACTACTTGCCGAATATCAAAGCATCTATCCTGAGTGTGAAATCCGACGCTAAGCGCCATGCAAAGAACGCTGCCGAGAAGTCCCGTGTACGCACTGCTTCCCGCCGTGTCCTCGATGCTGTTGAGGCTGGAAACGCTGATGAAGCGAAATCCCTCCTTACGGTTGCATGCAAGACGATCGACCAGGCCGCTGCCAACAAGGTTTATCACAAGAACGCTGCTGCCCGCAAAAAGTCCCGTCTGGCTCGCAAAGTCAACGCACTGACTAAATAATCTTTGCAGATAAGATAGAAAAGGCCCGCTCTTTTGAGCGGGTCTTTTTCTGTATGCAGTTTTTTAAAGCATCGCCACGGCCGAGCGGACAAATTCCGGCAGCGGCAGCACATAATGAAATACCGTGTAGAAATGAACGGCACTGCCCGCCATGACAAAGAGATGCCAGATGACGTGGCTGTACGGCATTTTCCGCGCCAGGTAGAAGATGGCACCGACCGTATAGCAGAGGCCGCCGGCCACGAGCCACCAGATGGCTTCCATTGGCAGCGTCTGTAAGAGCGGCTTGACCATAAAAACAGCAAACCAGCCCATGCCGAGATAGCAGAGCGTGCGCACAATGCGGAAACGCTTGGCCGCGAAGCACTGGAAGACGATGCCGATGACCGCCATGGCCCAGACAAAGCCAAACACGGCCCAGCCAAAACTGCCATGCAGCGGAATCAGCGCAAACGGCGTGTAATTGCCCGCAATCAGCACAAAGATGGCCGCGTGGTCAATGACCTTGAAGACCGACTTGACCTTAAGATTCGTAAAGCTGTGATAAAGCGTCGAGGCAAGATACAGAAGAATCAGCGAGATGCCATAGACAAGACAGCTCGTCGTATGCCAGACGCCATCCCCCGCATAATAAATCAGCATGCCGATGAGAGCCGCCACAGCCAAAGCCGCGCCAACGCCATGCGTCACGGCATTGAGGACTTCCTCAAGTGTAACAGGTGCCTTTAAAGCAGCTGTATGTTTCATAAAAAAACCTCCCCTCTTGACGAGGATACTATGATTAGGCTATTTCATTATCCTTCATTTTGCGTCCGTTGTAAAATATCCGACAAGGGTCTCAGCAGGCGTATACCGCCGCGGCCATGCGTCAGAGCAATATTCCCGCTGTCCACCAGTTCATGGCAGACTGTGCGAATCTGACTTTCAGGAACGTGCAGACTTGAAGACAATGTCCGCCGGCCTAAATGACGGCCTTCCTGTGCAGATTCTGCCAATAATAGTAAGACTTTTTCACGCAGATTGCCCGCTTTCTGGCAGAGCTGCGTCAGTTCTGCACCACTATTGTATATATTACGCATCGGCGGCAGCAAGTCCCCCACCTGCGGTCTGCCAGTATCACATACATTCAGCAAATACTCCACGAGATTCTGAAGTTCACGGATATTGCCCGGCCATGTGTATGTTTGCAGCACAGGCAAAATATCCTGAAAATAATCTTCTGCCTCCTGTACTGACAATGATGGTTTAAATTGACGTAAAAATGATGCCGCCAACAGGGGGATATCTTCTTTTCGCTCATGAAGAGACGGCAAAGACAAAGGCAGGATGTTAAGCCTGTAATAGAGGTCTTTGCGGAATTTCCCCTGCTGTATCAGCTCAACGAGGTCCTGATTTGTCGCTGCAATGATGCGCACATCGATATGAACCGACGTCGTGCTGCCGACTCTGCGGATTTCTCGTTCCTGCAGGACACGCAAGAGTTTGATTTGGAAAGACAGCGGCGCATCACCTATTTCATCGAGAAAAATCGTTCCCTTGTTGGCACGCTCAAAAAGCCCCATTGCCCCATGGCGTGAAGCACCAGTGAAAGCACCTTCTACATAGCCGAAGAGTTCCGAATCCAGCAGTGATTCTGTAATTGCTGCAAAATTTACAGCAACGAAGGGCCCGGAAGACCTCGGTGACGCATTATGGATACTCTGGGCAAACAGCTCTTTGCCCGTCCCGCTTTCTGCCTGAATCAGGACAGTCGATTCCGATGCTGCAAATCGTTTGGCGATTCGCACTGCATTCTGCAATGCAAAAGAACTGCCAAGAATATCTTCAAAATGATACACTGCCGCCGTATGCTCTTCCTGATGTTTACGCGTGACCACATCTTCCAGCCGACTGACTTCCTGACGCAAATGCGCACTTTCTTTTTCATAATGATGCCCTGCAGCAATAAAGCCGACCATATCACGTACATATTTTGCTGAAAGAAAATCTGCATAATACGGCAGGATGCCCAATCGGGATAAAAGCTCCACAAGTGAGGTTATATCGATAAGGCGTGTATGGATATCCACAATCTTTTCAATAGAAGATGGCACCAGCTGAGCTTCTCCCGGCGTCACGGCAACTTTTGCTACATGCGGATCCTTCATGCCAGGATAATAGGCATAATAATTCAAATGGTCAATTCCCAGCGTCTGCAAAAGTGATATCGTATCATCGGCCGATGATTTTGCATCATTGACCAGCAGTACATTGGTCCCTGTCGGTATCTCGAATAATTTGTTGACTGCATGATAATTGATAGAGCGGCGTGCTATCATGAACGGTGTATTATCTGTTACATGCTTTCTGGCTCGTGCATATGACAACTGACTGGAAAAGACAGCAAAGTCTGCATCAATTTTTTCTGGCAGATTGCCTTCAATATAATAATCACTGATATTGACGCGGCTGCCCAGCAGGTCGTGCAGCTGCTCACGGCAGCTGTACGACGTCTTGCGTCCCATAGCAATCAATGCGATGTGTTTCACTGGTCTTCCTCCTAATGGGATAAAACGGGATTCTTCCCTATTATATCATATGATATTCCCATTGATACCATAAATATTACACTTTACTGTATCTTTCTTTATGTATACTGTATTCTTTACAAATTTATTATTGGCTTGTGACCTGTGAATATACAATACTTCTGTGGTAATCATCTGCGGAAAAATTATTTTATTTTTATGGGAAAGAAAAAGTTGGCATCATTCTTGCATCTTTATTTAGTGTCGACATGATATCTTCATTCAGATTCGTAACACAAGGAGGAATTTCATATGGAAAAGAAGGATGCCCCCAAGATTAAAGTCGGCTGGGTTGGCTATGCCGCTTTTATTTTCGCTATCATCTTGTTCTCCGGAATTTTTTCATCTTCGGACACCTGGCTCAGGGTATTCGACTTCAACGTTCTCAACGGTAAATTCGGTACCATTCCGCCAGGAGCCGAAAAAGCCTTGGACTTCCGCGGTGCCGGCGGTACCGGTGCACGTGATGGTTTCCTTTTCGCCATTGAACTCATCCCTGCCGTCATTCTCGCCCTCGGCATCGTCAATGTCATTGACGGACTCGGCGGTCTGCGTGCTGCGCAAAAGCTCATGACACCAATTCTGAAGCCTCTGCTTGGTATTCCAGGCATCACAGCGCTGGCAAGTATCGCCAATATGCAGAGCACCGATGCCGCAGCCGGCATGGTCAAGGAACTCTATGACCAAGGTGAGATTACAGATAAGGAGCGTTCTATCCTCATCGCTTATCAGACCAGTGCTTCTGCTTTCATCACCAACTATTTTTCCTCAGGAGCCGCAGTCTTCAGCTTTATTCTGACACCAATCATCATCCCACTCATCGTCATGTTCGTCTTCAAGATTATCGGCGGCAATCTCATGCGTATTTATCTGAAGATGTTCTATAAGGAAAATGCAAATGGAGGGAATGAAAATGGCAACGCCTGATACTGCAAAAACAGAAAAGAAGAAAAATATTCTCGACCTCTTCATTGACGGTGCCCGCAACGGCTTTACCATTGGCACGACGAGCCTGCTGCCGAATGTCATCATGGCATTTGTCATCATCCGCATTCTCGATGTCACGGGCCTTCTTCATCTCATCGGTATTGTCTGCGCGCCAATCATGGCGTTATGGGGCCTGCCCGGTGAAGCTGCTACGGTACTCGTCACGGCCATCATGAGCATGGGCGGCGGCATCGGCGTGGCCATGAGCCTCTATACTTCCGGCATCCTTGACCCCGCTGCCCTGACTTCTCTTGTCCCTGCTATTTACCTTATCGGCAATCCTGTACAGAATGTCGGACGCTGCCTTGGTATTTCCGGCGTCAATACGAAGCATTACGTCGCTATCATCAGCATCTGCTTCATTAATGCACTGCTTTCCATTTGGGTTATGCGCTTCCTGCTGTTGTTCTTCTAAGCTCTTGAATAACAATATATCTTAGTTTGTATTTTATTTCTTTGAAAGGATGAGTACTATGTCAGATAAACCATTCTTCACAATGATTCGCAATGCCCATATCTACGCTCCCGAAGATCTTGGCATTCAGGATATACTTCTGGCCGGCGAAAAAATTGCCGGCATCGGCAAAGGAATTGAACCGCCGCAGGGCATTGAATGCCGTGAAATCGACCTCAAAAATGCACGGGTACTGCCGGGATTCATTGATGGCCATGTCCATATGATTGGCGGCGGCGGTGAAGGCGGCTTCCATACGCGCACGCCGGAACTCGTACTCTCGAAGGTCACGCTGTCCGGTGTCACGACCGTCTGCGGTCTTCTTGGTACCGACGGCACGACGCGTCACGTTGAAAGTCTGCTCGCTAAGGCCAGAGGCCTTGAAAACGAAGGTCTTTCTACCTACATCTACACAGGAGCCTACGAACTTCCTACCCCAACTATCACTGGCAGTGTGCGCAAGGATATCGTCATGATTGACAAAATCATCGGCGCTGGCGAAATTGCCATGAGCGACCATCGTTCCGGTCAGCCTCAAGCCTGGGATTACCGCCGTCTTGCAGCCGAGACACGCGTTGGCGGCATGATCAGCGGCAAATGCGGTATTATCAACATGCATATGGGCGATGGCAAAAACGGCCTCAAATATCTCTTTGAGATTACTGAAGATGGTGAGATTCCTAAAACGCAGTTCCTGCCCACTCATATCAACCGCAATAAGAAGCTTTTTGCTGAAGGCATCAAATGGGCTAAAGAAGGCGGCTATATGGATATCACTTCAGGCATTGACCCCAGCCATCCGGGGTCTGAGAACGCTGTAAAGCCAAGTGAAGCTGCCAAAAGAGCACTCGATGCAGGTGTTCCCCTCTCCCACATCACTATGAGTTCTGATGGCAACGGCAGTATGCCGGTCTTTGATGAGGCCGGCAATCCAATCGGTGTGGGCGTCGGCGACCAGCATTCGATGTTCACGGAATTCCGTGATATGGTCCAAAAAGAAAATATCCCCATCAATGAGGCTATTCAGATTCTCAGCACCAATGTCGCCAAGGCCCTCAAGATTTACCCGAAAAAAGGCTTGCTGGCACCGCAGAGTGATGCTGACTTCATCGTTATCTCTGATGATTTCGAGCTTGAGCATGTCTGGGCAAGAGGACAGCAAATGGTCGCTGACGGACAGGCAATTCTCAAAGGTACGTTCGAAGATTAATGTCACTGGACAAACTACAATACATATAATTACAACAAAAATGGAGCAGATTTTTCTGCTCCATTTTTTACATAATGAATTTTGCCTGCGGTGTTTATTTAAGCTGCCAGCGGCCAGCTGATATCTCTAGCCCCCTTCGGCTCGACGACTTCTGCATTATAAGCAATGCTAAGACGCGTTGCTTCTTCGATTTCCTCAGCGGTCGAGGCCGGGTTGCGGCGGATTTCGTAGACTTCATGAGAAGCCTGTTTGATGGCAAAGGACTGCGGCGTGTGGAACTGCAGCTCGACGCGCGTACCGAAAGGGCTCAGCAGATGGACGTTGACACCCTGATAGAACTTGCCTCCCCAAGCGTTGTGGAATTTCTCGACACGGTAGCCTTTTTCCGTAAGTACCGCCAATGCCTTTGGCACCATCTCGCTGTAATCTTCAGCCGAGCAGGTCAGCGTATAGCGAAGGACATCGCTGACGCCGGCAGCAGCGGCCATCAGGCTGACCTGATCTTCTTCGGCATCGCTCTCAATCTTGCGTGCCAGGCTGTCCATCGTCTTGAGCCGGTACTCAAGGCCCTGCAGATGCGCGGAAGATTTTTCGAGCGTGCGCATGTCGGCAGTAACCTCAGGCTCAGCCGTCTCAGCCTTGCTCAGCAGGGCTTCAGCCAAGAGGCGGCTGCGCTGCCTCCTGGTCAGGCGGTCGCCGCCTTTGCCGAGCTGTCTCGTATCGACAGCCTCATTGTCCACCATGACCGCAGCCAGGGCCTTGTTGGGGCTTGGCGCTGCGTAGCCGGGCAGTATGTGGATTGGTGAAAGTACGGCCATTACCATGATGACGGCGGCCGTCAGGCTGCGCATAAACGCGCCGGCCCCTGTCACCTTACGCGAAAAGCGCGCCGGCTTAAATTTACGGAACGAGCGCGTGACGCCGCGTCCCGTCTTCTTATTATGGATTTCCGTCAGCTCTTGTCCTGCCTTCATTTGCATTCCCTCCAGACGACGTTGTTATCTTTCTTACAGGTATATCATAGCAAGCGAAACTTGAAAACAACTGATTGCTTCTGAAAACTATATGAAAATCGAAAAAGTCAGCCAAAATCCAGGCTGACTTTTTCTTATTCCTTCATTATAAAGTTTCAGCAAAGCGTTTCTGTATCGTATGCAGGCGCAGAGAAAGGAACACCGCGCCAACGGCAATGCCAAGAATCAGGCCGCACCAGTAGCCATACGGGCCGAGCTGCGTAAACGCCGCCAAGGCCCAGCCAACAGGCAGTCCGATGACCCAGTAAGAAACGACGGCGAGTACAAAGGTCACGTGCACATCCTTATAGCCGCGCAGTGCCCCCTGCAAAGGCGCGTCGATGCTGTCGGCCAGCTGCAGAAATACCGCAAAGACGAGAAAGACGACCAGAAGCTCCTGTACATCCGGACTCGATGTATAAAGACTTGCAATGACATCGCGAAACTGCACGAGCAGCAGGGCAAGGCTGCCCTCAAACAAAAACGTCAGCAGCCGCCCGAGACGGATGAACGCCGCCGCGTCCTCACTTCTGCCCGCACCAATCTCAAAACCGACGAGAATCGTCAAGGCCATGCTGGCGGAAAGCGGAATCATGTAGATGAGCGTCGTAAAGTTCATAGCCGCCTGATGCGCCGCGACGACCGTCGTGCCGTAAATCGTCATGAACAGGCCGACGGCGCTGAAGATGCTCATCTCACAGAACATCGTGCTGCCAATCGGAATGCCAAGGGACAGGGCCTTTTTCCATTCCGCAGGATGGGGATACGGCAGCCCGCGAAAGACATGGTAGCTGCGAAAAGGCTCGATGCAACTGACCACGAGGATATTGCAGAGAAAATTCAGCACAAAGGCAATGGCCGAACCGATGCCCGCGCCGATACCGCCAAAGGCCGGCACGCCCAATGCCCCGTACATAAAGACGTAATTCGCCGCTACATTGACCGGCACGGTCAGCAGCGTCACCATCATCGTCAAACGCGTGTAGCCATGAGCATCGATGAGATTGCGCAAGACGCCCGACAGGAAAATCGGCACGATGCCAAAGGCAATTGCGATGAGATAGCCGGCCGCCACATGAGCAACCTTGGGTTCAAGACGAAGATAGTCAAGAATGAACGGCACAAAGAGGATGCCAAGCAGCAGAAAGAGAAGAGCCAGGCCCAAGGACCAGTAAAAGCCCTGACGCACGACAAAGGCGATTTCCTTTTTCTCCCCTGCCCCATAATGCTGCGAGATAACCGGCGTCAGTACCGAAATGACACCGAGGAACGAGCCAAAGAACGGCATGAAGAGGTTCGAACCAACGGCCACACCCGCCAGGTCCTGCTCACTGACGTGGCCGGACATGACGGTATCAAAAAATCCCGTCGATGTCAGGGCAATCTGCGTGATGAAGATGGGCAGCAGCACCGCAAAGAATTTCTTTGCTTTTTTCTTATATTGTGGCTGATAGCTCATGCCTCACTGTTCATCCTTGCGCAGGCAGCAGTTCTTATACTTCTTGCCGCTGCCGCACGGACAGGGGTCGTTGCGTCCGACTTTGGGCTTGCGCACCTGATCAAACGGGATGATGCGGCCCTGACCGCTCTTTTCCATGAGCTCCGCCGGCGTATGGCCCTTAAGCTGCCAAAGGTGTGTCTCATTATTGAAAGCAGCGAGGACGGGCACGATGGCCTCAGCTTTATCCTCATCCTTCATGAGCCCGAGTTCTTCCAGATATTCGACAGCTTCCTGCAGGGAGCCGCCATTCTGCAGCAGGATGAGGATTTCTCCGGCCACATCAGCCGCTTTCAGAACATCATAGCCATGTTCCTTCATAAAGAAGGCAATGAGCGCACGGTACGACGGCGTGTCCGGCGTATACGTATCCGCACCGGCAGCATGAACTTCCTCGTACGTGAGCTTGGCAAAATCAAGGTCGCTGCGGCGCAGCTGTTCGTTCTCAAGCTTTTCCTCATCAATGAGCGTATAGTATTTGACCCCCTGCGGCAGCGCCGTCACGATATTTTTCCAGCACGAGACATTGAGCATGACACCGGCAAAATCCATAAAGCTGATTTCAGCACGCTGTTTTTCGTCAAGATAAGAGAGCACGGCTTCGTAGAGCTGCTCAAAGTTCATATAGCCATAGTGATAGAGCAGCCCGGCCGCCAGGCGCGCCATCTCCGTGTTGCGGGCCACGAGTGCCGGATATGTCTCATCATTCATACGCGAGAAAACCGCCAGTACCTCTTCCGGCATATACCAGACAAGGCTGTCCCCTTCTTTGCTGCAGGACAAGAAGCCGAGGCCGCGCAAATAGTCAAGGCGTTCATCGTCCTCGCCCAGCTTTCGCGAAAAGCCATCATGCTCGGCAAAGTCTTTGAAACAGACGTACTCTTCTTCCAGAAGCGATGGCAGCCAGCGGGCGGCAAATTCTTCTACAGCCGGCACGAGGCGTTCGATGAGCTCGGCCTTTTTAAGGGAGCTTGCTCCCGTCACGTTGAGATTGAAGCGGATATCGTCAAGCTCTGCCTTCGTCATAGCGGCCATCATGCCGGCCAGTGTGCGCTTCTCCGGCAGTTTGTGGCGGTAAAGCTGTTTCCTGCGCTCTTCCCTACCCTCGGCCATCATTGCTTCGAGACTCTCTTCTGTGTCCATTGCCATGAACTTCTGATCCTGTTCCAAAAAATTTCCCTGTCCTTTCCTAAACATCCATATCTCACAATATGCTCATGATTCCTATCAGTAAAATGGCCCCGCCTACTTCGGCAGGGCTATAAAGAAATAACTAAATTAACAAATGAACGAAGCAGCGGGGCTTTTATCAGCCAAAGTAATCGGCAATGCCATCGGCGATGCCTTGTGCCGCCTTCTTGATGCCGTCTTCACTGTTTAAGAGCTGTTCTTCCTGCGGGTTCGAGATGAACGCTACCTCAACGAGAGTTGCCGGCATATCCGTGTGCTTGACCACGTAGAAATTGCAGCTCTGCGTACCGCGGCTCTGCGTGCCAATCTGGTCGATGACGCCCTGGCGTACCTTGTCGGCAAGGTCGCGCGAACGCTTGGAGCCCAGCGAGTAATAATAGCCCGTCGTGCCCTTGGCCGCACCGCTCGAGAACGAATCCATATGAATCGAGAGGAAGATATCCGATTTCGTGTTGTTCGCCACGTCGCAGCGGGCCTGCAGTTCCTCGATATCCGAGGCATTGGCGCCTTTTGGCGATACCTCGGTATCCGTCGTACGCGTCATATAGACGGTCGCTCCCTCAGCCACAAGCAGGCGGCGCAGTTCATTGGCAATGCGCAGCGTCACGGTCTTTTCCATCACGCCCGTCGGCCCGATAGCCCCCGAGTCGTTGCCGCCATGACCGGCGTCAATCGTGATTTTCTTGCCTTTGACGCCATTGAGGGCTGCAATATCCGCATCCGTATCATCCGAGATAATGGCACCGTCATTGCCGGTATTGGTGTTAGAATTTGTTTGGCCCTTATCCCCGCTGGTGTTTCCCGCCGTCTGACTGCCTGTACCGGCAGCATCCTTTGCCGGGCCATCGATATCCTCACTCTTTGAGACAGGTGTCGTAGCAGCAGGCTTTGTCGGCGTGACAGGCTGGGTCTGCGCCGCAGAGGACGTTTTCCCTGTCTGGGATGTTGGCTTCGTCTCTGACGGATTCTTCTGCACGGACGATGAAGAAGACGTATTCGGCTTCGTAGCAGCAGGCTTCTTCACATCCGGCGTGGCAATGACGGTCTTGGAGCTGTCATTGAGATTGCCAAAGTCGAGTACAACACGTCCCGGTACCGGGCCGCCCGCTAAGGGGAATACCTTGTAGTTGTTGCTGCCGACTTTATTTTCGACCACGACGCGCACGGTATTCTTATTGAACTGACCGATGCGGATATCGTTGACAAAGCGGCTGTCCACGGAAATTTGCCGTTTGACTTTGGCCGCGAGCCATGCTCCCTGAATATCAACGATGACACGGTCCGGGTTCTTCAGTGTCATTGTCGTATAACGAACCGGCTTGCTCGCATCGACGACGATGCGGATTTTGTCGGCACCGCTGTTGACGCGCACAGCCGTAATCTCAGCCATGCCGCTCACGCGCTCGCTGAAATCAGAATCCGCAGCTGACACGCCCGCCATCGGCAGCAGCATGACTGCGATGACAGATAACAGGAACAGTACGCGCTTCATATGACCCCTCCAACATTAATTCGCTCGCGGCAGCTGCCAACGGCGCTGTCACGAAGACATTCTACGTTTTATTATCCCCTTTCTTCCTGAAAAAATCAAGAAAAGTTACCTGAGAAGCGCAGAATTTTCCTTTGCGCACAAAAAAAGAGCGATCGCTCGCTCCCTTTCATCACAAAATCAAAGCATGTTCTGCAGAAATGCCTTTGTGCGATCTTCCTGCGGATTGCTGAAGAACGGCTCTGGTTCTCCCTGTTCAACAATCGTGCCGTCGGCCATGAAGATGACATGGCTCGCGACCTCACGTGCAAACGTCATTTCGTGCGTGACGACGACCATCGTCATGCGCTCTTCCGCCAGTTCGCGCATGGTCTTGAGTACTTCGCCCGTGAGTTCCGGGTCAAGTGCAGACGTCGGCTCATCGAACAGCATGATGTCCGGCTTCATGCAGAGCGCGCGGGCAATGGCCACACGCTGCTGCTGGCCGCCTGACAGCTGCGACGGATAATACTCCGCGCGGTCAGCAAGGCCGACTTTTTCCAAAAGTTCTTTGGCATACGGCAGGATTTCCGCCTTCTTCATGCCCTTGACCAGCATCGGTGCCTCGATGAGATTCTCCATAACCGTCATATGTGGGAACAGATTGAACTGCTGGAACACCATGCCCGTGTGCGAGAGAATTTCGCGGCTCTTCTTCGCATCGGCATATTCGGCCACGCCGTGTTCATCCGTATCGGCGAGGAATTCGCCTTCAATCTCAATCGAGCCTGAGTCAATCGTCTCAAGCTTATTGATGCAGCGCAGAAGCGTGCTCTTGCCCGAACCGGACGGGCCGATGATGGCGAGCACTTCACCGCGCTTGACTTCGATATCGATGCCCTTGAGCACGGAAAGGTCGCCGAACGATTTATGGATATCATGCATGCGCAGCATGACTTCTGCATCATTATTTGTCGTATTTGCCATAATGGGCCTCCAGTTTCTTGAACATCCAGGTCAGGACGAATGTCATGGCCAGATAGAAGATGCCGGCAATCAGGAACGGCGTCATATCGAACTCGCGCTGGACAATCGTGCGTGCAACGCGCAGCAGGTCGTTCATGGCGAGGATATAGATAAGAGACGTATCCTTGACGAGGTTGATGGTCTCGTTCGAAACCGGCGGCAGCACGATGCGGATGACCTGCGGCAGGATGATGCGGCGCATCGTCTGCGGATAGCTCAGACCCAGCGTCTTAGCAGCTTCATACTGTCCCTTCGGCACCGACTGAATGCCGGCACGGAAAATCTCCGCAAAATACGCCGCATAGTTGAGCGTGAAGGCCAGCAGCGCTGCAGCGATGTCCGGCAGCATGACACCAACCATCGGCAGGGCAAAGTAGACAAACAGCAGCTGCAGCATCAGCGGCGTGCCGCGCATGAGCCAGATGTAAAATTCCATGAACGCACTGAGCGGCCGCCATTTTGAGAGTCTGCCCAGCGCGGCAAGCATGCCGAGCGGCAGGGCTATAATCAATGTGATGAAGAAGATTTCGAGTGTAATCTCGGAGCCTTCCAGCATCTGTAATATCGTATCAAGCAGATTATCCATCGTTTTTTCTTCTCCTCTGCGGATTCCTTTAGTCTAGCAAAGTATTAACATAACATCCATTGTACAAAAAAAGGCTTGACGAATCAAGCCTTTTCTTATAAATCACTACATCATATCCTATATAATGTAGGATGTCTTCCTTACTTCGTGATGTCCTTGCCGAACCATTTCTCGGAAATCTTGGCCATCGTGCCATCGGCCTTCATCTCGTTGAGGACTTTCTGGACATCATCGCGCAGGGCCGTGTTGTCCTTGGCAAAGGCAATGCCGAACTGACTGACAGGACCGACAGCGACATCGACAGCATCGATGGTATCCGGATGCTTGCTCATGTAATAGCGTCCGACAATTTCATCACCGACGACGGCATCAATGCGGCCATTCTCAAGGTCCATAAACGCCGTGACGAAATCCGAATACTTCTTGACTTCCTTGACATCTTTCTTGAAGAAGTCCGTCTTATCCATGTATTCCTCGGCCGTCGAAGCACTCTGCGTGCCGACCGACTTGCCGGCAAGACTCTTCTCGTCCGTGATATCCGTACGGCCCTTCTTCACGAAGATAATCTGACGGTTGTCCATGTACGGGTCAGAGAACAGCATATTCTGCTTGCGTTTCTCCGTGATGTCAAGGCCATTCCAGAGGACGTTGACACGGCCGCTCTTGAGTTCAGCCTCTTTACTCGACCAGTCAATGGCCTTGAACTCAACTTCGCGGCCCAGGCGTTTTGAAGCCTCTTTGGCGAGATCGACATCGAAGCCCGTAATCTCATTGTTCTCATCCTTGAAGCCCATCGGCGGGAAGTTATCGTCGAGGCCGACAATGATTTTGCCCTTATCCCCTGAGCCCGAACCGTTATTGGCTGCCTTCTGGCTGCCGCAGCCCGTAACGAATGCAGCCGTCATGACAGCAGCCATACCGAGTGCGAGAATCTTCTTCCACTTCATATCGATCTCTCCTTGTTTATTTCTTTACTCAATTAAAGGATTAATATGTTGTTATTATACGGAATCTCCGTCTTAATGTCAAGTAATCCGGAAATATTTCTTCATCCTATCTTTATAGAGTGGCCATTTGTACATTTATATTTGCTTAATTTGTATACACAATACTTTATATTTATCCTAAAATTATTTTTTCCTATTGACTGCTTGGTTCGCTTGACGTATCATAGGGGCTGAACAAAGAAATTGACCGCAGCTCGCTGCTACAGAGGAGCAGTGGCTGCGGTTTCCTCTTACTTATCCTTGTGAAAATAATAACGTTAACTTGTTCAGTTGATGATAATTGAGGAGGAATATCCTATGAAAGCCATTCACAAGATTCTGGTCCCAAACCGCGGGGAAATCGCCATCCGCATTTTCCGCGCCTGCCATGAACTGGGCATACGCACCGTCGCGGTCTATTCTAAGGAAGATGTCCTTTCCCTGCACCGCAGCCGCGCGGATGAAGCGTATCTCGTCGGCAAGGGCAAAAAACCTGTCGATGCCTACCTCGATATTGAAGATATCATCCGCATCTGCAAAGAACATGATGTCGATGCCATCCATCCGGGCTATGGCTTTCTGTCGGAGAATGCACAGCTCGCCAAGCGCTGCGCGGAAGAAGGCATCACGTTCATCGGCCCGAAAGTCGAGCATCTGCAGATGTTCGGCGATAAAGTCAACGCAAGAATTCAGGCCGAAAAAGCCGATATCCCAATGATTCCGGGCACGAACGGCGCCGTCAAGGACTATGCGGAAGTCAAGGCTTTTGCTGAAAAAGTCGGCCTGCCGGTCATGATTAAGGCCATCAACGGCGGCGGCGGCCGCGGCATGCGCCGTGTCGACCGCATGGAAGACCTCGAGGAAGCCTTCAACGAAGCCCGTTCCGAAGCAAAACGCGCCTTTGGCGACGAAGATGTCTACGTCGAGAAATGCATCCTGAATCCAAAGCACATCGAAGTCCAGATTATGGGCGATACCCACGGCAATGTCATCCACCTCAACGAACGTGACTGCTCCATCCAGCGCCGTCATCAGAAAGTCATCGAAATGGCACCAGCCTGGTCCCTGCCCAAGGAATTCCGCGAAAAAATCTGCGCAGCGGCCCTGAAAATCATGAAGCACGTGCATTATGTCAACGCCGGCACAGTTGAATTCCTCGCTGACCAAGATGAAAAACATTTCTACTTCATTGAGGTCAACCCGCGTGTACAGGTCGAGCATACGGTCACTGAGGCCATTACGGATATCGATATCGTCAAGACGCAGATTCGCGTGGCCGAAGGCTATGCCCTGTCCGACCCGGAAATCGGCATTAAGAGCCAGGCCGATGTGCCCTGCAGCGGCGTAGCCATCCAGTGCCGCATCACGACCGAGGACCCGCAGAACAACTTCATGCCGGATACCGGAAAAATCAACGACTACCGCAGCGGCGGCGGCCCCGGCATCCGCCTCGATGCCGGCACGGCTTATACCGGTGCTGTCATCACGCCGTATTACGATTCCCTGCTCGTCAAAGTCACGGCCCATGCCAGCAGCTCAGAAGAAGCCATCGTACGCATGCTGCGCTGCCTTGATGAATTCCGCATCGGCGGCGTCAAGACAAATATTTACTTCCTTAAGAATATGCTCATGGATAAGAATTTCCGTGCCGGCACCTGCAACGTCAACTACATCGACCACAATCCGGACCTGCTCATCGACCCGCATGTCGTCGACGAGCCGGGTACGAGCCTCCTCTCCTACATCGGCGAAGTCACCGTCAACGGCTTCCACGGCAACGGAGCCAACCCGAAGCCAAGATTCTCGAAGCCGGAAAAACTCGATGCCAGCGAGGAAGAATGCCCCGCAGGCACGCGCCAGCTCCTGCAGCAGCTGGGTCCTGAAAAATTCTCCAAATGGATTCAGGAACAGAAGCAGGTCCTGCTCATGGATACGACGTACCGCGATGCCCATCAGTCGCTGCTCGCCACGCGTATCCGCACCAAAGATATCATGAATGCCATCCATTATACGGCCTGCAGGGTGCCGCAGATTTACGCCTTCGAGAACTGGGGCGGCGCGACCTTCGACGTGGCCTACCGATTTCTCGACGAAGACCCGTGGGACCGCCTGCGCCAAATGCGCAAGGCCGCACCGAACATTCTATTCCAGATGCTGACGCGCGGTGCCAACACTGTTGGCTACACGAACTATCCGCCTGAAGTCGTCCGCCAGTTCCTGCGCCTCGCAGCAGAAAACGGCGTCGATGTCTTCCGCATCTTCGACTGCCTGAACCAGCTCGACCATATGACACTCTCGATTGATGAAGTGCGTCAGCAGGGCAAACTCGCCGAGACGGCCATCTGCTACACGGGTGATATCCTCGACGGCAGCCGCCAGAAATATTCGCTGCAGTATTATACGAATCTCGCCAAGGAAATGGCCAACGCCGGCGCGAATATCATCGCCATTAAGGATATGGCGGGCCTGCTGAAGCCGGAAGCTGCCTATGCCCTCGTCTCGGCCCTCAAAGATGCTGTAGACCTGCCTGTCCATCTGCACAGCCATGAAGGCGGCGGCTGCACGCTCTTCAGCTACGCCAAGGCCATCGAAGCCGGCGTCGATATCGTCGATGTCGCGACGAGTGCCCTCTCAAACGGCACGAGTCAGCCTTCCATGACGGCTCTCATTCAGGCCCTTTCGAACAATCCTCGCCAGCCGCAGATGAATATCGACGAACTGGAGAAGATTGACCGTTATTGGCAGGTCGTCCGCGGCTACTATGCCGGCGTCGACGGCAAGATGACGAGCCCGAACACCACGGTCTTCCAGCATGAAATGCCGGGCGGCCAGTATACGAACCTGCGCCAGCAGGCCAAGGGCGTCGGACTCGGCGACCGCTGGCCGGAGGTCTGCCGCATGTACGCCAAGGTCAACGAGATGTTCGGCGATGTCATCAAGGTCACGCCGTCCTCAAAGGTCGTCGGCGATATGACGCTGTTCATGGTTCAGAATAACCTCACCGAAGAAGATATTTACGAGCGCGGCGAGACACTGGACTTCCCGAAATCCGTCGTCGACTTCTTCGACGGCAAGCTCGGCATCCCGTACGGCGGTTTCCCTGAAAAACTGCAGAACATTATCCTCAGAGGTGCAAAACCACATCTTGAGACGCCGCCGGAACCAGTCGATGAAGAAAAGATTGGCCGGGAGATGCTGGCCCTGCGCATGCCGGACAATGAAGAGTCCGTCACGAGCTACTGCATCTATCCAAAAGTCTACAAGGAATACATCCAGCGCTTCCATAAATACGGCGATCTCTCGATTCTCGATACGCCGACGTACTTCTTCGGTATGAAGCCGGGCGAAGAAATCTGGGTCCGCATCAACGGCAAGATGGTGCTGATTCGCATGAACTACATCACTTCCCCTTCGGACGACGGTTTCCGCGAAATCCAGTTCGAAGTCAACGGCATGCCGCGTGAAATCCGCGTACGCGATAAAGCTGCCTCGGAAGAAACGAGCGTCATCCGTCAGGCCGACCCGACCGTTCCGGGCGAAGTCGGTGCAACGCTCTCCGGCTCTGTCCTGCGCCTCATCGCATCTAAGGGCGATGTGGTCAAGAAGGGCGACCCTCTGATGGTCACGGAAGCCATGAAAATGGAAACGACCATCACGGCCCCGATTGCCGGCATGGTCGAAGAAATCTACGTCAAGGCTGGCAGCCATATCACCTCCGGCGACCTCCTCGCTGTCATCCAGTAATCTCACCTATCTTATATCCTATACTATCTATAAAAAAAGACTCCGCACAAGCGGGGTCTTTTTTGCAGTTATGAAGTTTTGCTCATTCATAGCGCAGCGCTTCAATCGGGTCAAGTTTGGCCGCCTTGCGCGCCGGATAGATGCCAAAGAACAGGCCGATGCCGACGGAAAAGGCAAACGAGACGATGATTGGCGTCGCGGTGATGACCGTTGTGAAATTGCCGAACTTCGAGATGAGCTGTGACGCACCGATGCCAACGAGGATGCCGATGAGGCCGCCGATGACACCAATGACCATCGATTCGATGAGGAACTGCGTCATGATGTTCATGAAGGTCGCGCCCAAGGCCTTGCGGATGCCGATTTCACGCGTTCGTTCGGTGACCGAGACCATCATGATATTCATGATGCCGATGCCGCCGACGAGCAGTGAAATGCCGGCGATCGCACCCAGGAGCAGCGTCAGCATCGAGGTCGACTGGCTGACTGTCTCCATGAGACTCGTCAGATTGCGCACGGTGAAATCATCTTCCTTATTGCCAGCGGTCAGATGATGGCGCTGGCGCAGAAGCGTCTCAATGTTTTCCTGTACCTGGTCCATCTTCGTCGAATCAGAAACCTGTACATTGATGGACTGGACATACGTGATGCCGAGCATACGCTCCATGGCTGTCGTCAAGGGCACGTAAATCATATCATCCTGGTCCTGTCCCATCGAGGACTGGCCTTTGCTGGTCAGCAGGCCGATGACTTTATACGGCTGATTGTTGATACGGATATTCTGTCCGACCGGATTCTTCTCATCAAAGAGATTTTCGGCAACGGTCGTACCGATGACAGCCACACGGTTGCGCTTTTCCAAGTCATTTGTGGAAATGAACGAACCATTCGACACCGAAAGCGAACGGATGGACATGAATTCCGGCGTCACGCCTTCGACTGTTGTATTCCAGTTCTGATTGCCGTAGACAATCTGATACGACGTCTGTACCGTCGGCGAGACGTAGTCGATATCCTTGACTTTCGACTTAATGGCCTTGGCATCATCGTATTTGAGCGTCTGGCGTGAACCGGCCGCCCCGCGCACGCCGCCTTTGTTCGACGCGCCCGGCGAGATAATCAGCATGTTCGAGCCGAGGCTCGCGATGGAGCTCGTGACATTCGAGCGCACGCCCATGCCGACCGACACGAGCGCGATGACGGCGCCGACGCCAATGATGATGCCGAGCATCGTCAAAAGGCTGCGCATCTTGTTGGCATAAAGTGAAGTCAGGGCCATCATAAAGCTCTCACTAAACAACATCCATGACCACTCCCTTCCCTTCATCGCGCGTAATGCGGCCATCGCGCACGAGCAGCTGACGGCTCGCGCACGCGGCAATCTCCGGTTCATGCGTGACAAGGATAATGGTCCTGCCCCTTTCGTGCATGCCCTCAAAGATTTCCATGATTTCCTTCGTTGACTTTGTATCAAGGTTGCCTGTCGGCTCATCCGCCATGATGATATGCGGATTGTTGACCAGCGCCCTGGCAATGGCTACGCGCTGGCGCTGGCCGCCCGAAAGTTCATTGGGCAGGTGGTCGCCGCGGTCGCCGAGGCCGACAGCCTCCAAAAAATGCTGTGCGCGTTCCATACGTTCGTGCCTGCCGACACCGGCATAGACGAGCGGCAAAGCGACGTTTTCGAGCGCCGAAATGCGCGATAGCAGATTGAAGTTCTGAAAGACAAAGCCAATCTTGCGGTTGCGCGTGATGGCCAGCTGGTCATCGCTGAGGCCAGCGACTTCCTCGCCATCGAGTTTATACGAGCCGCAGGTCGGCCGGTCAAGGCAGCCGAGGATATTCATGAGTGTGGACTTGCCGGAACCGGAAGGCCCCATGAGGGCAGCAAACTCACCCTTATGGATATCGAGGTCGATGCCGGCAAGAGCGGCGAGCTCTTCGCCGCCAATCTTATAGATTTTCTTGATGCCGCGCAGTTCTATGGTATTGACTTTTTTCTCTGTTTCCGCCATATTCATTCCCTCTCTGCGCTTACATCGGAGGGCCGCCCATGCCGCCGCCATTCTTCTTGCTGCTGAATGAACTGCTTGACTTCTTCGCTGTGTACGTCGAGACGACATCTTCGCCTTCTTCAAGGCCCGAGAGAATCTCAACGTATTCATCGCTGTAAATGCCCGTCGCCACATAGCGGTTTTCCTGTGAGCCATCGGCATTCTGCACGACAACATAGGAACCATTGGCATCCGTCTTGAGCACCGAAATCGGTACAGCGAGGACGTCCGACTTGTCGGCCGTGTTGATTTCAACGCGCGCCGTCATAGCCGGCAGCAGCAGGCTGTCGGGGTCGTCGACATCGAGCGTTACATAATAGTAGATGACGCTGGCCGAAGAAGAACTCGAAGACGAGCTCGTGGAAGAAGAGCTCGTATCCCAGCTGTTGCTCGTATCCGTCTGCGAAATCTTTGTGACACGTGCCGTAAAGGTCTTATCCGTATACGTATCAACGGTAAACGTCGCCGTTTGGCCGACCTTGACATTGCCGATATCCGTCTCATCGACCTTCGCCTTAATCTGTTTGCTTGAGAGGTTGGCAATGCGCATGATGACGGTTGGATTATCCGACGTAGCTACAGCCATCGTACCAACCGTTTTGGGCTCGCCAATAATCGTGCCGTCAATGGGGGCCGTGATGCTCGTCTCGGCGGCATCCGACTCGGCCTGTGCAAGTTCCGATACAGCCGTATCGTAGTTCATCTGAGCATCTTCGAGCTGTTTCTGTGTATCCGCGCCGATGCTGTAAAGATAGCTGATGCGGTCGTACTCGGCCTTCGTATTCGTGACTTTGTACTGTGCCTGGTCTCTCTTGGCCTCGTAATCCTTGGCATCGAGCGTGGCGACCGTCTGCCCGGCCGTTACCTTGTCATTTTCCTTGACGAGCACGCTCTTGAGACGCGCCGTGATTTTGGAGCTGACCTCGACCGAATCGACCGGCTGGATGGTACCGGTAGCCGAAACCGTCGATTTCATATCCATGCGGACGACTTTGGTCGTCTCGACAGCAGAGGCCTGTTTGGCTGCCTGCTGTCCTGCATAATACTTATAGCCGTAAAAAGCACCACCCGCAATGATGAGCACAGCGATAATGGCTGTGACTTTTCCTGGTATTTTCGGCAATTTCGGAATGTTCACTGAGATACCTCCCCTTCGGCCAAATCAGATGCAACCTGGTCAGATGATACAGATGATGCATTCGTGGAAACAGGCTGAGTATTTTGAGCAGCTTTAGCGTTCTGGGCTTTCTGCACGGCAGAAGCCAGATTCTTGGTGCTTGTATCAGGTTTTGCATTGGCCGGTGTAACCGGTTTCTGGAGCACCGGCTCCGTCTCTGCTGCCACAGCAGCCTGAGCCGTATCCGCCGGCGTCAGCAGCATCTTGGCAGCTGCTTCTTTTTCATGGTCCGTAAGCTCAATGCCCATGGCATTCTCAACCGTCGCCTTGTAGCGTGCATAATCGTATTCAGCGCTGATGTAGTTGAGACGTGCCGTGGAAAGTGCTTCCTGCGCATCGATGATGTCGAGCATCAAACCTTCGCCGGCACGGTATTTCTCGCGTGCAATGAAGTAATCTTCCTCCGCCTGACGCACAGCATCGCCCGTCGAATTCAGGCGTTTCTCCGCCTCACGCATATTGTAGTAAGCCTGACGCACAGAGAGGTCGATATCTTCCTTGTCTTTTGTCAGATTGAGTTTTGCGATATCGCGGCTGACTTCAGCTTTGCGTACTTTTGCCCGCGTCAGACCATTATCCCAGAAATCCCAAGAAAGCGTTGCTCCAGCAGAAAAATCTGTATCTGAACCTGATTTGTTAGAAGGTTTGAATGTATTCGTCCAATTCGGGCCCGCACTCACCGTAACACTAGGGCCAAACTCCGCCTTAGCCGCTTTCAAGGCATCTTCTTCCTGCTGATACTTATACGTATCGACAAGCAGGTCCTTGCGGTTGCGGTAGGCATAGTCGATGCAGTCGTTCATATCGATATCAAAATGGTCATACGAAAAATCCGACGTTAAATTCAGCGGTTCATTGCGGTCCATATTGATGTAATTGCGCAGGGCAGCCAAATCTACCTCATAGCTGTTCTGCGCCTTAATGAGGTTCTGCGCGGCATTGCTGAGCTCGACCGACGAACGGATGACATCGATGCGGGCTTTAGAACCGGCAGAATAGAGCTGCTGGACATTCGTATAATGGTCCTGATATTTATCAACGGTCTCCTGACGTACATCGACGGTACGGCGTGCCTCCAAAGCATCGTAATACGCCTTGATGACATTAAGCTTGAGGTTCTCGCGGCTTCGTTCGGTAGAAAGTTTCGCTGCTTCAAGGCCGAGTTTGCTGCTGTCAATATTGGCTTCCGACTTGCCGCTCGTATAAACAGGATACGATGCTGTTACACCAAGTGTATTATTGCTCGAATCTGGCTCCGAAGAACTATGCATTGTAGCTCCCAATGATTCAGAACCTTTGATTTGCAGGCCATTCTCAATCTTCGCTTGGTCAAGTTCCGCCTGAGCAGTATCTTCATTCTTCTGCGTGATTCGCAGGCTCGTATTCTGCTCCAATGCCATATCAATGGCATCCTGCAGGGAAAGGTCTGCACAGGACGCAGCCGGCATGCCCATGAGCATCGCCCCCATGAGCAGCACAGCCTCCTTCCCATGACGTCTTCTCTTCATCTGGTATCCTCCCGAAATGATTCTATACTATTCTGTTCTCCATACATTATCCACTATTCTATCATATAATTACATACAGTATAATTTATATGATAAAATGATGATGTTGCTATCGTCCTATAGACAAGTTAAATATATATTAAAGAAAGGAGAATTTATGAAAAATCCATACATGGCACAGGCCCGCGCCCTGCTCAAGCGGTTTTATGGCTACGACGATTTCCGCCCCGCCCAGAAGCCGGTCATCGAGAGCCTGCTCACGGGCCATGACACCGTGGCCATCATGCCGACGGGTGCGGGAAAGTCCATCTGCTTCCAGATTCCTGCCCTGATATTCCCCGGCATCACGCTCGTCATCTCGCCGCTGATTTCTTTAATGAAAGACCAGGTCGATGCTCTTGTCGAGCAGGGCATCCCGGCCACGTATATCAACAGCTCCCTGTCCTTTGCCGAAGCTGACGAACGCCTGTCAGCCATTGCCCAGGGCCGGTACAAACTCGTTTATGTCGCACCGGAACGCCTCGATACGAATTACTTCCAATACATCATTGAGCAGCAGACCATCTCCATGGTCGCGGTCGATGAGGCCCACTGCCTTTCCCAATGGGGCCACGATTTCCGTCCGAGCTATCAGCAGATTGCCCCGTTCCTTGAGGCCCTGCCGCGCCGGCCGCTCGTCTCTGCCTTTACCGCCACGGCCACGCCCGAAGTACGCGAGGATATTGTGCGCCTGCTCGGCCTCAAAAATCCCGCGGTCCATGTCACCGGCTTTGACCGCCCGAACCTCTATTTTGAAGTGCGCCGCGGCGAGGACAAGAAAAAATTCATCGAACGCTATCTGAAACGCCATCAGGGTGAAGCCGGCATCATCTACGCGGCCACGCGCAAGGAAGTTGATGCCCTCTACCACCTGCTGCAGAAAAAACATTTTACTGTGGGACGCTACCATGCAGGGCTCAGCGATGAAGAACGCACACAGGCCCAGGATGATTTCCTTTATGATAACGTGCAGGTCATCGTCGCGACGAATGCGTTTGGCATGGGCATCGACAAGAGCAATGTCCGCTTTGTCATTCATTACAATATGCCTAAAAACATCGAAGCCTACTATCAGGAAGCGGGCCGCGCCGGCCGCGACGGCGAGCCCGGCGAATGCATCCTGCTCTTTTCGCCGCAGGACACGATGACACAGAAATACCTCATCGATATCTCGACAGAAGACGCGGAGCGCAAGCGCCACAATCTCGGCCGACTGCAGAAAATGGTCGACTACTGCCATACACCGGAATGTCTGCGCCATTTCATCATCCAGTACTTCGGCGAAAACGATGCCCCCGTCACCTGCGACAACTGCGGCAACTGCAAAGCAGGCCTTGAGGAACAGGATGTGACGATTGACGCTCAGAAGGTATTTTCGTGCGTCTACCGCATGCATGAACGCTTCGGGCTGACGCTCGTCGCGCAGGTTCTCAAAGGGTCCTCAGAAAAACGCGTCAAAGAGCTTCATTTTGACCAGCTCTCGACCTACGGTCTCATGAAAGAACGCAGCCTCGCTGACATCAAGCTCCTCATTCAGCGCTTTGTTGCGACGGACTACCTAGCCCTGACCGAAAGCAAATATCCCGTGCTGACCCTGCAAAGAGCCGCCTATCCTGTGCTGCGCGGCCAGAAAAAAGTCTTTCAGGCCGTGCCGAAGGAAATCACGAAGCAGGAGGCAGCACCGGAACTCTTCGAATTTCTGCGTGCTCTGCGCAGGGAAATCGCCCTGCGCGACCACATTCCTCCGTACGTTGTCTTTTCCGATGCCACGCTCAAGGACATGTGCGCCGTAAAGCCAAAGACGCGCGAAGACATGCTGCTCGTCAAAGGCGTCGGCGAACACAAACTCAAAAAATACGGCCAGGCCTTTCTCGAATGCATTCAAAAACACGCATAAAAAATGGGACGTTCCTCAAAGATGAAAGGAACGTCCCATTTTTATAGCCTATGGCTGCCGCGAATCACTGCTGCTGCAGTTTCTGCTGCAGTACTTCCTTGGCTTTATCGAGCTGTACATCCGTCGTGGCATTTTCCGGCATCTCGACTTCGACATCCGGCTCGATGCCCGTGCCGTCGATGCAACGGCCATTCGGCGTGTAATACTTCGCAATGGTCAGTTTGAGACCGTCATTGTGGAGCATCGGCACGACGACCTGCACAGAGCCCTTGCCGTACGATTTTGTGCCGACGAGTGTCGCGGCGCCCGTATCCTGCAGGGCACCGGCGAGGATTTCCGAGGCACTCGCGCTGTTGCCGTCAATCAGCACGACAATCGGGTATTTGCTCTCCTCAAGATTCGACTCGTGGACTTCTTTCGAGCCATCGCGTTCGACCACGGAAACAATCGGACCTTTCGGCACGACCATGTTCGCGATATCGACGCAGCTCGTGACAAGTCCGCCCGGGTTCTCGCGCAGGTCGATGATGAGGCCCTTCATCCCCTGCTGTTCGAGGGATTCATACGCGGCCTTGAATTCTTTGCCCGTGTTCTCCGAGAACGAAGCGATGCGGATATAGCCCATGCCGTCGCCGAGCATGACGCCTTTAGCCGTGTCGAGCTTAATGGTCGCGCGCGTGATTTTGTAATCCTGCGTCTGACCGTCGCGGCTGATGCTCAGCGTGACCTCCGTGCCGACTTCGCCGCGGATGTGCATGGCGACTTCCTCTGGCTGCATTTCCGTTACCGGCGTGCCATCGACCGCCGTGATTTCATCGCCAGCCTGCAGGCCGACCTTCTGGCCCGGCGTATCGTCAAGCACGGAGATAATCGTGACTTTATTGTCCTTGAAGCCCATCGTCACACCGATGCCGCCAAATTCGCCCTCGGTATGTTCCTTGAGTTGCTCAAAGGTATCTGCATTCATATAAATCGAGTGCGGGTCGCCCAAGGACTGGACCATGCCGGAAATCGCGCCGTCCATGAGTTTCGTCTCGTCAACATCCGTGACATAGCGCGCCTCGATAAAGCGCTTGACACCGAGGAAACGCACAATATCCTCCACTTCCCCCGCATGGATGCCAAAGGCAAAGCAGAGACCGGCAATCGTCAGCACGGACGACGCCAGTGCTGTAACGATGATGCCAATGATGATTTTTTTCTTGCTCATAATTTATATCCTTTTCTTAGAGATAGGAATACGGGCTGACGGGTTCGCCGTTCTGACGCACTTCAAAATGGCAGTGCGGGCCCGTGGAATTGCCAGTCGAGCCGCAGTATGAGATGACCTCGCCCTGACTCACACTCTGCCCGGCGCTGACGGCTAACGACTGATTGTGCCCGTAAAGGCTCGTGATGCCGCCGCCGTGATTGATGATGACGGTATTGCCGTAGCCGGAAATCCAGCCGGCATATTCGACCGTGCCGCTCTGGGCGGCATGCACAGGCAGGCCGTAGTCACCGCCGATATCGATGCCGCTGTGAAACTTCTGCGTCCCGGTGATCGGATGAACGCGCCAGCCAAATTCGCTGGTGACGGGCCCCGAGATGGGCCAGATCATCGCGCCGCTGCCGCTCACGGGCATACTGCCCATGCCGTCGCTGCGGAGCATCTCGCCAATTTGGCGCGAAGCGCGCATGAGTTCTTCGTACTGCTGGTCGATGAGATTCTTATCGGTCTTGAGGCGTTCAATCAAGGCTTCGCGGCGTTTGACCTTTTCTTCCATGTCCGCGCGCGCCATATGGGCTTTTTCCTCCTGCTCGGCCTGTGTCAGACGGTCCTGTTCGAGACCGGCCTGACGCAGTTCGATGCTGTCCCTGATTTCCTGCACGCCCTTCACGAGGTCATAATCCTGCCGAATGATGCGTTTCAAAAGGTCCATGCGTGTGAGAAAATCCTGAAAATCCTGCGCCCCGAACAGGACATCGAGGTACGAGACCTGCCCGTGCATGTAGATATCGCGCACACGCTTGCCAAGCTTGGCCTGCTTGGCCTCATAATCTTTCTGCAGTTCCGCAAGCTCCGCTTCATTTTCCTTCAGCCGCACGTCCGTCTCGTCGAGCTCTGCCCTGCGCGCCTGATGTTCGGCAATCGCGGCGTCGGCCGCATCATCGAGCTCGCGCTTTTCCTCCGAGATATTATCGATTTTTACCTGCAGTTCATTGCTCTGCTGCAGTTTTGCCGCGGCCTGACTTTCATAGCTGCTCCTATGGTCATCCGAGCGCTCTGCTGCCAGACTGTAGGATGTGCCGATGAGGAGCAGGGCTGCCAAGCCGGCGGCTGTCTTTGGCCATTTTCCCTTCATATCATTCATATGACACGCCCCCTGCTCAGACCCTGAGGAACCGCTTGAGGGAAATCAGGGAGCCGATGGCACCGATGACAATGCCCGAGCCTAAGATAGCCAGCGTCACATAATTCATGAACGGATACTGCGGCAGCAGTGGGAAAAAGGCCAAGGTGCTGTAAATCTGCGCGGCCATGGCCGCATAAAAGCTGCACAGGGCAACAGCGGCGATGATGCCGCCGAAACAGCCGAGCACAATGCCTTCAAGCAGGAACGGCCAGCGAATAAACCAGTCCGTCGCCCCGACGTATTTCATGATGGCGATTTCTTTGCGCCGCGCAAATACCGTCAGACGTATGGTATTGGCAATGATAAAGAGCGTCGCCGCGCCGAGCAGAAGCATGAGTACGAGCCCAAAGATGCGCATAAGCCGCGTGATGTCAAAGAGATGCTCGATAACATCCTGCCCGTATTTTGCCTCTTCGACGCCCGACATCGCAGAAATGGCACTGGCTGCCGACTCGACCACTGCCGGCGTCGTAACCGTGACCTCAAAGGCATCGGGCAGCGGATTGTCGTCTGACAGGGCATCGAGCAGGTATTTCTGGTCGCCGAGACGTTCCTGCAGGCGCGTTTTGGCCTCATCCCTGTCCACGTATTTGACCGTGTCAATGCCCTGCAGCGAAGTGATATCATATTCTATCTGCCGTTTCTCCCGGTCGGTCAGATGGTCCTCAAGATAAACACTGATTTGGACCTGCGACTCGAGCATGCCCGCCAGCCGGTTCATGTTGAGCACGAGAATCAAAAAGACCCCGAGCACAAAAAGGGAAACCGTTACCGTACCGATGGAAGCAAAGGTCATCCAGTTATTGCGCCGCAGCGAACGGAATACTTCCGCAATGAAGTATTCGCCCGTCCTAAGCTTCATAGCCATAGCCTCCTCTCGGCACATCGCGCACGATATGGCCGTGTTCAATGGCCACGACGCGGCGCTGCATCGTATCGACGATGGTCTTGTCATGCGTGGCCATCACGATGGTCGTGCCCGCCAGATTGATGCGGTTGAAAATATCCATGATGTCCCAGCTCGTTTCAGGATCAAGATTGCCCGTCGGCTCATCGGCAATGACGATGGCCGGGTCGTTGACAATGGCACGGGCAATGGCCACGCGCTGCTGCTCGCCGCCGGAAAGCTGCGACGGGAAACAGCGGTACTTGTCGCGCAGGCCCACGACATCGAGCACGGCATTGACATTGCGCTGCATAAGGCGACGCGGCGCCTCGATGACCTGCATCGCAAACGCTACGTTCTCAAAGACCGTCTTATCCGGCAGCAGGCGGTAGTCCTGAAAAATGACACCGAGCCCGCGGCGCAGATATGGCACTTCGCTGCGCTTCATATGGACGACATCGCGGCCATTGACAAAGAGACTGCCGCTTGACGGCAGTTCCTCACGGAACAGCATCTTGATGAATGTGGATTTGCCGGCACCGCTCGCCCCGACGATAAAGACAAAGTCGCCTGCGGCAATATCGATATTCACGTGGTCCAAAGCCACGGCGCCATTCTCGTAGACCTTGGAGACATCGCGCATCTGTATCATGAAAATCTCCTATCCTGTATCATACACATGTTTCCTGAAATAAATCTCGAACGTTTATTCAAAAAAGAGGACCCGCGCGGAGTCCTCTCTTCTTTTATTCTCCTATGAGATGCAGCGCGAGTTCGGCATTGCGCGCCGCGAGGTCACGCAGCTTGGCCAGAAGTTCGGCATTGCGCTTGCGGAAGACCGCTTTGTCATTCCATTTGCGGCGGATTTCCGCCATGAGCTCATCGGCCGTGACATCATCGAGGCTGCCGACCGGCTTTTCCCCGATGGAATCAAGGAAGCGGTCAATCTTCGGGTCGTACGAGATGCCAATCATCGGCACGCCCATAACGCCTGCAAAAATCAGTGCATGCAGACGGATGGCCAGCATGAGGTCCATATTGCCGACAAGCGACAGAAACTCACTCGTCGTGTACTCATCTTTGAGAACGGTACACGGCTCATGCGTGCGCTCCGCAATGGATTCTGCCGCATGCACATCCTCGGGGAACTGCATGGGCAGGAAAACGACACGCGCCGAAAGCTCCCTGACAATGCGGTCAGAGACTTCTGCCATGACTTCTTTGAAATGGGTCTCATGCTGCCAGTCGCGCACGGAAATGCCCACAACAGGCTCTGCTCCATCGGCATGGTAGGCATGGAAGATGGCCCTGCCCGCCGCTTTGTCCACGGGATGAATGGCCAGCACAGGGTCGGCCGTGCATTCAATCACAGGCTTCGTGATGCCGAGCCGTGCAAGTTCAGCCAGAGACCCCTGATCCCGCACCGTGATGAGATTGACGTGGTTGCCAATCATGCGCATGGCAAATTCTGCCACACTGCCGATGATGGGTCCGATGCCCTGCGCGTAAAGCATGACTTTCTTGCGCATGACCAGCGCCAGAAAGATGATCGCCAGATAGTAATAGAGGCTGCGGCGGCTCGTGACATTCTGCAGCAGGCTGCCCCCGCCGCTGATGAGCAGGTCCGCATGCCAGAGAGCTTTTATGATTGAAGGAAACCCCAGCCACGAGATGGCTTCCACCCCATGGCGTTTGCTCGTATCGGCAGGGCTTGCCGAGATTACCGTGATATGAAGTTTTGGGTCGAGATCACCGAGTACTTCCAGCATCGCCGACAGCATGGCTTCATCGCCGGCATTCTTGGAGCCGTAGTATCCCGATACGACAATCCTTCTCTCCATCAGTCTGCTTTACTCCCCTTTTTCCCTGCTCTGGCCATGACAGCCTGCCAGAGCTCTACCAGAATCATAGCGACAGCACCAATGCCGGCGCCAAGAACGATACCGCCGATGCCGCGCATGAACGACATGTATACCGGCGTGCGCATATGTGCAAATGTCTCAACCATGGAACCCTGACCAATCGTCGCGATGAGCACGAGGGCAAAGAATACCATCGTCGGCCATTTGCGGAAGAAGGCCATCGCCGCGAGCATGAAGGCCGGATGGCCAATCAGAAGCTCCTTCGTGCGCGGACGCGCATAGAACGCCTGCTCAAGGAATGCGCGGAAACGCAGTTCCGTCTGCGAGACCGGCATGCCCGAAGTATGGCCGCTGCGTGCGACAAAGACAACGCCGGCCACCAGTACGACCAGCATGACGAGCAGCGTCTTGATTTTTACCGGCATGTCAAGGATGCGTTTGAGCTGTTCCATGACACCTTCCGTATCATCCATGCGCCCATCGAAGATATCGAAACGCTGCAGGAAGGCAATGCCGACAAGGATGAGCGGCAGGACAAACGTCAGCTTGATGCCGCGGAAAATGTTGAATTCAAGGAAATACTGCGTATCGGCAAGCGAAGCCGAGAGATACGCGGCACCGACATACGACAGGGCGCCCGTAACAAAGAGGGCAATGGCCGCCGTCACGATAAGGCGCGGCAAGGCGATGCGCGCTTTGTCCTTATAGGCGCGCACACGGTCGAGCTGGAAGATGACAGCAATTGCCGGGAACAGATTGGCACTGGCCAGAGCCGCGACGACGCGGATTTTCGAACCGTTGCCCATGAGCACCGGCACCGCAGCCAGCAGGCCAAAGACGACCAACAGAATGTACTGATAACGCGTGCGGGCATTGAGGCGCGGGATGACAAGCGAAAGATAAAGGACGCCCGCAGCGGCCACGCCGAGCATGACGAGAGCGCGCAGATATTTCGAGGCATTGTAGATGTCAAACGTGCCGGCCTTGCCAATCGTATAGCCATGGGCCACAAGCTTGTCATGCGTTGCCTTGAAGTAATTCATATTCGTCTCGAGCAGACTCATATTCGGCGACGGCTTGTCATAGATGCGCAGCAGGTCGATGCGGATATTGCGTTCCTCATCCGTATTCGACCAACGTTCGACGGCCGTATCAATCTTGAGCTTCGGCTGCTCATCCTTCGGGATGGAGTAGAGACGTGCGACATGGTCATAGCCAAGGCCTTTGGCAATCTCATTCATGCCATCCTGCTTATAGAACTGCAGCTGCGTGACGGCCTCGATAAGGCCGAGGTTGATCTGGCGCGCTTTCATCTCATCGACAGTCGTCTGCAGGGCCTTTGGCGCACCGAGCGTCTGCTGACCGGAGAAAACAATTTCCGAGATATCAAAGCCATCGAGGCGATTGAAGACCGCCTTGACGTCATCCGGCGTGCAGTCGTCGTAATTGCTCGGACGCGCGAGTACATGGAAGCCGGCATCATTGACCGCTTTCATCTCATCGGTCGGCATGCCGAGATTCATCTTGAGGAACGATTCATACTGTGCCTTGACGGCCAGTACTTCCTCACCGCCAACCTGCATCGGCGTCACGCGGTCGCTGCCCAGGCGGCGGATGAGGTCTTCCTTGACTTCGCGGTACGTCTGAGCGTCGTGGCCGACCACATAGACTTCCGTACCGCTGATTTTGCCCGCAGCGACAAGCTGACGCCACATCGGGTCCTCAAGCGTACCTGCATGGTAGTTTGCCAGAATCTGGCTGCCGGCAATAGCCGTCGCCTTGCCGTTGTCATTGAGTTTCTTGAATGTCGTCTCGTAAACAGCCAGTGACGAAATGCCCGCGTCCTTTGCTTTTTCCAGCACGACGCTTTCCGGCAGGCCTTCGCGCTGAGCAAGAGCCTGCAGGCCTTCGTAGTCAATGGCGAGGTCGACCTGGCGGTTGGCCCGTTCTACCGCATGGCGCTGGAAGCTGATGGCCAGTGCGGCTAAAAGGCCGACAATGATGACCAGCACCAGAATGCGGTTATACTTGAATCCCTTCATCTAATCCACCTTATCTTAAAAATCCATTATTCTTCGCCCGCCCGGACAATCACGCTGCCTTCCTGCTGCGTAACGGATACCACGCGCATGGAAAGAGGCAGCTGCTCCGGCTTGACCAGAGGGATGCGCCCGAGCGTATCGCCGAGACGTGCCGTGCCAAACGGCGAATTCTGTATATCGAACTGCTCCGTCTCAAAATACAGTGTGCCGTCATCGGCCACGATATGGCCGACAAGTGCGACCTGGGCCTTGCGTCCCAAGAGATTGGCATCCGCCGTCACGAGAACATTTTCATCTGTAATGTGCACTTCGACATTATCTGCCTTGCTTATCTTGCGAGCCAAAGCCTCGCGCAGGCCGTTCTCATCGAACATGGCAGTGAGCGAAAGGGCCTCAGCACTGTTGAGTGCCAAACGGCCTTTGGCAAATGACGTCATATCAAGCTCCGTTTTGCGGCCGTCAAGAGACATCTCGCGGACGCGCAACTGGCCGACCTGACCGTCTTTCACCGTGACCGCCATCGTATCGGCGCGGCCTAAGAGCAGCATGAGACGCGGCGAAGCAGTCAGCTCCACATTGACATCCGGCGTCGCGAATTTCTGGGAAAGCCGGCTCTCGAGGGCACTTTCAACGACAGGCGGCAACAAAAGCTCGCCGAGCACGATTAATATTATGAAGAACAAGCCCGTAATAGTCAAGGTTTTTCGCAATTTCATCACCTGCCAACGGAACAAGGAGCCAGGAGCACTGCTCCTGACTCCTATGAAAACACGACTTAGATTTCATGATTTGCTTTCGCGGCGAGAAACGCGCGGATAAACATATCAATATCGCCATCCATGACGGCCTGTACATTGCCGGTCTCAACATTCGTGCGGTGGTCCTTGACCATCGTGTACGGCTGGAATACGTACGAACGAATCTGGCTGCCCCACTCGATTTTCTGCTGGTCGCCTTCGAGTTTGGCAAGCTCAGCTTCCTTTTTCTCCATCTCGAGCTCAAAGAGCTTGGCACGCAACATCTTCAGGCACTGCTCACGGTTCTGCAGCTGAGAACGCTCGTTCTGGCACTGCACGACGATGCCCGTCGGAATATGCGTCATGCGGACAGCCGAAGACGTCTTGTTGATGTGCTGGCCGCCGGCGCCCGATGCACGGTACGTATCGACACGGACATCCGACATATTGATGTTGACTTCGACGTTGTCATCGATTTCCGGCATGATGTCACAGGCCGCAAACGACGTATGGCGGCGTGCCTGCGCATCAAACGGCGAAATGCGCACGAGGCGGTGAATGCCCTTTTCCGAACGCAGGAAGCCGTAGGCGTTATGTCCCTTGATGAAGAGCGTGGCGCTCTTGACGCCGGCCTCATCGCCCGGCAGCAGGTCAGCCGTCTCGACGGTGAAGCCATGGCGCTCGGCCCAGCGGCCGTACATGCGCAGGAGCATCTGTGTCCAGTCCTGTGCCTCCGTTCCGCCCGCACCTGCGTGCAGCGTCAGGATGGCATTGTTGGCATCATAAGGGCCGGAGAGCAGGACCTCAAGCTGCAGATTCTCAAGGCCTTCCGATACAGCCGCGAGTTCCGCCTTGACATCGTCTTCCATGCTCTCATCCTGTTCTTCCATGCCCATTTCCCAAAGAGTCTGGGCATCTTCAAACTTCGAGACGAGATGCTTGTACTTATCGACGCTGATTTTAACGTCATTGAGTTCCTGATTGATTTTCTGGGCTTTTTCCGCATCATCCCAGAAGGATGGTTCGCCCATCTTATATTCGAGCTCGGCAATCTTCTCTTCTTTCGCCGGAACCTCAAGGGACTCGCCCATCTGGTCCAGCTTTGTCTTGAGCTCGCCAAGCTGCGGTTTGATATCTTCGAGCATAATTTCCTTTCCTCTAATCTTATTGTATCAACGTACCATTCTATCGTTATCTTACGGGCAACGGTCCGTCACTGGTCCCTGCCGCAGCAGTTCTTGTACTTTTTGCCGCTGCCGCACGGGCATGGGTCGTTGCGTCCGACTTTCTTACCGTCTTTAGTCACAGGCTTTTTCTTTGCCTCAGCCGCACTGACGTCGTCGCCATGCGAAGCCTGTGCATTCTGCAGATGGTCCTGCAGCTGGGATTTCTGGCTCTTGATGATTTCTTCCATCTTGGCCTTGTCCTGTGCCGAAGCCTCCGCCGGCTGGCTGGAAGCTGCCTGAGCTGCAGCAGCCTGCTGTGCAGCCTGCTGCTCCGGCGTGATGATGCTGACGTGGTACATGAGCGAAGCAATCTGGTCCTGAATTGCGGCTTCCATCTCCTCGAACATATCGAGGGCCTCAATCTTGTACTCGACGAGCGGGTTGCGCTGGCCATAGGCGCGCAGATTGATGCCGTCGCGCAGCATATCCATATGGTCGAGGTGTTCCATCCACTTGTTGTCGACAACACGCAGCATGACGACCTTCTCGAGTTCGCGCATATTCTCTTCGCCAAAGAGAAGCTCGCGGCTGTGATAGCCTTCCTCGGCAAGATTTTCAAGCGTTTCCTGCAGTTCGTCGCGGCTCATGGCAGCGAGCTCTTCCTTCTTGAGACGGCCCTGCGGTGCGTAAATCTTCTCCGCGTCTTCGATGAGGCCATCGAGCTGCCATTCCTCCGGATAGAGGTCAGCATTGGCATACTGGTCCATCTCCGCGCGGATGATGTGCTTGACCATGCCCATGATGTTCTCGCGCAGGTTTTCGCCGAAGAGAATCTTGCGGCGTTCGCCGTACATGACTTCACGCTGCTGGTTCATGACATCATCGTATTCGAGGACGTGTTTGCGGATATCAAAGTTGCGGGCTTCGACCTTCTTCTGGGCATGCTCGATAGAGTTCGTGATGAGCTTGTGTTCAATCGGCTCATCTTCGTCCATGCCGAGCTTATCCATGATGCCCGAAATGCGGTCCGAAGCGAAGAGACGCAGGAGGTCATCTTCGAGCGACAGGTAGAAGCGCGATGCGCCGGGGTCGCCCTGACGGCCGGCACGGCCACGCAGCTGGTTATCGATGCGGCGGGACTCATGGCGCTCCGTACCGATGATGAAGAGGCCGCCGAGTTCCGGCACGCCTTCGCCGAGCTTGATATCCGTACCACGGCCGGCCATGTTCGTCGCAATCGTCACAGCACCCTTCTGACCAGCGCCGGCGATGATTTCGGCTTCTTTTTCATGGAACTTCGCGTTGAGTACGTTATGCGGGATGCCGTGCTTCCTGAGGATAGCACTGAGCTCTTCCGACTGCGTGATGGACGTCGTACCGATGAGGACCGGCTGTCCTTTGGCATGAAGCTCCGTGACGGCCTTGCCGACTGCCTTGTACTTTGCGCGTTTCGTCTTGAAGATGAGGTCCGGATAGTCCTTGCGGATGACCGGCTTGTTCGTCGGCACGACGATGACCGGCAGATTGTAAATCTTGAGGAACTCGTCTTCTTCCGTCTTAGCCGTACCAGTCATGCCGGCCAGTTTGTCATACATGCGGAAATAATTCTGGAACGTAATGGTCGCGAGCGTCTGACTTTCACGCTGAATCTTGACGCCTTCTTTTGCCTCAATGGCCTGATGCAGGCCATCGGAGTAGCGGCGGCCCTCCATGAGGCGGCCCGTGAATTCATCGACAATGACAATCTCGCCATTGCGCACGACGTAATCGCGGTCGCGCTTCATCAGAGCTTTAGCGCGCAGCGCTGCCGTGAAGCAGTGGGAAAGCTCAATGTTTTCCGGTGCGTAGAGGTTGTTGATGCCGAGGATTTTCTCGACTTTCGGAATCGTGCTGTCTGCCGGCGCTACGGTCTTCTGCTTTTCATCGACCGTGTAGTCAACGCCTTCCTTGAGACCGGAAACAGCCTTGGCCATAACCGCATACATATCGGTCGACTTCGAGCCAGGGCCGGAAATAATCAGCGGCGTGCGGGCTTCATCGATGAGGATGGAATCCACCTCATCGACGATGGCATAATGAAGCTTGCGCTGAACCATCTGCTCCGGATAGATGACCATGTTGTCACGCAGATAGTCAAAACCGAATTCGTTGTTCGTACCGAACGTGACATCGCGGCTGTAAGCGAATTTACGCTCAGGGAAGTCCATGTCATGCACGACGAGGCCGACCGTCAGGCCGAGGAAACGGTACAGACGGCCCATGTCCTCGCTGTCGCGCTTGGCCAGATAGTCATTGACCGTGACCATATGGACACCTTCGCCCGTCAGAGCATTGAGATATACCGGCAGGGTTGCCACGAGGGTCTTACCTTCACCAGTACGCATCTCAGCGATTTTGCCCTCGTGCAGGCACATGCCGCCGATGAGCTGTACATCGAAATGGCGCATGCCGAGCACGCGGCGCGAAGCTTCACGCACGACGGCAAAAGCCTCGGGCAGGATATCTTCAAGTGTCTCACCTGCGGCAAGGCGCTCACGGAATTTATTCGTATAGCCCGTCAGCTTGTCGTCCGTAAGAGCCTGCATCTGCGGCTCCAGCGCATTGATCTTGTCGACCACTTTGCGGTAACGGGCAATCTCTTTATCGTTATTGTCACCTAAGAATCTCTTGATGAATCCCAGCAAACAAATCACTCCTTCTGCTTTGCTGCATGTGCTTAGAAAGGAAGCATCATTGAAAAAGATTCCGTGCCATGCTCCCTTATAGTTAGCCTACCTTACAATATTATCAGACTGACCTTTAGAAGTCAATTTTCCCTTTGTTATGCTTTCCTTAAATCTCTCTGCTTCCCTATTCTTTAGGATGAAGGTAATGAAACTCATGAATTCACCGCAGAAAGATGACGGAAATTCACCGGTACGGCATTCTCTTCCTGCAGCGCCCGTTTTACCTTTGGCGAGGTGATGGCCCGCAGCTCTTCTTCAAAATCGTGCTGCCAGCCGCTGTCCTGCTGCAGAATGTCATTATGAATGCCGGGATGCATCATGACTTCGGTCGTGCCGTCCTTCATGGTATGGATGACATGCAAAAGTTCTGCCTCGCTGACTGCCTCGCCAGCCACAATGCCGGCAAAATGCTCCGGCGTCAAGAGGCCCTGCTTCTTTGCCTTATATTTGGCCAGACGCGCCAGCGTGCCCAGACCGAGTCTGCCGACGAGCTGGCCAAGACCGCCGAACGAACCGGCAAACAGCGGCGTGCACGGCGTGCGCATCGCGCGGATGCCAGCCTGTTTGGTTAAATCAATCACGATATCGATGATGCCGGGCAGTGTGTGCATATGCTGGTGGCTGTCGACGTGCGAAATGGGCACACCCGTATTCTCGACCCTGCGCAGCTGTGCCGCGAGTTCACGCCGCACCTCTTCCAGATTGACTTTGCCGCGCAGGTACTGACCGAGCAGGGCATTATGGTCCGGATAAAAAACACCATCTTTTGTTACCAGGGAAGGAATCTCTTCGGGCGGCAGGATAGGACGGCCATCGACCAGTGTAAAATGAACGCCAAGACCGAGCTCTTCATAGCGCCGTGCCAGGGCGATGGCCCCGGCAAAAGCGCGTCCGCCCGGCATCACCGTTGCAGAACGCAGGCAGCCCTCGCGCAGCCCCTTTTCTACGGCTGCATTGATATCTTCATGGCGGCCAAAGTCATCGGCATTGACAATGATGTATTTCAAGATGATGCACCTCATTTATCTTCATTTGTCTGCTGTCTTTCTTCAACAATATATACAGCGCACATTATAGCGCAGGAAAGGCATTCTGACAATCTGCCGATGCCGCATCCCGTGTCAGTCCTGAAAAACGGCATAAAAAAGGAGCCTTTGCAGGCTCCTCTGTGTCTTATTCCATTCACGAATCAGTTGCTCGATTCAATGAGGCCATAGTTGCCATCATTGCGGCGATAGACAACGTTGACATCCTCCGTCTGAGCATCGCGGAATACGAAGAAGTTGTGGTTCAGGAGGTTCATCTCCATGATAGCTTCCTGGACATCCATCGGTTTGACGATGAATTTCTTCGTCTTAACGACTTTATACGTATCGCTGTCATCTTTTGCATCCGGCATCGGGCTCGCTTTGAGCTCTTCCGGTTTGAACTGACCCGAACGCAGACGGCGGGCAAGTTTCGTCTTCTGTTTATGAATCTGGCGCTCCAGTTTCTCAACGACAAGGTCGATGGACGTGTACATATCCATCGTCGACTCCTCACCGCGGAGCAGGATGCCGCCCGGAATCGGTACGGTGACTTCGACAATGTGACGGCCCTTCGATACCGTCAGCAGCACCTTGATGTCGCCGACCGTGTCAAAGTACTTCGTGACTTTGCCAACGCGTTTCTCCACATATTCCCTCAGGGACGGAGTGATCTCGATATTCTTGCCTCTTACAGTGAATGTTGCCATAAGACACATCCCCTTTCTTATTTCTATGCCGACGAGCGGCACAACTTATCGAGTAAAGCAGAGCGTCAGACTTTACACTTTTATAGATTTGGTACTTTCTGCTGACCACTTCTGTTTTATACCTGTATTATTCGCCAAAGGGGGCCGAATCCCTTCTTTCGGATTCAATTATTTTATAAAAAATCAGAAACTTATTTTCTTGACTTCCTTCCCTGTCCGTAAAGTCAAGAAAAGCCAGACTCCGAAGAGTCTGGCTTACGCAATGGACATGTTATGCCGTCTTGATGACGTTGGCAGCCTGTGGGCCACGTGCTCCCTCGACGATCTCGAACTCTACATCCTGACCTTCGTTGAGCGTCTTGAAACCTTCATCCTGAATTGCAGAGAAGTGGACGAATACATCGTCTCCGCCTTCACGCGCGATGAAGCCATAGCCTTTCTCAGGGCTGAACCATTTTACTTTGCCAACCATAATGATTCCTCCTAAACCAAATAGCGAACCGTCAGGATAAATACACACCCTGACTCATTCTGATTATACTGAGCTGACAAGGCCTTGTCAATGACACAACCTACGATACCTATCATGTATACAGAAGTTCAATCGTTCAAAACCATTTGTATGCGGAGAACCTACGGCAGCAGAAAGCAGCGGCATCAGAGCACCTTGGAAAGGAACAGGCGCGTACGCTCTTCTTTTGGATGCTCGAATACTTCCTTCGGGTCGCCCTGCTCGATGATGCGGCCATCGTCGACAAAGAGCAGACGGTCGCCGACTTCGCGGGCAAAGCCCATCTCATGCGTGACAATGACCATCGTCATGCCCTCTTCCGCGAGTTTGCGCATGACATCGAGAACTTCGCCGACCATTTCCGGGTCGAGAGCCGACGTCGGCTCGTCGAACAGCATGACTTTCGGCTTCATTGCCAAAGCACGGGCGATGGCCACACGCTGCTGCTGACCGCCGGACAGCTGGTTCGGGTAAGAATCAGCCTTGTCCGCAAGGCCGACACGGGCGAGAAGCTTACGTGCCGTATCCTCAGCTTCCTGCTTCGAGATATGGCGGACTTTGATTGGCGCGAGCATAATATTCTGCAGCACCGTCATATGCGGGAACAGATTGAAGCGCTGGAAGACCATGCCGACTTCCTCGCGCACCTTATTGATATTGGCTTCGCCGTCAAGGACAATACCGTCAACGCTGACTTTGCCCGAGGTCGGTTCCTCGAGATAATTCATGCAGCGCAGCAGCGTACTTTTACCCGAACCGGACGGTCCGATGATAACGACGACTTCTTTTTCTTTAATCGTAAGGTTGATGCCCTTGAGGACCTCAACCTCGCCAAATGACTTTCTAAGATTCTCAATGTCGATCATCCGTCTTGTATCTCCTCTCAAGATATGCTACGAACTGCGAGATGGTCAGCGTCATGGCCAGATAAATGACAGCAACACTGAGCCAGATTTCCAGCGAGCCATACGTTTTTGCGATAATCAACTGGCCGCGGCGCGTGAGTTCCTCAAAGCCGATAACCGAAACGAGGGACGAATCCTTCAGCAGGGCGATGAACTCATTGCCGAGCGGCGGGATGACGCGCTTGAAGGCCTGCGGCACGATGATGTAGCGCATCGTCTGCACCCACGTCATGCCGAGCGAGCGACCGGCTTCCATCTGTCCTTTATCGATGGACTGAATGCCCGCGCGGAAAATCTCGGCGACATAAGCACCGGAGTTGATGCCGCACGAACCGATGGCCGCAACGAACGGGTCAACGCGCTGGCCCGTGATGACCGGCAGTGCGAAGTACACGAGGAAGATCTGCACGAGCAGCGGCGTGCCGCGGAAAAAGTCAACGTAAATCGCCGCGAGGATGCGCAGAATACGGATGCGCGAAATGCGCGCGATACCGACAAAGAGGCCGATGACGACACCGAGTGCCACCGAGAGGGCCGTGATCTTGATCGTGACGCCTGCACCGACGAGCAGCAGCGGGAAGGAGTTCACGACCAAATCGAAGTTAAAATGCATTTGCTTTCACCTTACCATTCGGATTCATAAATATTCATTGCATAGAAAAACCTGATTCCTATTATATTTCCTGCTATGATTCCTGTCAATCCTGTCCATGAAAAAGAAAACACCACGCGTGATGCGTGGTGTTTTTTATACAGATTCCGTGATTAAGCGGCTTATTTGCTGCTGCCGAACCATTTCTGGAAAATCTTGTCGTACTCACCATTTTCCTTGAGCTTCTTGAGAGCTTCGTTGACTTTGGACTGCAGTTCCGTGTTGTCCTTAGCCATGGCGATGCCGTAATCCTCAGCCGTCAGCTTCTCTTCAAGAGCCTTGACGCCCGTCTCACCGCTCTTCTGGATGTAGTAGTCGTTGACCGGACGGTCGTTGACGACTGCATCTACGCCGTGGCCTTTGAGTTCCATGAAGCAGTCAGCCGGCGTGTTGAGCTCTTTGACTTCAACGCCGCCGAGCTTCTTGACAGCCTCAGCACTCGTCGTGCCGATCTGAACAGCGACTTTCTTGCCCTTGAGGTCCTGGAACGACTTGATGCCCTGCTCGTCGGAACGAACGACCATCGTCAGGCCGGACTGATAATACGGGTCGGAGAACAGGACATTCTCTTTACGCTCGTCGTTGATCGTCATGCCCGAGATGATGACATCGATGTTCTTTGCCTGCAGTGCCGGAATCAGGCCATCGAAGCCGATGTTCTGAATCTCGACATCGTAGCCCATCTCCTTGCCGATGGCGCGGATCAGGTCCATATCGAAGCCCTGATATTCTTTCTGTCCTTCATCCTGGAATTCGAACGGGGCAAAGTCGATGGACGAACCGACCTTGAGCACTTTCGCGCTCGAGCTGCTGCCCGACGTGCTGCCCGACGAAGACGAGCTGCTGCCGCCGCAGCCGGCCAGTGCCAGCGTTGCGAATACGCAGGCTGCCAGGAGGACAAGTAATTTCTTGAGTTTCATACAAAATCCCTCTCTCTCATAGGTTTTTCATAGATTCTTTCAGACAATGAGGCCCGGATATGCCTCCGGGCCTCATTGCTCACTTGCATGCCTTATTATAGCATAATAAGTATAATTATGCTACCCTTATGCAAAAATTTTCATCAGCAGTCTCAGTGCTGTGCTTTTCTCTTATTGAAGCAGTCACGGCAGTATACCGGACGGTCATTTTTCGGCTCGAACGGAACTTCCGTCTCTTTGCCGCAGTCTGCACAAATCACCTTATACATCTGACGCTGCTCGCCACCCTCACGGCTGCGGCGGCGTTTGTCACGACAGTCACGGCAGCGGGCGGGCTCGTTCTCAAAGCCCTTCTCTGCATAGAATTCCTGTTCACCAGCGGTGAAGATGAACTCTTTGCCACATTCTTTGCACGTGAGTGTCTTGTCCTGGAAAGCCATAAAATAATCCCCTTACTGAAAAATAGAATAACACGTTAGATGTCCGGTTCCCTTAATGCAGATATGCGAAGAAAATAGAACGTCTATAAAATAGTATACTTGTAAAGGGATAAAAGTGCAAGTAATTTTTTTATTGCCTTATTTTTCAGTCATTAATATAGGAAAGAAAAAGAGCCGGACTCTGCCGGCTCTTTCCTTATACTGCGTACAATATTCCTGTGATATCTCTCAGGCTGCCCTGCGGCGGCGGATAAAGCTCTGTTTCCGCGGACGCAGGATACGGCAGCTGTTGAGGACAACAGCCAGCGTTGCCGTATTGTGGATGACGGCTGCCCAGAGCGGATTGATCTTGCCGAGAGCACCGAGGAGCATGGCCCCGCTGTTGACAAGAATGGTCGCCATGAAGTTCTGCTGAACGAGGTCCATCGTGCGGCGGCCGAGCTGCAGTGCTTCCATGAGGCGGGACGGGTCTTCGGAATGAATCGTGACGGCCGAAGACTCTGCCGCGATATCCGTCTGGCGGCCGCCGAGCGACACGCCGACATCGGCAAAAGCCAGGGCCGGTGCATCGTTGATGCCATCGCCGACCATCATGACCGTGCCGCGCTGTTTAAGCTTATTAACGTAATCTGACTTATCCTCCGGCAGAATCTCCGCATGGTACGAATCGATGTCCATGCTGCGCGCGACTTCCTGTGCCACGGCCTTACTGTCGCCGGTCAGCATGACAATTTCATCGATGCCGTAACGGCGCATCTGATTGAGCGTCTTCTTCATCTTCGGGCGAATCGGGTCCTCAATGCCGATGACGCCGATGAGCTGTTTATCACGGGCGACGTAAAGAAGGTTCTTGCTCGTCAGGCCGGTATCGAGGGCTTCATTATCCTGAATCCCGTTTTCGGCGAGGAATTTCTTGCTGCCCACGCGGACGACGCCGCCCTTATAGCCTTCAAAGTCGGGGACATCTGCCTGCATGCCGCGGGCCACGATGGTCTGCGACGTCTTATGATGCGGCGTTTCCCATTTCTTTTCTTTGACGTATTTCTGGATGGCCACAGCGAGCGGATGCACCGAATGCATCTCTGCCGAAGCAGCGAGCAGAACGGCTTCTTTCTCCTCTACACCCTGTGCTGTCTTGACAAAGGAAATCTGCGGGACACCGATGGTCAGCGTGCCCGTCTTGTCGAGCACGACCGTATCCGTCTCAGCGAGAGCCTCGATGTAGTTGCCGCCCTTGACGAGGATGCCGCGCTTAGCCGCTGCGCCGATGGCCGCCGAAATGGCCGTAGCCGTCGAGAGCTTGAGGCCGCACGAGAAATCGATGAACAGCAGATTGAGCACGCGCTGCCAATCCCTCGTTGCGCCGTAGACGATAGCGGCGCCGAGGAATGAAATCGGCACGAGGAAGTTGGCCATCTGGTCAGCGAAGTTCTGCACCGGCGCCTTGCGCGTTTGTGCCTCTTCGACCAGATGAACGATATGGGCAAGGCTCGTATCCTTGCCGACTTTTTCGACGGCAACGACGAGCTCACCGGCCTCAACGACAGAGCCTGCATAGACAGGCGAGCCCTTATGCTTCATGGCCGGATTCGATTCGCCGGTAATTGAGGCCTGATTGATGGCCGCATCGCCGCGCAGCACATGGCCATCGATGACGATTTTTTCACCGGTATGCGCCGCAATGATGTCGCCGGCTTTGACCTGTTCAATGGGGACCTTGCGCTCCGTCTCGCCATCGACGAGCCATACATAGCGCTGGTCCATAGAAAGCAGCCCCGAGATATGGCTGCGCGCACGTTCTGCCGCGTAGCTCGTGAGCATTTCCGCGCCATTGGAAATCGCAAGCAGCGTCAGGCTCGACTCCGGCTTGCCCGCGAGGACCGAGGCAATGACAGCCGTGGCCGTCAGCGTATCGGCATTTGGCTGATGGTCTTTCACCATGCCCTGTACGCCATTCTTGATGAATTTACGGGCAATGGCCAGAACGAGCAGGCTGCGCACGACCTTCACACTGAGGAACAGTTGCGGCGACGTGCGCTTCAGCACTTCCATCCCGGCAAAGCTGGCCAGCGAAAACAGGGCATCGCGGCGGTATTCTGCGAGGCGCTCCGCAGGCGTCACGGCAGCTTCTTTCGCCCGCGTCACGGTCGCAATGGCCAGGCGCTGGATTTCGCGAATCGGCAAAGTGCCGCGATACCAGATCTGCACGCGTTTTTCCGTGACCGACACGGCCTTGACCATGCGATAGCGGCGAATCGAGGCTGCCAGCCTTGCACGCTCTTCACGCGGCAGAGCCATCTGCAGATTAAAATAACAACTTCCGTACATCATACGGTACGCCATCCTCTCATCAAAGACAAAGCCCACCAGAGCATCTGCGCCCCCGAGGGCGAACTATATGTCATGAGCATCTTGCGCAGGCCGCGCAGGGCAAACAGCAGGGATGCCAATGAACTCATATCAAACCAGCCGCAGGTATGGCGATTGATCCAGGCGGAGAAAGCGCGGCCGGAACTGCGCACACTGCGCGTGATGCTGCCAGCATGAGACTCATCGAGGGCCGCAGATTCTGCACGTTCAGCAGCGGCCTCCGCCGGGACGCGGAAGAAACGTTCTTCAAGCCAGGCAGCCAGCCCATCGATACGCATTGCATCTTTTTCGGCAAACGTAATGAGGATGCTGCCGCTCAGGGCATTTACGGCAATGCTCTCGACAAAATCTAGACGGGAAAGACCTGCTTCAAGTGCCTTTGCCATTTCTGGAGCAATTCTGGCAGCACGGTAGCGGCGCCGTCCCGGCAAAGCCGAGACAAGAGCAAAGGCTGGCAGCGTTTTCTTTGCCTGGCCCTGCGTTTTTAGTACGCGGCAGCCTGGTTGTGCCGCGTTCTGAGAGCCGCCAAACATCTGGCGGATGCTCTTGCCAATGGCTGCGCCCATCATGAATCCGGATACGTATGACATGGGTTATTTCCTCCTTGCATGCGTCATGATATATTCTTCGACTTTACGGAGTTCCTGATTCGCACGCAGAATCTCTGGCACGTAATGAATCAGGATGGACCCCGTGACAACACTGGTTTCTACCTTCTCAATTTCGGCAAAGGCATTGAGCTGCTGCTGTACCTGCTGCTCAAGTGCAGAATTGCCGATGAGATTTTTGCTGCGCAGGCGCACACGGCCCGGCAGGTACGAGGCAATTTCAACAGAACGGATGAACAGGTCCAGCTTGCTGGTAGGAATCTGCAGGCTTCCGATAAGACTCAAGATACTTCCTCCTAAATACAATCGCTTTTCACAGCCTCAATAAAACTGCTCTTACAGAAAGAGACTGCCACGCAATATGGCAGTCTCCCCCTCTTCCGCAAAAAAATTAGTTTTTCTTTGCTTCCTGAGCTGCGATGAGGTCTTCGAGCTCTTCCTTCTGGCGCTGAAGCTCAGCGAGAGGAATCTCACCAGCCGGAGCAGTCGGCTGCATTGCTGCCATCTGCTGCTCACGCTCCTGCATGAAGCGGTAGCCGAAGATACCGGCAACGGCACCTACTGCGAGGCCAATCCAAAAATCAGTCTTCTGGAACATCTTATCCATCCTCCTTCATTCTCAAACAAGCGGAGCTGCACTCCAAACTCATCATGATACCAACGGATTCTCACCCCTTGATTCCCTTAAATTTTAACACTAATGGGAATCATTGTCAAAGAAACAAAGCCATGCCCCTCGTAAAAACAGGCATGGCTTTTTCATATTTATTGACGTTTACAGCCTTATATTTCACATCTTCTTGACCGGCACCGGGCCGCGCGAAAGGGCGATGGCTCCTGTACGGGCAATCTCGATGATGCCGTATTCCGCGAGAATCTGGCAGAGACCGTCTATCTTGCTCTGCGAGCCTGTCAGCTCAATGACGACATCCTCCGGATTGACATCGACGATATTGGCGCGGAAGATGTTGACGACGTTGATGATATCACTGCGCGTCTCACGCGTCGCTGCGACCTTAATCAGCACGAGCTCTCTCTCGATGGCATCTTCTTTTGTCAGGTTGACAATCTTGATGACGTCGATGAGCTTGTTGAGCTGCTGGATGACCTGGTCGAGTTCCGCTTCGGATTCTACGGAAACGACAATGTTGATGCGCGTAACATCCGGCTCTTCCGTGTAGCCGGCGGAGATGCTTTCAATATTGAAGGCACGGCGGCTGATGAGCCCCGATACATGAGTCAGTACCCCCGGCTTATTGTCCACCAGTACGGCAAGCAGATATTTTTTCATCCTTTATTCCTCCTCATGTATCCATCAAAGATTGCCAAGAACCATCTGGTCGAGGCGTTTGCCGCCCGGAACCATCGGCAGGACATCTTCTTCCTCCGGAATGACGACATCGATGAGCGCCGCGCCTTTTTCTGCCATGATGGCCGGCAGGCGCGTCTCAAGCTCCTCTTTTTTCGTCAGGCGATAGCCTTTGACGCCCATGGCCTCAGCCAGCTTAACGAGATCTGTCTTGCCCTTGAGCTCCGACTGGGAATAATGATGATTGTAGAACAGGCGCTGCCACTGGCCGACCATGCCGAGAATCTCATTGCGGATGACGACGACTTTGACATCGATATCATTGTCTGCGATCGTGGCAAACTCTTGGCAGTTCATCATGATGCTGCCATCGCCTGTGAACAGAATGACGGGAGAATCCGGGCAGCCGACTTTGGCGCCAAGAGCCGCGGGCAGGCCGTAGCCCATCGTGCCCTGACCGCCCGACGTCAGGAAGTGGCGCGGCTTGTAGACCTTGAAGAACTGTGCCGCCCACATCTGGTGCTGGCCGACATCCGTGACACCAATGGCATCATGGCTTGAAAGCTCGCTGATTTTGCTGATGAGCGCGCCCGGCTTTATCGCGTCGCCCTCTTCCTTATAGCCAAACGGGTGCTTTTGTGCAAGTTCCTGCGTATGTTCCAGCCACGGAGCAAACTGAGCGGCAAAATCATCATCAGCCGCGGCAAGTTTATCACGCAGAATCGGCAGGGACCAGCTGAGGTCGCCGAGAACACTGAGGTCCGCCTTGACATTCTTATTGACTTCTGCACGGTCAATCTCAAAATGAACGATTTTGGCCTTTGGTGCAAACTCCGAAACTTTGCCCGTCACACGATCGCTGAACCGCATGCCGATGCAGAGGAGCAAATCACATTCCTGAATGGCCATGTTCGCACCATAGGAACCATGCATGCCCGCGAAGCTCAGGAAGCCCTTCTCGTCAGCAGGAATAGCACCGAGGCCGAGAAGCGTCGCCGTGCTCGGCACGCCGAGGCGTCTGACGATATCCACGAGGGCTTCCGACGTATTGGAAATGATGACACCGCCGCCGGCAAAAATCAGCGGCTTCTTTGCCGCGCGGATGGCCTCGACCACCGCAGCGATTTTCTTCTCATCGCCGATATTCTCGCCGCTGTAGCCGCGCAGATGAACGGCTTCCGGATAGACATAGTCGAATTTCGTATCAAAGACATCCTTAGCCACATCGACGACGACTGGCCCCGGACGTCCCGTACGGGCAATATAGAAGGCCTCTTTGAGCACGCGCGGCAGGTCATTGACGTTCTTGACCAGATAATTGTGCTTCGTGATTGGCGTCGTGATGCCGCAGACATCGGCTTCCTGGAATGAATCTTTGCCGATGTACGGATTGGCTACCTGACCTGTGATGCAGACCAGCGGCACCGAATCCGTATAAGCCGTGGAAATGCCCGTAACAAGATTCGTCGCGCCTGGGCCCGACGTCGCGAAGACGACGCCGACCTTGCCCGTTGCCCGCGCATAGCCGTCGGCAGCATGAACAGCCCCCTGTTCATGGCGTGTCAGCACATGCGGGAATTTCATCTTATAGACAGCATCGTAAAGCGTGAGGACAGCACCGCCTGGATAGCCGAAAACGACTTCTACGCCTTCATTTTTCAGGCTGGTAAGCACAGCCTCTGCACCATTCATCATCAATTGAAAGCCCCCTTATATCCTGAATTTATCCATAAATATACAAAATCATACAATGAAAAGCGGATTCTTATATTATACAACAGATGTATACAAAGTTACAACCGAATTGCATTATTTTCATCGATGATCGCTTGCAAAGACAAGAACGTCCACGCATGCGGCACCGGCCTGTCTGAGTACGGCCGCACAGGCCATGAGCGTCATCCCCGTAGTCAGGATGTCGTCCAGCAGCAAAATATGTCTGCCGGCAACTTCCTGCTCCATTCCCGGAGCCAGAACAAAGGCATGATTGAGATTTTGTTTTCGCTCCTGCGGTGTCATATCGTAAAGCGGCCTCGTTTCCCGAACGCGCAGCAGTGCCCGCCTCAGGGGCACGCCTTTTTCCTGCAGCCAATCTCCGAATATGACCTCGACCTGATTGAAGCCGCGCCGGCGCTCGCGGTTCTTATGGAGCGGCACCGGCACAGCAAAGTCGTAGGCCTCCGGCAGCACGAAATCTGCCGCCCGCAGGAAAGTCCGGACATATGGCAGTACGCTTCTTCTTTTCTTGTATTTCAAATCATGGATAAGGCTGCGCAGTCCGCCGCGGTATATGCCAAGCGCCCATGCCGCCTTAATGACGGAATGCATGGGCGCAGGCAGCAGGATGAGATGGGTCTGCCGCGCTTCCCGGAGACATTTGCTGCACCAGTCTCCCTGGTTCTCGACATAAGCATGACAGACAGGACAATGCGGCGGAAAGAGAAAATCCAGCAGCGAATGCCAGCATGTTTTGAGCATCATGCCACCTCACAAAATATCAGCAAAATATCAGCGGCCGAAGAAGCGATGTTTGGACCGTTTGCTCTCCCAGGCCATGACCGCTTCAAGCACAGAACCGCCGATGCAGCGGGCTTTATCCGAAATGGTATAGCACTCCTCCTGCCCCATCGTCGGATGGATATCCGCGATTTTCTGTCCCTGAGCTACCTTGATGCCATCATAGACGGCACCGCGCAGAACGCCATCGATAGTCGCCTGAATCTCCACGGTCTGCTCATCTTTCGTATGCAGATGTCCGATGATTTCCCCCTTCTTGACCATGAGGGAAATCGTGCGCAGCATCTCGACGCGCCCTTCGGCCGGAGCAAAGACAAGATGCTCGATGTTCGGCGATTCTCCGACTGTGCCATTGCCATGGTCGGCATCCTTGGAAGAATATCCTTCATAGATGAGCCGCCCGAGATTATGACCGCGTCCCGTCTCCACGACAACATCAACATCACGTCCGGCACAGAAGCCAGGACCAAGGGCTATCGTAAGTCCAGCCATGTCTTTTTTCATGCCGTGATTCTCATGAGCAACGACAGCATCAACGACGACATCCGGATGCAGTTCAGCCACACTTTTGGCTTCCGGATCCGCAATCATCATGACCTCACCCTTTTTCAGGCGCTTCTGCGCATCTGCAAGATTCTTTGCCTTATGGCAGATGACACGCTCTACCTCTGTCTCGCCGCGGTACATCGCATCTGAAAAGGAAACCTTGCGCCGCGTTGCCGTCGGCTTTTTCTGTTCGAGGATCAGTACGCGGAACCCCGCACGATGCAGGCAATGCGCGACACCGCTGCCAAGTTCACCGCCGCCACGGACAATGATCAGATGTTTCATAAACAGGAACCCTCTTTTCTCTTTGCTCTCCTAACGAAATAATCTCTTTCTATTATACTATATATTGCCATAATATCGCAGAAATAATTTATTTTTGTCATGCTTATGTAAAGCATTGCAATTATCTGACTAGCGTGATATAATATAAATGTAAAGAGGAGATGGACATGCAAACCACCGCCTAGTAGTCCTGGAGGTCGAAAAGCAGCAGGTGCGAGTCCTGCCGAAAAAGGCGCTCTTCAAAACCTACACGAAAGGATGTGGATGGTTATTGAAGATTATGATGAGCAAAACTTCTTTCCATCCTGACTAGCAAGCGCACTGGTGAAGTACAATAATATCCAGCAGGCGGGGTGTGCACGTAATGATGGCCAGGGGCCGCCAGTCGTGCTCGATGCCATTGGAAGTCTGGAGCGCATCGTCAGAAGTTGGATTGAAGCGAAGCAACCCTGGGTAAAGTAAAGTCATCGAATATCCATCGAGAAGTAGTCGGTATCTCCTATGTTATCGATAACGGACCAAGATGAACCTGATGTGCACGACGTGATTTTGAGATCACAATTGTTTCAGCTGAGCATGAGATATTCGCAAAGTTCCTGTTCGCGAGGGAAATTTGCTATCGACAACAGAATATTGAAGAAGGTTTATATTGTTTATGGTTAACTACATATAAAGCGGCTTACATTACGAGAGAATGTAAGCCGCTTTTGTTGTATCCCTTATACGGCAAGGCCTGCAGGCCCTGCTTTTTTATTTTGATACCCATTTGATACACTTTTTCAAAGTCAGGAATCCTCATAAGGACGGACGCGGAGTTTGAGGCCCCTGTCTTCGCAGATTTTCCTGCATTTTTCAATTTCATCCGGGCCCTCGACGTGGTCGACGATGGTCAGCACGACGTTAGGCACATAGGGCTTGCAGTGCTGGGCAAATGTCAGCATCGCATCATAGGAGCCGATACCGAACTTCGAACGCGTGAGGTCGAGATAGCGCTGGGCATTTGAGGCATTGAGGCTGATGGATACCGTATCGAGAATGCCCTTGAACTCTTTGGCAAATTCCCTGCCGTTCTCAAGCTCGCCAAGACCGTTCGTATTGAGGCGCGTCGGCATATCCGGATGCTGCTTTTTGACATAGCGCAGAAGTTCCAGCAGGTCGTCAAGGCGCATGGTCGGTTCACCAAAGCCGCAGAAGACGACTTCCTTAATGTACTGCCAGGGAACCGCATCAAGAGCAGCCTTGACTTCGGCCACCGTCGGCTCTGCTCCCTTGAACCACAGCGATGACTGCTCTGCCATATGCTTCATCGTGCGCAGGCAGAAGTTGCAGGCACAGTTGCAGTGATTTGTGATATTGACATAGAGGTTGCGCTTGCCTTCAGGCTGTACGCGCAGGGACTCATCAAGCGGCAGATACTTGCCGCCGGCATGGGTTGCATAAACAATCATCATGATACCCCCTTTAAGATATATACACAAGATATAATAGCGGCTGCTGTCAGTGCAGTTCCGTCAGATATTCTTCAAACGGCAGGCCGTAGTTCCACGGCAGGTCAAGCTCTACTGCATACATGAGACATTTGCTGATGAATGACGCCGCTTTCCTGACCGCTGCTTCCAGATGTTCGCCGCGAATCAGGCTGGCCGCAACAATGGCAGCAAAGGCATCCCCGCTGCCGCTGCGGTCGCCGCCAATTTTCGGGGAACGCACAATGTCAATCTTTCCCTTTTCATAAAGGAAATTCTTGATGGTCTCCCCCTCATGCAGTCCCGTAATGACCACTTGCTGAGGACCTTTGGAAGCCAAGGCTCCAGCCATCTGTGCAAGTTCCTCATCCGTGACGATGCCATCCGCTGGATACGGTATGTCAAGAAGCTGGCATGCCTCCGTAAGATTCGGCGTCACGAGGTCAGCGACGCCCAGGAGACTGCGCATCTTGTCGCACATCTCCTGCGTGTACGAAGGATAGAGTTTGCCGTAGTCGCCCATGACCGGATCCACCATAACTTTCGTCTGCGGGCCCTTGAAGCGCCGGATGAAATCCAGCACAATGGCAATCTGTTCGGCAGACCCTAAAAATCCCGTGCAGATGCCGTCAAAATCAAGTCGATTGCGCTGCCAGCTGTCGATATACGGCGCCATGCGGTCAGTGTAATCATCGAGATAATGGTCCGGGAACCCCGTATGGACGGACAGGATAGCCGTCGGCAGAGGGCAGGCCTGAATCTTCATCGCCGAAATCAGCGGCAGCTCCACCGTAACCGAACAGCGGCCAAAGCCCGTAATATCATTGACAAGCGCAATTCGCTTCTGTCGTTTCATGCTTCCTGCCTGCTCCCCTCTGTTCAGCGATTATCGACCTTGTCCATGGCCACAAGGTCGTGTTCCATGAAGCGGTGCTCTGCCAGTCGTTCGTATTTCGTATCCGGACGGCCGTAATTGGCGTACGGGTCAATCGAAATCCCGCCGCGCGGCAGAAACTTGCCCCATACTTCGATATACTTCGGGTCCATGAGACGAATGAGGTCCTTCATGATGACATTGACGACATCCTCATGGAAATCTCCATGATTGCGGAAGCTGACGAGATAGAGCTTCAAGGACTTACTCTCCACCATGCGGCGGCCTGGGATGTACGAGATATAGATGGTCGCGTAGTCCGGTTGTCCCGTAATCGGGCAAAGGGCCGTAAACTCTGGGCAGTTGAACTTGACCCAGTAGTCGTTGTCCGGATGGCGGTTCTCGAACGTCTCGAGGATTTCCGGACAATAATCGTAATGGTATTTGACATTTTTCTTGCCAAGAAGCGTGATGTCTTCCTGTGCTTTATCGCGTGACAATGGCATACCCTCCCTTTGTTTTTCTCTGTTTTCCATAGGATACTGTTTCTATCATAGCGAATCCCGTGAAAATAATCAAGCAACATAAAAATCCCGCACCAAACATGGTGCGGGATTTATTCGAATCAACAAGAATTAATGGTTGAAGATGTTCTTCAGAGCCTGTTTGTTGACATCGCGGTTCAGCTGTGCGAGATACGTCGTCAGCTTGATGTTCTTCGGGCAGGCTTCGACACAGTTCTGGCTGTTGCCGCAGCTCGTGATGCCGCCCTTCTCCATCAGTGCGTTCAGGCGCTTCGGCGCGTCGAACTTTCCGAGCGGATGAAGGTTGAAGAGATAAGCCTGTACCGTCGGAGCCGGTCCGATGAAGTCGGACTGCGGGCCGACATTCGGGCAGGCCTCGAGGCAGCAGCCGCACGTCATGCAGTGCGAAATCTCGTAAGCCGTCTGAGCCGTGTACGGGTTCTGGATTGGAGCATCCTTGACTTCCCACGTACCATCGACTTCAACCCAGCCATGGATGCGCTTGAGGCTTTCGAACATGACGGAGCGGTCGATGAGCAGGTCGCGGATGACCGGGAACGTACGTGCCGGCTGCAGGTGAATCGGCTGCTTGAGCGTGTCAACCAGCGTGCAGCATGCCTGGCGAGCCTTGCCGTTGATGACCATCATGCAGGCGCCGCAGACTTTTTCGAGGCAGTTGCATTCCCACGTTACTGGCGGGACTTTCTTGCCGTCAACGGTGACTGGATTCTTCTGGATTTCCATCAGGGCAGCAACGATGTTGAGGCCCGGACGATAATCGACTTCGAACTCCTGGTTATACGGCTTCTCTTTCGGGCCGTCCTGGCGCTCGACGATGATTCTGACTTTTTTCTGTTCTGCCATTTCTATTTGTCCTCCCTCTTACTCTTTCTTAGCTACGGCATAGTTACGCAGACGCGGCTTGATGAGAGAGTGTTCGAATTCGCGGTAGGAAACAACCGGTGCTTCGTTCTCCTGGTCGAATTTGACAATGGTCGTGCGCATGAACTTCTTATCGTTGCGCTCGAAGAATACGAGGTCATCGTTGCCGTCATCCGTCGTGCCACGGCCCGTCTTCTCATCGAAATGGAATTTGCCGTATTTCTTATGGAGGGCTTCCTGAAGCTCCGGCTCCATCTTGTCGTAGTCAGATTTCAGGACAATCTTTGCATGGGCACCGCGGCTCTCGTCACGCTGCAGAGCGGACTGCGTGATAGCCATTGCATAGATGATCATGTTGCGGAGCTGACGAACGAACATAGCTTCCTGGTTTGCCCAAGTGCCATGGTCCGTAACACCGATGTTGTCCCAACGCTTGAGGATTTCCTTGAGTTCCTTGACGCACGCTTTAAGGCCATCGTTATCGCGCTCAATCGAGACGTATTTGTACATGATATCGCCGAGCTCATGATGGAGCTTATGCGCATTTTCCGTACCATTCATGTTGCGGATCTTGTCGAATTCGGCGACGCATTCCTGACGTGCAGCCTCGAGTTCCTCTGCCGTAAGCGGGGAGCCGAGTTTGCCGCTGCGTGCGAGGCGCAGGGATTCCGGACCGGAAATCGTGCCCGAATACGTTGCGGACAGCAGCGAATTTGCACCGAGGCGGTTTGCACCATGGTACTGGTAGTCGCACTCGCCGGAAGCCAAGAGACCCGGGATATTCGTATGATGCTCGCGGTCGACCCAGATGCCGCCCATCGAATAGTGAATCGACGGGAAGATTTCCATCGGGACCTTGCGCGGGTCCTTGCCCATAAAGTCACTATACATCTCGAGGATGCCGCCGAGCTTGCGCTCGAGGTAGTCAGCCGGGATATGCGAGAGGTCAAGGTAAACGCGGTTCGGGTTGTGCATGCCGAGGCCCATGTGGACAACGACTTTATAGATAGCACGCGAAGCAACGTCACGCGGAACGAGGTTGCCGTATGCCGGATACATATCCTCGAGGAAGTACCAGCGCTCTTTTTCGCCCGTCTGCGGGTTCTTGCGGTAAACCCAGACACGGCCGCCTTCACCGCGGCATGCCTCGGACATCAGGCGGTTCTTATCGGAACCTGGGATAGCCGTCGGATGAATCTGCAGGAACTCCGGATTGCCGAGCTCTGCGCCCTGCTGGTAAACAGCGGAAACAGCTGAGCCGTTGCAGATCGTCGAAGCCGTGCAGCGGCCATATACCTGGCCAGGGCCGCCCGTTGCGAGGATGACAACATCAGCCGGGAACGAAACGATTTCGTTCGAGTTCATGTTCTGTGCGACAATACCGCGGCAGACACCCTCTTTGTTCTTGATGATCTTGATGAATTCCCAGAACTCATACTTCTTGACACCGCCCTTGACTTCCCAACGGCGAACCTGCTCGTCGAGAGCGTAGAGGAGCTGCTGGCCCGTCGTGGAACCAGCGAAGACCGTGCGCTTGTTCTTCTGGCCGCCGAAGTTGCGGAGGTCGAGAACGCCTTCAGCCGTACGCGTGAACGGTACGCCCATGCGGTCGAACATCTTGATGAGCTTCGGAGCTGCCTCGACCATGCCCTTTACTGCGAGCTGGTCAGCGAGGAAGTCACCGCCGTAGACCGTATCATCAAAGTGCTCGTAAATCGAGTCATGCTCACCTTTCGTGTCCATGCAGGCATTGATGCCGCCCTGGGCACAGAGGGAATGCGAACGCTTTACCGGGCAGTAAGAGAACAGGTCAACCTTGCCGCCGCCTTCGCAGATCTTCAGCGTAGCCATAAGGCCCGAAAGGCCGCCGCCTACGACAATAATCTTATTTTCTGGTTTCTTAGCCATTTATATTCTCCTTTTTCTTACACAGAGTATCGTGTCTTACATGACGAAGTAGCTTGCCATGAATGCAATCGTGACAAGGCAGAGCAGAGCGCAGAGGCACATCGACAGAACGTTGATGACGGTCTGAACGCGCGGGCCTTTGGCAATACCCCAGGTCATGCAGAAAGTCGTGATACCGTTGCAGAAATGGAAGATTGCAGCAAACATACCGATCGTGTAGAGAACCGTGACAATCGGGCTGCTCGTAAAGTAGGAATGCAGGAGTTCATAGGACATCGGCGTACCGGAAATTGCTTTCGTGAAGATACGCAGATAGAACACATGCCAGATAAGGAAGAATACGAGATACCATGCCGTCCAGCGCTGCAGAGCAAACTGCCAGTTACGGACATAGCCGTAACGGCCAGGATTGTTCTTAGCCTGCAGGGCAATGTAGATACCATAGATAGCGTGGAAAAGGATTGGCACTGCAACACCGAAAATCTCAAGACCGAGGAAAATCGGATGCGGGATAAGGTCCATCATTGCAAGCGCGCCATTGAGTGATTCTGCACCACCGAGAGCGCGGGCATTCGTGATAACATGCTCGCAAAGGAAAAGACCGATTGCGAACAGACCAACTAACGAATGCAGACGGCGCAGATAAAAAGTTGTATGGAACATTCTATACCTCCTGTTGATTCTTGGAAAAAGAAAGGAAGCCTTCAAGCGAGCCTCCCGAAAACTTCCTTTCTCCCAACTTTATCAGTAACCCTTCAGGGTACGATACTTCTTCTGGTTGATATCGTAAAGGTTGTTGCCTTCGCAGTCGATAACAACGATAGCCGGGAAATCCTCAACGGTCAGACGGGCAAGAGCCTCAGGACCGAGTTCCGGATAAGCGAGGACTTCGTATTTCTTGACGGACTTTGCAATAAGAGCTGCAGCACCGCCAACAGCAGCGAAGTACGTTACGCCGTTCTTCTTCATGGAATCGACAACTTCCTTCGAACGGGAGCCTTTGCCGATCATGCCCTTGATGCCCTGGTCGAGCATCGTCGGCGTGTAAGCGTCCATACGGCCGGAAGTCGTCGGGCCGCAGGAACCAATCGGGTCGCCCGGTTTTGCCGGCGTCGGTCCGAGGTAGTAGACCATCTTGTTGTGCCAATCGATCGGCAGCTTCTCGCCTTTAGCAAGAGCTTCGCACATTTTCTTGTGTGCAGCATCGCGGGCTGCGTAAATCTCACCCGTGATGAGGACGCTGTCGCCGATCTTCAGCTTACGGGAATCTTCTTCCGTAAATGGGGTATGGATACGAATAGGTTCTGCCATGATTATCTTTCCTCCTGATATTTTCTGCTCAGTTTATCGAATGGATCAAAGAACGCGCTTTGCATGACGGCATGCATGGCAGCAGATCGTTACAGCAACCGGCAGGCCAGCGATATGCGTCGGGCCCCACTCGATGTTGACACCGAGGCAGGACGTCGTGCCGCCGAGCTGCGGTCCAATCCCCGTCTCATTGATGAGCTCGAGGAGTTCATCTTCAAGCTTTGCGTACTCAGGCATCGGATTATGCGAGTCAATCGAACGCGTAAGAGCAATCTTACTCATAACAGCGGCACGGTCCATCGTACCGCCAATGCCGATACCGACAACCATCGGCGGGCACGGGTTCATGCTGGCATGGAGGATGATTTCCATGACGGCTTTCTTGACGCCTTCAACGCCATCAGCCGGAACGAGCATCTTGATGCCGCCCTTGTTCTCGGAACCGAAGCCCTTCGGCTCAACCGTGATCTTGAGCTGGTCGCCCGGAACAATCTTCGTGTAGATAACGCCCGGCGTGTTGTTCTTCGTGTTCACGCGGTTGAAGATTGGTTCAGCAACAACCGATTTTCTCAGATAACCTTCCGTGTAGCCTTTGGCAATACCATCGTTGACAGCTTCTTCGAGGTCGCCGCCGACGATGTGGAGGTCCTGACCGACTTCAAGGAAGACAATCGTCATACCAGTATCCTGGCAGTACGGACGGTCTTCATTGCGTGCGATTTCCGCATTCTTGATAATCTGGTCGAGAACAGCCTGACCAACCGGAGATTTCTCCGTCTCACGGCCTTTCTTCAGGCCTTCATAGACATCCTTCGGCAGGTAATAAGCAGCTTCCTTGCACAGCTGTGCAACGGTCTCCGTGATTTGTTTTGCGTCGAGTTCTCGCAAAGTAATCCCTCCCATAAATACAACTTATCACACATCTGTGGTTCATCATAACACATTTTATAGCGGCTTTCAAGCTTTTCTGAAAGCCCGCGAAGCCTTGAAAAAAGTGAATTCCATTCGCTTTTTTCGGTTCCTGAGACTAGCCACATTGTGAGCTTCATCACTCGAAGTTTATATTAGGTATTGACATTTTAAAATCCTTCCTGCTATGCAAAAAAATTTTTATTTTCTTCGATTTTTTCTTGTTTTGTTACTATGGCGCAGGATAGTTATGCATAAAAATCATGAGAGGCGGATGAGATGACAGACCGGACGTTTTCCGGCCTCGAGCTCCATGATGAGGAACGAGCCCTGCATCGCATCGCGCGGACGTGCGACGCTGCCGGGATTGAGCACCGTGATATGCCCAGGGGAGATTTCTGCCACATGCGTATGACCGTAGACGGCAATATCGCAGCCCTCCTCTTCAGCCGCATCGCAGAGCATCTTCGTCGTAAAGCGCACACCGTAAAGATGCCCGTGCGTCAGGAAAATACGATGGCCGGCCGCCTCGATGACATCATCGGTCTTAGCATTGACATCCGGCCAGTCGCTGTTGCCTGCGACACAGCGCACTTTAGCCTCGCCTTCCGTCACCATAGCCAGATATTCGGCATCGGGTACGACATCGCCGGCATGGAGCCAGAGCGTCACGCCCTCAGCGGCAGGATGGGCCAGCATCTTGTCGATGGCCGCCGTCGAGCCGTGGCTGTCACTTACGATTCCTATCTTCATTTCAAGTATTCCTCCAACCTGCGTACCATCTCGCGCAAAGCCCTGCCGCGATGGCTGATTTTGTCTTTCTCGGCAAAACTGATTTCTGCCATCGTGCGGTCCGGATAATCCTTCGTATAGAAATACGGGTCATAGCCAAAGCCATTCTCGCCTCGAGGCACCATGCGCACGATGCCGTCGCAGCGTCCTTCGCTCGTAAAGACCGTGCCATCCGTGTCAGCAAAGACAAGGGCGCAGCGGTAATCGGCCGGCGACTCTTTCACGCCGGCTTTCTGCAGCTCCTCTAAAAGCTTCTGATTGTTCGTCGCATCGTCTGCATGAAAGCCGGCAAAACGTGCCGAATGGATGCCCGGCGCACCGCCGAGGACTTCAACTTCGAGGCCGGAATCATCCGCCACGCAAGCGCAGCCTGTCTTTTCGCGGTAGAATTCTGCCTTGATACGCGCGTTCTCTGCAAACGTCGTGCCATTTTCCACAGCATCGGGAAGTTCGCCGAATTCTTTTAACGAGACGACCTCCACCGGCAGATGCGAGAGAGCCTCACGCATCTCGCGGACTTTGCCCTGATTCTTCGTTGCAATCACGATTTTCTTCATGTTTTTACCTCACATTATTTTCCTGGCTCCAGCCTTCAGCCTTCGCGTCCAACAAGCCAGACGAGCTCGCCGCCCAAAATATCTTTTTCGTACGAGATGAGCTCGCGGCAGCCTTTTTCACCGAGCTGCAGCAGCGCGCCGAGTTCTTCATGCGTAAACGGACGGCCCTCGCCCGTGCCCTGCACTTCAACAAAACGGCCCGCGCCGGTCATGACGACGTTCATGTCGACGATGGCCTGTGAATCCTCCTCATAGCAGAGGTCGAGGATGGGTTCGCCTGCATGGCTGATGCCGACACTGATGGCCGACAGAAAATCTTTGACGGGGAAAATCTTCCCCTTTTCATAGAACGACGAACAGGCTTCGACAAGAGCGACAAAAGCACCGGTGATTGAGGCCGTGCGTGTGCCGCCGTCTGCCTGAATGACATCGCAGTCAATCATAATCGTACGTTCGCCAAGAGCCTTCATATCGACGACAGAACGCAGGCTGCGGCCGATGAGCCTCTCGATTTCCTGCGTCCTGCCCGACTGTTTGCCGCGCACAGCCTCACGCTGCGTGCGCGTTTCCGTCGCGCTCGGCAGCAGGGAATACTCGGCCGCAATCCAGCCCTCGCCCGTGCCGCGCAGGAAAAAAGGCACGCGGTCTTCAATCGAAGCCGCGCAGATAACCTTCGTATTGCCCATCTCGATGAGCACGGAGCCTGCCGGATATTTCTGGAAATGACGATGGATCTCATAGGGACGCAGGGTATCCGCCGTGCGCCGGTCTGGTCTGACCATATGTTCCATAACTGAAAACTTCCTCCCTATATCATATGTGTCTGAATTTTTCCTACAATAAAATAGAGGTGCCCTACCCCGAGTGTACAAACTTCGTGGTATCACACCTCTTCTGCTTCGTCAGGGCAACGCCTGCAGGAAAGCAGTATGATTTTTTATTTCTGCGACTCCTGATACTGTCTGTAGTTCTTGATGATGCAGATAGGCGTCTTCTGGCTGGCATTGCCGAACGGGTTATCGATGAGCAGTTTGGCGGCCATCTGGCCGTCGACCTTGTCCGTCACACCGACCACGCGCGAACGCTTGAGGTCGTTGACATCGGCAATCATCGCGCCGAAGCAGCCAAGGCGCTGCTGAATTTTCTGGACGACTTCATTCGGGTCCTTCGGACCGTAGACAATGCATTTATCAAACGGCGGCATCGTGCCCGTGACATCATCGATGAGGGCTGTCTGCTCGCCGCCCCATTTGTAGAACAGGCCGCTCTGGCCGACGAGTTTGCCGAGGAAGCCGGCAAACAGGGCAAAGGCCACGCGCCATTTGCCTTCGACGTCCATGAGGGACTGCATGCCATGCGGCGAGGCAAGGCTGCCGTAGTCCGGGATGAAGCGGCAGCAGAACTGTGCCACACGCGTAATCTTGAGGTCCTCCGGACGCACGAAACGGCCCTGCGTAATGGCGACGACACTCTCTGCCGTGCAGAGCAGGTCATCTGGGCCAATTTTGCCCTTCGTATAGCGTTCGATGCTGTCAACGATATCGTCTTTCTCGGTCAGGATGCGCGTCGGGACCGGGATTAAATCGAGTTTTGCTTCTGCCATGATAATTCCTCCCTTAGTCCTTTACGAGTTTCACACCGGCGAGCTTGGCAATCTCTTCAGCCGTCAGCGTCAGACGGACCTTCGTGTAATGCCACGGCGTACGGCCCGTCTCCATCCAGATGACGTCCATCGGCAGGTCGACCATATGCGAAAGAGCCTCTTTGAGCGTCATGCCCTTGCGCGGCGTCAATTTGACTTTGGCAAAGATGTTGAGCTTATCCTCATGATTCGGGTCGCCGAGTTTCTGGATGAGCACAGCCTCGAAGTAATCATCCTCACGCGGCTCACCTTCGCGTTCTGCCTTGCCGCGGGCCTCAATGCCGTCATACTGCTCGTACGGCAGCTGCGGACGCACGAAAGCGTCCATGATGGTCGCACATTGCTTGCCTTCATTGACAAACGTCAGTTTCTTCGAGAGAACGATAGCATCGTCCGTCTGCGACTCCACCACAAAAGGAGCGTCCGTCTTCACGACGACCTTTTCCTTACCGACAACACAGAGATAAAGCTTTGCTACGATGACCGCAGCCACGATCAGGCCAATGATTACATAGAATACCGTCACGTCAATTCCTCCTGACTAATTTTTATCTTTCATATACATGAATCTATAAACTTGAAATCCCACAGGGCTTTTATTTCCTGTGGGGATTATTTTCTTCCTTTGCCTGAAGCTCCTGCCACACAGCTTCATCAGCCATGGCCTGCTGAAGCTTCGTGTAATACTTCTCGGGAAGGCGCGTGATTTTGCCGCTTTCCTTATGCGTGAATACGTTCTGCGTAAAGCCCTTGACCATGAGCTCTCCGGTCTTTTTATTGAACACGCGGTACGTAAAGGCCATCTTTGCCTTGGTCAAGGCCCTGGGACGCGTCTCTATGCAGATGACATCATCAAAGCGTCCCGGCGAGACATACTTGGCTCTGACTTCCGTAATCGGGAAGACATAGCCATCTTCCATCATATCGCCCAGCGTGATACCATACTTGCGCAGATATTCCACGCGGCCCGTCTCGAACCAGCGGATATAATTAGCATGATGCACGACGGCCATCGCATCCGTATCATAAAAATTCACCTTATGTTCCGTAATGACTGGCAAGGCCATCCCTCCCCATAAATACGACTTAACCATGACTTTATGCGCTAAACACATTCTATAGCCTAGAACAAAAGCCTTAGAAAGTCAAGATTTTTGCCGTTTTCAGCAGATAAAGCTCTGCCTGCCGCATGGCGCCGGCATCGTTCAGCGAATGTCATAGACCATATCGAGGCGTTTCAGGTAGCGGTCAATGCGGGCAAGCTCTTTGGCGTCTTCAACGCGTCTGCCCGAATAGTAGTAATCCACTGTCTGCTCATGATGTTCCAATCCATCGCGGGCCTTGAGCTGGCGGATGAGCTCACGCACCGTGCCCTCATTGCCATCGACAAAATGCATATTCGCCGGCATGATGCTGCGCATCGTGTCTTTGAAATAATTGAAATGCGTGCAGCCGAGTACGAGTGCCGAATACTCCTCAAGCTTAAAACGGCCGAGCTCTTCGGCCAGGTAATCATGCACGGCCTGCGACTCAAATTCCTCGCGTTCCGCAAATTCTACAAGACGCGGCAGGGGCAGAAGGTCAACGAGATGGTCCTTATCAAAGCGGTCGATGAGAATCTGCATCTTTTTGCCCTTGACCGTAATCGGCGTCGCTGCCACGAGCACGCGGTGTTCGCCATCGAGGTCGAGTGCCTTTTTCGCCGCCGGCTCCATGCCGATAATCGGGATATCATAACGGTGGCGCATCTCGCGGACCGCCACGGACGTCGCCGTATTGCAGGCCACGACGATGGCCTTGACACCGCACGTCACGAGAAAATCAAACGCCTGCTGCACAAAGCCCATGACCTCTTCCTTCGTCTTGACGCCATAGGGTACATTGTCCTCATCGGCATAAAACACGAACTGTTCCTCCGGCAGTACGCGCATCGCATGGTGAAGAACGGAAAGTCCGCCAATCCCTGAATCAAAAAACGCAATTTTCATTGCCTTACATCTCCCAATCCATCTATTGATGTCTATGATGTAATTCATTATATCATAGATAACTCCATTTCGCACCGCAGTACCGGCGGGGAAAATATTTGACAGGTTCGTCTGTTTCTTGCTATAATAATTGTGCTATTTGCACGGAGAGGTGTCCGAGTGGTTTAAGGAGCCGGTCTTGAAAACCGGTGATGCAGCAATGCACCGTGGGTTCGAATCCCACCCTCTCCGCCATTTTATGGAGTGGTACTCAAGAGGCTGAAGAGGACGGTTTGCTAAATCGTTAGGCTGGGCAACCGGTGCGGAGGTTCGAATCCTCTCCACTCCGCCACGAAAAAAAATACAGGGCTGCCGCTGATGCGGCAGCCCTTTTTGCATGCATGATATGCCAGATATGACTCAGATGCGGAAGTATTCCTTGATATTATCGTAGCAGACATTCTTGATGAGCATGCCGAGAGCATCCTTATCCGATGGATAAAGACCTTCCTCAGCAAGGCCTGCCAAGGCATCGCAAAGGATGCGGCGGTAATATTCGTGACGCGGCCAGAAGAATGCGCTGCGCGCATCGGTCGAGAAGCCCACGGCCGTGCCGATGATACCGAGGCTGGCCATGTAGCCGACCTGTGCGCGGATGCCCAGAGGCGTCTGATTGATCCACCAAGACGGGCCCAGCTGCAGATGGCCGGCATCTTCCGTCTGGAACGCACCGAGCACAGAGCCGATGACAACTTGGTCTGTCGGATTCATCGAGCTCACGATGGTCTTTGGCAGGGCTTCTTCGCGCGAAAGCAGGTCAAGGAGTTTGGCGAGATTCTCACCGTCGCTGCTCGCACTGATGCAGTCGCAGCCGGCGCCACTGCCAAGGCCCGCTTCCATCTTGCTGTTGATATCGCGCAGAATGCCGTAATGAAGCTGCATGACCCAGCCGCGTTCCGCATATTTCTTGCCTAAGAAGCGCAGCACGGCCGTCTGGTATTTCTCGATTTCCTCCTGCGTCGGCGGCGCGCCCTTGCTGTTGATGACGCGGCCCACGATATCATCGAGTTCGTATTCTTCCGCCTCGCGGTAGACGATGCGCGGAAATGCGTGGTCCGCCGTGCGGCAGCCCATGCTGTCAAAATAAGCGATGCGTTTGCCAAGGGCCTCACGCACATCATTCATCGTCGAAATCTCGACGCCGGCCGCCTGCCCAAGGTCATAGAGCATGTAGTTGCCCCATTCTGGGTTCGCAAGGTCGAGGGCAGCATCGGGATGGAACACCGGCAGCACCTTGATGGGATACCCCTGCTCCTGCAGCTGGCGGTGCCATTTGAGATGATCCTCCGGATGGTCGGCCGTAAACACCGCCTCAACATGGCCCTGCTCCAAAAGCGAACGCACCGTCACCGTTTCATCGGCAAATTTCTCCTCGCAGAACGACCAGACATCATCAGCCGTCTCGCCGTTCAGTACGTAATGGCAGTCAAAGACACGCTTCAAAAGCAAATGCACCCATGTATAGATTGGATTGCCCGCAGCCTTGGCCAAAGCCTCCGCAAAATACTGGAAGCGTTCACGTGCCGGTGCCTCGCCGCCCGTGATGAACCGCTCCTTGACGCCGTTGGCACGCATGAGGCGGCGCGCGACAGGATTATCAACGAGCACCTCCGTCAAGTTGTGGTAAACGCGGTTCTCCGCAATATCCCGCACCGGAATGTGCGTGTGGTAGTCGAGGATCGGCAACTTTTCGGCGTATTCGTGATACAAGTCTTCCGCGAGATCCGAGTGCAAGAGAAAATCTTCATCCATAAAACGTTTCATGATAACCAGCCTCGCTTTCTTATATCTTCTGTCTTATAGTAATTCGCCTCCCGCCCGGAGAATCCCTGCTGAGCGGACAGATTGCGCACAAAAATTTGCATACGGGAATGCTATCCGCACTATACATTTTTCGTCCGACCTCATCGTCCATTCTATGATATAATAACCCATGCATTATCTTATGACTAAGAAAGAAGGTCTTTTCCCTACATGGATATCATCTTATTCCTGCTGCTCGGCCTCGGCGTCGGCACCTTCGGTACGCTCGTCGGCATTGGCGGCGGTCTTATCTGCGTGCCAATTTTCATCCTGTTCCTGTCCGACGGCGGTGTCTACCCGTACTTCCACACGGCAGCGCAGATTGCCGGCACCTCGCTCGTCGTCGTCATGGCCAATGCCATGAGCGGCACCCTCGCCTACATTCGCCAGAAACGCGTACTTTTCAGTGCGGCCATTCCTTTTGCCATCGCCACACTGCCGGGCGCCATACTCGGCTCGTGGATTGTCAACAAATTCAGCACGACGATGCTCGACCTCTACTTCGGCATCTTCCTGCTGCTGATGTCCATCATCATGTACTGGAATTCCACGCATAAGCCTGTTTCCAACATCATGGAACTGCCGAAAGACTTTCATTACAACCGCACGCTCGGTATCGTCGCGAGCCTTGGCGTCGGCTTTATCTCGAGCATCTTCGGCATCGGCGGCGGCGTCATCCACGTGCCCCTGATGATTTATCTGCTCGGGTTCCCGGTCCACGTCGCGACGGCTACGAGCCATTTCGTGCTGGCCTGCTCCTCGGCGTTTGGCGTCATCAGCCATTTCATGCTCAATCACATCATCTGGGTGCCGGCCATCTGCATCTCAATCGGTGCCGCTGTCGGTGCTCAGATTGGCGCAAGAATCTCCAAGAAGACAAAATCCAAAGTCATCCTCGTGCTGCTCTCCCTCGCGATGTTCGCACTCGGCATCCGCCTGATTTTACTCGGCAGCGCACATTAATTCCACAAAATCATACCAACAAAAAACGAAGGCCCGAAACGGACCTTCGTTTTTTTATGCTTCAGGGTTTGCGGCCAAGATAAGCCAGAATGCCGCCATCGACATAGAGGATATGGCCGTTGACGAAATTCGACGCATCCGACGCGAGGAACACGGCCGGCCCCATGAGGTCTTCCGGCGTGCCCCAGCGCTGCATCGGTGTCTTGGCGAGAATAAAATCATTAAAGGGATTTCCTTCCGTGCGCAGCGGTGCGGTCTGCGGCGTGGCGATATAGCCCGGCCCGATGCCGTTGCACTGGATGTTCTGGGCACCATACTCCGACGCGATGTTCTTGGTCAGCATCTTGAGCCCGCCTTTCGCCGCGGTATACGCAGCGACAGTCTCACGGCCGAGTTCGCTGAGCATCGAACAGACATTGATGATTTTGCCATGGCCCTTCTTAATCATGCCCGGCAGCACGGCCTTAGCAACGATAAACGGTGCCGTCAGGTCGATATCGATGACCTGACGAAAGTCCTCGGCCTTCATCTCAAGCATCGGCACGCGCTTGATGATGCCCGCATTATTGACCAGAATATCAATCGTACCGAGCTTTTTCTCGATATCCGCGACCATGGCCCGTACATCTTCTTCGTGCGTGACATCGCAAATGTAGCCAAGGGCATCGATGCCATCTTCCTTATACATGGCCAGAGCCTTGTCCATATGCTGCTGACTGCGGCAGTTAAACGCGATTTTCGCGCCGGCATCCGCATACGCCTTGGCAATCGCATAGCCGATGCCGTAAGCCGCACCGGTCACAAGTGCGACCTTGCCTTCAAGCGAAAACTGTTTCTGTACATCAAACATGGAAATCCCTCCTTTCTTCCTATTTTATCATGTCCGGACTCTTGATTTCTATGGACAAATCCGACTTTTCTGCCTTAGTCAGACTTTGACAAAATCAGCGGATTTCCACCTGACACATCTTCATGGCCTGCAAGGCATTTTCGTGGCTTGCAGGCGTCACACCTGCACAGCACGAAGCATCCACAGCAACAGGCAGCTCCGGAAACGCGGCCTTGAGAATCATCGCATTGGAGATAACGCAGATATCCGTGCAAAGGCCGACAAGCTCCACTTCATCCGGATGAAGCTTCGCCACGGCCTTCGGCAGTTCCAGAGAACCAAACGCCGGCTTCTCCACAACGGCCGCGGCTTTCCTGACAAACGGCTGCAAAGACGGCGCAATCTCCCAGCCTTTTTCCGGCTTGATGCAGTGCGGCACAGGAAGATTTTTCCCCTCCTGCGTCTCCATATAATCACTGCCATGCGTATCCTGCGTGAAGATGAGCAGGGCATCCTTTTCCTGTTCGAGCTTCTTCACCAGACACGGCAGCATCGCCTGTGCCTCCTTCGTGCCCAGCGCCCCGTCAATAAAATCGTTCTGCATGTCAATCACGACAATAACCTTGCGCATCATTTATACCTCCAGCCAAGAAAAATTCAAGAAAGTCAATATTTCCTTTAGTATGGCACAAGTCAGCTGTCTTGACAATGAAAAAGCCGCCTCAAAAAAGACGGCTGACAGCAATTATGCATTTTTTAAAGTAAAATACGCGATTTCCGGCGGACAGCCTAGCCTGAAGGGGAACCAGCTGCCGTTGCCGCTGTGGACGTAGCCGTAGGAATCGCCGAGTTTGACCATGCCGCGCGTGTATTTGAATACTGGGAACAGCGGCTTGCCAAAAAGACCAATCTGGCTGCCGTGGGTATGGCCCGTAAGGGTCAGGGCAATGCCCTGTTCCGCACCGTCGTCAATGCATTCGGGATGATGGCCGAGCAGGATGGTGGGGACATTTTCGGGCAGGCCCTCGCAGGCTTCCTTCATATAAGCTTTGCGCTGCTGAGCGAAATGTTCGCGGTCCATCGGGTAATCAACGCCGACAAGCCAGAGATTTTTGCCCGGCACGCGTCGATTCTCGTTCAGGAGTACCTGCACGCGCGTCCCCGCAAGGTACTGACGAATTGTACGCATACCGCGGAAATGCTCGTGATTGCCAAAGCAGAACCAAATGCCGTCGAGGAAGGCATCCACATATTTCTCAAGGATTTTCGCGGCTTCCTCGTTCTGCGTCACATCGTCGAATAAATCCCCCGTGACGGCCAGCAAATCCGGCTTCTGCGCTGCAGTTTTCTGAAGCAGCCGGTCAAGCTCTGCCACGGAAAAGAAGCTGCCGAGATGAACGTCGCTGATTTGCGCGAGACGATAGCCATCCCCTGCACCGAGTCCTTTGACGGGAATCGTGAAATCCCGTTCCACGACGGCCTGCCGCTCCCAAAGACCTCCGTAAAGGCTGAGTCCCAGAGCCGCGGCAGGATAAACAGAGGCATGGACAAGAAGACGCCGCCGGCTCTCATCCACGGGCACGGCCATCATCCTGCGCCAGCAAAAGCGCAGTACAATAGCCAGCAGCACAAAGGCTGTACAGATAATCTGCGTCATAAAGCCAATGATGATGGTCTCAATGACAAGAGCCGGTCCGGAAATCAGATGATACAGTGTCGCGCGGATGATGAACCAGCCCATGCCGAGGATATCAAACAGCAGCATAAAGATGCGCACGCGCCGCAGCGTTTTCCCCGCAAAGAGATAGCGCGTCGTGAAAAGCAGCGTGAATAAAGTCGCTGCCACAATGCCAATCATGATGATGGTAAACCAGGTCAAAAAATTTTCCTCCCTAACACACCCTAAAATACCCTAAATCCCCTAAGGACAGCAAAGCAAAAAAATAGACCGGATAGCCGGTCTTTGCCCTAAGTTGACTTTTCAGGCATAGATGCCTCATCGCATGAGCATGAGCCCGACTTAAGCCAAGCCCCGAAGATGAGCGGATTCGGCCTGCCGTTCGCGGTAATACCAGCGGATGGATTTGCCGATTGCGCAGCGGACTGCATCGAGTTCACCGCGTTTTGCCAGTTTTTTGAGCTGAGTGACGTCAAAACCACTGACAGACAAGTAACTTGCAGAAAGGAAACCTCCTCGTTTCAAAAGTTTGCGATAGCTCGCACTGTCACGACGGTCCATTTCAATGTTCTTGATTGCCATATTAATCCCCCCACAATGTAGGTCTTATTTACAAAGACACCTTCGGGCATTTATATTATATCACAAAACTGTAAGTCATACTAGTATATTTCTACTATAACATTCCATTTATTTTCCTATAAAAATACGTTATAATATAAAGATGTTGTGACTTTTTGCTTACCGATCTATATCTTAGGAGGTTTTTCTATGCTGACTTCCCTGACGAAGGAATATCCTCTGCCCAGCGAGCTGCAGGAACGCATTGACCTTGTGCTTGAGTCCCATGATTACGACCCGACGCAAATTGTTGGTATTCTGCTCGAAGTGCAGGGACTCAACGACCGTCATTACGTGCCTGAGCCCACAGCCTACTACATTGCCGACCGTCTCAAGATGCGCGTGACCAACATCTTTGACTGCCTGAAGTTCTACAGCGAGCTCTCCCCCGTACCGCGGGCCAAATATCCGATTCAGGTCTGCTGCTCTCCCGCCTGCCGCGTCAATGTCGTCGACTCGCACCGCCTGATATCGACGCTGGAACGCCTGCTTGACATCAAACTCGGTGAAACGACCTACGATGGCCGCTTCACGCTGGAAAAAGTGACCTGCATCGGCGCCTGTGACCGTGCTCCGGCCGTGCGCATCAATGGCCATGTCTATGACCATCTCGATTCACAGGAAAAAATCGAAACCCTGCTGCGCTCACTGCCTTGATACGGAGGATATGCCCATGAAAAATCCAGTTCAATTCCTGACGAAGAATTTCGGCAAATACGATACTTCGTCCATTGGTTCTTATATGAATATCGGCGGCTATGAAGCTCTGCGCAAAGCCGTAAACATGGACCCCGACGAGATTACCGACCTTCTGACCGCGGTCAAGATCAAAGGCCGCGGCGGCGCGGAATACCCGCTCGGCCGCAAGTGGTCACAGGCACGCGCCGTACGCGGGGAACGCAAAGTCGTCATCTGCAACGCCGATGAAGGCGAGACAACGACCTTCAAAGACCGCGAACTCATCAATCACGACCCATTCAACCTCATCGAGGCCATGACGATTGCAGCTTATGTCGTCGGCGCGACGGATGGCTACATCTATATGCGCGCCGAATACGCCTGCTTCCGTCCGCTGCTCCTCAATGCTATCCGTCAGGCCAAGAATTACGGTTTTCTCGGCACGAACATCCTCGGCCGCGGGTTTGACTTCAATATCCATCTCTATTCCGGCGCCGGCGCCTATGTCTGCGGCGAAGGCACGGCCCTGATCCGCTCCATCGAGGGCAAGGCAGGCCGCCCACGCATGAAACCGCCATTCATCAAGGTCAGTGGTGTCTTTGCCCGTCCGACCTGCCTCAACAATGTCGAGACGCTGTCGCTTGTACCGCACCTGCTCATGGATACCGAAGGATTCTACGCGTCCTGCGGCAAGGGCGATTCGATTGGCACGAAACTTGTCAGTGTCGCCGGCAATGTCAACAATCCCGGTGTTTTCGAAATCCCGTTTGGCATGACCGTCCGCGACATCATTTACGGGCTCGCCGGCGGCATCCAGCATGACCGCAAAATCCAGCTCATCCAGTTTGGCGGCGCTTCCGGCAAAATTGCCGACGCTTCCATCCTCGACACGCCCTATACATATGAAGATTTGCGGGCCGCCGGCGTCATGGTCGGCTCAGGCGGCATGCTCGTCATCGATGAACGCACGAGCGTACTCGACTTTCTGCGCATGAATCAGGAGTTCTTCTGGGAAGAGAGCTGCGGCCAGTGCACACCATGCCGCGAGGGCAATCTCCACATTAAAATCATTCTGGACAAACTCGCCGCTGGCACGGCCACGCGCGAGGACATCGCCATCATGATCAAGATTGCCCGCGTCATGAGCATGTCGTCGCTCTGCGGTCTCGGCGAGACAGCACAGAATTCCCTTTTGTCTGCCATAAAAGTATTCCCGGACATCTTTGACATTGGAGGAGCACGCGCATGACTGAAGCATTGAAAAACGAAACCGAAATGGTCCATCTGACCATCAATAACATTCCCCTCGCCGTGCCCAAAGGCACGAAAATCATGCAGGCCGCCCAGAAGCTCGGCATCGACATCCCGCATCTCTGCTATCATGAGGACCAGCGCATCAAAGCACGCTGCCGCCTCTGCTCCGTCGAAGTCGTCGGCAAGCGCCGCCTGCTCGCGGCCTGCTCGACAGAAGTCTGGGAGGGCATGGAAGTCCATACCGACACGCAGATTGTCCGCGACACGCAGGTCGCCATTCTGCAGCTCATGCTGGCCAACCACCATAAAGACTGCCTCTCGTGCCCGCGTAATCAGAACTGCGACCTCCAGAGGCTCTGCAGCCGCTTCAACATTCAGGATTCACCGCTGCCGTCGGTCTGCAAAGAAGAACCGCGCATCGTAACGAACCCTGCCATCGTACGCGACCCTTCAAAATGCATCCGCTGCGGCCGCTGCATCCGCGCCTGCAAGGATGTACAGGGCATCGCTGCCCTCACCTATGCAGGACGCAGCAGCGATATTGTCGTCACGACGGCCTACAATAAGCCCATGGAAGCGACCGACTGCATCCTCTGCGGTCAGTGCAGTCTCGTCTGCCCGACCGGCGCTCTCGTCGAAAAGGACGATACAGAAAAAGTTCTCGATGCCCTGCAGGACCCGAAAAAACACGTTATCGTGCAGGTCGCCCCGTCCGTACGCGTTTCTTTAGGCGATGCCTTTGGCATGGAGCCCGGCGCCATCGTCACGGGACAGATGGTCACAGCCCTGCATCTTTTAGGCTTCGACAAAGTCTTTGATACGAATTTCGGCGCCGACCTCACGATTATGGAAGAAGGCACGGAGTTCCTCGACCGGCTGCAGCATGGCGGCGTGCTGCCGATGATGACTTCGTGCTGCCCGGGCTGGGTCAGCTACGTCGAAAAACATTTCAGCGACTGCCTGCCGCACCTTTCCTCGACGAAATCCCCGATGAGCATCTTCGGTGCAATCGCCAAGACGTATTATCCAAAAGCCGCGGGCATTGACGTCAAGGATATCGTGACGGTCTCTGTCATGCCCTGCACAGCGAAAAAATATGAGGCCGCCCGCCCCGAACTAGGACGCGACGGCCTGCAGGATGTCGATATTGTACTGACGACACGCGAACTCATCAAACTCATCAAATATGTCGGACTTTCTTTTGCCAATCTCCCTGAGACTGACTTTGACAGCCCGCTCGGCACGGCTTCCGGCGCCGGCGCCATCTTCGGCACGACCGGCGGCGTCATGGAAGCAGCCCTGCGCACCGTCTGCGACAAATTGACCGGCAAGACGCTCGACCACCTCGACTTCAAGGAAGCACGCGGCTTCAAGGGCATCAAGGAATGCACGCTCGACATCGGCGGACGCACGCTGCACATCGCCATCGCCCACACCCTGCGCAACGCTGAAATCCTCATGGAACAGGTAAGAAAAGGCGTATCCCCTTATGACTTCATTGAAGTCATGGCCTGCCCCGGCGGCTGCATCGGCGGCGGCGGGCAGCCGATTGGCACGACCAATGCCATCAAGAAAAAACGCATGCAAGCCCTTTACGAAATCGACAAGAATCTGCCGGTGCGCAAGTCCCACGAAAATCCTGTGCTGCAGGCCCTCTACAAAGACTACCTCGGCACGCCGGGAGAAGGCAAAGCCCACGAGCTCCTGCACACGCATTACACGGCCATTAAGAAAGAGTACACGTTCTGATTACCAAATAGCGAGAATCAGTCCGCCCGCCGCAATCATGGCGATGGCACACGCATGAACGAAACTGACTTTTTCACCGAACAGAATGACGGCGAGAATGACAGCAAAGACGACGCTGAGCTTATCAATCGGGGCGACTTTGGACACGGGACCGTACTTAAGCGCGAGGAAATAAAACAGCCATGACGTCGCGCCGGCAATACCACTCAAAGCGACAAAAAGCAGACCTTTCTTATCGTTGAGCACCTCGGGCAGATGCGACATATTGCCCTGCACAAAGACCACCCCGACGAGGAAAACGGCCATGATGATGGCGCGCACTGCCGTCGCGACATTGCTGTCGATGCCCTGCAGGCCAATCTTGCCGAAGATCGAGACAAACGCGGCACTAAACGCCGATAACAAGGCGTAAAAAAGCCATGGTTCCATAAAAATCATCCTTTCCTGAATTTCTGCTCATATTTTCGCACGCTGTCATGATATACCTTCATGATACTCCATCCCGTTTCATCTGACAACACTTTCTATCCACTCCACAGCTTGACACAAACTCCGAATAGTGGTATCGTATAGGCAATGTAAAACCGTTGAAGCGAAGATAACGTTCGATATGAACCCACAGAGAGCCCGGGAAGCTGAGAGCCGGATGGAACACAGTCGGACAAATGGATCGCTGAGGGCACACTGAACCCCTTTTGAGGGCAGTAGGCTGTGACGTAAGGCACGCGTTAGCTGCCGGGAGCATGTCTGTGCTCCGCAAAGTGCATGGCCTAGCCATGAAACAGGGTGGCACCGCGAAATTTTCGTCCCTGACAGTATCATCGTACTGTCAGGGATTTTTATTTTCCTGACAGCCCAGAAGAGTTGAAAGGAAGCTTTATCATGGAAAACGAAGCAAAAAAAATCATCCTCTCCGGCATCCAGCCGACCGGCGTCTTCACGCTTGGCAATTACCTCGGCGCTGTCCGCAGCTGGAAGAAAATGCAGGAAGACTATCAGTGCTATTATTTCATCGCCGACCTGCATTCCCTGACGATTCATATTGACCCGGTAAAGCGCCGCCAGCAGACGCGCGAGGCCTTTGCCCTGCTGCTCGCCTGCGGCATTGACCCGGAAAAGAGCCTCGTCTTCGTGCAGAGCCACAACAAATGCCATGCCGAGATGGGCTGGATCATGGACTGCTGCTCCCAGTTCGGCGAGCTTTCGCGCATGACGCAGTTCAAGGATAAGAGCGCGAAGCATCCGGACAACATCAACGCCGGTCTCTTCACGTATCCGGCACTGATGGCCGGCGATATCCTGCTCTATCAGGCCGATTACGTCCCTGTCGGCGCAGACCAGACGCAGCATCTCGAGTTCACGCGCGACGTTGCCACGCGTTTCAACCATACATACGGCGAGGTCTTCAAACTGCCGGAAGGCTACTTCCCGAAAGCCGGCGCTCGCGTTATGAGCCTGCAGGACCCGACGAGCAAGATGAGCAAGTCCGACACGAACCCGAAGGCCACGATTTCCATCCTTGACGATGAAAAGACCATCCTCAAGAAATTCAAGAGCGCCGTCACGGACAGCGAAGCCAGCGTGCATTTCGACGCCGAGAACAAACCGGGCGTCAGCAACCTCATGACGATTTACTCCGCCGTCACGGGCAAGACCATGGAAGAAATCGAAGCTGAATTTGCCGGCAAAGGCTACGGCGACTTCAAAGCCGCTGTCGGTCAGGCCGTCGCCGACGAGCTCCGCCCGATTCGCGAAGACTTCGCCCGCCTCATGCAGGACCGCACTTATCTTGAAGAAGAGATGCGGAAAGGTGCAGAACGCGCCACGTATATCGCCAACAAGACACTGACGAAAGTCAAGAAACGCGTTGGTCTGCTGCTCGAGAAATAAAAATATTACCCACGCATAGACCTATAGAACAAAAAAAGGCAAGTTCCCCGAAATTCGGGGAGCTTGCCTTCTTCTTATTTTATGCTCAGCCGAGCTTGAGTTTTTCCTGAGCCGAGACATGGCGGTCAAAGCCGATGTCCTTCTTGCTCATGCCAAGAGCAAGGCCGATAAGCTGCTGCAGATGCAGAACAGGCAGGTAGGCCTGCGACTGAACAGCCGTGCGGCCTTCCGGCTCGTACATGTCAAGCTGCATTTGGCAGAGCGGGCATGGCGTGACAATGAGTTCTGCATTAGCTCGGTCAGCACTGTCGACAATCTGGCCTGTAACCGTCAAGACATCATGTTCTGCTGCCAGCTGTGCATGGAAGCCGCAGCATTTACGGCTCTTATCGAACCAGACGGGAATGCCGCCGAGGCGGCGCACCAGCCGTTCAAGGGATTCCGGATATTTTCCATCTTCATGATTCATGATGTCGTGCGGCCGCAGGATATGGCAGCCATAGTAAGCAGCGACTTTCGTTCCATCGAGCCCCTTCGAGCCAGCAAGCTTATCCATAATAAGTTCCGGATGGTCATCGAGTACCCAGAGGAAATGCGTGATTTCACTCGTCCCCTGATATTCATACGGATGGCCGGCCTCCTTGAGAATGGCATTGACCTTGTCCTTGAGGTCTTTATCGTGGTCAAGGCGGTATTTGGCCGTACGAAGCTGCAGTGTGCAGGTATTGCAGACTGTCAAAATGGGCAGTCCCATGTGCTCAGCAATCGAGATATTGCGGGCATTGACGGCAAGAGCTGCAAGGTCATTGACCCCCTGTGCATGCGATGCACCGCAGCACGTCCAGTTCGGGATTTCTTCAAGTTCAATATCCAATACCTCGCATACCTTCTGCATGGAGGTATAGGCCTCAGCTGCTGCCCCCTTCAGGACACAGCCTGGGAAAAATGCAAATTTCATCGCTTACTCCTCCTCTTTCTCTGCAGCTTTAACAATGGCCGCTACGGTCTTGATTTCTGGATTGACCGGATGTTTTTCCAGAGGATTCATCTTGCCGACACGCATGAGGCGCAGAGCCATCGGCGCACGCAGACCAGCCATGAAATAGCCCTCCGACTTAATATTTAGCTTCGATTCATCAAGAGTACCGGATTCCGAGATATCATCATAGATGGCCTTAGCATGACGTGCACCGACATTGTCGTCAAGATGATACTTGAACGTCGCTGCCTTAAGCTTTTCGATGGCTCCGGCAGGATCAAGATTCTTCGGGCACTTGGCTGTACATTCCTGACAATTGAAGCAACGCCAGAGGCCAGCATCGAGCACGGCCTTGAGATGCTCCGCAGGGTCTTTGTCGCGCGAATCTGCCGTGATGCGCTCAGCCTTGACAAAAGCAAACGGCTCAAGGAAATCCTTCTGATTCAAGGTATTCTTATTGCATTCCGAGACACAGGAGCCGCAGAGGATGCATCCCGCATATTTCTTGAACTTGTCAAATTCTGCCGGCGACTGACGGCAGCCGTCCTCAGGGCTGAATTCATCCTTCGGATGCACGACAGGCTTGACTTTCTTAAGGCGCGCGTATTTCGGGTCCCAATCGACGATAAGGTCGCGAATCACGCGGAAGTTACCCAGCGGCTGAATTGTGAGGATGTTCGTCTGATAACGTGCAAGAAGGTCTGCTACAAGTTTTTCACACGAAAGTTCAGCGTTGCCATTGACGCGCACGGCACAGGCACCACAAATACTCGAGCGGCAGGAGCATGTAAAAGAAAGAGATGGGTCCTGATGATCTTTGATGTAAATCAGGGCTTCCAGTACGGTCATGCCCTTCGTGACCTCGACCTTATAATCCTGCACCCATTTGCGTCCCTCTACGAAACGATGAATTCTGAGTGTTGCAGTCATGATCAATACTTCCTTTCCTTTGGCTCATACTTCGTAATGACAACATCCTGATACTCAAAACGGTACTTGCCGTTCTCTTTGAAAACCATCGTATGCTTAAGGAAGTTCTTGTCATCGCGTTTCGGATAATCACGGCGTGTATGCGCACCGCGGCTCTCTTTGCGGGCAATGGCCCCCTGCACGATAGCCTGTGAAATCTGCAGCAGATTGCCGAGTTCAACATACTGTTCATAGGCCGTATTGTAGACATGTGAATTGTCACCGACATAGCATTCTTTATAATCCTGCTCAAGGTTTGCCAGCTCCTGTGCCGCGGCTTCAAGATCCGGCCCGTTGCGAAAAACACCGACTTTGAACCACATTGTCTTGACCATGTCATCACGAATTTCCGGCACCGTGCGGTTGCCCAGATGCGCGCGCGACGTGACTTCATCAAAGGAATCCAGCCATTTGGTGCAGTCTTTCGTCAGCTGCTCCTGACTTCCTTCGTATTTATGTGCTTTCGCATAAGCCGAAGCACCGTCGCCGGCCGTATGGCCAAAGACGAGGACCTCGGAAAGGGAATTGGCGCCGAGGCGGTTCGCACCGTGGACCGAAACACAGCTGCATTCGCCGGCTGTGTAGATGCCCGGCACGCGCGTCTCGCCCGTATGGAAATCTTTCATCTCGAGTCCGCCCATCGAATAATGACAGGTCGGACTGATGAGGACTGGTTCCTTCGTGATGTCGACACCGGCGAAGTGCAGGGAAAGGTCTGCGACCTGCCCGAGGCGTGCACGGATGCGTTCTGCCGGAATTTTCGTGAAGTCAAGGTAAACGCCTGCCGTGATACCTTCACCGATGCCGCGGCCTTGTTCAATCTCCGTAGCAATGGCTCTCGCGACGATATCACGTGTTGCCAGCTCCATCTTCTCTGGAGCATATTTCTGCATAAAGCGCTCTCCATCTTTATTGATGAGCAGGGCACCTTCCGAGCGGCTCGACTCCGAGAGAAGTACACCGTTGACTGCCAGCCCCGTTGGATGGAACTGCACCATCTCAGGGTCTTTGAATGGAATGCCGACATTCATGCCGGCGACAATACCATCGCCCGTGGAACTGTAAGGATTGGATGTACGGACCCAGTAAGCACGGCCATAGCCGCCCGTCGCGATGATAATGGTCTTCGCAGGAATGCCAATGATATGGCCGCTGCGCATATCCATAGCAATAACGCCTGAAAGTTTGTCCTTGTTTTCACCGGCCATGGAAATCTCGAGCATCTGACATTCCGAGATGAAGTCGATATCATGAGCCAGGCACTGCTCAAAGAGGGTATGCACCATCGCGTGACCCGCACGATCTTCAAAATACGCGGCACGCGCATGAGCATGGCCGCCCATCTTGCGCTGATGGAAATGCCCATCGGTCTGACGATTGTACGGGTAGCCCATATAGTCCATCTCGTAAATGTTCTGGCCAGCGCGTTCGACGAAATACTCAACAGCATCCTGGTCACAGAGATAGTCGCCGCCCTTGATGGTATCAAAAGCATGTGACTCAAAACTGTCATTCGGGTCCGTCACACCTGTGACGCCGTTCATGCCGCCCTGTGCCATCGTCGATGCCGAACGTGTTGGCACGAGTTTTGTCAGCACAGCCACTTTGAGGTCCTTGTTCTCCGCTGCGGCTAAGGCTGCGCGCATCCCTGCACCGCCGCTGCCAATAATCAGCACATCATAAGTAACATCGCCCGTGCGTACTTTTTCCGGTATATTTTTTCCATTCCAGGTAAAATACGAGCCTGCCGCTAAAACGACACCAGCAGCCGCCACACCTTTGATGAAAGTACGGCGTGAAATTTCTCTCGACATTGCCTTTCCCTCCCACGATACTATCATTTTCTCTGGTTCTGAATAAATAAGTCCTTATATTTATTATATGTTCCTATTTTACATTAAATATAGTTATAGGGAAAATATATTCTGCTTATAGGAATTATTCAAGAATCCAATAGATGGTACCGTATTCCCAGAATCACTCTGTGCGCAGGAATTCGATGAATTTCTGCGCAGCCAAAGAAAGACGCCGCTTCTTATTGTAAACAGCCAATAGTTCCCGTTCGGCGATATCCTCTTCCAATTCAAAAAAGACAGCTTCCTGGCGCCAGCGCCAGCTGCGTGCAAGCATATCCGTCACCAGTGTCGCCCCCATGCCGGCAGCACATAATTCAGCCGCTTCAATGATGCTGTTTGCCTCGAAAACAACATGAGGCCTCACCTTCGTTGCTTCGCAAAGTTTATCAAAGACATCTGCCATCTGGCGAAATGGCTGCAGCTTGATAAAGGATTCATCCGACATAGCCGAAAATGAAATGCGCGGTAGCTCTATAGATGATTCTTTTTGTCTCATTGCTGCCAATGGATGTGTCTTAGGTACAGCCAACAGAACATGCTCCCGACAAAGCGGCAGTGATATCAGGTCACGCCGTCCGGATGTCCCATAAAGCAGGGCAAAATCAACATCGCCAGAGGCCGCATTCTCCTCCAATGTACGCACAGGGGCTTCACGCACGAATATTTGAATCCCCGGATATTTCTGATGAAACGCCACAAGAGGATTCAGTAAAAAGCAAGCTGAACGTGTCCTCGAGCTACCAATGGTCAGACTGCCTGTCCGCAGGTCTGAAAGGTCTGCGACCTCCTGCACCAATGCTTTCTGAATCCGCAGGATTTCCTTGGCCTGGCGTACATAAATTTTCCCTGCCGACGTTAGCACCAAAGGATTCTGTGTTCGGTCAAAGAGGCGTGCCCCGAGTTCTGTCTCTACTTTCTTGATGCACTGAGAAAGAGACGGCTGCGATATATAAAGATGTTTTGCCGCCGCAGAAAAAGTGCCATCCTTCGCAACCTGCAGGATGCTGCGCCACTCATGTTCATCAATCATGTATTTTCCTTCAATATATATGGTAGATGTTACAAATCTCTTCTTTATCTGTTGTCTGCAATAAAGCGAGCTGCAAAAGCACGCGGGCTTTTTGCGGATTCAGCATATCGCTTCCTATAAAGCCATGTTCTTCGTACGAAGCCTCTGCCCTTGTGACGCGGCCAGCAGAGCTGCGCGTGCTGCGCACGACGATGATGCCCTGTTTGACGGCTTGGGCGAGTTCCTGTTCGACGCGCTCGGGGATGCTGCCATTGCCCATACCGGCATAAATAATGCCTTTAGCGCCGCCTTCGGCAGCTGCCCTGACGAGGAAGCCGTCATCATCAGCATGGGCGTAGAGGATGGACACACGCGGGAGTTCCTGCACGCCTTTGACATCAAACTGACTTTCTCTTGTGTGACGGCGCAGGGGCTGACGGTAAAATACCGGTTCTCCATCCTGCACCGTGCCGAGGTCCCCTATTTCCGGCGACTTAAACGTATCGAGCGATGTCGTATGCGTCTTTACTGCCTCGCGGGCACTGACAATCGTGCCGTTCATGACAATCAGCACGCCCTTGCCCTGCGCATCATCAGCGACCGCCACACGCACAGCCTGCAAAAGATTCATCGGCCCGTCGGCACTGACAGCCGTCGCAGGACGCATGGCCCCTGTCAGTACCACCGGCTTATCGCTGTGAACCGTGAGATTCAGGAAATAGCCCGTCTCCTCCATCGTATCCGTACCATGCGTAATGACAATGCCGTCAATATCATCCTGCGACAAAATCTCTTCACAGCGCTTAGCCAGCTGCAGCCAGATAGCCGAGGTCATATCCTTACTGTCGATGGCGGCAATCTGCTCCCCCCGGACATTGGCAAATGCCTTGAGCTCCGGCACAGCCGCCAGAAGTTCCGCCACACCGATGGCCCCCGCCTGATAGCCTGTCGTCGCCGTCTCCGATGCCGCTCTCCCCGCAATCGTCCCGCCCGTCGCAAGAATGTATATATTCTTTTTGCCCATCTGCATCTCTTCCTTCCCTGCATACGAAATACACAAAAAACAGTTTCCTTCATTATAACAAGCCCTCGGATATTTTCTCAAGTCTTAAGGAACATCATGACGCTGATACGAAAAAGCTCTTCTGCATGCATTCCATACACATACAGAAGAGCTTTTTCTGACTTCGGTGAATTTGTTGTATCGATGGTTTTACGATTGATATAGGGTAATTGTAAAAAAGGCAACAGTGTAAGAATCTTAAGCTTCGGCAGCCGGCTCTTTTTCTTTCTCCTTCGTCATGCGGCTGGCAAGGTAGTTAGCTGCGAGCGAACCGGAGATGTTGTGCCAGACACTGAAGATTGCACCCGGAATAGCTGCTGCTGCGCCGAAATGCATCATGGCAAGGGACGTAGCGAGGCCGGAATTCTGCATACCGACTTCGATGGAAATAGCCTTGACTTTGGCGATATCCATGCGCAGAGCCTTGGCGATGCCAAAGCCAAGAGCATAGCCGAGCAGGTTGTGCAGCATGACAACGAGCATGATGAGAGCACCCGTTTCCATGATGCGCTGCGAGCTGACGGAGACAACGCCGCCGACAATCAGCACGATGGCCACAACGGAAATCAGCGGCAGGAGCTTGACGCATTTCTGAACAAAATTGCCAAACAGCGTGTTGACGATGATGCCGCCGACAATCGGCACGATAACAACCTTGACAATGGACATCATCATGGCCGACAGCGAAATGTCAACCCAGGCACCAGCGAGCCACCACGTCAGAAGCGGCGTGACAATCGGTGCGAGAATCGTCGTCGTCATCGTCATCGAGACCGACAGCGCGACATCGCCGCGTGCCAGATACGTCATGACGTTCGAGGAAGTACCGCCAGGGCAGGTACCAACGAGGATGACGCCGGCAGCAAGTTCCGGCGGCAGGCCAAAGCCTTTTGCCAGCAGCCACGCAAGGCCCGGCATAATCGTGAACTGTGCCAGAGCGCCGACGAGAACGTCTTTCGGACGCTGGAACACGAGGCGGAAATCACGCAGGCGCAGGGTCGTCCCCATGCCGAACATGACAATGCCCAACAGAATCGCAATCTGCGGCGCTGCCCACTTAAAAGTCCACGGCTGGAACAGGGCGATGACGGCTACGAGAATGACGAAGACCGCCATGTACTTAGATATGAATGCACTGAGTTTCTCTAAAAACTTCATAAGTCCGTCCCCTTTCGATTGATGTATCTCTTTGGTAGATTGTTTACAATGATACATCTCTAAAAACGAAATGTCAATGGATTTCATGAAATTTTCCTGAATATTGTCCTTAACGAATGGATTTTTATCATTTGTTATCCTTTCATCGATAATGATATAATAAACATATCATTATCAAGGAGCAAACCTATCATGGAAGATATGCAGACCTTTACCATGCCTTTTGACGAATCCGGCGACCTCTGCCTGACGACCTTTGGGCATTCCGTAACCCATCCCGGACATACCTACGGACCGGCGGTACGTTCGTATTACCTTATCCATTTCATCCTGAAAGGCCAAGGAGAATTCACGGTCAATCAGCACACCTATCATCTGCACGCAGGACAGGGCTTTCTAATAGAACCGGATTACCAGACCATTTATAAGAGCGACGAACAGGAGCCGTGGACCTATGTCTGGGCCGCCTTCAACGGCAAACGGGCAGAAAGTACGGTAAATTCCCTCGGGCTCAGTCAGTCGGAACCGATTTTTTCCTGCACGGAAGCGCAGGGCAGGCAGCTGGCCTCTTATGTCCAAGAGATGCTGGCCAATAACAGCTTTTCGCTCGCCGGCGTCTACTATCGTCTAGGACTCCTGCTGCAGTTTCTCTCCGTCATTGCCGAAGCCCAGCGCGAACTGCTGCCGCCGATGGACAACAATACGTATATTTCCCACATGACGAATTTCATCCGCACGCACATCGAAGACCCCTTCACCGTGCAGGACCTCGCCGATTACATGAACCTCAACCGCAGCTACGTGACGACGCTTTTCAAGAAATACCTGCATACCTCGCCGCACAGCTACATCCAGAACTGCCGCATCACCAAGGCCCAGCATCTTTTAGAGTCCACGACCATCCCCATCGAGGCCATCGCCTTTTCCTGCGGCTATGCCAAGAGCGACTCTTTCACGCACGCCTTTTTGCGCCAAACCGGATTGAGCCCAAAAGAATACCGCTGCCAAAAAGGCAGCGGCAGTATCGTCAAAAAATAAGATTGTCAGGCCTCCACAGGCTGATGACGGCGGCGGCGCAGATGGCCCTGCAGCAGCGGCAGGGCAAAGTGCTCCGTGAACCACTGCACGACAGGCCCCATAAAAAAGGCCGTGATGACCGTGCCAAGGCCGATATCCGCAGACAGGAAGAAGCCAACGGCCACGCAGAATACATCCGTCGTAACGCGGCAGACACGGAACGACGCCAGATGATAGCATTCCGCTGCCATCAGGGCCACGGCATCATAAGCGGAGACACCAAGATTCGCCACATAGTAAAGCGAAGCGCCAAAGCTCATGAGCAGGATATTGCCAGCCATGAGCAGGCAGCGCATGCCAAACGTCGGGTCAGGCAGCAGAAAGTCAAGGAACGCATGTGCTGCATCCGCGGCAAAGCCCGTCAGGAATAAATTAATGAGCGTCGCAAAGCCAATATAGCTGCGTTTGAGCGCAATGACGCCCACAAGCATGATCCCCGTGAGAATCATATACCAAGTGCTGTACGTCGAACCAAATATATTGGCAATGCCCGTGACAAAACAAGTGAACGGATCTGTTCCCAGTGCGATTTTCTGGAAAACACCTACACTGGCACCGCAGATCATAACACCGCTGACGGCCATATATCTTCTTCTCATCGACTTTTTCATGAAAAAGTACCCCTTTGCTGCAAATTTAGTAAATCTATGAAGAACCTGCAGGACTCAGGCATTTGCTGAATCCTGCAGGTTTCTTTCTTTAAATCAACTAAAATTGTAGCCGCTTCTATGTACTTTTTCCATCCCTATCTGTTGGCTGTTCAGGGAAATTTGTTGACAAATCCAAAATTTACTTAGCTTCGAGGATGAACAGACGCGACCAGAAATCCGTGCAGTGCTTTCCTTCTTCATGGCTCTGTTCGCCGGCAGAGAAATCCGTCGTCACGAGGCCAGCGCGCATGAGCTCAGCCCCCGTGAATGCGCCCATCTCTTCTTTATCGTCGATGCGGACATCGTATTCTGCCGTTTCGTCAAGGCCGGCCAGCTTCATCAGCGTGAACGGCGTGCATGGATGCGCGAGGACCTTATAATAGCCGACAATGGCATGCTTCTGATCATCCGATACAACCATCCAGGCGGCGATATTGCCCGTGAACGGGTCTTTGAGGCGATAATACGTTCCCTGCTGAATGAGGCCGCGGTATTTCTTCATGAAGCGAATCTGCTCCTTGACTTCTTCGAGTTCTTTGGCCGAAAGTTTGCCAAGGTCGAGTTCGTAGCCAAACGTGCCGAAGTAGGCAACATCGCCGCGCAGCTTGAGGCTCGTCTCGCGGAAGACCTGATGATTCGGCGCAATCGAGACGTGCGAACCCATGAACGATACCGGATAGGCATAGCTCGTGCCGTACTGGATGCGCAGGCGCTCGATGCCGTCGGAGTCATCGCTCGTCCAGCACTGCGGTGCATAGTAGAACATGCCCGGGTCAAAACGGCCGCCGCCCGAGGCACACGACTCGAACAAAATATGCGGGAATTCACTCGTCAGGCGCTCGTAGAGGGCATAGACGCCGAGGATGTAGCGGTGGAAAATCTCGCCCTGATGCTCCGGTCCCCAACCGGCAGAGCCGCATTCCGTGATGCTGCGGTTCATATCCCATTTAATGTAGTCAATCTTGGCCGTGCTCAGGATTTTATAGATGGAATCATGGATGTAATCAACGACTTCCGGACGCGAGAAATCGAGTACGTACTGTTTGCGGCCATGCGAGCTGTGGCGTCCTGTCGTATGCAGAATCCAGTCCGGGTGTGCGCGGTAGAGCTCGCTGTCCTTATTGACCATCTCGAGTTCCACCCAGAGGCCGAATTTCATGCCGAGGCCATTGATGCGTTCAGCCAGTCCCGTGATGCCATTGGGCAGTCGGTCGGTATTTGGCCACCAGTCACCGAGGCCACTCGTCTCACCGCAGCGCGTCGAGAACCAGCCGTCATCGAGCACGAAGAGCTCCACGCCGGCCTCTTTGGCCGTCTTGGCAATCTTCACGAGCTTCTCCTCATCAAAGTCAAAATACGTGGCTTCCCAATTGTTGATGAGGATAGGACGGACTTTATCGCGCCAGACACCGCGGGCCAGACGCGTGCGGTAGAGCTTATGGAAATTCTGACTCATGCCGTTAAGGCCATGGTCCGACCAGACCATAACGGCTTCCGGCGTCTGGAATGATTCACCTTTCACAAGGTGCCAGCGGAATTCCTGCGGGTGAATGCCCATCGTCACGCGCGTGACGTCAAACGTGTCAACCTCGGCCTGCGCGAGGAAATTGCCGCTGTAGACGAGCGAAAAGCCGATGGCTTCGCCCTGCATCTCATCCGTCTGCGGACGTTTGAGCACGATGAACGGATTGTGGACATGGCTCGACTGACCGCGCAGGCTGCCGACCGACTGGATGCCCGGACGCAGCTTCGTCACGATTTTCTGGCGTTCACGGCCCCACCAGCCCGAGAACTGCATGAAGTCGTAATCGGCATCCGGCAAATCTATGGAGAGACTCATTGCCCGCGTGAGGTCGACGGCTTCATCGCCGTGATTGACAAAATAGGCATTGCGGGCGATGGCATCAAAATCGCGGAAAATCGTATACGAAAGCACGAGGTCTACGCCAATCTTATCATCGTGCAGCGTAATCTTCAGGGTATCCGCTTCATCATCCGCTTCAACATACGTCGCCGGCAGTCCCGGAAGCTTCGGCTTGCCTGCAAGGATTTCATGCGAGACATAATGAAAATCCGTGATATGGCTGCCATCCTGCTGGGCAATTTCCACCGCGCCCTCGCGAAAATCCGTCGTGCCGTAAGACGGATACTCCTGACGCAGGTGTTCGCGCGAGAAACCGTACTCATTGTCAAAGACATAGGCCGTCGTCGGACGGTAATGCTCCGTATCGACAAAATAACCGTAGTCGCGCGTCTCCGGCAGCCTTGCACCGAAGTAAAGCTGACCGAGCTGTCCGTCACGCAGGACTTTCATGACATAGCTGATGCGGTCATTATAAAGATGAAATTGTTTGCTTTCTGCCTCAAAGGAAATACCCATAAAAAAACCTCCTAAAGACAAAGTATTTTTTATCGTTTGCACGTGTCTTACCTTGATTTTAGGAGATTTTTTCGTTTTTTTCCATCCGCATCTGTTAGGAATTAGCGGATTTTTGTTGTCATTTTGCCTCTTTGCCAGTAATCTTCGCAAAATGGTCCAGCAGCCAGACGATGAGGTCTTCTTCTGCCGGGCAGCCAGTGAAGTCAGCGATTTTCTTGAGGTCCTCATGGGCATTGCCCGAAGCGATGCTGATATCGGCCTGCTCCAAGAGTTCCCTGTCATTGAGATAATCGCCCAGCGCGATGATTTTCATGCCGCGAAAAGCCGGCATCTTGCGGATTTCAGCCAGCATCGAGCCTTTAGAAACGCCCTTGGCCACAAATTCCAGATAATTGACTTCCGAATAAAAATGATGGGACTGCGCCGCCGTGCCCATGGCTTCAGCCTCCTGCTCCAGACACCGCAGCACGGCCGGCTCATCCGAAGCAAAAAACTTGAGCCACGGCGTGCGCATGAGATTCGCGACTTCCGAAAGACTGCAATGACGGTATTTATAATACTCGTGCGGCAGACGCGGGTCATCATTTTGCGGATTGCTGATGATATTGCAGTTATCCTCCGTATAGACCTCAAGGCAGGCCTTCGGAAAAAGCTCAAGACAGCGCTCGGCAAATAAAGGCCAGAGAGTCGGGTCTTTGACGCCATCGCCGGCAGTCAGCGGCCTTGTCACCAGGACTTCCTTTTTCTGCCAGTCATAAAGCATCGAGCCATTGAAAAAGACACTCGGTGCCGTGATATCCACACCGCCAAGATAGCCGGCCGCAGCCTCCGGCGTACGCCCCGTCGCAATGCCAAAGTGACCGCCGCCCGCCGCAAACGCAGCAATGGCCTTCTTATTCGCCTCCGAAACTTTGCCGCCGCGCGGAATGATGGTCCCGTCAAGGTCACTGATAATCAAATAATTCTCGTATGGTTTCATAAATATCCTCTTTATCGAATACTACATCTTACTTTTGAACTGCTGCAAAAAAAGTGTTGGTGATGTATGCAGGTACTTCTTGAAGACCTGCGCATAATTCTTATAGTCACCAAAACCTGTCATCTCGGCAATCTCATAGACACGCCGCCTGCCTTCACAAAGAAGCACAAGGCTTTGCTGCAGGCGGAAACGCGTTAAAAGTGAGCCAAAGGTATGGCCTGTCTCTTCCTTGAGTTTGCGCGAAAGGTAGCTTGCCGAAACGCCCTGCTGTTCTGCCATGTCTTCAATGCTAAGACGCTCTGCATACTGTTTCTCGATGATGTGCAGGACTTCCCTGACATAGGGATTCAAAACATCTTCATCGGCAAGACGTGACTGCCAATCGATAAGGCCAGTATCGGCTAAGGCAGAAGTGCATCTGCTCCCCTTCTTATCCGAACTTACTCTTCGGATGGCAGCAGCAAGCTCCTGCTCGTCGACAGGTTTCAGAAGATAATCTGCCGCCCCCAAGCGCACGGCCTGCTGAGCATAGGAAAAATCTGCATAGCTTGTCAGAAATATAATTTTAGCCGAGTAGCCTTCTGAGCGAAGCTTTTCTGCAAGTTCAAGGCCGGAAAGACGCGGCATACGGATATCTGTGAGCACAATATCCGGCTGTTTTTCCTTGGCAAGCAGGAAACCTTCCTCACCATCAGCAGCAGAGCCAATGACCTCCGCCCCCATCTGTTGCCAGTTCATGGTCATCACTAAGCCGCGCCGGATGATATCCTCGTCTTCCACAATGATGAGCTTAATCATATATCTATCCCTTCCTTCCGGCTAGGCAGAGTCAGCACAATCAGTGTACCGCCTTCTGCAGGACAGTCAATCTTCAAACCATATGACCTGCCGTATAGCAGCTGCAGGCGGCGGTGAATATTGTAAATCCCCGTATGGACTGCAGGGTCAGCTCCTTCTGACAGCATCTGCCGAATTTCCTGCAGACGTTTCTCCGGCAGTCCCAGTCCCTGGTCCTGCACCGTGACTTTTAAGTTCCCTTTCTGTCGGGCAGCCGTGACCGCAACGCGGATGACTCCATCTGCTGAAATGCCATAACGTATCGCATTCTCTATGACTGGCTGAAATATCAACCGCGGCACGAGGCAGTCGTAGACATCTTCTGAAATATCTTCTTGATAGACGAGACGTTTGCCAAAACGATATTTTTGAATTTCGATATAGCTGTGCGTATAGGCAAGGTCTTCAACCAATTCGACAAAACGCTCTTTGCCCTTAATGCTGTAACGAAGAAGCTGGGATAAGTCCACCAGCATGCGCTGCGCAGCTTCCGGGTCAAGTCTGACCATAAACTTGATATTCTCAAGTGTATTAAAGAGAAAATGCGGATTGAACTGACTCTCCAGACGCCGGACTTCGGATATCGCTACAGCCCTGGCCTCTTCTTCGGCAACCGCCTTGGCGCGGGCCTGACTCTCACGGCGAATACTGATGAGCAGGATGGGAATCAAAAAAGCCAGCACAGCAAAGAGTATGCTTATGCCTAACGCATAACGCTGCAACAGACCGGAAACCGGCATGACTGTATAGAGCGTAAGCTCACCTGCTGCCAGCGGTACCGAAGTCACATAATACTGTTGTTTATGGAAGACAGTCAGCACATGGTCACTGCCATGAAGCTCAACAGCCATCTTGTGCAGTCTGCTTCCATAATCCCTGCCTGTCTGCAGACAGACATTGCCAAAACGGTCTTCCAGCACAAAGTCAAGATAAGGCGAGGCTATACTTTTCTGCAGATACTCCGCAGGGACAAGAAAAAGAATATACCCTTGAAGCTGCCCGTCCTCCCCTCGCATAGATGAACCAATGACCAAATCCTGCAGACCATCATTGCGCAGCACAAATTCAGCAGTCGGATCTTCCTGCCTGACCAGCCGGCGCAGGATTCCCCAAGACGTATTGAGCGGCATGAGGTGCTCCGGCAGTGCGTCACGGTTTCCCAATACCATATGGCTCTCCGCGTCCAACAGAAAAAACATAGTACCGTCGTGTGCAATGTTGACCTCATGATAAAGATATGCATAAAGCTCTGCTTTCTTTTCCCCTGACAGATAGAGGGCAGCAGGGTCAATGTGCATCTGTCCCACGCGCTCAGCTCGTTCTTCATAATCATGAATCTCTCCGGCAAGAACTTCTGCGGCAAGCATGCGCCTCTCATCACTGAGATTCACGACATAATGCTTCCAGCTCGCACCGACGAGTATGAGTCCGACCAGCATAAGCAGCAGCACAGGAAGCAAAGCATATTTTGTCAGAGACCACCTGACTTCTTCCTGCAATGTCTTCATGATTCTGTCCTCCGCTCTGCAATCTCTTTCATTATAACATATCGACTGCCTTCTATATCAGCATCTGTACACAAAAAACCTCCGGCGCATGCCAGAGGCTTTTTGCTGAAAAGGTCTTTACAGAATATTACTGCACGCTCGTAAAGATATCCTTGAATTTATCGAGCCATGCTTTCTTATTCTGATTGACGACCTGCTCATCATCATTGATGATATGAATTTCCGATTTTTCTTCAAGCCCAGCCGGTGCCGGTACATCATCGCGTACGCTGCGGCGATGGAGCTTCTGCGTGATGAGTGTCTGTGCTTCCTTGCTCGTGACAAAGTCAATGAACTTCTTAGCATTTTCCATGTGTTTTGCGTTCTTGATGATGTAGATGCCATCTGGTTTCGAGATGACGCCTTCCTTCATGTAAACGAGTTTGACATGAGCACCGTCAGCTACGTATTTCGCACCGCCCTCTTCGAACGTGCAACCAACCACGTACTCGCCATCAGCTACGCCCTTATAAACAGCCGAAGAACCGGAGAGCAGTTTGCCATCGAGATTCTTGCAGAATTTCGTGACGTAATCCCAGCCATTGTCTGGGTTGCCATTGCCCATTGCATAAAGCATATTGATGAGGTGTTCGTAGGCTGACGAAGATTTTGACGGGTCTGCCATCGCAATCTTACCCTTGAGCGCCGGATTCAGCAGGTCTTCATAGCCTTCCACTTTGATATCGCCAATGAGGTCTGTGTTGACCATGATGACACTGGGAATATCCGTGAAGCGCGTCATGGAGCCTTCAACATTCTTGAAGGCCGGCTGAATATGATCTTCGTTGACGGATTTATACGGTTCAAACAGATTTGCCTTCGGCTTCATCGTCGAAAGTGAGCCGCCCCAGAAGATATCGCCGAGTGGGTTGGCTTTTTCCGACTCCACACGTTTCAGGAGCTCGCCCGTGCCAGCAGCTACGACCTCTACTTTTATGCCGCTTTCCTTCTCGAATTCTTCAACAAGCGGGTTGATGAACGACAGCGGGTGCGGGCAGTACACGACGAGAGTATTCTCATCGCTGCCAGAACCTGCCGAACCGCTCGTCGCAGCCTGCTTGCTGCCGCCGCCACAGCCAGCGACACTGACGGTCAGCATCGCCGCACCTAGAAGAGTAGCAATGACTTTTCTGAGTTTCATTTGGATTAACCTCCCTTGATGAATAAATATATTTTATAGTTCTCTTACAGCGTAACGTCGCGGCGGCCAGAAACCTTGAAGAAGATAACCATGGCTGTGACTGTCGTGACAGTCAGGATGGTCGAAAGTGCCGCAGCGGTACCATAGCTGGCACGGATAACCTCTGTGTAGATGGCAACGGACATGGTCTTCGTCGCTCCTGTGAACAGGATGATGGAACTCGAGAGCTCATTGATGGCCGTAATCCACGAGATGATGGCACCGCTCATGACACCGGGCAACATCATGACAGCCGTAATCTTGAAGAACGTCTTGAGCGGCGATGCCCCGAGGCTGATAGACGCTTCCTCCATACTCGGGCTGAGCTGATAGAGAATAGCCGAGCTCGAACGCAGCGTATACGGCAGCCTGCGGATAATCAGCGAGATGATGATGATGGCTGCCGTACCAGAGAGCAGCAGAGGCTCCTCATTGAACGCCAAAAGCAGCGTGATACCAAGAACAGACCCTGGAATGATGTATGGAAACATCGAGAGTGTGTCAATGATTTCCGTCAGCCAGCTCTTCTTGCGCGTCGTCAGGTAGGCAATTGTCATACCGAGGAAGATGATGGCAATCATCGCCGTCGTACTGAAAATGTACGTATTCGAGATGGCCGTACCGAGACTATCAAAAATTGTTCGATAGCTGTCAAGCGAATAGCCATCGACAAAAATCGAACCGCTCGTCTTGAGAAACGACGTATAGACAACTACGAGCTGTGGAATCAGCGAAAGTGCCACAAGCAGATAAATGAAAATGTGCACAACGACTTTGCGCAGACCGTAGAGTTTTCCCACGGGCAGCGGCCGCAGTGAACTCATCGTAAACGATTTGCGGTTGACGATGTATTTCTGCAGCATGAAGATAGTCGAGGTAATGAGGACCATGAGTGCCGCCATCGCCGCGGCAAAATTTGCCTGGTCACCGACTTCATTAATGAATTCCGAATATATCATGACCGGCATGACATTGTAGCCTTCACCAATGAGCATCGGCGTACCAAAGTCGGCCATGGCATTCATAAAGACCATCAGTGCACCGGCAAGGATTGTCGGCGTAATCAGGGGCACGATGATGGTCACGACCTTGCGTATGCCGCTGCAGCCAAGGCTTTCCGCCGCTTCAATCAGTGCTGAGTCAATGTTCTTCATTGCTCCAGCCACATAAAGATAGATGAATGGATAAAGCTTCAATGTCAGTACCAGCAGGATACCCGCAAAACCGTAAATCGATGGAAAATCAATGCCGTACTGTGCCAGAAAACGCGTGACATAGCCATTGCGTCCGCCGATGAGAATCCATGAATACGCACCGATGAACGGCGGCGAAAGCAGGGAAATGACGATGCAGATTTCTACGGCACTCTTGAACTTTATCTCGTAGAGCGTCATGAAATAAGCCACGATTGTGCCGATGATGACCGCGAGAATGGTCACACAAGTCGTAACAGAAAAGCTGTTGATAAGCGATTGATAGTAATATTTGCGCTCGAAGAAATGCGCAAAGTTCTGCATGCTCCAAGCCCCGGTATTCGGGTCCTGAAAGGCACTGATAAACAATGAAAACAGTGGGTAAATGAGGAACAGGGCAAACACACCAATGGAAAGCAGCGTAATGCCCGCCCAAAAATCCCAATGGAATTTCCTATTCATTCTGCACCACACCTTCCATGAGGCTGTGACTGCCATCCGCAGCAAAGACATTTACCTTCGCAGGATTCGGGCGCAGTGTTACATAGTCCCCAACTTCGAGAATATGTTCCGCATGGCCAAGGTCCTGACTGTATTCAATCGATGGCTGTCCCGGGACCAGCATATTTTCGGGAAATTCCAGACCGTAATTGATGTATTTGCCAAGGAAAACCTTGCTGTGCACACGGCAGCGCACGCCCATACTCTCTGGCTGAATTGAAAATTCTTCTGGACGCACCGAGATGATAACCTCCATGCCCGCTTTCGCTTCTTCTCCCAGCGTTGTCAGCGGCATCTCATAACCATCGGCAAATACGGCCGTCAGGCCGCCCTGACTGTTTTCCTGCAGCCTGCCATGAAACAGATTGGAATGACCGATAAAAGTTGAGACAAACACGTTGTACGGACGCGTATAGACTGTATGCGGGCGGGCCGTCTGCTGAATTTCGCCTTTTTTCATGACAGCGATGCGGTCTGAGATGGACAGGGCCTCTTCCTGGTCATGCGTGACGTAGACCGTCGTGATGCCTACCTGTTTCTGTACCTCGCGGATTGCCGAACGCATTTCTACACGCAGCTTAGCATCGAGGTTCGAAAGAGGTTCATCCATGAGCAAAACGCTTGGATGGATAACAATAGCACGGGCCAAAGCCACGCGCTGCTGCTGACCGCCCGACAGCCGTTCCGGCAGACGGTCCTGATATTCCGTAATCTGCACAACGTCGAGAATCTTATCGACTTTTTCCTTCATCTCAGCCTTTGGCGTCTTGCGCAGTTTGAGACCATATTCGACATTCTCGCGCACGGTCATATGCGGAAAGATAGCATAGCTCTGGAATACCATGCCAATATTGCGCTTATGCGCAGGGATATCATTGATAACTTTGTCATTGAAGCGGATTTTGCCACCTTCAATCGTATTGAATCCTGCAATCATGCGCAACAGTGTCGTTTTGCCGCAGCCCGAAGGTCCTAAAAGTGTAAAGAATTCTCCATTCTGAATGTGTTCCGTAAGACCTGGGATGATGGTCAGAGCTCCGTACCGCTTAATGACCTGATCAATGTTGATTGCCACACTCATATGCGCTCTCCCCTCCTGTATATCTATATGAGATAAAATTCCGATATATCTGATTTATTTTCATTATAAAAAAATAAGCAGGATGGAACAATCCAAAATCCTGCAATACTATCGTAAAAACTGAACAAAAAACGTTTACTATATAAAATTGGCGGGCTATTTTTTCACTTGGCAAAGCTGTTTTTATTTTTCTTAGAACACTGGAATCGCATCTGCCAGCTCAAGAACATATGATGCAGCGTCATCAACGGATGATGCCAGAGCATGCGCGGGCCGCCGTAGCGCATGACTTTCTGGATTTCAGCGCGTTTTTTGGGAGCATAGCAGTGGATAGGGCAGACACTGCAGAAGGTCTTGATGTCCATGCGCGGACATTTTTCAATGCGCTGCAGAGCATATTCTGCCAGTGCCTGACATTCCGGACAGAGACGTGCTCCTGTATCTCGCTTATGATGATGGCCATGACAATAAACTTCGATAATTGTCTTTACCGTCTTCTGCTCCTGTCTCCGTTTTTTCTCTACAGCATCTGCCTGCATGCTCAGCCCTCTTTTCCCGATATCCTTTTAACGAAATCATCCTATCCTATAGGCTAGCAGAAAAAAAGAGACTGTGCGTTAACATTTGTTACGCCAGTCTCTTTTCTGCCTATTACGGCTTCATTCCTGACTTTTCGCCGTTTTCTGTGGATAAGTCAAGCCGCTGCACACAACTTATCCACAATTTGCACAGGAATTATACACGAAAACTGTGGATAACCATAATTTTGTCAAGGACAGATGTCTCTATTTCACTATTGGCAGAACTTAACGCTCTGCCGGGGCCTTCCGGAAAAGTGATACGATAAAGCCCACGAGAGTACCGCAAATGGCGGGCACCACCCAGCCCATGGTCAGCGTGTAAAACGGCAGGTAGTCTGTCAAAAGCTGATTGAGCGCATGAAAGTGAATACCTGCGGCATTGAGACCATCAATCAAGGCAAAGACAAGGGTCAGGTTCAATGCATAATGATAGATGCTCTTGCGCCAGCCGACAAAGCGGTCGAACAGAGAAATAGCAACAAAGACAATGACAAGCGGATAAATCGTCACGAGGAACGGTACGGCCAGGGCAATAATCTGCGTCAGGCCGATATTGGAAACGGCAAAGCTGAACAGCGTGAAAATGAGCAGCAGGCGTTCATACGAAATCTTGTTCTTGAAGAGCTTATTGAAGAACCACGAGCCGCCAGACAGCATGCCGCAGCTCGTCGTCAGGCAGGCCAGGATGATGATGGCCGCTAAGAGGCCGTTGCCGGCTTTGCCGAAGAAAATCGTGACGGCACTTGCCAAGAGCTGGCCGCCATTGGGCGAATGCCCCAGGACCATCGCACTCGTCGCACCGAGATATGCTAGTGAACCATAGACACAGGACATCAAAAAGACGGTGATGAGTCCTGCGAGCAGGCAGATGCGCCCAATCTCGCGGTTATCCGTGACACCGCGCATGCGTACGGCATTGACGACCAAGGTACCGATAGCAACAGAAGCTAAGAGGTCCATCGTCTGGTAGCCGTCCTGGAAGCCCTGCGTAAATGGCGTATCGATGTAATTGCCCGTGGCCGGCAGGATGTCACCGAGCGGCGACATAAAGGATTTGACAAAGAGTACGACCAGAACAATCAGCAGGGCCGGTGTCAGCATCTTGCCGATGCGGTCGATGAGTTTATTCGGATTCAGGGAAAGATAATACGTAGCGCCAAAGAACAGTGCCGTATAGATGGCCTGGCCAAAGGTATAAGAATCTTCCGTGAGGAACGGCCGAATGCCAATCTCAAATGAGACCGCGCCGGTACGCGGTACGGCAAAGACCGGGCCAATGCAAAGATAGAGCACGACGAGCAGAGCAACGGCGAACCAGTGATACGTACGCCGGTTGATGAGTTCGATGTAGCGTCCCCCCTGCAGGGCAATTGCCGTGATGCCCAAAAGAGGCAGGCCGACACCGGTAATCAGAAAGCCGGCCATCGCGATGAGCGTATGGCTGCCCGCCGCCTGTCCGAGTGCTGGCGGGAAAATCAAGTTGCCTGCTCCGAAGAAAATCGAGAACATCATGAAACCAATGGTGAGGATCTCGCCTTTCTTGAATTGAGTCATAAAAAACGTCCTTCTTTCTATTCCGTAAAATGTCCATGCTCAGAAAACACCCATGCTCAAAAAAAAATCGTCTTTTCGACGAGAGACGACATAACGTGCCAAATAACATGAATTTCCATTTTACGACTGTTCATTTAATGTAACAATTATATCATAGAGAGTACACAGAAGCAAGACCATATGTCTCTTTGTAAAGCTGAAAAGGACATTTTCAGCATATGGTATAATAAAATTATATTTGTAAAATCAGGATACTGCACAGAAAGCAAAGGAAGTGGCATCATGGCTGAACCAGTAAATATCCAGGAAAAAGCTGCGCAAAAAATAACTCCCCGCATCGACCGTCCGCACGGACAGGAACAGCAGATTAAGATGGACATCCTCGCTATGATTGAACGCGCTGAAGACCCTTTCGACATCATCTACCATTTTGTTAAATGGCTCGAAGATTTCTCAGGCGAACCGGGATATGCCAAATACGTCGAAGACCAGATCCGTTCGGTCTACGGCCTCGCCCTGCAGCACGTCAAACCCATGCAGGATGAACTTGCTGAAGTTGAGGCCCGCCTCAAGCGCATCGAAGCCTCTTACGAGAAACCGGAATTCACCGAGGAGGAACGCACGCGTATTGGCTTTGCCATCACGCATCATAAAGAGAATATCCAGCGCCTCAAAATCCTCATCAAGGAAGCCAAGGCCAATCACAGCAGCATGAAGCTCCAGAAAGATTGATGCCAATGACAAAAAGGAGACTGCCCATGAGCCAGATGACTCATGAACAGTCTCCTTTTTTTGTGCATTTTGTCCGAACGATTCCGTCAAGATTTAATCAAGGACGTAAACCGTCACATAACGGCGGCCAAAATCCATGGCCTGACCGTAATCCTCCATGCAGAGGTCGATGCGGTCGCCGATGATAGCGCCGCCCGTATCTGCAGCAATGGCCTCACCATAGCCTGGGATATACAGGCGCGTACCGAGCGGAATCACGCTCGTATCGACTGCCGCGACACCATACTGTGCCGGCAGGCCGGAAGCGGTAATGCCGCTGCCGCCGCCATCCCATGGCATATAAGCCGTGGCTTCCATCTCATAAACAGCGCTGTACGGTGCCATACCATATGAAGTTTCTACTTGTTCCCGTTCCGGTTCGGCGGCTGGAGCAGCTGAATTGCTCGTCACCGCTATTTCCATATTGCTTTGAATTTTCGTGTCCATGCCCGGCGATACGTTGATATCGTCCGGATTATAGCCCTGCTCTACGAGGGCATCCTTTACCGTCTGAGTGCTGGTCAGAACTTCCTTTTTTTGTCCCTGGTCATCAATGGTGATGGGGACCGCTCGATAAATCGTGATGTCGGTGTTTTTATCGTCAATTTTCTGTAACTGGTAGGAATCTTTGGCGCTGAGTTTCACGCCAGCCCGCTCGAGGATTGCCTCGGGGTTTCTGTGAATTGTGCTGAGTTCAATAGTGCGTCCATCGACATGGATCTGTACCTGATGTGTGTTGTCGGGTGCGCCAGCGCGCGTGAAACCCGAGGTCATCATGAGTACGATGGCCAATGTCATGCATAACAGGATTTTCTTTTTGGCTTTGTTGTGTAAGGAAATGAGCTGTCTTAAACTACTCATTCAATCCCCCCTTTTCATGGCTGTTGATGTTCATGACGGGAATGGAAAAAGAACAAATTCAGTATAGCATGGTCGTATTATCCCACAAAAAAATGAAACAAACCTGAAAAATGGGAATGAAAAAGTGGTGAGCGCTGATTTCGTGCAGTGACTCACCACTTTTTCATATATTTTCTTTATAGACCATATAGCTCCACCGCATTGCGGGTCGTCTGTTCGGCCACTTCCTCGAGGCTCATCCCTCGGAGCTCGGCGACTTTTTCTGCCACAAAGCGGACATACGCTGGTTCATTGCGTTTGCCGCGCATGGGGACAGGTGCCATATACGGGGCGTCCGTCTCAACGAGCAGGCGTTCCATCGGCATGGCCTTGACGATTTCCGGCAGCTTGGCCGCGTTCTTAAAAGTCAGCGGACCGTCAACACCGAGATACCAGCCCATGCGTATGAGCTCTTTGGCCATCTCATAGCTTCCCGAAAAGCAGTGCAGGACGCCGCGGATGCCCTTGCCCTCGTTTTTCAGTATGGCCAGCGTGTCCCCATGGGCATCGCGGTCATGGATGCAGACGGGCATATGCAGGTCACGCGCCAGATGGAGCTGACGGACGAAGATGCGGCGCTGCAGTTCGCGTCTCTCCGCATCCTTCTCCCAGTAATAGTCAAGCCCAATCTCACCAATGGCGACAACATGGGGCATGTCCGACCAGCCAGCGAGGATATCATCTTCGCGTGACGTCATCTCGATGGCTTCTTCCGGATGAATGCCAACGCCCGCATAAAGTCCTTCATACTTTTCCGCGAGGTCTACGGCCAGCTCCGACGAAGCCAGTGTGTCCCCCATGTTGATCATGCGTGTGACACCGGCTTTTTGGGCACGCTCGATTGTCTCCGGAATATCCTCTGCGAATTTGGCATCATTGAGATGCGTATGTGTATCGACGAGTTCCATAATCATCAACGGACCTCAGTACCGGCCGGCATGTTGACTTCGAGGACCTTGAGGCCTTCGCCGTCGCTCGCGGCAAGAATCATGCCCTCAGAAACAACACCGCGCAGTTTCGCCGGTTTAAGGTTGGCAACGAGCACGACGTGCTTGCCGACGAGTTCTTCCGGCTTGTAGAATTTCGCGATGCCCGAAACGACCTGACGCTGCGGGACACCTTCGCCGAGGCTCAGCTGCAGCTTCAGCAGCTTATCGGCCTTCGGCACCGGCTCTGCAGCTACGACTTCGGCGACGCGCAGCTGCACTTTGCCGAAATCTTCAATGCCGATGATGCCCGGTACTTTTTCCTTCGGCTCATCTTTTTTCGCAGCTTTCTCCTGCTTGGCCTGTTTCGTCTGCTTCTTTGTCTCTTTTTTAGCGCCTTTATCTTCTTTTTCTACTTCGATGCGCGGGAACAGCTGCTCCGGCGTACCGACTTTGAGGCCTGCCGGCGTGCCGCCCCACGTCTCGACATCTTCAATCTGTACATCCTTGAATGCCTGCGGCAGATTGAGCTGTTTCCAGATGCGCTCAGCCGTAACCGGCATGAACGGGGAAATCAGCACACTGATGATGCGCAGGGATTCGGCGAGGTTGTACATAACGTTGGCAAGGTCCTGTTTTTTCGCAGGGTCTTTGGCAAGGGCCCACGGAGCCGTCTCATCGATGTATTTGTTCGCACGGCTGATGAACGCCCAGACCTTCTTAATGGTCGCCGACAGCTGCATGTCGTTCATATTCGTCTTGAAGAAGTCCACCGTCTCCTTGGCATCGGCCTTGAGGGACTTGTCGACTTCACTCTCACCAACAGGTGCCGTCAGCACACCGTCCTGGAATTTGATGGTCATGTTGAGCGTGCGGTGCAGCAGGTTGCCGAGGTCATTGGCAAGGTCGCTGTTGATGCGGCTGATGAGGGCATCGCGCGAGAAGTTGCCGTCCTGTCCAAGATTGATTTCACGCAGCAGGAAATAACGGATGGCATCGGCGCCGAACTCATCGATGAGACCGTTCGGGTCAATGACATTGCCCTTCGATTTGCTCATCTTGTCGCCATCGACGATGAGCCAGCCGTGGCCGTAGACTTTCTTCGGCAGTGGCAGGTCAAGGGCCATGAGGATGCACGGCCAGATAATCGTATGAAAACGGACAATTTCCTTGCCAACGAGATGCAGGTCTGCCGGCCAGTATTTCTTGAACTTCTCCGGGTCATCAAGGAAGCCAATTGGCGTCAGGTAGTTCGTCAGGGCATCGAACCAGACATAGATGACGTGCTTCGGGTCAATTGGCACAGGAATACCCCAGTCAAACGAGGTACGCGAGATGCAGAGGTCATCGAGGCCCTGCTTGATGAAGTTAATCATCTCATTGCGGCGCGAAACCGGCTGGATGAAGTCCGGATGGTCTTCGATGTATTTGAGGACGCGGTCTGCGTACTTGCTCATCTTGAAGAAATACGCTTCCTCAGAGACTTCCTGTACCGGGCGGTGGCAGTCTGGGCAGCAGCCGTTCTCATCGAGCTGATGCTCCGTCCAGTAGCTTTCACACGGCGTGCAGTAAAGGCCTTTGTATTCCCCTTTATAGATATCGCCTTTGGCATAGATGCGGTTGAAGACTTCCTGCACCACGCGCTCATGGCGTTTCTGCGTCGTGCGGATGAAATCATCGTTGCTGATGTTCAGGCGTTTCCAGAGATTCTGGAAGCCGGCGACAATTTTATCGACGTATTCAATCGGCGTAACACCGGCTTCTTCTGCCTTCTGCTGGATTTTCTGGCCGTGTTCATCCGAACCCGTCAGGAAAAAGACATCATCACCGATGAGGCGATGGAACCGGGCGATGGAATCCGCAATCGTCGTGCAGTAGGCATGGCCAATGTGGAGTTTGGCACTCGGGTAATAAATCGGCGTCGTGATATAAAATGGTTTTTTCGTTTTCTGTTCTGTCATGAGAAAATTCCTCCCTGTCAGGCGCTAATGGAACGCCTGCAAAATTTACAGGACCGTTTAGACCTATCTATTTATTATAAATCAAATTGTGCGAAATGAAAACTCTGCGCCGTTCATTTGAGGCAGGCCTCGAAAATGAACTGGTTGGCAAGGACGTTCATGTTGGCGGAATTGATATCTGCCGCTTCACTGAGGGTCTGCCATGCTTTTTCGTATTTTTTCTGGCGGATATAGGCCACGGCCTGCGCGTTCTTGGCATCGGCTGTCTGCGGCGTCAGACGCAGGGCTTCCTGGAAGTCCGCCAGAGCGTCATTTTCTTTTTTCTGCGCAAGAGCGATGAGTCCGCGGTTGTACCAGGCCTGCGTGAACTCCGGATTGAGCTTGAGCAGGGCATCGTAGCTCTTGAGCGAGGCCTTCTGATTGCCCTCGCGCTGCTGTGTGAGGGCCAGATTGTAGTAGGCAGCCGGCGATTTTTCATTGTACTGCACAGCCTGCTGGAAATCTGACTCTGCCTTTTTATAGTCCGTGCGGTTGAAGTAGACAATGCCGCGGTAAATATAGGAATTGGCCTCATCCGGCATCTCGCGGACTTTCTTTTCCGCGGCGGCAAGGGATGCATCCGAGCCGTCCGGCGCCTGTGCCTGCTGCCAGAGATAGAGGATTTCCTGGCCGTAGCGCGTTCCCGGCACAGCCCAGACACCGTTGAGCCCCGTCCACTTCGTGACGTGGCCATGAATATCGGGGCGGTTTTCTACGACATGGTAATAGCGCGGATCAACAATCTGGCCATGCGGTGTCTCCTGACTTGCATAGGCCATGAGATGCTGAATATGTGCGCGCACGCCAAGCTGCGGCGTCGCGAAGCTAGCACCGGGTTCCCTGTTGCCCGTGGCCCCTAAGCCGCAGAAATTATTTTGCTTCGGCGAAACGTCGCCGCCGTAAGCAAAAAAGCCCGTTTCCTTCAGGGCCTGGCATAACGCGACATCGGGGCGTATGCCCTCGCGGCCGGCTTCTTCATAATAATAGCGTACGATATCCTCCACCGAGCAGTTGAGCTTTGGCTGAGGATTGCGCTTCTCGATGTAATGGACCATCTGCTCCTGCGTAGCTTCGGCAGGTCCCATGATGGTGATGGTATCGGCCGCAGCCGCAGCTTCGAGCATCGGCTCTTCATAAGCCGGTGCCAAGCGCCACTTGACACTGTCCATCGCGCGTTTATTGACTGTACCTGTCATCTTTTCGGGGAAGGAAGGACGGCCGGGGATGGTGCGTACCGAGGCATCCTGTTTTTCCGTCTTAGCCGCCGCTGCAGATGACGAAGCCGACAAACCAGCCGCATCTGCAGGTATGGGCAGGCATAAAGAAGACAGCGAATAAAAAGAAGCCCCGCAGACGACAGCGACCAGCAGGGAATGTGAAACGTTCATAAAAAACCTCCTGAGGGTAGATGACCAGAGATTGTAAATTGATGTAATTTACACTTCCTTCATTATATCATCAGCGTATCCCTTTGCGCAAAACAACCAAAACAACAAAAAGGTACTCCCCGAAAGCCAGGGAGTACCTTTTGCACTGTGTATTTATGCTTTTTGTCTGCACTCTGCTGTTGATTCACGCACAATCAGGATATTCTCCAGTGTGATGCGTTTGCTCTGTCCGCCGCGAATCATCTCAACCAGCACAGCCGCGGCATTGCTGCCCAGCTGGTACATATTCTGGTCCATAGTCGTAATCTGCGGGTCCACAAGTTTGGAAAGCATGATGTTATCGTAGCCGATAACTGAGACATCTCGCGGCACATTGAGCCCCAGACGCTTGCAGGCGCGGATGGCGCCCATTGCCATGAGGTCGTTGCAGCAGAAAACGGCGGTAGGATTGACCTTGGGAATGACTTTCATGAGTTTGATGCGAGCAGAAATCACCGTATCGATGTTGTTGCCTTCACCGATATCAACGATGTTATCCTCATCAAAGATACCATTTTCTTCTGTGAAAACGCGGTACGCCTTTTCCTTGACCGTATATGAATCGGAATTCTCACCGCCGACAAAGAGGATGCGGCGATGGCCGAGATTCCAGAGATACTCAAGAGCCTGATGCGTGCCCATCGCCTCATCATTAGCCACATACGAGACATTCGGAATGCGGTGATAGCCATTGATGAAAACCAGCGGGATACGCTTGACGAGACGGCGGTAAAATTCTTCACGCAGTCCCTGCGTATTCGGACTGATGACGATGATGCCCGAAACATTGCGCGAAACGAGTGCATTGATGCATTCCATCTCGAGCTCGGGGTCATTCTGTGCACAGTTCAGGAGTAAGGAATACCCCTGACGGCGCATCGATTTTTCGATGCCGTCAATGACCTCAGCAAAGAACATATTGCCAAGGCCAGGAACCACGACGCCGATGGTCGAGGAATGACGCGTGTTGAGCTCGCGGGCCTGCACATTCGGCACATACTGCAGTGCATCGATGGCAGCCTGCACTTTTTCACGAGTCTCCGGCTTGACCGGATAATTCCCGTTGACGACACGTGATACCGTTGCTACGGAAACGCCAGCCTGCTTGGCCACATCCACAATCGTAGCTTTTTTCTTCATTTCCATTAGTCATTCCCTGCTTTCTTTGGATTTTGGAGCAGTCCTCAATCCTTGGCAGCAGCAGCGATGAAGCGGTCAAATGCTTCCATGCCCTTCGCGTCGCGCTTGTAGACGCCGGCATGCGTGAGAACTATCTCAAATACTTTGCCGATTTCTTCCTTGAGGATATCATCGACGTTCTGTTCCGTAATCGTCGGATACTTCTCGCGGAGCATCTTGTACCAGTCGGCATGGCTGGCAATCTCAGGCATCCCTGAAATATCTTCCGTGCCCTTGACGAGTTCTTTAGCGACAAGAGCCATTTCCTTCTTGAGGCGTGCCGGCAGTACGGCAAGACCCATGACTTCAATCAGGCCGATGTTCTCCTTCTTGATGTGATGAACTTCGGCATGCGGATGGAACAGGCCGAGCGGATGCTCTTTCGTCGTGCGGTTGTTGCGCAGGACAAGGTCGAGTTCATAGAGATTGCCGCGGCGGCGGGCAATCGGCGTAATCGTATTGTGCGGCGTACCATCCGTCTCAGCGAGGATTTCTACGCTCGGGTCACTGTATTTGCGCCATTTGTCAAGAATCTTCTCCGCGAGGTCTGCAAGTTCCTCACGGTCCTCACCCTGCAAACGAATCGTTGACATCGGCCATTTCACGCGGCCGACTTTGATGTTCTCAAAGCCTGGGAAGGTGTACGTTTTCTCAATGGGGGCCTTGGCCATGGCAAACGTGTAGCGGCCACCCTGATAATGGTCATGCGACAGGATGGAGCCGCCGACAATCGGCAGGTCCGCATTGGAGCCGAGGAAGTAATGCGGGAAAATCGTGACAAAGTCCATGAGGTTCTCAAAGCTCTTGCGCGAAACCTTCATCGGTACGTGCTTGCGGTTCAGGACTATACAATGTTCATTATAATACGTATAAGGAGAATACTGCAAGAACCAGCGATGTGCAGAGAGGCGCAGCGGAATCAGGCGGTGCGTCTCGCGGGCCGGATGACCGGGATGACCGGCATAACCCTCGTTCTCACGGCAGAGCAGGCATTTCGGATAGCCCGAAGATGGTGCCAGTTTTGCTTTCGCGATATCGCGCGGGTCCTTCTCCGGCTTGGAGAGGTTAATCGTGATATCGAGGTCGCCATATTCCGTAGCCGTCTTCCAGACGATGTTCTTGTCGATGCGGTCTTTGCGGATGTAGTTCGAGGCAATGCTCATCTTGTAGAACTCATCCGTCGCTGCCTTCGGGCTGCGCGCGTAATCATTGCGGAAACGGCGCACAACTTCCGACGGACGCGGCATGACGCAGTCCATGATACGCGTATCAAAGAGGTCACGGGTTTCCGTCGTATTCTCAATCAGGCCTTTTTCTGCGGCATAATCAAGCATATTCTCGAGAATTGGCATAGCCGTCGGCAGTTCCTCATCGATGAACTCCGGTTCGAAGGCATCGACTTTGAGGACATCGAGCAGGCGGTTGGCCGAATAATAGTAGTCATCTTCATTGATGAGCATATTCTGTTTCGCAAAATTCAACAGTCGGTTGATTTCCGTATTGATGGACATATATTTCCTTCCTTTCGGCTGATCAGCTTATCGCAGCATATCGTCTTTTTCAGGCGGCTGCTCTTATTTCTCGTAGCCGTTTGGATGTTTCTGATGCCAGGTCCAGGCTGTGCCAATGACCTGCTCGACATTCGTGTAACGCGGCTTCCAGCCAAGGATCTTCTTCGCTTTTTCCGAAGAAGCGATGAGCTGAGCCGGGTCGCCGGCACGGCGGGCACCCATTTCTACCTTGATATCTTTGCCCGTGGCCTTCTTGGCAGCTTCAATCATCTCTTTAACGGAGAAGCCTTTGCCGTTGCCGAGGTTGAAGATATTGCTCTCGCCGCCCTTGCGCAGGTACTCGAGGGCAAGGACATGGGCATCAGCGAGATCGATGACGTGGATATAGTCACGCAGGCACGTGCCATCCGGCGTCGGATAATCATCGCCGAAAATCGTGATGTGGTCGCGTTTGCCGAGCGGAACCTGAAGAATCAAAGGAATGAGGTGCGTCTCCGGGTTGTGGTCCTCACCGATGGAGCCATCGTCAAGGGCACCGGCTGCATTGAAGTAACGCAGCGATACATAGCGAATGCCATCAGCGCGGCTGACCCACTTCATCATCTTTTCCATCGTGCGTTTCGATTCACCGTACGGGTTTGTCGGGTTCGTCGGGTCGTCTTCCATGATAGGTACGCGCTTCGGCTCGCCGTAAACAGCCGCCGTCGACGAGAAGACGATCTTGTCAACATGATTGCGGACCATGGACTCGAGCAGAACCTGCATGCCATAGACGTTGTTATTGAAGTACTTCAAAGGTTTCTGGACACTCTCACCGACGAGGGAGTTGGCTGCGAAGTGGATGACCGCTTCGATGTCATTTTCCGTGAAAATCTTGTCGAGGATGGCCGCATCGCGGATATCGCCCTCATAGAATTTTGCTTTCGGATTCAAGGCATCGCGATGACCCGTCTGCAGGTTATCGACAATGACGACATCCTCGCCCTTTTCCACGAGCTGATGTACTGCATGAGAACCGATATAACCGGCACCGCCACAAACCAGAATAGACATAAGTGATCTTCTCCTTTTTTTCTTTCATTATACAACAGATTCCAGCAAACGATATGCTCTATCGTGTTAACATTTTGTTACCGATGACAAAAGGCTCACTCGTCAATGCGATGCGTGCCATCCGAGATGCTGGCAACGACGAAGCTCGGAGCATAGCCAATCTTCTTCGTGTATTCTTCGCCGACATTCTTCTTGAAAGCTTCGATAGCATCGTTCTTGACAAGGCTGACCGTCGAACCGCCAAAGCCGGCACCCGTCATGCGCGAACCGATGACGCCATCCTGCTGCCAAGCGATTTCAGCGAGCGTATCGAGTTCTTTGCCGGTGACTTCATAATCATCGCGCAGCGAGAAGTGCGACTCGTTCATCAGACGGCCAAATTCCTTGACATCGTTGTTCTCAAGAGCCTTGACGGCATCGAGCGTGCGGTTGTTCTCATAAACGGCATGACGTGCGCGGTGACGCTCGAGGACTTCTTCGATGTGGCCGGCGAGTTTATTGAACTCATCGTTGCTGAGTTCGCCGAGAGCCTTGAGGTCCGGCTTAACTTCCTTGAGTTCGTTAAGAGCATGCTCGCACTGAGCGCGGCGGACATTGTAAGCCGAGGATGCAAGGCTGTGCGGCTTGTTCGTGTTCGTGATGACGATGCTGGCATCTTCCAGGGCAATCTTACTGTAACGGTAAGCCAGCGTGTTGCAGTCGAGCAGGATAGCACAGTCTTTCTTACCCATGCCAACGGCGAACTGGTCCATGATGCCGCAGTTAACACCAACGAACTGGTTCTCTGCCTTCTGCGAGAGCTTGACCATCTCGATCATGTCGAGGCCAAAGCCAAATGCCTCATTGAGGATGACCGACGTCAGCACTTCCAGCGAAGCCGAGGAGGAAAGGCCTGCACCAGCTGGCAGCGTACCGTAAATCAGGATATCAAAGCCATGCGTGGCTTTGTGGCCAGCTTTTTCGAAGACATCGATGACGCCCATCGGGTAGTTGGCCCAATTCTTAGCAGCATCGTAGGCAAGCCCCGTCATCGGGAATTCGATGATGCCCTTATCTGCGAGATTCATCGAATACATGCGCGTCGTCATGTCCTTGCGGTCAGCAACGACAGCATACGTGCCAAGCGAGATAGCGCACGGGAAAACATGGCCGCCATTATAATCCGTATGCTCGCCAATCAGATTGACACGGCCGGGGGAGAAATAGCTGCGTTCTGCTTCGCCGCCGAACTGCTTCTTGAATTCTTCTTTCATCGTTGCTAAGATTTCCATCGTGTAACCCTCCATCGCTTGAATGAATACTTGAAAGTGAAACATTTGATGCTGCGCTTACCAAACCAGCCCCTGATTTAGTAAACGTTTTCTTGCAGCCCCTAAAAGATGGTGCAAACCTTACTCGCCTTCTGATTTGCACCTTCTTTTTTCTTGTTGTCTCTAGTTTATCGCTTCTGCCTTGTATTGTCAAGTATTATTGTAAACGTTTTCTGGAATTGTTTCTATAAAAAACAAAAAAGCCAGGATAAGACCTGACTTTTTCCCTAGGATTCTAAGATTTTAAGATTCCGCCGAAAGCAGCGCGGCATAGACGTCGCGGCGTGAAATGCCGAGTTTTTTCGCCGTTTCGCGCATGGCTTCTTTTTTGCTGAGGCCATTTGCCATGAACTGCTGGCAAAGTTCTACGGGGTCTTCACTGCTGTCTGCTCTTTCCTCCTCCGTCTCACCAGAAAAACCTTCGACTATAAGTACATATTCGCCGCGCGGTTCATGTGTCTCGTAAAAATCCAGCAGCTGCTGCAGTGTGCCGCGGCGGAATTCCTCGAACTTCTTCGTGAGCTCGCGGCCAAAGGCAGCACGGCGGCTGCCGCCGAGACCACTGACCAGCTGGCGCAACGTCCCTTTCAGATGATGCGGGGCCTCGTAAAAAATCAAGGTCTCGCGGTGTTCCCTGACCTCTGCCAACACCTCCTGCTGCTTCTTGGCCGTCTTAGGCAGGAAACCGACAAAGGTAAAGCGAGTCGTATCGAGCCCCGAACAGATCAGTGCCGAAAGCCCGGCATTGCAGCCCGGCAGCGGCGAGACGCGAATGCCCGCTTCAATAGCGAGCTGGGCCAGATGGCTGCCAGGGTCGCAGATGCCCGGCAGCCCCGCATCGCTGACACAGATGAGGTCATGGCCAGAGAGCAGCCAGTCGATGAGCTCCGGTCCTTTTGTGAATTTATTGTGTTCATGATAGCTCGTGAGCTTCGTATGGATGTCAAAATGCGTGAGCAGCTGGCGCGTATGGCGCGTATCCTCTGCCGCAATCAATGGCACCTCGCCAAGCATGCGCACAGCGCGGTACGTCATATCCTCGAGATTGCCGATAGGCGTGGCACAGAGATACAGCGTCCCCGCGCCATCTTTCTTCTGCTCGTCCTGTTCCTGATTCATATCTTCCTCTTATTCTTTCGCCGTATCGCCTATATCCTGTGCCGTCATGCCATAAATCGAGAGGATCTCTCTCGTGTAACGGCCATCATCTTCATGTACGATGAGCGGCGGCATGACCTTGAGCCCGCCTGTGGCAGCACCTACGACCGCTTCGATGAGCATCATGTTCGGCGCTTTGCCAGTTTTCGGCTGGACCATGCGCAGGCGCTTGGCCTCCATCTGATGCTCATGCAGGGCTACCAGAATCTCGCCAAGGCGTTCCGGCAGATGAACCATGGCAAAATGACCGCCAAACTTCAGTGCATAGCGCGCCGCACAAACGACATCCTCAAGAGTCGCCGTAAATTCATGGCGTGCACGTGCCACCCCGCGAATCTTATTGGCCTGTCCATGGGCTACGGGCCGGTAAGGCGGATTTGCCAGCACGACATCGAAAGACTCCGCCGGATAAAGTGAGCGGATGGCCCGATAGTCGCCTTCGCGTACGGTGATTTTTTCTTCCAATTCGTTCATGCGGACATTGCGCGCCGCCAGTTCTGCCATGACAGGGCTGAGTTCTACTGCCTCGACATGACGAACCTCATCCGCGATGAGCAGTGGGATGACCCCTGTGCCCGTGCCGAGTTCCAGCACATTCTGCCGCGGATAAAGCCGCGGAAAATGGGCCAGCAGCACGGCGTCCAGTGAAAAGCAGAATTCCTGCGTATTCTGGATGATTTTGCGGCCGCTCTTCATGAGGTCGTCAAGGCGTTCATGTTCCTTGAGCTCTGTTTCTCTCATGCTTTTGGTTCCTGAGGCTGAGCCTGTTCCTGACGCGGCTCCCTGTTTTCTTTCTTCTCGCGCTCCCGCGGATTTCTGGGGTGACGCGGGCCATTGTGCACGCGGCCTGTGCGCTCAGGGCGGTTCTCGCGCGGTTTGCGGCTGCGGCGCGGACGGCCCGTACGTTCCTCAGCACTGCCGCTGCGGCCGTTACGCTCGCGTCTTTCGCGCGGACGGCGGCTGGAAGAACGTTCGCGGCGCGGACGGCGCTCTCCTTCTGCAGTATTGCGCTGCCTGCCTGTTTCGCCCTTTTCGGCAGCAGCATTCTCTTGTTCAGCCATCTCGCCATTCTCGTCTTTTTCGGCGTCTTCTTCGATGACATCTTCCCAAGCGGCTACCACCGTGCGGCTGTTGTCAAGAAGGATGGTTGCCGTGCGGCGCTGCTGGCTGATGGAAATGACCTTGCCCTCGCCGTCCATCGTTACGACGCGGCTGCCTTGCTGCGGCGGCTGGACGCGCTTCTGTTTCTGCGGGCACTGCTCACAGTAGCAATCGTTTTCATACTTGAGGCAGCACATGAGACGGCCGCAAATGCCGGAAATCTTCGTTGGATTCAGCGAGAGGTTCTGCTCCTTGGCCATGCGGATGGAAACAGGCTCAAAATCGCCGAGGAACGTTGCGCAGCAGAGCGGACGTCCGCAGCAGCCAATGCCCCCCATGACCTTGGCTTCATCGCGCACACCAATCTGACGGAGCTCTATGCGCGTGCGGAATACAGAGGCCAAATCCTTGACGAGATCACGGAAGTCAATGCGTCCATCGGCCGTAAAATAGAAAATGATTTTGTTGAGGTCAAACGTGTATTCCACATTGACGAGCTTCATGGGCAAGCCGTGTTCGCGGATTTTTTTCACACAGATGCCATAGGCTTCCTTTTCATGTTTGCGGTTATCTTCAACGCGCTGCAGGTCATGCGCATTGGCAATGCGCTGCACGACTTTGGGCGGCTGTCCGTCCACGGTATGTTCTATTTCACGCGGTCCGATGACGACAAGACCGCATTCCATGCCGCGGGCCGTCTCCACGATGACATGCTGTCCCTTTTCGATGGTCAGCTTTCCCGGGCTGAAATGATAGATTTTTCCCGCTCTCTGAAAGCGGACTCCGATGATTGTCTCCAAAATTTTCCTCCTAAATCTATATCAAGAAACACGTGCCATGATGTCACGTGTACGAATGAAAAAACCTTCGAGCAGCAGCCTGAGGCTGGCGTTCGACTGCAGGCGCTTCTGCGCCTCGCGGACTTCCCTGAGCAGGGAAAATACGATGTATTCCGGATAAACTGGCAAAAGCGCCAGCAGCTTTTCACGGATATCCTGATGATAGATGAGCGGGCTGGCACCATCTTCGGACAGGACCAAAAGGTCACGCAGCAGCATATTGAGGTACAGGAACCATTCCCGCAAGACCTCACGGTCGCGCTCCCCCATCTCTGCAGACTTCGTCCATATCTTTTCCATGTCGAGATGCGGCAGGACCTGCAGAAAGGCCAGAGCCTCATCGCGCAGCTGCAGCCCGTCATGGGCCAGAAGTGCCAAGGCCCTGCCGGGACTGCCGTCAGACAGCGAAGCAAGCTCCCCTGCCGTATCTTCAGGAACATCCTGCTGCCTCAGGACTTCCCTGACTTCATCCACGGAGAGCATGCCAAAGCTCACGAGCATGCAGCGCGAAAGGATGGTATCAAGCAGGGCACTGCGCGCACTCGTGACTAGGATAAACGTGACCGGGCCCTCCGGCTCCTCCAGCGTCTTTAAGAGGCTGTTCTCTGCGGCTTCGTTCATGCAGTCAGCATCATCGATAAGCACGACACGGCGTTTCGAGAGCACAGGATAGCGTGAAACCTGCGTCTGCATGGCGCGGATGGCCTCGATGCGGATTTGTGCCGCCGATTTGCCATTTTTCTCCGGTACGACTTCAATATAATCAGGATGAGCCCCGCGTGCAAACGCCTGACAGGAATCACAGCAGCCGCAGGGCCCGTCATCCGCTTCGCATAGAAGAGCTGCTGCCAGCACGCGGCCGAGCATTTTCTTGCCGATGCCGTCCGGTCCGGCAAAAAGGAGCGCATGCGGCAGCCTGCCTTCGTGCAGCATCGTGCGCAGGGCACGTTTTTTCTCCTCATGCCCTATGATGTCCTCCCATTGCCGTTCCATACGATTTCACTGCCCTCATTTCTCATCTTTTATCGTGCAAAGCTATAGAAATATTATATCGTCGCCCTTTTGTTTTCGCAATGGCGGAGCTAAAAATCGAAGACAGCCCGCTTAGTGGCTCACGGCTTCTTCATGATTCCGCAGTTTCTCATGGCTGCTGACGCTGCCGACATAGCCGCTCGGCAGGATATGCATGTCCACGAGAATTTCGCGCACGCGTACAGCCGCATAAAGGTTGAAGCGCACATCGGGGTCATTGAGGTCGCGCGCCAGGAGCTGCTCAATCTTATCGCTGCGGTAGCGGACCGTATTGACGTGCACGAAAAGTTCTGCGGCTGTCGTCGTATAATTAAAATTCGTCTCGAGCAGCAGCTTGAGCGTTGCCAAAAGGTCCGCGTCATTTTCCCCATCGTAGTCGAGCAGGCGCCCGAGGGCCATGCGGCAGAACTCAAACGCCGGTTCTACGCCGCCCGCAAAGATATTGCGCACAATGCCGCAGTCGTGATAGTAACGGAAAAAGCCCTGCTCATGCTTCGTCCGTCCATAGGAAAGGGCCAGACGTGCCTCCTGATAGGCCTTGAGCAGGTCATGCAGCAGATGCATGTCACCGACGCCGCAGTCCAGCGTCACTTGATGGCGTTTGGAAAAATCCTTCTGCCACTGCTGCAAAATCTGATACATACAGTGCTCGTGCTCGCGAATCGGATGCTCGGGAATTTCCTCGATATCGGGCATGATGACCAGTCCCCTGCCATGCCATAAAAGCGGGCAGAGCATGACATCGCTGTAACTGTGCATGAGCTGGCACAGACTGGCCTTGAAATCTGCCTCGAGTTCCTCCATGGACCGATCTTCCGCCTCCACCAGCATGATGCGGTAGGACTGCTTCTCCTCCAAGTCGATGCCGTTGCGGCGCAGCACCGCCTCCAGACGGGACTTCATGCCGGAAAAAGCATTCGTGAGGATTTCATCGGTCACACGGCCTATCTCACGCCCGATTTCTATCTTGCTGCGCAAAAGATACGTCAGCGCCAAACGCGCCGGTATGACTTCATTCACCAGGGCGTCAATATGTTCTTCCGTCACACGGCTGATGAACAGGAACAGGCGCAGCTCCTCGTCCGGCAGGCTCACCTGCAGCACCAAGAGACGCCTTTCGGCCATATAGTAATACTGGTCATCGCTGAACGACGGCAGATGGCGCAGGATTTTACGGATGGACTCTGCCACGGGGATATTTTCAGGATAATACTCCCGGCCATCTCCTGCCACGAAAAGAACCGGTTTTTTTAGAATCTTCTTTAAATCATTTCCGAGTCCATTCGCACCCTGAACGATACTCGTCTGCAATAGTGCCAATGATTTTTGTTCCAAAGTATCTTCACCCTTCTTCAAATGCCTTCTTTTCATTATAGCACAGAGCATGGCCCTCAAAAACCATCCGAAGATAAAAATAAAGACAGACTGCTGCGTATGGCAGCTGCCTGTCTTTCTAAAAACGAGGTTCAATTTTTTTGCTTCTTTCGCGGCAGATAACGGTCAAAAAAAGCAATCACGCGGTCCGAAGCCGGCGTTAAAAGCATCCAGCCAAGGACAATGCTGCAGATGGAGCCAGCGCCGACGACGACATCCGTCAGCCAATGCGCGCCCGACATGATGCGCGGCAAAGAGAAGACCACCACGACCAGCAGGCTCGCGGCAAAGGCTTTTCTGCCAAAGTAGCGCAGCATGTAGAACGTAAAAATCAGCAGCATCATGCCGTGGTCTCCGGGAAAGCTCGTACTCGACCAGTCTTTGGCAGGCCAGCCCGTGAGTTCCGAGACGCGCAGTACCGGCACGCCCTGCAGCGTGAAGAATTTCGTGGCACTCGGACGTTCAAAGCCGAGGAACATATCAAACTGCTTGGCAATGACGGCCGTGACCAGCATCGTCAAGCCGATGCAGAGCATCCATCGTCTGCCCTTCGCATCCTGCTGACGGTAATAATGATAGAAGATGCCCAGCATAAATAGGAAAGCCACGGCATCAAACGGACGCAGATTCGTAAAGGCCACGAGGTAAAGAAACGCCTTGCTCTGTCCGAGCAGATGATTGAAAAAGAAAAAGACATTGGCATCTATCGTATACCAAAAGCCCATCTGTCCCGGAATCAGCCAGCTCGCAAAGAGCAGCATGCCAAACACCGTGCAGCCCAATACACCAAGCCATCGTTTTGTACTCAAGAGATCATCCTTCTTTCACTTGCATTTGCAATTTCTTCTCATTTCCGAATGAACTCTTATTATACCACACGACGGCTAAAAGTCACATCAGGATTTTGCCGCCGCGGCCTTACGCTTGTCACGGACATAACGCAGGGCCGAGAGGCCCGCGACTGAGCCTTCATAGACAGCCTTTGCCACCTGCAGCAGTCCGCCCGTGCAGTCGCCGGCCGCGAACAGTCCCGGCACATTCGTTGCCTGTGCTGCATCCGTCTTGATATTCGAACCATCGAGAAAAGCCCCGATTTTTCTGGCCAGTTCCGTACTGCCGGCCGTGCCGATGGCTAAAAAGAGTCCGTCGACCGAAATTTCCTGTCCATCGGCAAAGAGCACACGCGCCACACGATTTTCCCCTTCGACAGCCGCGATTTTTTCCGTATGCAGCTCCAGCGCAGCAGGAACTTTAACCGACGGCTGTTCGCCATTAGTCAGCAGCAGGACTTTTTTTGCATGAGGCAGCAGGACCTGTGCCTCGTGCAGGGCATATTCACCGGAGCCTACGACCGCCACGGTTTTGCCGCGGTAGAAAAAAGCATCGCAGACCGCACAGTAGCTTACGCCTTTTCCTTCAAATTCCTTGATGCCGGGCACCGGCAGCGTACGGCGGGCAGCACCTGCAGCCAAAATGACAGCCGGTGCCTCAAACGTATGCTGCTTTGCTTCCGCCTTAAAGCCATCAAATGTATCATTGAAGGAAAGCGCCAAAAGTTCATCCTCTACAATATGCACGCCAAGGCGTTTGGCGCCTTCAACACCGCGGCGCAAAAGCTCCCTGCCCCCGATGGGCTCGGCGAAGCCGTAATAATTCTCTATTTTCTCGGCTTTAGCAAGGCCGCCCGTCTCTATCCCCTTCGTCACGATGGTCACATCGAGTCCGCCGCGGCGGGCATAGAGCGCTGCCGAAACACCGGCAGGTCCCGAGCCGATGATTAAAACATCCGTCGTCATATCAACCACTCCTAAACATCATCATAAAAAACAGAAAAACATCATTGTGTTTCATTATAACGATGCGGGAAACCAGCGTCCGTGAGCCGGTCACACAGACAAACGGCGCAGAGATTCCATCAGGCCTTGATGGCCCAGCGCAGTTTTGTCGAATGGGCACGACTGTTCTCGTAGCATTCCTCACGGCTCGGCCTTATGACATCGCGGGCAATCTCCCGGTAGATGCCCTGCTGATGAAAGGCCTTGAACGCTTTCTTGACGATGCGGTCTTCACCGGAATGGAACGTCAGGATGGCCGCGCGGCCGCCCGGTGCCAATGCATCCGGCAGTTTCTCCATGAACTCGTAAAGGACCTCATATTCATGATTGACATCGATGCGCAGGGCCTGGAACACGCGCGCACTGCTCTTACGGATGATGTCGCGCCGCTCCGGCAGGTTCCCTTTTTCATCCCGCTGCAGGCGCACGCGCTGCAAAGCCTTTTCAATCACTTCATATAAGGCCCGCGTCGTGCGGATGGCCGTGTGGCGCTCCGTGCGGACAATCTGACGGGCAATTTCCTCGGCGTACGGTTCATCGGCGTTTTCCTGCATCATGCCGACAAGTTCATCACAGCTCATCTGCTGCAGGCGGTCCGCCGCCGAAATGCCGGTTTCCGGATTAAGGCGCAGGTCTAAAGGACCGTCCGACTTATACGTGAAACCGCGTTCCGGATTGTCAATCTGCATCGAGGAAACGCCGAGGTCAGCCAGGACAAAGTCAAACGGTCCGACTTCTGCCGCCAGTTTATCGATTTCACAAAAATTCATCTGCCGGCGCTCCCAGATGTCCGGCCCGTAACCCTGCTGACGGATGCGCGCTTCCGTCTTCTTCGATTCGATGGGGTCGACATCGCCGCCGTAGAGATGGCCTCTGCCCTGCAGTTCCTTGAGCATGGCCATGGTATGACCGCCATAGCCCAGTGTTGCATCAAAGCCCTGTTCTCCCGGCTTGATGGCAAGGATGCCAAGGATTTCTTTCACCATGATGGGGATATGCGTGCCTGCCGGCGTATTGCCCTTGGCACGGACATGGGCAATCTCATCTTTATATTTCTCCGGATGAAGTTCCTTGTATTTCTCTGCAAAATGGCGCGGATATTTGCCGCTGTAATGGATGCGCCGCTTATGCACGGGCTGTTCCTGTTCTGTCATAATGCCAAGCCTGCCTTTCTTCTTTCTTATTATATATGTTTCAGCTGGTATTTTGTCGCCTTCCAGTATAACAAGGCTGTTTCCCGACTGTCAAAATAAAAATAACTTTCCTCAGAAATGTGATATTTATCTCTTGACAGATATCCATTCGGACTCTATAATGAATGACATATTAATCATATATGCTTTTAAGAACTTATCACATCATTCAGAAAGAAGGTATATTATGTCTGACCAGAATAACCAGTCGGTCGACTCCATCAAAGATGAAGTCCTCCGCAACCGCAAAGGCGGCCAGGCCAAGCAGATGATTCTGTGGTTCTCGGCCTTGATTCTCGGTGCCATCCTCGGCTGGCTGCAGATTCCGGCACTCAATGATCTCTTCAATTTCGTAGCCACGGTCTTCACCCGTCTGTTCCAGTTCATCGCTGTACCGACGATTGCCCTGGCTGTCATCACGACGCTCTCGGCACTCGGTGCCAAGAAAGATACGGGCCGTATCTTCGCGCACGCTGTCACGTACACGCTGCTGACGACGATTGCTGCAGCTTCCGTCGGCCTGATTCTCTACCTCTGGATTGCTCCGGGCAATCTGCCGGCTGACCTCATCGGCGCCGGCGCTTCGGATGTCCCGATGCAGAAACTTGGTTCCCTTTCCTACTATGACCACTTCCTGTCGGTCATCCCGAACAACATCCTGCAGCCGTTCCTCGCCGGCAATGTCCTTTCCGTCATGCTGATTGCTGCAGCTGTCGGCCTCGCTCTTGCCTTCATGCCGAAGACAGAAAACCGCGCCGTGCTGCTCAAAGGTCTCTACGGCCTGCAGGAACTGCTGTTCACGCTGATCCGCGCACTGCTCTGGGCTCTGCCGGCCGGCATCCTCGCCTTTGCTGCACAGCTCTCCGCACAGATTGAAGCTGGCGTCATCGTCGGTGCACTCGGCAAATACACGCTCGTCGTACTCGGCGGCAATTTCATCCAGTTCTTCCTCGTCATCCCGCTGTTCCTGCTTGCCCGCGGCCTCAACCCGCTCTACGTCTTCCGCAAGATGGCTCCGGCAATCGCCGTTGCCCTCTTCACGAAGAGCTCGGCCGGCACGCTGCCTGTCACGTTGGCTTCAGCTGAGGCACGCCTCAAGGTCAACCCGCGCGTATCCCGTTTTGTCCTGCCAATCTGCACGACCATCAACATGAACGGCTGCGCTGCGTTCATTCTCGTCACGTCGCTGTTTGTCATGCAGAATGCCGGCTTTGACCTTTCGCTCGGCACGATGATTACGTGGCTCTTCGTCGCTGTCCTCGCTGCCATCGGCAACGCCGGTGTCCCGATGGGCTGCTACTTCCTGACGCTTTCCCTCATGAGCTCCCTCGGTGCACCGCTCGGTCTCATGGGTGTCATCCTGCCGATCTACACGATCATCGACATGATTGAGACGGCTGAAAACGTCTGGTCTGACTCCGCTGTCTGCGCGATGACGGACCACGACCTGCAGGGCAAGATTGAAGATTCCCGCGAGGAACCTGTCGAAGCCTAAGCATCTCCCATAAATACAGAACGAAAAATGCTATTCGTCAAACGGCGAATAGCATTTTTTATTAACGGAACAAATACGGTGCCTGCTCAGGCGTCAAATCCACGATGAAATCTCCGGCGGAATACGGGGCAATGGCATACGCCCCATAATAGACGCGAATGCCGCCATCCGGCAGCATGGTCCAGACTACATCGCGGTCCCAATCGAGATAAGGATGCGCAAGCTCCAGCTGCGTGTCGATATTCTTCGTGAACGTCTCTATCTCACGGCCAGTGTACTGCGCACGGAAGGCAGCTGCCACAGCGGTAAGAAAGTCACGCCGGTTTGTCACGATATCGTGCAGGGCCAAAGGACGCCCTGTCGTGAGGTCGACAGTCCAGGCGCGGTACACGTGATTTGGATGAGCACCGCCCGTATACGATTCCTGACGCAGGCAGAAACTCAGAATCCTGTTGTCAATACGGCTCCAGTTCACGACATTATCGTAGATATAGTACGGTGCCAAAATGGGATAACCGGCTTCCTGCATAGCGCGGACATCAGCGCGAAGTTTTTTGTCCGAGACCTGCCAGTTCGCGCGTTCCTCTGCGTTCCATTTCTGCAGGGCTGCGCGCAGTCCATGGCTCGCACCGTCTTTCGCCACGAGCTCTGGATAACGCCCCTGATAAAGAGCCCTGCCCATGCGGTCCTGCACAGAAATATCATGCTGGTGCACCGCAAATTCAGAGGTCTCTGCCACGGAGATTTCCTTGACATGTTCCTGTTTTTTGTCAGCTGCCGAAGCCGTCTCCGCTGCCTGCAGGCATTCCGGCAGCGCGCTGACGGCCGAAATGACGCTGCTGACACCGACGAGGAAAGCCACGGTGAGCGTACGCCACAAATTTTTCATAGGGATTCCTCCATTCGTTTTTATTTTTGCTTCACTTATATTATAAGATAATTCTCACAAAATGAAAATCCCCCTAAGACAAGGAAAATTTCCTGTCGTAGGGGGATTTATTCTTCTCTATACTATACGGTCAGTAGCGCTGACGGTCCTTAAGAGCACGCTCAATCTCGCGTTTGGCTGCCTTTTCGTGCAGGTCCTGACGCTTGTCGTAATTGTGCTTGCCCGAAGCAAGCGCGATTTCCATCTTGGCACGGCCGTGCTTGAAGTAAATCTTGAGGGGCACGAGCGTGAAGCCCTTTTCGCGCGTCTTGGCAAAGAGCTTGATGATTTCGGACTTATGCATCAGGAGCTTTCTGCGGCGCAGCGGGTCGTGATTAAAGATATTCCCCTGGTCGTACGGACTGATATGGAGATTCTCCACAAAAATCTCGTTATTCTGGATGCTCGCATAGCTGTCCTTGAGATTAGCGCGGCCGGCGCGCAGGGATTTGACTTCTGTGCCCTGCAGCGCGATGCCGGCCTCATATGTTTCGTGTATGAAGTAATCATGACGGGCCTTGCGATTCTCGCAGACCGTCTTGATGCCTGCATTCTTTCTTCCCATTGATCTCACCTGAGTGGTTATATATTGGTCTTATTTATTGGAAGCCGTACCGCCTTCCGTCTTGCGATGCGGGCGCGGACGATGCTTCGGTGCCGTCTTAACTTTTTCCTGCTTTGCTTCCTCATGCTGGCGGTGCTCATGGTAGCCCGGCGGGTCCGGCCAGACGGCGCTGTTGAGTCCCGTGACGGTCACGCGGTGGTAATCGCGGTCGCGGCCGTTTTCGCGGTCACGGCGTTCCTGGCGGTTGCCCGTGCGTTCGCCGCGGTTCTTATGCTCGCGGTGTTCCTCCCTGCCACGGCGGCTGTGGTCGCGCGCCGGCGCATCTGCCTTCGGCAGTTTTTCGCCCGAGGCGCCGCGGTTCTTTTTGCCGTGGCTGCGCTTTTTCTTGGGAGCTTTCTCATCGCCGGTATCGGACAGATTCGCGATGATGTCATCGAGCGGACGGCGCGGCGGGCGTTTGCTGCTGCCCTGACGGCTCTCACCGCGGCTGCCGCGTTTTGCGCTACCGCCTTTGCCATTCGCCGGTGCAGCGTCCTTGTCTTTTGCCGGCTTCGGCCCCTTGCTGCGGCCGCCGCGCACGGCATTTTTCATGGCCAGCGGGTCATAAGCGCCGTTGTCCTTGAGCACGAAGTCGAGATTGCGCTCTTCGACGTTGGCGCGCACGAGCAGGACCTCGACCTCATCGCCAAGACGGTAAGCCTTGTTAGTACGCTCACCGACCATCGCGAACTGCTCTTCACGGTATTCATAGTAGTCATTGACCATCGTCGAAACGTGTACGAGGCCTTCAACGCCGTTATCGAGCTCGACAAAGATGCCAAAGGCTGTGACGCCGCTGATGATGCCGGAGAATTCCTCCCCGACAAACTGAGCCATGTACTCAATTTTCTTCATATCCGTCGTCTCACGCTCGGCTTCAATGGCAATGCGCTCGCGTTCCGATGCGTGGTCGGCAATCTCCGGCAGCATCGTGCGGAGTTTTGCCTGACGCTCGGCAGGAATCGTCCCCGTTGCAAACGTCTCACGCAGCAGACGGTGAACGATGAGGTCCGGATAGCGGCGGATTGGGGAGGTAAAATGCGTATAGTAGCGCGCAGCGAGGCCGAAATGACCAAGGCTCATATCGCTGTAGCGCGCCTGCTGCATCGAACGCAGAGCCACCGTGCTGATGATGCGTTCCTCCGGTCTGCCCTTGACTTTCTCGAGGACCTGCTGGACATCCATCGGCTTGATGTCGCCGGTTTCCGACGGATGGATAAACAGGCCGAATGCCCCTAAAAGATTGTTGAGACGTTCGATTTTCTCATCCGACGGCTGTTCATGCACGCGGTACATGAACGGCTGATGCTTCGTGTCCATATGACGGGCAACCGTTTCGTTGGCAATCAGCATGCACTCTTCGATGATGGATTCCGCAAGCGAGCCTTCGCGCTTGATGAGGGCTACCGGATGTCCCTTTTCATCGAGTTTGACCTTGACTTCCGGCACATCGAAATCAATCGAGCCGCGGCGGTGGCGCTTGGCCTTGAGGACATTGCGCAGGTCTTCCAGTGTCATGAGCATCTCGCGGATGTCCTGATTGTCCGAATAGAACGGTTCCTCTTTATCGACGAGCACTTTGTTGACGATATTGTACGTCAGGCGGCGATAAACGTGGATGACCGTCGGCACAATCTCGTAGCTCGTGACTTCGCCTTCCGGCGAAATCTGCATCTCGCAGGCCATCGACAGGCGGTCGACGCCGGCATTGAGGCTGCAGATGCCGTTGCTGAGTTCCTTCGGCAGCATCGGGATGACACGGTCGACGAGGTAAACACTCGTGCCGCGCTCACGTGCTTCGCGGTCAAGCGGCTGATTTTCACGCACGTACCAGCTGACATCGGCGATATAGACACCGAGGAAGAACGAGCCGTCCGGATTGCGGCGTGCAAAGACGCCGTCATCGAGGTCCTTTGAATCCTCACCATCGACCGTGACAATTGGCAAATCGCGGCGATCGCGGCGGCCGCGGTATTCTTCAGGCGACGGCTCCTGCTCCATGGCACTGGCTGCTGCCTGCACGTCCTCGGGGAACGTCTCTGAGAGGTCATACTGGCGCATGACCGAAAGGACATCGACGCCGGGGTCGCCGACTTTGCCGAGGACTTCAATGACCTTGCCTTCCGCATTGCGGCGGCGGTCCGGCCACTTTGTAATCTCGACGACGACCTTGCTGCCTGTCTTGGCCCCATGGAACGCTTTTTTCGGCACGAAGACATCTTGACTGAGCTTCGTATTGTCCGGCGTCACGAAGCCAAAGGTCTTGCTGCTCTCGAAGGTACCGACGATTTTCTCGTTGGCGCGTTCGAGGATGCGGATAATCTCGCCCTCGCGCGAACGGCCTTCTTCTGCAGCCGGCGTCACGCGGGCGACGACGCGGTCGCCATGCATCGCCGTATTGAGGTCGGCGCCCGGTACGAATACATCCGTTTCTTCTTCAAAATCACGCACATCCGGAATGATGAAGCCAAAACCTTTGGCCGTCATCGACAGGCGTCCGACCACGAGGTGCATACGGCTCGGGATGCCGTAGAGGTCGCTGCGGTTCTTGATGATGGCGCCTTCTTTTTCAAGCTCCTCGAGAGCTGCGCTGAACTCTACGAGCTCTTCCGGCGTCAGCTGCATGCCTTCAGCCAGGTCCTCGGCCAAAAGCGGGCGATATGCCTTTTCATGCATATACGCTAAAATTCGTTCTTTTAAATCCATACTCTTTTCTCCAATAGGTTAATTTGTTATCCGTTTCTCGCTGCCGTCTGTCCTGAAACCTTTGCGGTCTGCGTTGTTCTGGAGACAAATGCTGCCGCACTTTCAAAAACAAGGTCCCGTTCCTCGCCGACGGGAATCAGATGGCCTGAGGACTTGAGCCAGACCAGCGGTTTTTCCCTGCTGCCCAGATGCTCGCGAAGATATAAGGCACTTTCTGCATCGGCGGTTCTGTCGTTAAGGCTGTGCAAAATCAGGGCAGGCATCTTAATTTGTGGCAGGACGTGCTTCGCCCGTTCGATGAGCCCCAGCATTTCGTGAACGCCTTCGAGCGGCATGCTGCGGTACGTATGATTGACCGCAGGCGGTACATTGCGCAGTTTTCTTCTCGCCTTGGGGACGAACTGACCGTGGCATACGTCACGCGGCGGCAGCATCGCAATGCCGCTTTCCTCAGCAATGTAGATAGGCGCCGACATCGAGATGACCCCCACTGCTTCTTTTTCCGCGGCCAGCAGCAGGGCCAAAATGCCCCCCATGGAATGGCCTGCCACGACAATCCGGTCGCAGGCCCCCTGCAAAATGGCGTAGCCGTCACGCGCCGAATCGAGCCAGTCTTCTCCTGTCATATGGCTCATGTCCTCTACCGTCGTACCATGGCCGGCAAGGCGCACACCGAGTACGCTGAAGCCTTCGGCCTGCAGGTATTTTCCCATGAGCAGCAGTTCCGCCGGCAGTCCCGTAAAGCCGTGAATGAGCAGGACTCCGGTCCTGCCCCCCGGCAGGAAGAAAGGCTCTGCGCCTTCCATAATCATCCCATATCCCCCCTCTGCAAGAAAATTTCCCCTGCTCAAGAGCAGGGGATCAAGCGTTTATCAGTTCGTCATGCGCGCAATCACGATGGTGATGACTGCAAACAGGATGGCGAAAATCACGGTCACACGGGCCAGCAGCGCATCCATGCCACGAGCCTTGCTCGAAAAGACGGTATCAGCACCGCCGCCCATACCGCCCATACCAGCGGATTTAGCTTCCTGTCCGAGAATCGACGCAATCAGGATGATGCAGACAATCGCATCAAGTATCATCAAAATGGTAAGCAAAAGATTGGCCCCCTTAAAATATAAGCGAATTACTCCTTTAATCATATCATAGAATGCGTTCGTTCCGCAATAAAAATGGCCGAAACCTTTTCACTGAAAGGTTCCGGCCATCTTGTGCCTGTCGTTGTACGTCTTTTGCTGCATCGTATGCTTCATCCCTTTCCCCCCATCCGTGTCAGTTATCCCGCGTCACCGCCGAATCTGCATCGTTTTTCTGCTGGGAAAGAGGGATGCCATTGTAGCATTTACTAGAATATTTCGCGGAAAAATAAACGGTCTTGTCATTTGCCTCAGCAAACGTGTAGGAGCCATGTACCATGTACATATAGTCGTCACAGCTGCGACGGCCGCGCTCCGGCTTCGGCGTCATCGTATCCAGCCAACCCATAGATACTCCTCCTTTTATTTATTCCAATTCTATTCATATAATACCACATTGTTATCAAAATCTCAACGATTTTGAACGAAAAATTTTTGTTTTATACAGATTTATCGTATTATATCTTCTATTAATGCACAATCGTATGCAAAAAGAAGAACCAGCCGGAATAATTCCTGCTGATTCTTCTAAAAGTGTCAGTATGTTTTACCGCAAGATGCTTCTGCCTGCCGGCAAAAATCAGATCTTGTAAACACGGATCATGTTCGTGTTATTGCCGACGCTCGTCTTGCTCTGGAGCTTGATGCCGGACGTGATGATCGTCGTGTCGCCGCGTTTAACGAAACCGTCTTTGACAGCTGCGGAAACAGCGTTCGTGATCATCTCATCAACGTCATGCCACTGCGTGCCGAGGATCGGGTAAACGCCCCAACGCAGGTTGAGCTGACGAACGACTTTTTCATGCGGCGTGTAAGCAACGATAGCTGCTTTCGGACGATAACGCGAAACGATTTTCGTCGTGTAGCCACTGTCGGTCGGCGTGATGATGGCCGGAACTTCGAGCTCGTAAGCCATCTGTACCGTAGCATGAGCAACGGCACGCGTACGGCTCTGGCTGTGCTCGAAACCGCGCTCAACGAAGAGGTTCTTGTACTCGAGGGACTCTTCCATGCGCAGAGCGATGCGGTTCATCGTCGAAACAGCTTCGACCGGATAATCACCGGAAGCCGTCTCACCGGAGAGCATGATGGCATCCGTACCATCGAGGATGGCGTTGCCGACATCGGAGACTTCTGCGCGCGTCGGACGCGGGTTGCGCTCCATGGAGTCGAGCATCTGCGTAGCAACGATGACCGGCTTGCCAGCCTTGTTGCACTTGCGGATGATGGTTTTCTGAATCAGAGGAACGTCCTCTGCCGGAACCTCAACACCGAGGTCGCCGCGGGCAACCATGATGCCGTCGGAAACTTCGAGGATGGCATCAAAGTTCTTGACGCCTTCGAGGTTCTCGATTTTCGGCAGAATTTCCATATGGCCGCCGTGCTCTTCGATGAGCTTGCGGATGGCCAGAACGTCTTCCGGACGCTGAATGAAGGAAGCAGCGACAAAGTCCATGTCCTGTTCGCAGCCGAAGATGATATCCTTAGCATCCTGCTCGGAGATTGGCGGCAAGCCCAGGGATACGCCCGGAGCAGCAACGCGCTTCTTCGTGCTCATCTTGCCGCTGTTCTGGATTGTCGTGATGATGTCCTTGCCGCGGATTTCGTCAACTTTAAGAGCAACGAGGCCATCGGAAAGCAGCAGCGTGTCGCCCGGCTTTACTTCCGTGTAGAGGCCTTTGTGGTTGACGGAGACGTGCGTCTCGTCCCCCGGGATATCTTCGTACGTCAGCGTGAACTTATTGCCCTTCTCGAGCATAACTTTGCCGTCTTTGAACTCGCCAAGACGCATCTCCGGTCCCTTCGTGTCGAGGATCAGGGAAATGACTTTGCCAGCCTTCTTAGCCGCTTCACGTACCATGTTGATGCGGTTAAGGTGCTCTGCATGGTCACCATGGGAGAAGTTGAAACGTGCGCAGTTCATGCCATTTGCGATCAATGCATCGACTACGCCCGGTCTCTCCGTAGCAGGACCCTGCGTGCAGATAATTTTCGTCTTCTTTAACATGTGTTAATCCCCACCTATTCTTTTTACTACCCTACTATCTATTTAGACGGATACGGCCGCGCACCGATTCGCTGCCCTATCCTGTCCCGGCCTGTAATTAAGAGGTTTTTTCGCCTCTGTCTAACCCTATTCTACACTGTTTAACAGGAGAAGTAAAACCATTTCCACCAAATTCTCCTAAAATAAATTTATTCTGAAAAGTTATTGTCATAATCATAATTTATTAAGCAGGTTTGGCCTGTTCTCTGCTGTCATCCGTACTAATCCGAAAGAAAAAAGAACTGCCCTTTGGCAGTTCTTTTAACGCACAAGCCATATCAGCCGCGCGGATTTTTCTTAACGTAGTCGATGATGAGGTTGGCAGCATCCTCAAGCGAAAGATGCGACGTATTGATCATGAGATCATAGTGCTCAGGAGCGCCCCAAGTCTGGCCCGTGTAGAACTCATAGTACTGTTTGCGGCGTTTCTCTTCCTTATTGAGCTGTTCGAGCGTAGCACCGTTGTAATCCGTCTTCGCACGCTCTTTGCGGAATTCATCATCTGCATAGATGAAGAACGAGTAGCAGTTCGGGTTGTCTCTGAGGATGTAATCTGCGCAGCGGCCGAGGAATACGGCGCTTTCATGTGCTGCAACACCGAGGATGACCTTGGCCTGCTCGATGTACATGCGGTTGTGTCTTGCGACACGCTCATAGCCATAATCACCGAGGTTGCCCATGCAGTTGGACGGCGTATTGTAAGAGAGTTCCACGGCTTCTTTCGGGTCCATGCCGCCGTCGATGTTATCGGCAGCCATCTCAACGACTTTTTTGTCGTAACGGCGTACGCCGAGTTTTTCGGCTACAATCTTGGAGACCTCACGGCCGCCGCTGCCGAACTGACGAGAAATTGCGATTAACGTATGTTTTTCCATGTAATGTTCCTCCATTTACAAAGCAGACATACTCTAAACTATTTCCTGATTTCCTTATTTCATAATTACAATATACTACACTGTTTCCAAAAATTCTACTGCCTTATAGCTCAAATTTTGCTGATTTGCTAAAATAAAAGTAAGAAATCCACAACGCGCAGGAAATCCGCGTGTTGCCGCAAAATATACACAACTCTATGTCTTATCCATATCTTGATATGAAGCTGCTCAGAAAGAAGGATATCTATGGCATTCATCTCTGACCGGTATCAGCCCATTTTCACTAGTGAAAACCTGCCAAAACTCGTCACCCTGTATCGTGCAGAAACACCGTATACTTCCATGCCGCGCACGATGCACCGCCACAGGGATGTTGCTGAATTCATCCTGATTACCGAAGGCAGCGGCATCCACATCATCGGCGGTCAGCGCTATTTTACCGAAAAAGGCGACCTGCTGCTGATTGGCAGAAATGTCATGCACGATGAATCATCGCCGGCGAACCGCAATCTCTCCATCTATTCCGGTGCCGTCAAGGGGCTGCAGCTGCCCGGACTAGCTGCAGGACAGTTTATTGCGGAAGGCATCCTGCCCGTGCAGAAGACCGGCGAACTCTTCCCCCATTTCTGCCATCTCTTAGAGCTCATGTGCCGCCATGCCCAAGGGCAGGGTCCGCATCCTGAGGAGAGCATCAATCATCTCCTCTGTGCGCTCCTGCTGCTGACGCTCGAGCTCACGAGCCAGAGCACGGTCCTGCCGCCTGAGGAGCACAGCCTCATGGATGCCGTGCGCAGCCGCCTCGATACCAGTTATGAGGAAAATATCACATTGGCAGACCTTGCCAAAGAATTCCATATCAGCACCTTTCATCTGGCTCATGCGTTCAAGGCCGCCTGCGGCTATGCGCCGCTGCAGTACATCACGCGCCGCCGCATCGGCGAGGCACAGTCTCTGCTCATCGACACATCGCTGCCCATCACGGAAATCGCCATCCGCACGGGCTACAACAGTTCCAGTTATTTCAACAAGGCCTTCCATAAAATCACCGGCATGTCGCCGCGCGATTACCGCAAGGCCTATCGGAAAATATGATGACAGCAAAAAGCCGCTCTTCGGGAGCGGCTTTTTGCTGTCATTTGGCGGTTTATCAATATATAGGAAACGGCTGTATCAGTATTTGACCCAGACCGAGCCTTTCTTCGCGGATTCCACGCATTTCTCGACCCACTTGACGCCTTCAGCACCGGCATGGACATCCGGATACCAGAAGTCGACTTTCTCACCCTTATTGGCTTTTTCCATGGCAATCGCAAAACGGCGGTAGAGGTTTGACCAGGCATCGAACAAACCTTCCGTATGGCCGCCGCTGATGCGGTCTTCGGCGCGTGCCGACGGATAGAGGTAGGCGCCACCGCGTTCGAGGATGCGTACAGGCTCGCCCTCGATTTCATACGTCAGCTGATTTGGGCGTTCATCGTACCATTCGACCGAGGCTTTCGAACCGACAATGCGGACTTTCTGGCCGTGCAGTGCGCCGCAGTTGATGGCCGAGGCCCAGCAGGTGGCCTGTGCGCCGCCCTTGAGGTTCATGATGACAAAGGCATTGTCCTCGAGTTTGCGCGTCGGGATGAAGGATTTCGTCGTGCACATGAGGTCCTCGATCTCAAAGTCCGGAACCATCGTCTCCGCAAGGAACAGTGGGTGCGTGCCAACATCGCCAAGGACAAAGGACGGGCCGGCCTTAGCCGGGTCCATGCGCCAGCGGGCTGCGGAGTTCGTCTCCTCGACCGGCGTGTTATAAGCGCCAAACGGGAACTGCATCTTGATGAGGCGGATTTCGCCGAGGTCGCCATGAATGACCATCTGGCGGGCCTGCTCGATGAGCTGATGACCGGAATAACCATACGTCACGCCGACGACGAGGCCCTTGCTGTCAGCGAGGTGTACGAGCTCTTCGGCCTGTTCCGTCGTGAAGCAGAGCGGCTTCTCGCAGACAGCATGGAAGCCGGCTTCGAGCACGGCCTTGCAGACTTCATAGTGCAGGCCATTCGGCACGGCAATCGTCACGGCCTCAATGCGGTCATCAGCGCTGCGTTTTGCCTCCTCAGCCAACATCGTCTTGTAGTCCGGATAGCAGCGCTCCGGGTCCACGCCGAGCTGGATGCCAAAATCCTTGCCGCGTTCCGGATTGATATCAAAAGCACCGGCGACGAGTTCAAATGAACGGTCGCGCAGGGCAGCACTTCTATGGATGTAGCCAATCTGGCTGCCGCGGCCGCCGCCAACCATTGCCCAGCGAATCGGATGATCGAGTACTTTTTCACCATTAATCATGATAACCGCTCCTTTGTCTTTGTAGCAAAATCTTTCTCTAAACCCATCTCAAAAATTTTTATTTATTTATCCCTCATTATTCAAAACCGAGGCTGTGCAGGTAATCGCAGCTGGCCTTGACATCGCGCAGGCTTGTCGCGACGTTGCGCGGGTCGCGCTCCTGTTCAACCGTGATGTAGCCGTTATAATGAATCTCCTCGGTCAGCACTTTGTAGATGGCCGGATAATCGAGCATGCCCGTGCCAATTGGGCACATCGAGCCCTTGCCGCAGCCCTCGAAGAAGCGGATATGCTCGGAGAGGACCTCTTTGTAGACCTTCTCATTGATGTCCTTGAAGTGGATGTAATCGAGACGGTCGGCATATTTGCGCAGCCATGCAACAGGGTCCATGCCTGAGTAGCGCAGATGGCCCGTATCGAGGCAGAGCCCTGCGGTTTCCTTCGAGATATCGCGCATGAGTTTGTCGATTTCATCGGCAAATTCAATGTAGCCGCCGGCATGCGGATGAACGACAGCGCGTACGCCCCACGAAGCGGCCTTATCTGCGATGCCCTTGATATGTCCCATCATGCGCGCCCAGTCCTCATCGCTGAGGCGCGGTGCACGGTCGCTGTGGCCGGCGTTGTAGTCGCGCTCATCGTGGCCCCAATCCATGACCGTAAGATACGGTGCCGGATAACGCTGCCCCGGTTCTGTCGGCAGCTTTGGCAGCTTCGTGATGATACCGCAGATATCATCGACCTGATGCAACACATTCTCATAATTGTCTTCCGCGAGCAGGTCGTCGAAAATCGTACCGGCCACGATGCCGATATGATTTTTCTCAAGCTCTTTGCTCACGACATCGATATCGAGTGGCAGATAGCCGTACGGCCCAAGCTCAATGGCCTTATAGCCTGCCTGACCGGCTTCATAAAGAACTTTCTGCCAGGGCGGCAGGTACGGATTCTTGACATCATCAACGCCCCAGCAGCACGGGGCACCTGTAATATGGATTGCCATGGAAACAGCCTCCTTTACTTTCCAGTCTGCATCCGACTTGTTTGTTCGTCTTGCTTGACCTTATGCTGTCATTATACGTGGAAATGCTCTGAAATAATTCCACCATGTTGTCTTTCTTACCCGTCAAATTTTCCGCTGCTGCTGCCAAAATTGTACAATCTTGTCAGCCTTCCTTATTATTCTTTTATATTGTTTTACCTAAAAAAATTTTTCTAAAAAATTTTTTCAACAGGACTTGCACAATCCTGCTGTAGAAATCCCGCTTTGAGCCCCTGCGTCAGAAATACTTGTACAATCCTGCTAAAAGCGCGCCATTACTAGGGTTAAAGCATAGTCTGAACATTCTTGACAGCAGTTTTAAGACATGGTATTTTATAAGCACAGCAAGAAAACAGCGCTAAACCGAAAGAAAAGCTGCGCTGTCCGTCAATATTATTTATTATTGTTTTGCAGGTTGGAGGGTTTATCATGAAAATTGCATTTGATGTCGACGTACTGTCGAAACAGATGAGCATCAACGATCTCGTTCATCAGGTTGCCGACTGGGGCTACAAATACATTGAGCAGTCTCCGCATCCGCGCATCAATCCGTTCTACAAGCATCCGCTGTTCTCTAAGGAATGCGAGGAAGAATACCGCAAAGCCCTCAAGGAAACGGGTGTCGAAATCTCGTCCTTCATCTGCGTCTACCGCTGGTCCGGTCCGACCGAAGAGCAGCGCAAGATGGCTGTGGCCAACTGGAAAAAGATGATTGAAATTGCCGTCAACATGGGCGTGCCGGTCATCAACACGGAACTCTCGGGCGACCCGAATCAGCAGGAAATCTGCAACGGCATGTGGTTCCGCTCCATGGAAGAACTGCTGCCCATCATCGAGCGCGAAGGTCTGCGCGTGGAAATCCAGTCCCATCCGTACGACTTCTGCGAACTCAACGATGAAACCTGCGACATGGTCAAATCCTTCCGTTCCAAGAACCTCGGCTATGTCTACTCTTCTCCGCACGGCTTCTTCTATGACCAGGGCAAGGGCGATGTCCGCCACATGCTCAAATACGCCGGCGATGAACTCACGCACGTACTGTTTGCTGACACGTACAACCAGACGCTCGACTGCCGCTACATCCTGAACCCGCCGTCCCTGAATCAGCGCGGCCGCGAGGATGTCTCGGTCCACCAGCATCTGAACCTTGGCATGGGCGATGTCGACTTTGACGGCATCTTCGAGACCCTGCGCGAGATGGATTTCGCCAATAAGCAACTCAAACCGGACGCTCCGAAAGTCGGCGGCGACAATATCGCCTGCGTCTCCATCTTCGGCTTCCCCGAGAAGATGAACGAATGGGCACCGCAGGCCCGCGAGCGCATCGAAAACGAACTGCTCAAGAAATAAAATCTCCTCATAAGAAAAATCCAGCCCGCAGCGGGGCTGGATTTTTTATGTCCTATATTTCCTATATTATTGAAGGAATTCACCGATTTACATGGATTTACATCCTGTGCTTTCGGTACTGGCAGTAGCCGAGCCAGAGCACGAGCAGCCAGACCGGCAGGAACAGCACGGCCAGCTGCATATCGGGAATCTGGGTCATGAAGAAGATGACACCGGCAAGGAAAATCAGAGAGAGGTAATTGGACCATGGATAGAGAATGGACTTAAATTTCGTCTCTTTATGATGCATGCGGCAGTAGGCGCGGAATTTCAGATGCGTCACACAGATGACGACCCAGCTGATAACAGCGGCACACGTCGCAATCATCATGAGGTACATGAAGACATGGCCCTGCAGGAAGTAATTGAGCGCGACGACAATCAGCGTGATGCCGGAAGAAACAAGGATGCCGCGCACCGGTACACCGTGATTCGAGAGTTTGCGGAAGAACGCAGGAGCCTCCCCCGTGCCGGCAAGGCCGTAAAGCATGCGGCTGTTGCTGTAGATGGCCGAATTATAAACGGAAATGGCTGCCGTCAGCACGACAAAGTTGAGGATATGCGCCGCTGCAGGAATGCCGACATTATTGAAAATCTGCACAAAGGGGCTTGCCTCCATGCCGACTTTGTTCCACGGCCAGAGAGCCATGAGCACGACCATCGTGCCGACGTAGAAAATCAGGATGCGCCAGATGACCTGATTGATGGCCCGCGGAATCGTGCGGTCAGGGTCTTCTGCCTCACCGGCCGTGATGCCGATGAGCTCAATGCCGCCGAACGAGAACATGACCACGGCAATCGAGAGAGCAAGGCCCCAAAGGCCGTTTGGCAGGAAGCCGCCGTTTGCCCAGATATTGCTGAAATTCTCAGGGAACGGCTGCCCATTCGTAAAAATCAGTCCGAGGCCCAAAAGAATCATGCTGACAATCGCGGCAATCTTGATGAGTGCCATCCAGAACTCCGCTTCGCCATACGCCTTGACGTTGACGAGATTGAGTGCCGTGATGGCGACAAGGCAGACAAGCGAAGAAATCCACTGCGGCAGGTCGGGGAACCAGAAATTCATATAAATGCCAACGGCCGTGAGCTCGGCCATGGATACGAGCACATAGTTGAACCAATAATTCCAGCCCGAAAGAAAGCCGGGGAACCTGCCCCAGTATTTTGTCGCATAATGACTGAATGAGCCTGATACTGGCTCGTCGACGGCCATCTCGCCAAGCATGCGCATGATGAGAAAAATCACGATGCCGCCAATGAGATAGGCGAGCATGACGGCAGGCCCCGCGAGCGCAATTGTCGAGGCCGAGCCGTAAAACAGGCCCGTGCCGATGGCGCCGCCTAAGGCAATCATCTGCAGATGACGGTTCTTGAGGCCGCGCTTCATCTTTGTATTTTCCATTGTATCATCTCCTAGTAAACAAATACCCTCTCATTATACCATCATCTTCATAGGATTGACAGGTTTACAAAAATAAGCGAAGCCCCAAAAGAGGCTTCGCTTATCTGTATATCCTTATGTAGCTTGATTTGCCTTGAGCTGCGTCTTATTTACGGCGATAGACGATATTGCTGCGCATGAGATACTCAAACGGCAGACTCAGGCAGTGAACAAGGCGCGAGAACGGGAAGACGATGGCGACCATCATCCACGTGAACATGTGGAACTGGAAGATGGCCGGCACATCCTTCATGAGGCTGACATCCGGGGACAGCATGAGCACAGAGCGGAACCACGGCGAGATGCTCTCGCGATAGTCAAAGCCGCCCGGGATATTCGTAATCGTCGCCGTCGTGCCCGAGACAAGCGCGAGCAGCAGCAGCAGGTAAAGGAGCCGGTCCGTGCCGCTCGTGTTGACCTGCATGCGGGCGCTGCCAAAGAAGCGGCGCTTCATGAGCCAGAGAAAACCGCCGAGGAACAGGGCAGCTGCAGGGATACCGCCGGCCAGCGCAATCTATGATACGTTGCTTCATCCGTGCCAGCAGCTTCTGTGACGAACTTCGGCACGAGAATGCCGATGAAATGACCGCCAAAGGCCATCAGCAGGCCGAGATGGAAAATCGGATTCGCCCACTTGAGACTCTTCTTATCGAGGAATTCGCTGGATTTTGTCGTCCAGTTGCGTTCCGATACCGTATAGCGGACAATCGTACCGCCGATGAAAATCGTCAGAGCGATATACGGCAGGACGCCGTAGAAAAATTCATGCATGATTTGCCTCCAATCCTGCCGTTTCTGTCAATACGAGGTCGAGAAGGAATGCATGCGGCAGCTTCGCATCGATGAAGCGCGTGCGCAGGAGTTCTACGCGCGGCTTGATTTTCGTGAGCACCCGTGCAGCTTTTTCTTCCGGCAGGGATGCGGCGAGCTCTAAGAGCGCCGGCAGATAGTCCGGCAGCTGTTTTTCCACATCGAGCCCGTTCGCAAGAAAGAGCTCTTTATAATGATGCATTTCCTCCGACTGCTTGCCAAAGTCCGTGCGTTCCTGTGTCGTCAGATAGAGATTCGTGTTCTGCGAGAAATCAAACGAACGCACATAAAGGTCCTCATATTCCTTTGCTCCGCTCTCCTCGACGAACGCGAGGAAATCCTCAAAGACGGAAACAGGCTGCTGTGCTTTGATTTCCCTGAAGGCCCTGCGGCAATCCGGCAGTTCCTGCCACCATGCAGCATCAGGGTATTCAAAGAGATGTGAGGTGAGCATCAGGACTTTCTGATAATCTTCCATTTCCATCTCAGCACCCCCCGCCCGGGCAGGTGTAGCAGCCGCCGCCCTGACCTTTGCGCATTTCGCCATGGCTCTTGCCCTGAATGCCCGCAGGAATGTTGAAGCGGTTCTTGTACTTGGCAATGCCGAGCAGGCGGAACATCTTTTCGTAGACCTCCGGTGCAAACTCGAGATGTGCCGGCAGCTCATCATCCGTCGTCTTTGCACGCATGACAGAGCGCATGTCAAGCAGGCGCTGCAGCGTGCGCGTCATGACGGCCGTGTTGCCCGCCGCGAAAATCTCGGCGAGGTAGGCAATCGGAATGCGCATCTCGTCGGCTTCCGGCAGGTAGCAGTCGGCCTCGACGCGGCGCGTAATCGGCGAAAGGGGCGGTACGTACCAGACCATCGGCAGCGTGCGGAACTCCGGATGGAGCGGCAGGCCGAGCTGCCATTCTTTGACAATCTTATACACAGGCGAATTCTGTGCAGCCTGCAGCCATGCCTCAGAGATGCCCTCTTTGCGCGCAGCCTCGATGACCTCAGGGTCATTCGGGTCAGCGATGACATCGAGCACCTGATGATAGATTTCACCCTTGTCGCGCGTCGAAGCAGCGGCAACGACCTTATCCATATCGTAGAGCAGGATGCCCATGTAGCGCAGGCGGCCGACACACGTATCGGCGCAGACCGTCGGCAGACCGTTCTCAAGACGCGGGAAGCAGAAAATGCACTTCTCGGCCTTGTTCGTCTTCCAGTTGAAGTAAACCTTCTTGTACGGGCAGGCCGGCACGCAGTGACGCCAGCCGCGGCAGCCGTCCTGCGAGACGAGCACAACGCCGTCCTCTTCGCGCTTGTAGATAGCACCGGACGGGCACGCTGCGACGCAGGCCGGATTCAGGCAGTGATTGCAGAGACGCGGCAGATATTTCATGAACAGGTCATGGAATTCCAGCATGATATCGCCGGACATGTTCTTGAGGTTGACGTCCTGACGGGCCGATTCGCCGTTGGCGAGGTCATCCTCCCAGTTCGGGCCCCATTTGATTTCCATGCGCTTGTTCGTAATCAGCGAACGCGGACGCGCAATCGGCTGATGGTTGCGGCGCTTCGAATGAATGAGCGTCTCATAGTCGTACGTCCACGGCTCATAGTAGTCGTCCATCTCCGGCTGGTCCGGATGATAGAAGAGCTTTAAGAGGCGCTCCGGCTTCGAACCCGTACGCAGCGCGAGCTTGCCGTCCTTGCCGAGTTTCCAGCCGCCCTTCCATTTTTCCTGGTCTTCCCAGTTCTTCGGATAGCCGATGCCCGGTTTCGTCTCGACATTATTGAAATACATGTATTCCGCGCCTTCGCGGTTGGTCCAGACATTCTTGCAAGTGATGGAGCACGTATGGCAGCCAATGCACTTATCAAGATTCATGACCATGGAAATCTGAGCTTTAATCTTCAAGCCAGTCAACCTCCCCCTGCATCTTGCGCGCGACCACATACATATCGCGCTGGTTGCCCGTTGGTCCATAGTAGTTAAAGCCATAGCTGAGCTGGCCATAGCCGCCGATCATATGCGTCGGCTTCATGTGAATGCGCGTCGGCGTATTGTGCGTGCCGCTGCGCGTGCCCGTAATCTTCGAGGCCGGCACGTTGATGTGGCGGTCCTGTGCATGATGCATAAAGACCGTGCCCTGCGGGATACGCGGCGAAACGGCAACGCGCGACGTAACAACACCGTTGTGGTTGTAAAGTTCAATCCAGTCATTATCGCGTACGCCGATTTCCTTGGCATCCTTCTCGCTCATCCAGACCGTCTGGCCGCCGCGGAACAGCGTCAGCATCTGCTGGCTGTCGAAGTACATGGAATGCGTCGACCACTTGTTGTGCGGCGTCAGATACTTCAGCGTAATTTCCTTCGCACCGCCCAAAAGGTTCTTAATCGGGCGGTAATCGAGAATCGGCTTGAACGTAGCCAGTGCCTCGCCGTACTCGCGCATCATCTGATGGTCGAGGTAGAACGACTGACGGCCCGTGACCGTGCGGAACGGCACGAGTTCTTCAATATTCGTCGTGAACGGCGTATAGCGGCGGCCCTGATTGCTGCCTGTGAACGTCGGCGACGTAATCGTCTCTTTCGGCTGCGCGGCGATTTCGTCAAACGTGAAGCGTTCGCTCTCGCGGTCTTTGGCGAGATGCTCAAGATTTGTGAGGCCCGTCTTGTTGTTGAGGTCCTTGAACGCCTTGACTGCAACCTTGCCGTTCGTCGTCGTCGAAAGGCCCATGACAGCCTCAACAGCCTGACGTGCGTCGTAAATCGACGGCATGCCGTAAGAAATATAGTCCTTGTTTTCGATGACGCCGTTGCGGCGGCGGATTTCTTCGTATTCATCCGAAGAATCCCAAGTCATGGCCAAAGAGCCCATCTTCTTCGAGACATTCGGTCCGAGGGCAATCCACTTCTCATACGTTTTCGTGTAGTCGCGCGTGACCGGTACGAGTTTTGGCATCGTCTTGCCCGGGATTGGCTCACATTCGCCCTTGCTCCAGTCGCGGATGACGCCTTCCGGCTGTGCCGTCTCACCCTCGCTGTCGTGGCCGATTGGCACGGCGACGAGGTCTTCATACGGCTTGAGGTCGGCTTCTTTTGCAACTTTCGAGACAGCGCCTGCCAGTGTGCGGAATACATCCCAGTCGCTCTTAGCCTCCCAGAGCGGATTGACCGCTGCCTGGAACGGATGTACGAACGGATGCATATCCGTCGAAGAAATATCATCTTTCTCGTACCACGTAGCCGTCGGCAGTACGACATCAGAGTACAGAGCCGTGCCGGCCATGCGGAAGTCGATATCGATGAGCAGGTCGAGCTTGCCTTCGGCAGCTCCGCCCGGCTTCTTAAGCTCTTCCTGCTCGCGCCATTTGACTTCCGTCGGACGCGTCGGACCTTCTTCCTCAGCAAAGACGGTATGCTCCGTGCCGAGCAGGTATTTATTGAAGAAATCGTTGCCCTTGGCCGAGGAGCCGAGGAGATTAGCCGTCCAGACAAAGAGATTGCGCGGGAAATTCTCCGGTGCATCCGGGTCTTCGGCGGCAAACTGCAGGCTCTTGTCCTTGAGGGAGTTCACGACGTATTTCTTGACGTCGATGCCCTGCTTCTTAGCGGCATCCGTCAGCTGCTGACCGCTCTTGTTGAACGTCGGATACGACGGCAGCCAGCCGAGGCGGGCAGCCATGACGTTGTAGTCCGCTGCATGGCGGTAGCGCGGTTTTTCCAGCGGCGAAACGAGGTCCTGCATGTCAATCTCGTCGCTGCGCCACTGGTCCGTCGCAAAATAATAGAACGACGTCGAATTCTGCAGACGCGGCGGAGCCTGCCAGTCCGTGGCCGTCATGACGCGGGCCCAGCCCTCTGCCGGACGCAGTTTCTCCTGGCCGACATAATGAGCCCAGCCGCCGCCGTTGCGGCCCTCAGAGCCCGTGAACAGCAGCAGGTTGAGAATCGTGCGGTAAACGATGTCGGCATGGAACCAGTGGTTGATGCCGCCGCCCATGATGACCATCGTTTTGCCCTTCGTCTTGATGGCGTTGTCGGCAAACTCACGGGCCGTATGGATGCAGGTCTCAGCCGGCACACCCGTGTATTTTTCCTGCCATTTCGGCGTGTACGGCACATCATCTTCATACGAGGATGCACATTCGCCGCCGAGGCCGCGGTCGATGGCGTAGTTGGCCAGCGTCAGGTCGTAGACCGTCGTGACGAGGACATCGCCATCTTTCGTCTTGATGCGTTTTGCCGGTACCATGCGGCGGATGACGCGGCTCTCGCGCTCATTGCCGAAGTACGGGAATTCCATCTCGACGACTTCATCAAACTTGCCGAAGACCGAAAGCTGCGGCACGATTTTCTCGCCTGTATCGCGGTCTTCCTCGCGCAGGTTCCATTTCTTGTGATTGTCCCAGCGGTCGCCCATCGTGCCGTTCGGTACGACGAGTCTGCCCGTGAGCTCATCAATGACATAATGCTTGAACTCGGCATGCTTGTCCTCGCGGCCCATGTCCTTGCCGTTGAGGAAACGTCCCGACTCATAGCTGCCGTCCTCACGCTTGTCGAGGCGCACGAGGAACGGGAAATCCGTGTAATGGCGCGTGTAATCCGTGAAGAACTTCGACGGCTCACCCCAATAATACTCATTGAGGATGACATGGCCCATGGCCATGGCAAACGCAGCATCGCTGCCGACTTTCAGGGAAATCCACGTATCGGCAACAGTCGTCGACTCCGCATAGTCCGGTGCAATAGAAACGACCTTCGTGCCTTTATAGCGCGCTTCAATGAGGAAATGCGCATCCGGCGTACGCGTCAGCGGTACATTCGAGCCCCACGTGATGATGTAGCCGGAGTTGAACCAGTCCGAAGACTCCGGTACGTCCGTCTGGTCGCCCCAGACCTGCGGGCTTGCCGGCGGCAGGTCGGCATACCAGTCATAGAAGGACAGGGCCGCGCCGCCCATGAGCTGCATAAAGCGCGCGCCAGCGGCATACGACATCATCGATTTGGCCGGAATGACGGCGAACGCAAAGTTGCGGTCCGGACCGTATTTCATCGCCGTATGCAGAAGCGACGAAGCGATGAGCTCCGAAACTTCGTCCCAGCTCGAACGCACAAAGCCGCCCTTGCCGCGGGCTTCCTTGTACTGCTTCGTCTTTGCCGGGTCATTGGCAATGCTCTGCCAAGCCTCAAGCGCCGTCTTGTGCTCTTTGCGCGCCTTGCGCCAAAGGGCAGCGAGCTCGCCGCGCAGATACGGATACTTCACGCGGTGCGGGCTGTAGAGATACCAAGAAAACGTCGAACCACGGGGGCAGCCACGCGGCTCAAAGTCCGGCATGTCCGGGCTCGTCTCAGGATAATTGTGCTCCTGATTCTCCCAGGCAACCAGACCGTTCTTTACGTAAATGTTCCAGCAGCACGAACCCGTGCAGTTGACTCCATGCGTCGAATGAACGCATTTGTCGAATGACCAGCGGTCACGATACGTATTTTCCCACTCACGGCCGCCTTCGAACAGCTGCTGGTGTCCCGTCGCCGATTTCTCGACCGGAATGAGATGCTTCCATTTCTTAAAGATATTGCTCACGTCATCACCCTCCTGTTGTATATCATTCTATCCGATTTTATCTCTCACTCATGTGACAAACATCACCGCATGTTGTTTTTAAAGAAAAAAATATCTGCTGAGGCAATTCTCAGCAGATACTGCGTCTCATTTCAACGGACTCTTACACTTCTGTCATTCGATATTGCAGATTTCCAAGCCACAATTCTCACACTGGATGGCCTGTTTGAGATAGTCGATGTCCTTGATGAAAATCAGATGGCCGCGGTATTCGATGATGCCGGCCTTCCTGAGCTCGCTGAGCATGCGGTTGAGGCTTTCGCGGGCCGTTGCGGAGTAGTTCGCGAGTTCCTGATTCGTCAGCGGCACGGAAATGAGGATGCCGCCATCGGTTTCCTTGCCATAGCTGTTCGCGAGGCGGATGAGCGTGGAATAAAGCGCGCCCTTCTTGCCATAGAGCAGCAGGTCGCGGAATTTGGAATGCTGCTTGCGCATATGTGCACCCATGATTTTGAGCAGATTGATGGCCAGCGACGGCTTTTTCTCAAGGTAGCTCTGCAGCACAGGGAATTCGATGGCATAGACCTCGGCCGCACTCTGGGCCACAGCATTGAAGATATAGACCGGCTTCTTCTCGTAAAGCGGCAGTTCCCCGATGATGCCGCCGCGCGACGCGAGGCGCAGGGAGAGCACACGGCCGGACATCGCGTACTTCGTGATGAAGATATGCCCCGAGCGCACGATGTAAAAATACCGCGCCGTATCCCCTTCATGAAACAGATATTCCCCGTCGTGCAGCATGATGATTTTGCCCGGAATCTCGTAAAAATGACGTACGAGTGCTTCCATCTGCTCCTGCTGCTTTTTCTTGCTTTCTTCCATAGATGCGACCCCTTTTCCTTCCCTAGATATACCACAAAAAGCTCTATTCATACAGAAGTATACATCATATGTATACTTCTGTCATAAAATACATTCTTCCTGTTCAGGATACGTTAAACTTTTCGTGTGCGCCGTGATATTTGTTACATTTGGCGTGATTTTTTTTACAGATTATTTGATATATCTACTCTATAATGTGACAAAGAGCTTATCGTTTTTTATTGCTTATTCGAATTCCATAGCAAAGGAGAGTTATCCATGGCAGAAACATCGGTAATGAAGAAATTGGGGCCCAACCCCACGCGTAAGGAAATCCTTGCGAACTGGCAGCCTGAGGACACAGAATTCTGGGAGAAGTTCGGCAAGAAAATCGCAAAGGAAAATCTCTACACGTCCACGTGGGCTCTGGTCCTTTCCTTCGTCGTTTGGACGCTTTGGGCCACGATTGCCGCGAAGCTCAACGCCGTCGGCTTCAACTTCACGGCAGACCAGCTCTTTACGCTTGCAGCCCTGCCGGGTCTCGTCGGTGCGACGGGCCGTCTTTTTTACACGTATCTGCCTGGCCTGATTGGCGGCCGCAACTCGGCCTTCATCACGACGGCCCTGCTGCTGTTCCCGCTGTTCGGCCTCGGCCGTGCCCTGCAGAACCCGACGACGTCGTATGACACGTTTGTCATCCTCGTTTTGTTCATCGGCATCGCCGGTGCCAACTTCTCTGCCTCGATGGCCAACATCGGCTTCTTCTTCCCGATGCGCGAGAAAGGCCTGGCTCTCGGCATCAACGCCGGCGTCGGCAATCTCGGTGTTTCGCTCATCTACCTCACGGCTCCGCTGCTGCTCGGCTGGAATCTCTCCGGACTCTTCGGCCCCGGCGTCAACGGCCTTTACGTCCAGAACGTCTGCTACTTCTGGATTATCCCGACGGCCCTGACGCTTGTGCTCATCTGGAAATTCATGGACAACCTGCCCATGCCGAAACCGAATCCGAAAGCCATGTTCTCGATTTTTGGCAACAAGCACACGTGGCTCATGTGCTGGATTTACACCTGCGGCTTCGGTTCGTTCATCGGCTTCTCCGCAGCCCTCGGTCTGCTCGTCTCGAAAGAATTCCCTGAGGTCTCGTTCTCGATGGCCGCATTCCTCGGACCGTTCATCGGTGCTGGCATCCGTCCGGTCGGCGGCTGGCTCGCCGATAAAATCAACTGCGGTTCGCGCGTCACGCTGATTTCCCTGTTCATCATGGTCGCAGCCGCTGTCGTCAGCCTGCTTGGCCTGCAGGCCCACAATTTCGTCATGTTCTTCGCTTCGTTCCTGCTGCTGTTCCTGACGACGGGCTTTGTCAACGGCGCTTCATTCCGCATGATTCCGTACATTTTCAAAGACGGCGGCAAATCTTCGCTCGTCACGGGCTTCACGGCCGCGATTGCCGCTTACGGCGCTTTCCTGATCCCGAAGCTCTTCGGCTGGTCCTATGCCGCTTTCGGCAACGTCTACATGGCCTTCTACATCCTGATTGCCTTCATGGTCAGCACGATTGTCGTCACGTGGTATTTCTACGACCGCAAAGGCTCGGGCATCAAGTGCTGATTATCGCAGCTTTACCCCCAAAACTATGATAAAATAAAAGTCAGGCCGTACGGCCTGACTTTTTCATGTTCAGAAACGAAATGATACGATACTTAGTAAGATTAGTAAGATAAGAAAGAAGGTCACTTTTATGGCATATGAAAACGGACTCACGCATTTTGACCCAAGCGGACAGGCCATCATGGTCGATGTCAGCGGCAAGCAGGAGACGAGCCGCACGGCCATTGCCTCGGGACGCATCCATGTCAATAAAGCCGTCTATGAGGCCATTGAGCAGGGCACGGCCAAGAAAGGCGATGTACTCGGCACCGCGCGCATCGCGGGCATCATGGCGGCCAAGAACACGAGCTCAGTCATCCCGCTCTGCCACCCGCTGCCCATTGCGAAATGCAGTGTCGACTTCACGATGCTGCCCGAGGAATCCGCAGTCGAAGCCAGAGCCACGGTCAAAGTCACGGGACAGACCGGCGTCGAGATGGAAGCGCTCCATTCCGTCAGCGTAGCCCTGCTGACCATCTACGACATGTGCAAAGCTCTCGACAAGGGCATGGAAATCCAGTACATCCACCTTGAGAAAAAGACAGGCGGCAAAAGCGGCACCTACATACGCCCAGAAGAGACAAGCAAAAAATAAAAGAACAACCCAACAAATGGAGTGTTTCTTCCAACAAGATTGGATTGCCCTTTCACTTGAAACGCTATATGATAAAAGGCAGATGGATTGATTGAGTTGATTCGTCAGCTCCCCCCTCATCCATCTCCCCTTATATTTTTCCCTCATTCGAGTCAGCATACGATGTGCAGGCTCTTTTTTTTACCCATTTTCAGGTTTTTCCTGTACATGGCGCTTCTCGCGCTGCTTCTCGATAAAGGCCTTGCGGTACTCAGCCGGGCCCATGCCGTACTGCTGACGGAAGATGCGGCTCAGTGAATCACTTTTTTCATAGCCGCACGAGGCCGCGATGCTCGCAATCGACAGCTTTGTACTCTCGATGAGGTACTGCGCCCGCGTCATGCGGCAGGTCTGGATATACTTCTGCAGCGTCATGCCCGTCTTGCTGCGGAACAGGCTGCTTAAATAGCTGCGGTTGAGGTTCATCGTCGCGGCAATATCGGCCGTATTGATATGCTCATGCAGATGATGGCGCACGTATTCCATGACGTGCACGACATACGAATTGCCGCTTGCCGGCAGCTGATGGGCCTGCCCTTCCTCACTGAGGATGGCAATAAAGCGGTAAAGCGCGCTGAGGCGGTAATAATGGTCCGACGGCGTCTGCTGGCGGTGCTGCAGCATGTCATGCACGCAGTTCACGAGGCGTTCCGGATGGCTGCAGGAAAAAATTGGATTTTTCTGCGACAGCCCGAGCTCATAAAGCAGATGCGTCATTTCCTCACCGGCCGCACCGACCCAGATGTAGCTCCACGGTTCTTCCTCATCGCTGCAGTACGTCGTCTCATAGTCCGGCGCAATCAGGAACCCCTGTCCTGCATGCAGTTCATACGTCATGCCATTGACCTGGAATCTGCCCCTTCCCTTCGTGATGTAATGCAGCAGGTAATACGACCGCACACCGGGCCCATAGGCATGGCCGGCCTCCATTTCCGACTCGCCGATGGTTGTCAGGTAAAGCCTGCTCTCATCCTCCGTTGGCATATCCATGAATTTGACTTTTTCCATACACTTCATCTCTAAAAAATACACAAAATCACTTTATTTATAGGCTTTATTCTATCATAACGAAAAAACTCCTGCAAAATGCCATAGTATATATACACTGCAACAGCATGTAAATATGCAAACAAAACCCTCAACGGAACGAATTCCTGTTGAGGGTTTTGTATATTTATGTCATTACTGCATTCACCAAAGACCGATGACATGCCACCAGAACGAGCCGATACCCAGCCAGATGATCATGTAGACCGTGACCATGATGAAACCGAGCTGCCACCATTTGCCCTGCGGCACATAGCCGGCACCGTAAAGAATCGGCGCAGCACCGCCGCCGTAATGCGTCAGCGGAATCATGAGATTTGAGAGCGAGGCAAAGGCGATGGCTGCCAGAAGCGGCGGCGTGCCGACAGCTACGGCTACGGCCAGGAAAGCCGCGTACATTGCACCGATATGGGCCGAGACACTCGCAAATGCATAATGCGAGTAAACGTAGATGAGGGCGAGCAGGATAAAGGCAGTCAGCCAGCTCAGGCCGGCACTGGCAATCGCGCTGCCGGCCATACCGGCGACGACCTTGATGAAGCCCGAGCTTGAAAGCGCCCCCGCCAGGGCAATCAGCGAGCCCATCCAAAACATCGTGTTCCAGGCGCCCTTTTCCTGCAGGACATCCTGCCACGTCAGGACATTCGTCAGAAGCAGGACCGTGACGGCCAGCATGCCAACGCCCGTGGCGTTCATATGTGTCAGCGAGGACGTTGCCCAGAGAGCCAACGCCCCGACAAAGACGACGAGTACAACTTTTTCCATGTAGCTCATCGGGCCCATCTTCTCGAGAGCCTCCACGGCCATTTTCTTGGCATGCGGCATCTCATGGATTTCCGGCGGATAGAGTTTATAGAGAAGATACGGCATGACGATGAGCGAAATAACGCCCGGCACAGCCGCGGCCAGAGCCCATTCGCTCCAGGTAATCTCGACGCCGATGGTCTTGGCGGCGAGCTCCACGGACATCGGGTTGCCGGCCATGGCGGTCATGAACATCGCGCAGGTGATGGCGTTGGCCTGATATTCAATCTGCATGATGTAAGCGCCGAACTTGCGCGCCGTGCCGTCGTTCGGCTCCGAATGCAGGGCCGACGAAAGACTGCGGATAATCGGATAGATGATGCCGCCCGCACGCGCCGTCGACGATGGCGTCGCCGGCGAGATGACAAAGTCCGACAGCGTGATGGCATAGCCGAGCGTCAGTGAAGATTTGCCGATGGCCTTGATGATGAGATAGGCAATGCGGCTGCCGAGGCCGCTCTTAATAAAAGCACGGGCTAAAAGGAACGCGCAGACAATCAGCCAGATGGTGCTGTTGCCATAGCCCGAAATCGCCGTCTTGACGCTGATAACGCCGAGGAGTGCGCCAGCCGTCACACCGATGAAAGCAACGGCGCCGATGGGCATCGGCTGCAGGATAAAGCCGGCGATGGTCGCGGCAAAAACAGCAAACAAATGCCAGGCAATTGGCGTAATGGCCTCAGGATGCGGCAGAAACCAGAGGACAGCGCCAATGCCTATGACGATGGCAAGTTTTTTCCTTTGACTTGCATCCATTTCTTTCATTCCCTTCTATATCATATGGAATAAACTTCTCTTATAAGGAAGAACCGCCGAGGGGAAGTTGGCGGTTCTTCTTAAGCATGTTCCGTTTATTTTGCGTAAGCGGCGTATTTCTGCAGCACGCGGTCGCAGAATACCGGAGCAAGACCGAGGTAATTGTGCGGGTCGAGCATGTAGTCGATCTCTTCCTCGGTAAAAGCGTCTTCGACTTCCTTCGTCTTCATGAGAACATCCTTCAGAGGAATTTCCTTCTCATACGCCTCCATGCAGGCATTGTAGACGATGTGATGCGACGTCAGGCGGCCGAGCTTGCGGGCCAGATGCATCATGACGCACTCACTCATCATGAGGCCTTTCTGAACGAAGAGATTGCTCTCCATATGTTTCTCATAGACGATGAGGTTGTCAAGGATGTATTCCATCTTGTGGAGAGCCGTGCCCATGAGTTCACAGGCACGTGGGATGGCTTCCCACTCAGAGATGAAGCAGCCCCAGTCGCGTTCGTTCTCCGAAACCATGCTCTCGACAATCGTCGGCGCAATGCCGCGGACGTTGCGCAGCAGGGCGAGGACATTTTCAAGCACAGCCGGATTGCGTTTGTGCGGCATCGTCGAGGAACCGACTTTGCCCATGAAGAACGGCTCTTCAAGCTCGAGGATTTCCGTGCGCTGCAGCGTGAAGATTTCATGCGCGATGCGTCCGAGCGTGCCGGCGAGCAAAGCGAGTTCCGAGGTGAACTCTGCCTGATTGTCGCGGGCTACGTGCCAGGCAATCGTCGGCACCTCAAGGCCGAGAATCTCGAACATGCGCTGCTGCGTCTCAAGGCCTTTTTCCGGCTGCGAAGCCAGCGTGCCAACGGCGCCGGCCATCTCGCCGACAAAGACGCGTTTCTTCATGCCCCCAAGACGTTCAATCTGGCGGCCGAGCTCATCTGCCCAAACCGCAGCCTTGTAGCCGAACGTGATAGGAATGGCATGAACGACATGCGTGCGGCCGGCTTCCGGCGTATCGCGGTATTTCTTGACGAGCTTGAGGATGGCCGTGAGGCAGGCCTTGACATCGCGCACGATGATGTCATAGGCATCTCGCTCCAAAAGGACCATGCCCGTATCGACGATATCCTGGCTCGTTGCACCCCAGTGCACGAACTCGCCCGCATGTTTCGGCAGCACTTTCTTGAAGGCATTGAGGAGCGGCACAATCGTGATGGAGCTCTTATAGCCCTCGCCAATCGACGGGATGTCGAGGAGGTCGGCCTTGGCATATTTGACGATGATATCGGCCTTTTCCTTTGGGATGACGCCGAGCTCGCCCTGAGCCTGAGCCAGAGCTGCTTCCGTATCGAGCCATTTCTGTACCCAATTCTTCTCGGAGAAAACGCTGTTCATCTCTTCCGTACCAAAGAGGAACCCGTGAATCTGGCTGTCGATGACCGTTGCTGACATAAATAAAACCCCTTTCGCTTGCATGCGGTGTTGTTGTTTTCCTGTTGTCTTTATCTTAACAGCCTGCCAGCGTGAAGTGAAATACCGCCATCTTATCAAAAAATAAGGGTACAGCTTTCGCAGCGCTTTTTTATGAGCCGAAACGGCAGAAATCTGCTAAAATTATAATCACAGTTTATTTTTACAACTTCATTCTATAAATAAAGTTGAAGCACATAACATGACCTTATCTTTTGATTCGATTTTCTTATCTGCTCACAGCAGGGTTCTCTGTCTCTGCCGCGAACTTTCTTCATATAAGAAAATGAAAAGGAGGAAACTATGGAAATACGACAACTCGAATACTTCCTAACCATCTGCGAAGCGGGCAGTTTCACGAGAGCGGCCGAACGCCTCTATGTCTCGCAGCCGGCTGTCACAAACGCTATCCGCAGCCTCGAAGAAGAACTCGGCATCCAGCTCTTTGACCGCAGTCAGAAGCTCGCGACCCTGACCGCCGAAGGCCGCATCTTTGCCGGCCATGTCGAGAAAATCATGCACGGCATCACGCGGACCGTCGAGGAAATCCATTCACTGCGCAATCTCACGAGCGGCGTGCTCGACATCGGCCTGACAGCACTCGGCGGCCAATCCGCCATCATCAGCCTGCTCAAGGCCTACCGTCATGCCTACCCCGACATCCAGATGATTCTGCACGAAGATACGACGGGGAATCTGCAGCAGGCCCTGATTGAAGAAAAACTCGACCTCGCTATCTTTGCCCCATGGCAGAAGAACAACAGTCTTTCCTACGAAATGCTCGATGAAGAAGAGCTCGTCGTCTGCTGCAGCCGCCATCACGCCCTGCACCGACGCAACAGCATCGCCCTTGCCGACCTCAAGGTCATCCCAGGCAGGCGCACGGCTTCAGTCGCCAGCGCCAGCCGTTTCTTAGCTGCATTGGCCCATTTTTACCAAAGAGAACTGCAGCAGGAAAAGCTTCCTATCACCACTTCTGCCGCGAAGCAGAGCTTAGCCAGTCAAACCGACCAGCTGACACAGCAGCTGCAGCAGGCTTCCCTTGAAATCATCAAGCAGCAGATTAACGGCCCCGCAGATGAAGAAAACATCGCCGCGCCTGCCAATCTTCCCAAAGAAGGGGCACCATCCCCCAGCATGAGTGAGGCCCTGAAGAATCTCAATTACCTCGTGCGGCGCATCGAACGCCTTGCTGCCGCCAAATGACAAATACGTGACAAAATAAAATAAAGCATAAGAAAAAGTCAGCCTCGAGGAGCTGACTTTTTCTTATGCAAATGCATGTCTATAGGTTGACTTACTTTGGGAAAGCTATCAGAGACTGCCTTTCATGACGGCGTTCGTCTTCTCGATGCACTGATGTGCTTTGTCAATCGAGAGTCCGAGCGTGCGCATGATCTTATCTGGGTTATGGAAGCCCATGCTGTTCTCGGCAGCGACCCAATCCCAGTACCACTGGGCTTCGCGGACGAGCTGGCGGGATTCTGTGAGCTGTTCATCCGTAGCGCCGGCATCCATAGCGGCCTTGATGGTCTTATGGGCCTGAGCGACGGTCTGTCCGGCAATGCGCTGGAGCTTGAACGTGTTGTCGCCAATCGTCTGAACGCGGGCCTTGAGGGTCTCAGCGCTCTCGTCATGGCATTTGAGGCAGGACTCTTCCGGAGTCTTGAGCGGGTTCGTCATCCAGTGCGACGTGTATTTCTGGCCGTTCTCTCTCATGTACGGCATATGGCAGTCAACGCAGGTGACACCGGCATCGGCATGGACACTCGTTGCCCACGCCTCAAAGTCCGGATGCTGTGCTTTGAGCATCGGTGCCTTGGAGTCGGCATGAATCCAGTCCTGCGTGAAGCCGCCGGCCTGACCAGACTGATAGAACTGATACTCGGATTCGGCATCGAGGCCATTGTCGAACGGATGGTTGACGCGGCCGTCTTCCTTCGTGAAGTAGTACTCATTGTGGCACTGTGCGCAGACATAAGCGCGCTTGTCATTGTGCGAAGCGTTGTTCACATCAATGCCGCGGCGGGCCATCGAGTCGATGAAGCCCTGCTGATAGACGCGCAGTTCCATGGTCTCAGGGTCATGGCAGGTCGAGCAGCCGAACCACTGGTCATCTTCAATCGGAGCCATGACTTCTTCGACAGGCTTCGAAGCGTAATCCCAGCCGCTCTGTTTGTAGTAGACATCATACATGTACGAGCTCTTGCAGGTGATGCAGTTGCCCTTCTGGCCCGGCAGGCGTTTCGTGTTCTTGAAATCCTCGCCGGCATACGTATGGCCGCGGTCATCATCGTACTGCAGGGCGAATTTGTAGCCCTTGAAGTTCTCAAGCATCTCCGGCTGCTCGGTCAGGTGAGAATTGCCTTCCTGGGCACCGCCATAGCCTGTCGGCGACGGCGAAGTATCATTGTTCTTCATGAACGAATTGTACTCCAATGGATAGGCATCCTTATACGCTTCTTTGCCGAGCTGCTTTTCCTGGGGAATCTTGGCGAGCTTGACGCTATTGTCGTTCGGCGCCGCGACGATGCGTACGACGACAAAGCCAAAGAATACAACGCAGACAGCTATGATTCCCGTCAATATCTTCTGTAGCTTACTCAACTTTTATCCCCCCTTCGAGATGATTTGAACCATGTGCGATACTGCTGTGGCATTTGAGGCAGTCACCGCCCGTGTCGAGATTTACACCGACATCGGCATGAACCTCACCCATCGTCGTCGAATGGCAGCGCAGGCAGTTGTCATTGACCGTCCGTCTTCCCTGTGCTGAGATCTTGATATGGGCTGGATAGTCGCGCAGCACTTCATGATACGTATCAATCATGCCCGTGCGGCCTTTCTCAAACATGTAATGTACGGCGTTGTCGTGCGGCAGGTGGCAGTCCGTGCATTCCAGCGAGCGATGCGAGGACATCGCAAATGTCGCCTGCTCACTCTTCATTGCATGACAGGAGCCGCAGAATGCGGGCGATCCCGAAAATGCCATGGCAGCCGAACCTATGCCACAGACGGCGACGCCGATGACGAAACCGCCGGCCAGGCAGGCCAAGGTGTGTTTCTGAAATAGTTCCTTGAACTCCACTCTGGTTCCCCTCCTCTCTCTTACTACGCCTTATTTGCTATTATTATATCATTGTAAAAAAAAGCAAGGCGTTGCCGGAGCAACGCCTTTTTAAATATTATTTATTGTCTCATAACTCACTCTGATGACCGCGCGACGGGATTGCAGCAAAGCAGCCAAAGGCCGCGGCAATGGCACCGAGCCAGAGCAGATAGATGAACGGCTTCGTGCTGACGGCAGCCGTCACGGCAATCTGGGATTCTTCCTCAACCGATGGCAGAATCTCCAGACGGGCCTGCGAGTCATTGCCCGAAATGCCCGTCAGACGGATGCGTTTTTGACCATCAAAGATAGGAATGGCCTCAGACGTGCCGCCATCGCGCGTCGCAAGAATCGTCGGCTTTGCGTGCTCGACCTTCTCGCCATCCGTCACGGCAATCGTGGCCGTCACCAGGAGTTTGCCATCCGGCTGCTGCTCCATCGTGACATCGTCATAGCGGTAGGCGAAGATATCGCCCATTTCCATGCGGCCTTTTTTGAGGATGAGCTCTAAGCGTCCCGTATCCTTCGGCGGCGTCGGGGCGATGTAGATATCGCCCGTGATGGTATGGGCAATGGCCGGCTCGCGCGCAGCATCTTCGCCGTTCTTATGGAGCTTTGTCATGGCCTGTGCCTCATCGCCGTCGACAAGATAGCGGTAGTACTTGGCCGTGCCGTCATCCGTGAAGAACTGGCCTTCATACTGCACGGTATGCCTCGCGATATTCACCGTATCGCCCGGCTTGAGCTCCTGCGACAGCGACTGACTGCCGCCGCCCGAAAGCACCATGGCAAAGAGGGCGAGACCGACACCGGCATGGGCGATGAGGGCGCCGCCGCGCAGCATATGACGGTGCCAGCCCGCAAACGACGCGCCGACGAGGAAGGCCGCAGCAGCCGCCAATAGCAGCAGGCCGATTTCGCGCGTCCCCGTCAGGAACGCGGCTGCCACGCCGAGAACGGCAAGGATGAGCGCCGGTATGGATTTGGCGCAGGTCTCCTGCTGTCCATAGCGCCAAAGAACGGCCACGCCCATGATGATGCACATGACGATGGCCAACGGCAGGGTCGTGCGCACATAGAAATTCGTATCGACAGCCGCAGGCTTGCCAATGAGCTGCGTCAAAAGCGGCATCGACATGCCGATGAAGATGACCGCCGCAATGAAGACGAGGATGAGCGCACCTAAGAGTAGCATGAACTCGCGGCTCTTATAACTCGTATAGAGCTGCCCCTGCGGCAGACTGCCGGCCTTCATGACGAGCAGCAGCAGGCCGCCAATCAGCACGATGGCATTGACGATGGCCAAGGTCATGCCGATGCTCGTGCCGCTGAACGAATGCACGGAAAAGTCCCCGAGGATGCCGCTGCGCGTCAGGAACGTGCCGTAAATGACGAGCGAAAACGTAAAAATAACCGAAAGATGAAGAACGGAGAGCCCCGCCGGACGGCGTTTGGCGACGTGCAGTACATGGACGAAGACACCGGCGAGCAGCCAAGGTACGAACGAGGAATTCTCGACAGGGTCCCAGCCCCAGTAGCCGCCCCAGCCAAGGACTTTATACGCCCAGTAGCCGCCGACAAACACGCCGCCCCCGAGGAAGCCCCAGGCCAGAAGCGCCCAGCGGCGCGCCGACTCGAGCCAATCAAAAGAAGCGGGCTTTTTGACAAGCGAGCCCATGCAGTAGGCAAACGGCACAGCCAAAAGTGCATAGCCGATGAAGATGATCGGCGGATGCACGGCCATCCACGGGTCCTGCAGCAGCGGGTTAAGCCCCATGCCATCCTGCGCCGCCGTCGCAGCCGCGACAAACGGACTCTTGGCCAGAACGAGGATGACGAGCAGCGACTCCAAGATGGCATAGACCATGAGCCCTGCGTCCTCCATGCGGCGCCTGAAGCAAAGGCAGATGGACGCGGCCGCATGGATGAGCAGCCAGAGGAGCAGTGAGCCCTGCTGACCTGCCCAGAACGCTGAGATCTTATACATCAGCGGCAGGTCCTTAGACGAATAGCTTGAGACATAGGCAATCTCAAAGTGATTGCCGAGAATCAGCACCCAAAGATAAAGTGAAGCGACCGCGGCCGCAAAGAAAGACAGTGAAAAACAGATGCGGCCATAACGCGCGCCCGTCTCATCCTTCATGGCATAGCCATAGGACAGAACGGCCAGCAGTGAAAAAAACAGCGATGTTGCCAGTGAAATTGTTCCTATCATAATACTACCCTCATAAAATATCTCCCAGCCGATTATTTCTTCTGTTCGTATTTCGACGGACATTTGATGAGCAGTTTATCCGAGGAAAACACACCATCCTGCATCCTGCCGATGGCGACGATGTGATACGCCTCGTCAAACTGGTCCGGCTTCGTGCCGTGATAATGAACAGGCAGCGTCTCCCCCGTCTCTTCATCCTGCAGCGTGAAGACAAAATCATCGCCTTCCATATGCGGTGCAGGTGCATCTTTTGCGAGCAGGCCCTTGACCTGCACATTCGACGAAGTCGCGGCTTTGGCTTCCTTGATGCCGACATACGGCGTGACCGAATCGGCAAAGCTCCAGCCGGCATAGCCGACAAAGGCCAGCAGAAGCACGATGAGCAAAATCTTACGTTTCATGATGCACCTCTTTGACTTTCACGCGCTGACGCAGCACAGCGATATAGATGAGTGTCATATCGAGAAGCGACGCCATCAGCACCTTGAGCATGATGGGGTCCATGTCAATGGAGCCGCTGCCGTTGATGACCGGCGACGGATGAAGGGAAAAATAAAAGCGCGGGATGATAAAGACGAGAAACGGCACGGTCAAAAACGAGAACAAGGCGTAGATGGCCGCGACGCGGGCCCGGCGCTTCTCCTCAGGAATAGCCGCCCGCAGTGTCAGGTAGGCCACGTAGATGAGCAGCAGCACGAAAATCGTCGTCTGCCGCGGGTCCCAGTTCCAGTAGGCCCCCCAGGTCAGCTTCGAAAAAAAGGCGCCGCTGGCCGTGGCCAGCAGGACAAAGATAAGTCCTAGACGGGCCGACTCGGCACCGACAATATCGAGATGCCTGCTCGGCTGCCGCAGATACCGTACGGCATAAATCGCACTGACGAGAAAAGCCAGCACCGATATCCAGGCCACCGGAATATGGAAAAAGGCGATGCGTACCAGATACCCGAGTCCCATAGCCGGCGGCACGAGGAAAAACACGGCGTACAGCGTACCTGCAGTCAGCAGGAGAATCAGCAGCCACAGCCCCTTCTCAAGTCCTTTCATCCTCTCAACTCCCTTCCTATATAATAAAGTCAATCTTCATACCATAAAAAATCAAACAGCAGCGAGGCCGCAATCGTCAGGATGCCGTCGTAGAGCAGCATGCCGACGAGATACGAAAGAGCCGGCAGCGCGCCGCCAAAACATCCGGCCGTCAGCACGATGGCCGGCAGCAGGATGGGCAGCATGACAGGCAGCATCAGGATGGATAAAAGCCCGTTCTGTACCTTCGCTCCAGTCATCAGGGCCGAGAGCAGCGTACCAGCCATGGCCATGCCATAAGTACCGGCCAGCAAAGTCAGGACAAGAATGGCCGGTGAGAAGACATCCCCATCCATGAGGATGAGATATACCGGCACAATCAGCAGTCCCAGCACAAAGAGCAGCACCGCCATGAAAAGTCCTTTGCCAAAGAGCACAGCCTGCGAACTGCCGTAGACCTGCAGAGCCATGAGCGTGCCCGACTGCTCTTCGTCGGCAAAACCGCGGCCGGCACCGGCAATCAGCGAAAAGAACAGGATGACCCAGATCATGGCCGCGAGCAGCCTTGGCGTCAGCCGGTCCCCCTGCAGCAGCAGACTGACGCACGAAAGCGTCGTCAGCGCAAACATGAGTACAACAAGCCAGGAGGATTTCGAACGCAGGCACAGGCGGGATTCTTTCCGGAATACCGTTTCAATTTCCCGATAAAGCGATGCATGCATCGGCCTGCGCCTCCTCTTCTGCGTCATTCGTGGCCAGGAGCACGAGCCTGCCGGCCGCCGCTGCTTTCTTTATTTCGCGCCGCACCATGGCCCTGCCCTCGGCATCGAGATTGGCGCCCGGCTCATCAAGCAGCCAGATGTCAGCCCCCGCCCCTAAGAGAATGGCCATATGCAGGCGTTTTTTCATGCCCGTCGAGAAATGGCCCGCATATTTTCCCTTTACAGCCTCTGCCGAAAGTCCGACCCGCTGCAGCAGACTAAGGTATTCTTCTTCCTTTAACGGCACCTGCCGGCGAAATCCTAAGAAAAAGTCGAGATTCTCGCGGGCCGTGAGCTTTGGATAAACGTGAAAGTCCGGTGTCACGAGAGCCAGACGCTGACGGTAGGTTTCCCTGCGCAGCTCCTGCTCCCCGTCTTTGACGATGACGCGGCCTTCATCGGGCAGCAGCAGCTTCGCCGCCAGCCGCAGCAGCGTAGACTTGCCGCTGCCGTTAGCTCCGGTCACCGCAGTGATACTGCCGCTATGTGCCTCGGCCCGGACGCGGTCAATGACCCGCCGTCCGGCAAAACTCTTGGTCACATCGGAAAATATCAGACGCATCATCGCCTCACCTCTCCTCTTTGAGCTTTTCCTCGTCAAGCTCCATCCAGTCCCCTCCGCAGGTCAAAAGGCCCTTCTCTTTCATCAGGCCGATTTCCCTCGTCAGAGCACTGCGGTTGCATTCCAGCTCCTTAGCGAGCTGCACGCGGCCCGGCACCTTGACGCGCTTGTCCTCGCGGCCGGCACTTTTCTGCAGCAGATAAAGGATGAGCCGTTCACGCAGCGTTTTCTGAGACAAGAGCTCGAGTTTCGGGTGTGTCAAGAGTTTTGTGTAAATCGATTCAATAAGCAACATCGTATTGCTGC